>Ga0209488_10002688_pt1 | contig 14509 bp, 16 predicted proteins | sample Rivendell_Oct201_8_FD_188349 | JGI IMG/M metagenome (GOLD analysis project Ga0209488, IMG submission 188349) | Vadose zone soil microbial communities from the Eel River Critical Zone Observatory, Northern California, USA -... | ecosystem: Environmental > Terrestrial > Soil > Vadose zone >... | reverse complement strand
GTGGTGATAGCCGCAAGTAGATGAAGCCGGTACCTGTCAGGCGACAGGTCGTGAGACATCAGTTTTTTGGAAAGTTCACGAAGTTTAATCATGAGCAAATCTGTCTCAGTAGAAAGGGGAGAGTGCGAACTTCCCTCAGCGCTCCAGCCTGATTTAACCACGCTTCACGAGTGGTAAAATGATAACGTAGCGTTGCACAATGTCAAATAGACATCTGATTTACTATGAAAATTGAGAGTTTTCGGGCTTGCGTCTCTTAGCGTCTGCAGGAGGCAGCATTGCGCGAAGGCTATTCTTAAGGGAGTAGGTATCAGGATTTCCTGACATCCTTGTTGGCTTGTGGCCCAGAACGTCGTTTCGCTGCGCCGCCGAATTATGTCCGGAGTTGAGGGTAGACCGGACTCGACGCGGTCATCGCGGAATTGACGCGAACGACCCGGAAGGGACATGCAATGGCGCTGCGGCTTCGCATCGAGGCAACTGGCGATCCTCCAACCGGCAACAATGCAGCACTCAAAGAAGAGGAAGGCTCCGGCCAGTGTCCGGAGCCCTCCTACAACTTACACCGCGACTAGTCGCACACCCGGTGCGACCTGAAAATCACGCGTCCGCTTGGCGTGACAATCCTCTCTCTGATCAGACGACACTCAGCGCCATAGGCGTAGTAGCCGTCGCGCCAATAAGGATCGTGCCAGCCATAGCTTGGTCCGACGCCGAAACCGAACGGACCAACGCGAACGCCCGCACCCCCACGGTCAGCACCGACGTACACCTGTGCGGATGCCGGAGCAGCCGCAGTCAGTGCGGTTAATCTTCCGGGAGCGAGCACCCAGGAGCACGCCAATGGCAGAAATTGACCGCCGCGCGTTGCTACGAGGCATGTTGTTTAGCGCTGCTTTCGTAACGACTGGCGGCGTGGCCATCACGTCCCCGGAACTCGCGAAGGCCTTTCCATTAGCCGCTGACAAGAACGGCCCTATCGAGACCGATAATCTTGTCAAGGATCAAGTCCCCATCGAAGCCAATGATCTTGTCGAGGAGCAGGGCGACGTCGAACTGGTGCAGTATTATTGGCGTCGCCGTCGCCGTCGTTGGTGGTGGTGTCGTCATCGTCGCTGGCGTTGGTAGACAGACACGGCAGTTGGCCGGCCATTAGATGATGGGGTCGCTGGCCGCTGGCACGCGACGGTCAAGGGCGACCTCTTCCGGGTCGGCGAGATCTACACCTGGAATGGCCGGCCGAACGAGGGATCGCGCATGCTGGCGACCGACCTCGCAAGAAAGATCGTCGAGTTCCAGATCGAGCGCGGCTGGCAGACCGAGAGGTGGTGCCAGGTAGGAGCCGGGCCTGCCGACTCCAGCATCTTCGATGACGAGAACGGCAACTGCATTGCCAGGGATCTGTCGCGGCCCGTGAGCATCGGGGGCGTCGAGTATGAGGGCGCGAGGTTCGCGCCTGCGGACAAGAAGCCGGGATCGCGCCATCAGGGATGGCAGCAGCTGCGCAAGTACTTGTCCAACGTCGAGCCCAAGGCCGGGATCGGGCGCGAAGAGCCGGGCCTGTTCGTGTGGAGCACCTGCTCCCATTGGCTGCGCACGGTCCCGACCCTGCCACGCGACGAGAAGGACATGGATGACGTGGACACGGTGCAGCGGACTGCAGTAAGTGCAACAGAGGTCAAGGGCATCCTTCATTCGTCCTCCGGAAAACCAACGATGACCCCAGAAAGCCGCGACGCGCTGCTCTATGCGATCGCGAAGGCCCGCGCCTGGATCGATGACTTAATGCAGGGCCGCGTCGCATCGTTGGCCGAGATGGCCAAGCGAGAAGGAAAAGTTGAGGATCATGTGAGATTTCTGGCGCGGCTGGCGTTTGTCTCGCCGGGGGTTGTTGCTGCAATAATCCATGGATCCGCACCAGCAGAACTCAACGTGACAACGCTCGCAAAGGCAGTGGCACATCGTTGGATAGAACAGCAGCGCGGTGCCTAGGATTTCAAGTGCATGATCGTGAAGGTCTGAAGCACCGCAGATAGCTACTGCGTGCCCTCGTTATTGATTTCGAACCGGTCTCTTGCCTGGCATGTCTGGAGCAAGCGGATTTCAGCAGCAATCGGCCTCTTTTGTTCTGAAGGGTATTGACAGCGTCACTTTCAAATCACGCGCTCTCCGCCTTGCTTGAACATCAGCTCCGACCGTGATTAGATCAGGTAGAAAGTTTCCGTTCACGCAACCTCAGGCGAGGCTGAACGAGTCGACAGGACGACCGCCACATGACCGCGGTAGCGGTTGTGCATCAGACCGCATCGACCAAATCAGCCCAGTACGGTCAACTTCAGCAAATCAAAATTAACTATCACATTTCACAATAGGTGACGATTTACCTCCCTCGTTTGGACAGCAGCAAAACTCAAACGTGACTAGCCAGGAAAGCGGGCAGACCCGGCCCACTTCGAAGCCTGGAAGACAGGAGGCATGATGAACGAGCTGCTGGGTCAGGTCGATTGGGAACAACTGGCCTTGGCGGCGTTCGGGCTGCTCGTCGCAGGTTTCCTCAAAGGTACCACCGGACTCGGTTACTCGACCTGCGCGCTGCCGTTCCTGGTGTCGGCTGTCGGTCTAAGATCGGCGATTGTCATCGTTCCCATTCCGGCACTGGCGGCCAATCTCGGGCTTTTATTCGGAGCGGGCAATGTCAGAGAGACATTCAGCCGGTTCTGGATCTTCTATGCGGCGACGGCTCCAGGGATTCTGGGTGGGACGATGCTTCTCGCTTGGGTGGATCAAAAACTGGCCACCAAAGTCCTGGGAGTCATAACTGTCGGCTTTGTCGTGTACAGCGTGATCCGTCCCAACGTTACAATGCCCTCGCGGTTAGAGCGACCGCTGCAACTACCGGCTGGACTGATGAATGGACTCTTCACTGGCCTGACCGGCTCACAGGTCATGCCTCTGCTCCCCTACATGTTGGCACTCAAGCTCGATGCTGACCGTTTCGTCCAAGCCGTTAATATAGCGGTCGTGACTGCATCGCTGATCCTGTCATTGGCGCTACTGATCAGCGGACTGATGACTTGGCAATTGGCAGTGTTTTCTGCACTTGGCGTCGCGCCGGCGGTTTTGGGTGTTGCCTTGGGCAATCGTTTGCGCCCCCGAATTCCGACTCGCACATTCCGAACCGCGGTGCTCGTCATGATCTTCTTGATGGGAGTGTCGTTCATCGTCGACTTCTACTCCTTCTTCGGCACGATGGCGGGCTAATCAAAGCGAACCCACAACACAGAATTATTATTCACTATTGCAGAGATCAGCATGACAACTGTGGACCTGAACTCGGATCTTGGCGAAGGTTTTGGGAACTATCGCTGCGGGGATGACGACGCGATGTTGTCCATAGTGACGTCGGCCAACATCGCCTGCGGCTTCCATGCTGGCGACCCAGAGATCATGGCGCACACATTCAAACTCGCGAAGGAGCGCGGGATTGCGATTGGCGCCCATCCGAGTTTTCCCGACCTTTGGGGGTTTGGCCGTCGCAAGATGCCTTTCACGCCCAGCGAGATCGAACGGATCGTTGCTTATCAGATTGGCGCTGCACAAGGGCTTGCCAGCTATGCGGGCCATCGCATCACCTACGTAAAACCACACGGGGCACTCAGCAATGTGTCTGAAGCTGACCGTCACGTTTCTGACGCGATCGCGAGAGCCATGCGCGCGGTCGACTCTTCGCTGACATTCTTGTGTATCGCCAGCAGTGAGCAGGTGAAGGCCGCGGAGGCCCTTGGGCTCAAGGTGACGTGCGAGATTTACGCGGACCGCGGCTATACCGAGGAAGGCCGGCTTATCCAGCGTGGAAGACCAGGTGCGCTGATCGAGGATTCCGACGAGGCGACAGGGCGCGTTCTAGCCATGGTAGAGAGCGGTGCCATCATCACGAGTTCCGGGAAGCTTCTAAAGACGCCAATCGGTTCTATCTGCATTCATGGCGACTCGCCGCACGCGGTCGCCATGGCTCGCAGTCTCCGCCTCCGTCTGGAAGCCGCCGGTGTGCAAATCGCGGCCTTTGCGCCGCCACCATAGGTGCAGGCAGCCCTCCGGTTGCGTTCAGGCCACCTTGAGGGAATGGAGAAATCCATCGATTGCGGCCGAAACTCGGTTTGCTTCCGTACTTAACGTACTCGCGACCTCAAGCACGTCATCAACGCTCTCGCTGGCTGAGTGGGTCGCCATCGCCAGGGCTTTGGCATTTGCAGAGACTGTTTCGGTCTCCGCAGCGGTCGCCCGAATCGTATCGGCAATGCCGCGGGCAGACGCGCAGTGATCGATGACGGTCCCATTGACGCTGCTGCTGATCTTCTCGACCGCCAAAATCTGCTGCCGGATATCTTGTAGCACCTTAGTCGATGCCGCGCCGGCAGCCTGAATGGCATCGATCTGTGCGCGAATGACCTGAGTGGCACTCGCGGTCTGGGTTGCCAGTGCCTTGACCTCGGAAGCCACTACGGAAAACCCACGGCCGGCTTCACCGGCACGGGCGGCTTCGATTGTGGCATTGAGTGCGAGTAGGCTCGTCTGGCCCGCGACCTTGTGAATTGTGCTGACGACCGTCTCAATCTGGGGCACGGCGCTGTTCAGCTTCTCGATAGCGATATTGGTGGCGTCGGTGCCGCGCTGCGCGTCGCGGAAAATCACGGCCGATTGGCGTGTCTTGTCGGCAACGTCATCGGCCGTGGCGGCGAGTTGATTGGCCGCAGATGCTACGTCCGCCACGCGCCGCGCTGCTCGGTTGGCAGCGTCGGCTACGCTACTGCTGCGCTCGCGGGCCCGCAACGCGGCGGTGTTCAACGACGTGGACGCTGCCGTCAGTCGGTCGATCATAGCCGTGAACGCTTTGACCGACCCAACCAATTCATTGTTGAACGCCGCGATCTCCTGGCGCATGGCGACGTCGCGACGAAGGTTGGCTTCGCGTTCCTCCCCCGCTTTCAATTCAAGCGTGCGAGTTAGCGCAAGCTGCTCGGCCTCGCGGAGCGCATCGGTAGTCGATTGGTGGGCCGCGCGAAAGCGGGCGCTAAAGCTGATTCCAGCTAAGAGCAGGAGCGTCAGGGTCGCGGTCGCTCCTAACGTCTTCGCTAATTCGCTACGGTAGCTTGTCAGGACTTCGTCCTCGCCAAACCCGACACTGACAATGAGCGGAAAGTCCTGGACGTGACGAAATGAACCCAATTGTCGGGTGCCATCGATCGGGCTGAACTCATTGTATGGTCCCTCTGGGGCGCTGCGAATAACTTCGAAAAACCGGCTGTCCATGATGGGCTGCCCGGTGCCGTCCTCGGTCACACCCTTGCGCGAGCGCACCACGCCATCCTCCCCGAACAGCGCAATTGCTCCCGTACGCCCCACGTCGATGTTGTTGTAGAGACGAGAAAAGTAGCTGGGTTCAACCGAGGCCACGATAACGCCAGCGAAAGCGCCATCCGCGGCAGCAAGCCGCCGCGTCAGTTGGATCGTCCATTTGCCGCTTGTCCGCCCGAGCACCGGCTTACTGACAAAAAGAGTATCTCGGTTTGATTCAAGATGAACGCGGAAATGCTCTCGGTCCGAAAGGTTGATGGGCGTCGTGTTGGTTGCGACGCTTGAAAGGGTCGTAAACCCATTCGGTCCGATTATGACATATTGGATACTGACCCCATTGGTTAGTTCCCTCGCCAACGCAGCGAAATCAAGCGCATTGGGCTCCCGTAGATAATGCTGCCGCAGCAGTTGGACGGTCCAATCCACTCCGCGCAGCGATGTGATGACGTCGCGCTCGAAAGCACGCGCCAGGTTGGCCGAATGCTGTCTGACGGATTCGAAGAGCTGACTCTTGAACGTCAACAGATGCAGAGCGGCCGCGGTCCAGATCACCACGGTCATTGCTGCGCCAAGATACGCGGTCCCGTGCCGCAACTGCTGAAGGTAGGGGCGCCACCATTGCTGCAGGAGGTGCATTCGTCAGATCCATTATTGTATCTGGCTGAGCGCGCCCAGGCCCACGCAACTTATAAGAGTAGGATGCTTAACGAATAGTGATGACCCGAAGCCAACTGTTACTCGAAGTCAGTGACGTCCGCTCCAAACATCAAGACTGGCCGAGGCCCAAATTCCGTAGCTAGGTTGATTGCAACACACAGCAGACGTTGCGGGCAATGTTTCTAAATGAATGGTTAGGGGGATCGGAGTGTGAGTAATCTTTCGGGTTAACCTGGATTTATGCAAAGACCGATTTCGCCACGTCCGACAAAAAAATTCCCATTCTCCGGTAATCTTATCCACGTACAACCGCTTCATGGACAGGCTTCGCCATTGGGGCAGCGCCATCTCATGGCGAAGTGGTGCCGGTGATTGCGAGACCGCGCGGCCGCCGGTCGCGACGCTCTGGGACTCTGGCATCTATGTGACCATTCTGCTCGGCGTCTTTTCCGTGGCAGTCGCCTGGCTAGGTGCTTGGTACATCTCAACCGAAGAACTCGAGCGTACCGAGGCAGCCGCATATCAGGATACAGCCAATCTTGCGCGCGCGTTCGAAGAACACATCATCCGGCTGATCCAGGCGCACGATCAGATTCTGATCTTCGCCCGAACGTCGTATTCGAAAGATCCTCAGTCCTTCGATCTGGCGCAATGGGCGCGCGAGCAACAGTTCGCTACCGACGTCACATTGCAGATCGCAACCACCGACAAACGCGGTATGCTCACCGGAAGCAATCTCGGCATGCCCTCAACCCCGACCGATCTCAGCGATCGCGAACACTTTCGGGTGCACGCGGGTTCCGATCGCGATGAGCTGTTCATCAGCCAGCCGGTGCTTGGCCGCGTGAGCGGAAAATGGTCGATCCAGCTCAGCCGCCGTCTCAATGCACCCGACGGATCGTTTGACGGCGTCGTCATCTTATCGATCGACCCGTACTATCTCGCGAGCTTCTACGAATCGATCGACATTAACACGGAAGGGAACGTGATTCTGGTCGGTCTTGACGGCATCGTCCGCGCACGCGTCTCGAGAGAAGGACGAACGGTCGGACGGACAATGATGGGAAGCACGCTCTTCAAGCGTCTCGCCGAATCACCCTCTGGTTCTTATCGCGGTGCCGGACGAACCGACGGCGTCGTACGCTTGTCCAGTTATCGCCGCGTCAAGGGTTATCCGCTGGTCGTCGTTGTCGGCCTGTCGCGAGCGCAGGTGCTCGAAAGAGTCATGCTTCACCGCATCCTTTATTTCGGCGCTGCGGCGTTGGTGAGCATCCTTGTGCTCTCCTTCAAGATCATGATTGTCAGGCGACAGCTTGGCTTGCATCGCGCGCGCGACAAGCTGTGGCAGTTGGCCAACTTGGACTCGTTGACGGGCCTCCCTAACCGGAACCGGCTGCACGAGGTTGTGAAGACGATCATCTCGGAGACGAGCGCGAAAGCTGAGCCGTTCACGCTCTTGCTTCTCGATCTCGATAATTTCAAGTTCGTCAATGACACGCTGGGCCACGAAGCCGGGGACCTGGTCTTGCGCACGGCAGCCGAGCGCATCAAGCGCATGGCGCGCGGTGCCCACCTCGTCGCGCGGCTTGGCGGCGACGAGTTCGCGATCCTCTTGCGCAATACCGCCGACCGCAACCGGATCGGGGTGATTGCGCGCCGTGTGCTGCGGGCGCTGCGGCAGCGGATGGAATACCGCGGCCACACGATCGAGAGCTATGGTAGCATCGGGATAGCCTGCTTCCCTGAGCATGGCGCAAGCTGGGGCGAGGTTTTCCGAGCCGCCGACCTCGCGCTCTATCGCGCCAAGCACCTCGGCCGCAATCGCGCGCTGGTCTTCGATCCAGGAATGCTGTCCGCTGCCGAGGACAGGTTCGGCATGCTCCGCATGGTCCGCAGCGCGATTGAGAATGACCGGATCGTTCCGTTCTATCAGCCGGAAATCGCGATCGAGACCGGAGAGATTGTGGGCTTTGAAGCGCTCGGCCGTATCGTGCATGCGGATGGCCGAGTGGGCACGGCCACCGAATTTCTTCCGGCGCTCGAGGATCCGGAAATTGGCCGGGCATTCGGTCTCAAAATGATCGAGTGCGTGACATCCGATCTGGGGCGCTGGCTCGAGGCTGGTTTGGACATCAAGAAGATCGCCGTCAACGTGTCGAATCTCGAGTTACGAGCGGAGGACTACCACGAACGGCTGCTTGCCAAGCTGCAGTGCGCGGGAATTGGTTGTGATCGCCTCGAGATAGAGGTGACGGAGACCTCGGCTTTCGACGAGAGCGCGGCCGCAATCAACCGCAATCTGCGCGCTTTGGCAGCATCCGGGCTATCGATTGCTCTCGATGATTTCGGCACCGGATTTGCTTCACTGACGCACCTGAAGTCACTGCCGATCTCGTGCGTGAAGATCGACCGCTCGTTCGTTGCGAACATCATGGCGGACGCCCAAAGCCGCTCGATCGTCGACGCCGTCTCGCGGCTCTCGCACAGTCTTGGAAAATCGGTCGTGGCCGAGGGGGTCGAGGACGCCCAGCAATTAGCGGCAGTGAGCGAGCTCGGATGCGACGTCGCGCAAGGCTATTTGTTTTCGAAGCCGATGCCGGCGGAAGAGGTCACGGGATTTCTCCTTAGATACGCAGCACAACGACGGACGTGGCGCGGGGCCGACGACCTCGTATCCACCAGCACACTCAAAAGAGCAAGCTAATATGACCTTTGCGTCGACCGCGACATCTCGCCATGAGCGGCCGAAGCGCGGAGATCGCGAACTTTGAGAAAGCCACAAAAGCCTACAGCACGTATCGAGCTTGGCGCTCGCGATCACTTAGTTTCGGTAGCCATGCTCGGACTCTTAGCCTGGCGCTTCGAACCAGTCTCTACCACTTCGAACCGCGTCTCCAACATTCCTCACTCGTCAGCGCGATCTTGGCACGCCCGCTGATATCAAATCGGTCTCATGCGATTTCGAACCGAGTCTCTGGCGTAACAAGGCGAGGATTGAAATTGGCGACCAGAGAATGGCCCCGGTGGTGCTGCTGACAGTTCGCATATCGAACCGGTCTCATGAGACTTCGAACCGAGTCTCAGCGACACAGCACCGAGAAACGAAAGTGTCGACCAGAGACGCAGCCTCGAAATTGGCTAGGCGGGGCCAACAATCCCAATAAATGCGCTGCAGAGACTGCGCTAGGTCGCCCTAACCCGCGGAAATGTCGCACCTATTTCCGTGACGCCGACACGCCCCTAAGAGACCGCACTGCCTGGCTGGGGGACTAGGATTCGAACCTAGATTCTCGGAGTCAGAGTCCGATGTTCTGCCGTTGAACTATCCCCCATCGAAGGGCTTGATATTGCTCCGCTATTTTTCGGAGTTTTGGAAATCGAGCGGAAAGTTTTGGAAATCCAGCCCGACCGCCGCACCTTATAAGGCTCCAGCCGTTCATGGTCTAGTCCTCAATCAGCCTGAGCCGGGCACGCCCGCCGGCGGCCACCTGCATCTGGTCTTTGAAGCGCATGTAGCGCTCGACCATCTGCCGGGACATGCCGACGTCGTTGGCGATCTGGTCGACATCGTAGCCCTGAGCGTACCGGGTCAGGATGCCGGTGCCGCGCAGCCCGTGAATTGTCGGGTTCTTCGCGTCCTCCGGATCGATGTCCCAGTCGTACTTCGCGACCATCTCGGTGAGCCACTTCCGCCATTTCGCGCACAGCTCTTTGCCGTCCGCCGTCTTCCGAAGCCAGCGCATCCAGCGCGCTCGCAGGCTCGTGTCGCTGTGGGGCACCCCGCGCGGTGAGTAGAGGTAGCGATCATCGCGGAAGCGGTCGATCGGTGCCTTCCAGCGCGTGTTTGTGAAGGTGATCGGGGTCTCCGCCCAGCGATCGAGCTCAAGCGCATCGACGGTCGCAAGCGGGATGAACGTGGCGCGGCGGCGGCGGCGCGTCTTCTTCGGCCTGCACCAGATCCCAGTACGCTCACGGTGGATCGGACCAAGCCTGATGAGATCGGAGACGCGTTGGCAGGTCGCTATGCCGAGGCGCTCCATCCGCACCAGGTCGGGCGAGGCGTGCTCACGGACGTATTCCACGACCCAGTAGGGCCAGGGCACATGGCCGCGGTCTTCGGTGTCGAATGGGGCGACGGGCTCGAATGGATTGCTGCTGGCGAGCCCGATCGGGATGGCCCAATTATAGAGCGTGCGCCCGACTGAGAGCATGTGATTGGCCATACCCGGCGTGTCCTTGAGCGCATCGCGCCCGGCGTGCACAGCGGCCGGTGTCAGCTCATTGGCGCCCAGCATTCCCCACGCCTCCGGCTTGGCGAAGCGATTGAGGTGGACGCTGTAGCTGGATTTGCTCGACTCCGAGAGCTTGGCCCACTCCGCGCTGGGAGGCCGTCGGCCGTCGTCGGTGCCGCGATAGCGTTCGATCAGGTCGCCGACTGAGCCCGCGGGATAGCTCGCGGCGCAGGCCGCGGCGTTCGCCAGCTCGGTCCAGAACCGCCGGAACTCCGGTGAGTTGGCCGGCGCGGTGGGGTCGCCATGAAGCCGCACGCGCTCGCCTTCGCGGTCGGTCTTTCGGCCCGGGTTCCAATAGTAGTAGGTCCGGCCTTTGGCGCGGACCTTCTCCACGCCTTCAGGCAACTTCACGTCTGCGCGCCTTCGCCGACCCATGCCTCAGATTAGCAGCCGCCTTGATCATGTCGAAAGGCGTCTCCGGCACCTTTCCAGTCAATCTCTTGTCGACGTCTTCCCACCGCCAGCGCGGGCTTCCCTCTGGGAAGCCCGGCGCCGACGCGGGTAGCGTTCCCTCGGTGACCCACCTGTCCCAGGTCTCAGGCGAGATTCTCAGCTCAGCTGCGCCGGTCTCTCGATCCACGAAAGCCGGCGGCCGATCACCGCGCGGGACCAGATTGCGCTTGCGCGTCGTCACACCGCCTCCTTCAGTGCCTCATCGAGCGCGCAGACCTAGGGGCAGTGGAGATCCTTCCCTGGATGTCGCGCGCGGAAGTCGTCAATAAAGGCTCGAGCTGCCCGCTCAATGCGCTCTGCGCGCCAACGAAGTACTGGTAGGGATAGACCCGGCAGGCACGACTCCCGTGTTGCGAGCCGCGCATTGGCGAGAGCCCGGCTCACCCGTACACAGAACGAGGATCTCAGTGATGCTTTGGATTCTCCGCGATGCCATGATTGCTCTCTCCATATCCCACAACTCCGTCGAACCCTGGGTCAAGCTCTGCATCGCCACGAATGGCGTGTGTTACGGGAATATGGAAGGCCTCAATGACCTACGTAGTGCCTCCGGAAAGGCCTGGATAGGAAACGGACGTCCACCCGTCAGCTGGCGAGCTGCCAGACCATAGCGCTGGCATCCAAACTTCGAATCTGGGGGTCGGGAGTTCGAATCTCTCCGAGCGCGACAGCGATTTCCAGTTACGCCCACCGCACCGTTCTAACCCGAAAATTAAAACGGTGTTTAAAACGGTGAATTCCAAGTGCATCTCCAGCGATCGCCTTTATGGCTATTCGAGGACAAACGCCCTCGAGCCCATAACCAACTGGTTGGAGGTTTGAGTCCTCCCAGCTCCACCAGGCAGTCCGAGGTTTGCGGAGATTTCCTGGCGGCTCGCGAATGGCCCCGGATTGGCGGCGTTGTCTCGCACGCGCTCCGTCTCTGAGACGGCGCAATTGTCGCTGGGGCGGCCTTGCGGGACTTTTGTCTCCGGCCCTCAAAAACACGTTTCCCGGAAACGGAGACGCGAGAATTCCGTATCTATATGAAGTATCCGATGCCGGAGAACGTTTTGGAGTTTCTCGCGGATTTGAAGAACAGAGGTGCGCCTTAACTCAACGATAGCAATCAGAGTTATGCCTGGGGAGGCTAGGAGCTAGATCTAATTAAGGTATGTTAAAAAAATTCAATCAGATTGCAGGATTTTCTGATGAGCGCGTATGTTAAATATCTCAAACGAAAAACAAGTCATCGGAGCAATTGTTTTAGTGGCATCTTCGTTCTCATTCTGAAAGTTGCCCATTTCTAATTTCTTATTTCTTGCCAACAATTCGCAACGAACTCGCTTCTTAATTTGTTCGTGTCTGGAGCGCTAAAATAGCTGGTCTAGTCGCGTCGTCGTCGTCAGGAGGCACGCTTCAAAGATTTTTTGAACGCTAAATGCTAACGGATCACTCATGCAAACAAACAACTGCAAGGATGGTTCGGCCGCGACTTGCGCCACCGGGACGCCGAAAATCAGCGCGCCAAAAGGTGGATTGAGCGGCTTTAACACGGTGAAGTCCCTAAACTGCATGTTGAGCGGGTAAGGCGGAAGTGCCGCGAACCGCACGATTTAATCAAAGATCGTGCCCCTCGCGCCAAATTAGGTTTGGCCGCCCGCTGGCCAGTCGGATTTCCAGTAGGTGCGGATGATGTCGACGATAGGGGCGTTGCTTGAGAGTGTGGTCATAAGGTCCGATTTGGCGGGATTTTCCACTTTCGATTTATCAAGTCAAAATTCTGTCTCAGAGACAATGACCAAGCAACAATGGCGGCGACAGCCTTTGGGGATAAGGTTGGCTCTGCGGCCCCCAACAGAAGTACGAGGAATTCCGCTTGGTGCGACGGAAAGAAGCCAGCGACATATCGGTCCGGTCGCACGAGGTAGGATCGGAATCGTGGTGCCAGTGATATTCGTCGCCCAGCTCCCCATGTAACGGAACATTTCCACCGTCAGTGGTACCATTCTTCGGCAAAAAACAACGAAAGATAAATCGTGACGAACTTGCTCTGAGGCCGCCAAACTGGATGATTTTCGACTAGAGTTTCCCGCGTTGATTCCCCCGGGCTGGGAGGAACGAAGCGGTGAAGGCCTCGAAACTTTTGGGCGCCAGAGGGCGTCCATTTTGAAGCAAGGCAGTGATGGCATGCCGTGGCGGATGTATCTACCGCTAGGCCGGTGCTACCCGGGCTGACCCACCTCAATCGAACGAAGAAATATGGGTGTTTGCTGCCGACCGAAGTGCGATGTGTCAATCAGCTCGAGAATGAACGCCAAGCTGAAACGGATTGTCGCCGATCTGTCACTGGACAAGAGATGCAGGACACCATCCGGCGAAATGTACGGTCCGCTACGCCAATACTGACGGACCAAACGTCGAAAAGACATCCGAGATGCCAGCGCGTTTGAATTTGTGAGGCCAACTGGAGAAGGAAGTCGGGAAATGAAGCCAATTCGCCAGGGTGGCTCTTCAGCAGACGAATGTGAAAAATTGAAGATTGATCTAGCGCGTGCGATTGCTACCACATTAAAGAGACGGGACCTTGCTCAAGTTGAGGCGGCCAAAATAATTGGTGTTGATGAATCCAAAGTAAGCGCGCTTATTCGAGGTCGCGTAACGGGTTATTCGGTTGATCGCCTTGTTAGATACCTTATCGCCCTTGGAAATGATGTAGATGTCCAAATTTCTGGAAGAGGAGGAAACCGCGCTGGCCGAATTAACGTAGTTGTCACCTGACGCAAGGGGTCGTCGAGCCTCCGACTTTGCAGTCTTACCCAGCAGTCCCGCCAGAACTTGAAAGAACGGAGTGCTACCCAGGCTGTCGCTGCGAGCCAATTGATAACTATCGTGGCTAATCGGCACGGCAATCGGCCAGTTGGATGTTGAGTGAGGCCGAGGCCGTGGGCCTGACCGTGACCAGGGATGAGGGCTTGCGGGCCGCTCAAACTCCGCGCAACAGCATCGAAATGGTTTTTGTGCATTCGTCCTGCCTTCGCGCTAGTGTCGGCCACGATCGCGCCCGTCGCACGATGAGGACAGGACCCGTCCATGCCCATCCAGCCAGTCCATCAACCGCCGTACGTGGGCAAGTCCGATCAATCCGTGTGTAAAGGGCAAGCCGCAAGCATGCTTGCCGAGAAACAGATGCCTACTCCTCAAAAGCAATCTACGCATTCAGAAGCACCCGAGCAGACGGCCCTCTGGGTTGCGACGCTGTTTGGCTGAGCTTACGGATGATCGGCACCGGCACGCCGTGTAGCAAGAACGCCGACGCAGCGGGTCGACGTGCCAAGATCTCCAAACTCCCTGCCTGTGGGCACTGGCCATATGTGCCAAGGCCCGGTATAGTCGCCGTCACAAAGATAGACCGATGGGGTCGATTTCGAAGGAGGAAATGATGGATTCGAAACGAACTAGTCGCAGGCAGCTACTGAGCGGCGGCGCTGCGTTGGCCGGGGTGGCGTTGGGAGTGCCGGTCCACGCACAAACGCACGACCATCATGCATCGGGCCCGGCCTCGGGCAGCGGGAACGCTTATCCGATGCTCCCGAGCGACAAGGCGATGGTCGCCTACGGCGAGCGCTCTCATTTCGTGACCTCGGTACGCATACCGCACGGCAGCAACGGTTCACCCGACGAGTTCGGGAAGACGTTCCACGTGGCCTCGCCGATCCAGGATCAGGTTGGCAACATCACGCCGGCGTCGCTCCACTATATCGCGACGACCC
>Ga0209488_10002687_pt1 | contig 14510 bp, 8 predicted proteins | sample Rivendell_Oct201_8_FD_188349 | JGI IMG/M metagenome (GOLD analysis project Ga0209488, IMG submission 188349) | Vadose zone soil microbial communities from the Eel River Critical Zone Observatory, Northern California, USA -... | ecosystem: Environmental > Terrestrial > Soil > Vadose zone >... | reverse complement strand
CATGAGGCGGCTTGCGCCGACCTCGAAGAGAAGCAAGAGCCCCGTGTGGCATCATTAGCTGGAGCGCAAAAGGGTGACGGCATGAGGTAATCAGGGCGGAGCTTGACACGGGCCGCGATAGAGAAGCGGCCATTCCACGAATGCTGACCCCAAATCTGAGGTGCGTGAAACCCGAACCTTCGTGCCTTCGCTGCAACCTCGACGTTACCGCGTAGCTTGCCGGCGGAATAAGGCGTTATCCAAAAAACGGAGAAATCTAAAATTTGTATTGTTTTTTGATCTCGCCTCCCAACTCGGCCAGCCCTTGAGGCGTACCCAATAAACCGTATAGTTGGACTGACGCGGTTTCGTAGTTCCCGGCCTGATTACTAACAGGCAGGCCCAATGAGGGGGTTCGATGAGGAAACGCCTTGCCGCCCCGCTCGGCATTCTGCTCTTGCTGTCCTGTCTGCTGACCCTCACAGGATTCGACAATTCCCCAAAGCCTGGGCAGGTGCTCGACGAGGCACGAGCAGCTGGGCGCGATTCAGCCTCATTTCCGCCCGCCGACGAAGATTATTTCCATGACATGGACGGCGCGATTGCGCTGACGCCGGAGGAAATCAAAGGCCGCAACATGTGGCTCATGTGGAGCGGCGGCAATGACCGGTTCTGGGATGGGATGACTGCGAGCACCTTTGGCGGGTTCGACTTACTGAAGATCGTCGCCTACGACCCAACGAAAAAGATCGATCGCGATTGGCGGTGGAACTGGCTCGGCCTGATCAATGAGCCTTGTTTCGATGCGCCTACAGGGCCGGACAAAGCCCGCTTCGGACTGCTGCTCGACATGCGCCGCACCGACTGCCCGCCCGACCCGTTCGCCAACGAAGCGAAATACCCAGGGGTGAAGATAGGCGCGCGCGGGACCACCGTTCCGGTCGGCTCGTACTATGGCTATTCCACCGGCATTGTCGGACTGCGCCTCTTCTCCAACCCCGAATTTGACGAGGCGGCAGCGAAGCGCTGGGACGCCGGCAAGTACTTCACCGACCCGACGTACTACAACGACAAGGACCTGGTCCGGCCGTACCGCATCGGCATGTCGTGCGGGTTTTGCCATGTCGGTCCCCGCCCAATCAATCCGCCGGCAAAACCGGCACATCCAGAATGGGCCAACCTCAGTTCCACGGTCGGTGCCCAGTACATGTGGGTCGACCGCCTGTTCATCTATTCGGCCGCACGGGACAATTTCATGTTCCAGCTGGTGCATACCTATCGTCCCGGGAGCATGGATACCTCCCTGGTGTCGACCGACAACATCAACAATCCGCGGACGATGAACGCGCTATACGCAGTGAAGGCGCGGCTCGATCAGGCACGCCGTTGGGGCAGGGAAACGCTGACGGGCGGACAGCTCAACAACAAGCAGTTCAATGATCTGAACCTGGCTGGCGAGATCGGCGAATACCTCAACCAGTTCTTCGAGAAGCCTGCCACGTCCTGGACCACGCACGTGCTGAAAGACGCATCCGACTCGGTCGGGGTCTTGGGCGCTCTCAATCGCGTCTACCTCAATATCGGCCTGTTCAGCGAGGAGTGGCTCCTGCACTTCAATGCGGTAGCCGGCGGTAAGCCAATCTCGCCGATCGAGATCGCGACCGCCGAGAAAAACTCGAGCTACTGGCAGGCAACGGAAGCCAGTACGCCATTGACTGCACTGTTCTTTCTGAAGGCGGCGCGTCCCGACAAGCTCAAGGATGCCCCGGGCGGCGAAAAATATCTGGCCACAGATCAGGGTGTGCTGGACCGCGGCAAACAGGTGTTTGCCGACACCTGCGCGCGCTGCCATTCCAGCAAGGCACCAAAACCCGCTGCCGGCCTCGACCCGGCGGGGTGCGCCGGCCCCGGCTATCTCGACTGTTGGAACCGGTATTGGGCCTGGACCAAGACCGACGAGTACAAGCAGCAGATGCGGGCGATCGTCACCGCGCCTGATTTTCTCGAAGACAATTTCCTCTCCACCGAAGCGCGCGTCCCGGTGACGCTGCTGCAAACGAACGCCTGCAGCCCGCTCGCCACCAACGCTCTCGCCGGCAATATCTGGGACAATTTCTCGTCGCAATCCTACAAGGAGCTGCCGTCGGTCGGCACGATCACGGTGCACGATCCGTTTAGCGGGGCACCTTACCCCTACAAGATGCCGGCCGGTGGGCGCGGTTACACGCGGCCGCCTTCGTTGATCAGCCTCTGGTCGACGGCGCCGTTTCTCCTCAACAACACAGTCGGTCCGTTCGAGCAGGATCCGTCGGTGGACGCTCGGATGCGGGTTTTCGGCGCCTCGATCGAGCAGATGTTATGGCCTGAGAAGCGCGAGCCCGACCCAGTGCTGGGCAGGAAAGTTCCAGGCCTGATCTGGCGAACCGACGCGCGCAGCTGGATCACGATACCGGCCGGTTTTTTGCCTGATTTCCTGAGCGCGTCTGGCGGGGTAATTCACGATCTGCTGCCGCAATTGGTCGATGCAGGAGGCAATGTCACGATCGGCCCCATCCCGAAGGGGGTGCCGGTCAATCTGCTCGCAAATTTGCAACCGCTGCCGGAGACAAGCGATCCGCTTGAGCGGATCGTTCACGTAGAAAAGCTGGTCCGCCTCCTGATCCGGCTGAAGCACGACTTGCTCGTGATGCCTAAGAACGCGACCGACGCCCAGCTGCTCAAAATCTTTTCCAATGTGGCGCGGCCTCTTCTCGAATTGAACAAGTGTCCGGATTTCGTCGTCAATCGCGGTCACTACTTCGGCACGTCCCTGCTCGACGGCGAACCGGGTTTGAGCGACGGCGACAAGCGCGCGCTGATCGAGTTCATCAAGACCTTCTAGCACTTTGGCAGAGGCCGTATGCCGACCGACGACGCCGTTACTTGCGACTATGCGGTCATCGGCTCCGGGGCTGGCGGCGGCACAGTAGCCGCACGCCTCGCCGAGGCGGGCATGAATGTGGTCTTGCTCGAGGCGGGCGACGATTACCGACAGCGCAGCGCGAGCGGTCTACCTGAGGATTGCGACGTCCCCGCCTTTCACCCGCTGGCCTCGGAGAATCCGGCCCTGCGCTGGGATTTATTTGTCAGGCATTATGCCGACGAGACGCAGCAGCGCCGCGATTGCAAGGCCGGCCCCGAGGGCATCCTTTATCCCCGAGCCAGTACCCTCGGCGGGTGCACCGCGCATAACGCGATGATCTTCGTCACTCCCGACGACAGCGACTGGGACGGGATCGCTGCGTTGACCGGCGACAATTCGTGGCGCGCGGCAAATATGCGGCGCTATCTGCGCAGGGTGGAAAATTGCGCGCATCGACCATTCTGGCGCTGGCTCAGCCAATTCGGCATCGACTCGACCGGTCACGGCTGGGCCGGCTGGCTGCGCACCGAACACGCCATGCCGGCGGAAGCATTCGCGGATGACGAATTACGCCGGTTGGTGATCGACTCGGCATGGGCAACGGCGGAAGCGGCATCTAATCCGTTGCGCAGCCTGATACGTTTGATCCGCCGCGAGGCCGACCCCAACGACCAGCGCTCCGCGCGACGCGGCTTCGAGGGCATCGCCTATACGCCGTTGTCGACGGCGGACCATGGCCGGGTCGGCACTTATCAGCGCATTCGCGAGGTGGCGGTGCGCCATCCGGATCGGTTGCGGGTGGAATTGAATGCACTGGCCACACGCGTGATCCTCGACGAAGGGCGGGCGATCGGCGTCGAGTACCTGAAGGGCGCCCATCTGTATCATGCCGATCCAAATCCCGCCGCCTCGGCCGGCACACCGCATCGGCTGCAGGTTCGGCGCGAGGTCATCGTTTCGGGTGGTGCGTTCAACACGCCGCAATTGTTGATGCTGTCTGGAATAGGTCCGTCGGCGGAACTGGTGGCACATGGGATTCCGGTCCGTGTTCACCTGCCCGGGGTTGGACGCAATCTGCAGGACCGTTACGAAATTGCTGTCGTCAACCGCCTGAACAAGCCCTGGTCATCGCTCGAGGGCGCCCGCTTCGACACTGCCGACCCGGTCTATCGCGAATGGCACGACCGCCGGTGTGGCATGTATATCTCGAACGGGTCGGCGATTGCCGTGACCCGCCGGTCGGCGCCGCACAAGCGCGTGCCGGACCTGTTCTGCATGGCGCTGCTTGCCCGCTTCTATGGCTACTTCCCGGGATACTCGCGGCAGATCGCCGAAAATAGCGACTATCTGAGCTGGGCGATCCTCAAGGCTCACACCAACAACCGAGCCGGCACCGTCACCCTGCGATCGCGCGATCCGCGCGATCCGCCGCTGGTGAATTTTCACTACTTCGAAGAGGGCGACGACGATGCGGGCGAGGATTTGCGAGCGGTGATTGCCGGGATCCGCTTCGTGCGGCACATGGTGAGCGCGCTGAACCGCTCCGATGTCATCGCGATCGAGGAAAAACCGGGACCGGACTGCGTCAGTGACGAGGCGCTGGCCGCGTATGTCCGCGACAATGCCTGGGGGCATCACGCATCGTGCTCGTGTGCGATCGGGCCGCGCGCCGCAGGCGGCGTATTGGGCAGCGATTTCACGGTGCACGGCACGCACGGGCTGCGGGTCGTCGATGCATCGATATTCCCGCGGATCCCGGGGTACTTCGTCGCCAGCGCGATCTACATCGCAGCGGAGAAAGCCGCGGACGCGATCCTATCCGCGTCGATGGCCGGGAATGCCGCACCCGCTCGTAGCGAATTGCTTACCCGGCGCGCTCGCGCCGCCGCAACACCGGGCCGCGCCGGCGCCGTCCGGGGCTAGCACACGCTTGGGTCGGACTTTTTTCAGGAGACGACGAATGGCATACGATATCGAACAATTGCTGAAGATGACGACACCCCAACTCGACGCGCTGTTTACCAACGCGCCGGTCGGCGACATTCCCGACGGCGAGGGCAAGGGGACCGCGATCATCGGCGCCGGCACCGCGTTCAGCCCCGCGGTCGCCAGCTTCATCAATCATTTCGCGTGGCAGGGCAAAGTCTTCGACGCCAAGGCCGGATTGCTGAGGAACCTGATCACCCCCTTCGGCCTTCGCGCCGTCCTCGCCAAGGTCTACAAGGGCACCAGCTGGTTCGACGGCAAGGAGTGCATCGTCCTGGATTACTCGGAGACTTCAATCGTCGCCGGTTGGATCCGCGATGAGATCCGCATGATGGAGCCGAAGTTTTATCTCGGCCAGGTGTTCGGCGAGAAAACCCGCATCTTTCATTTCACCCTGCAATTCTAAGCGATCGACGCGCGGGCAAAAGGGATCGGGTCGTGCTCGGTCGCCGTCTCGGCAGAGGGCTTCGTCGGTTGTGGCGCATCGTCTACGCCCTCGTTGGCGGCGCGATCCTGATGGCCGTCGTCATCGCGGGCTTTCTCTACTATGAGCTGTCAGGGGACGATCCCGAGACCTTCTTCGACAACCCGGTCAAGCAGTTCAAATACGGGTCGACCGGCGGCGATCTGCTCGCGGGATTGCCGGCCGGGATCTTCAAGGCGATGCCGATGCTGTGCCGTGATTACCTGCCCGGCAAGGGTTGGGAATCGCTGGGGTTCATCTTTGAGGAGGGAATGGACCGCCCGGTCGGCACCTCGCGGCGCCACAGCCTCGGCTTCGACCGCATCGCGCTGAATTGCGCGGCCTGTCACGTCGGCACGTATCGGGACGTGCCGCAAAGCCCGCGGCGAGTCGTGACCGGCATGCCGTCGCATCGGGTCGACCTCGCCCGCTTCACCAAATTCGTCACCCAGTGCGTCCTCGACGGACGGTTCAACCCGTGGCAGGTGATCGAGGCTGCTGAACAGACCGGCGAGCATTATTCCGCATTCCAGCGGCTGTTGATCAAATACGCGGTCGTCCCGGCGATGCGCGAGGCGGTGCTGCTCGTGCGCGACCGCTTTCGCTTCTTGGATCGAGAAGTCGAATCGGGTCCGGGCCGCTTCGATACGTTCAACCCGGCAAAGGCCCTGCTGAACTGGCCATTCGAGCTGCTGCCGCCGCGGGAAGCCGTCGGGATCGTCGATTTTCCTTCGCTATGGCTGCAAGGCCCGCGCGAGGAGCTGCACATGCACCTGCACTGGGACGGCAATAACGATTCCGTTGAGGAGCGCAACCGCAGCGCCTCGTTCGGTAGCGGAGCCGTGCCGACGACACTCGACCGCCAGTCGCTGAAATTCATCGCCGATTGGCTGATCTCGACCGCCAACCGGCCGCCGAAATATCCGTTCCCGATCGATGCGGCGCGGGCCGAGGCCGGCAAGCCGCTCTACGCCCGGTATTGCGCCTCATGTCACGGCGCCAGCGGCAGCGACTTCAGCGGTGGGCCGAGCGGGCACATCGGCCAGGTCGAACCGATTGACAGGATCCGCACCGATCCCTGTCGGCTCGACAACTACACCCATTCGCTCTCCGCCGAGCAAGGCAACCTTTACGCCGCCTATCCCAGCGAGCGCTTCTCGCATTTCCGGAAAACCAACGGCTACGCCAATCTGCCGCTCGACGGCATCTGGCTGCGCGGCCCGTACCTGCACAACGGTTCGGTCCCGACCATTCGCGACCTGCTGGAGAGCGCCGACAGGCGGCCGAAATCGTTCTACCGAGGCTACGACGTGATCGATCAGCGGAAGCTCGGCTTCGTCTCTGGCGTGGCCGAGGAGAACGGGGTCAAGTTCTTCCGCTACGAGACACAGTGTGTCGATGCGGCGTGCGCCGGCGAGCCGAACGCAGAAAATCGTCACGACGACAATGTCTGCGTGCCCGGCAAGTGGGCCGGCAACAGCAACCGCGGGCACGAGGGAGCGGATTACGGCACCGAGATTTCGGCGGAGCAGAAGGATGCGATCGTCGAATACCTCAAGACATTCTGAGGCGGTCGTGGCATTGCGCAGCCGCTGGAAACGCTGGACGGCGACCGTTCTCGTCCTCGTCGTCCTGGTCGCCGCTGCGGGCGGGGCCTTGGTCTGGTCGAAATTTTTCAAATCCGACAAGCAGCAACTTTCCGACGACCCGGTTGCCCGCTTCGCATACGGCTCGCTCGACGGCGAATTGCTGGCCGGAATCCCGTATCCGATCTTCATGATCCTGCCGCGGGTGTTTCCCGACCTCGTCGCGAAATATGCGACCGAGGGCTATGGGCCGCAAAAGCCCAGTTACGGCGGTTACGGCGCTTTCGGGCTGGCCTGGCAGGAAGGCGAGCGCCTGCCGTTCGGACTGTCGATCAAGCGGCTCGGCTATGAGCGCGTCACGATCAACTGCGCCCTGTGCCACACCGCGAGCTACCGTCTGAGCGCCGAGGACCAACCGCGCTTCGCGGTCGGCGGCCCGGCGCATACGCTGAATTTGCAAGGCCTGTTGCGCTTCCTGATCGCGGCCTCGCATGACGAGCGGTTTTCGGCGACCCGGCTGATCCCGGAGATCAGTGTCCATTTCCCATTGGATTGGCTGGATTGGGGCGATTACGCGACCGTGCTGATTCCAGCGACCCGCACGGCATTGCACCTCGTCGAGGGCCAGCTCGGCTGGATGAACGAGAAGCCGGCCTGGGGCCCTGGCCGCGACGACGCGTTCAACCTGCCAAAATACATCCTGACGCAGACCCCGTGGGATGACACGACCGGCAATACCGATTTTCCGGCGGTGTGGCGTCTGGGCACCCGTAAGGGTCAGCTTTATCACTCGGCCGGCGAAGCGAAGTCGCTCTACGCGGTCGTCGCGACCTCGGCGATCGGCATTGGGTCGTTGCCGACCGGCGGTTTTGTCGAGCGCAATCAACGGCTCGAGGATTTCATCGCTCGGGCGGAGCCGCCAAAATTCCCACGCCCGATCGATGCGGGCCTCGCGGATCGAGGCGAGGCGCTCTACCGGGCGCGCTGCGCCGAATGTCACGCCGACGGAGAGAAACGCACCGGCACGGCAATCCCCCTCAATGAACTCGGTACCGACCCGGAACACATCCGTGGCTGGAACCAGGCGAATGCCGACCGGATGAATGTCGTCGTGCTCACGCTCGGCGCCGCGAATGCCGATGTCGAGGGCGCGCAGGGCGGGTACGTCGCCCGACCGCTCGTCGGTCTGTGGCTGCTCGGGCCTTATCTTCACAACGGTTCGGTTCCGACGCTGTGGGATCTGCTGTCACCAGCGGACAAGCGCCCCGGAGTATTCTACCGCGGCTACGACGTCGTCGATTTCGACCATGTTGGCTTTGTCTCGACCGGCAACGAGGCGGAGGCGAACGGCTTCCGCTTCGACACCGGCATTCGGGGGAATGGCAATGGCGGGCATCTTTACGGCACCGACCTCAGCGACAGCGACAAGAGCGCGCTCATCGAGTTCCTCAAGAAGCTGTAGGCCGGATGCGGCGATGGTCGGTCGATGACGCCGCAAGGAAACTTTCTCGTGATGGCGCCGGTCATCCCCGGTCGCGACAACGAATTGCGCCGGTTGCTCAGCTCGATGAACCTGAGCCCGGGTGTCGTAGATCCGCAGAATGCCCTGATCCCGTTCGCTCGGTTCGACCGGCTCCATTTCGCCCGGTTGGTGATCCTGTCCGACCCGACCGCCTCCGATATCGCTGTCTATGGTGTCCCGATACCCGATTTGCCGCCGACATTGGCGTTTTTCGGCGATTGCGACTGGTCGGGCGACCGGCTCCTCGAAGACCTTGCCGATCGCGCGGCGTCCGGTCTGCGGCAAATCTTTGCGTGCTGCGAGAGTTTTTCCGTCGGCGTCGACCTGCTCCAGTGGATGCGACGCCACGGGCAGTCCCCGATCGCCGCCTATGTCAACACGATCGGCCGCACGGTGCGGCAGATCCGGGAAGAGGCGGCGCTCCACGATGCCCTTGCCGCTTATGCCAGTGCTCCGGCTCGTGCTGTGGCCATCCGCGACCCGCGGGAACTGCATCGCGAGCTCGTCGGCTACATCAGCGCGCAGCAAAGGGCGGGCACCCTCACCCTGAGCGAGCCGGAGCCGACACCGCTGGGATGGTGGCTGAGCAACGCCGCGCATGCGGTGGCTGGCCCGTTGGTGGCATTGTTGTTGATGCCATTCCTGCTGCTGTACCTGCCGGTGTTCTTCTGGCAGTTGCGCCGGCACGAAACGGCCGATCCGCAAATCGTACCGCGCCCCGATACCGCGAGCCGAGCCGAGATCGCGCGGCACGAGGATTACGACACCACCAACCCTTACATCGTCATCGGCTGCCTGAAGCCCGGCCTGTTCCGGCGGTTGACCACGATCGTATTGCTCTCGGTGGTCGATTACGGCGCCCGGCACTTGTTCAACCGCGGCCACCTCGCCCGGGTCAAGACGATCCACTTCGCCCGGTGGGTCTTCCTCAACGGGCAGAGCCAGATGTTTTTCGCGAGCAATTACGACGGCTCGCTGGAAGCCTACATGGATGATTTCATCAACAAGGTCGGCTGGGGACTCAATTTGCTGTTCAGCAACGGGGTCGGCTACCCCAAGACGAGCTGGTTGATACAGGGCGGTTCCGATAACGAACAGAAGTTCGAATACTACATCTTCCGTCACCAGATTCCAGTCGACGTCTGGTACAAGGCCTATCCCGGCCTGACCGGCTTCGATCTCCTCCGAAACAGCCTTATTCGCGACGGGCTGACACGGTCCGACATGACCGATGACGAGGTCAGAGAATGGCTCAATCTGATTTGACACCAGCGCCGGAAGTCGCGTTCGACGACATTCAAGGGCTGGTGCGGTTCGGGCACGGGCACCTCGCCGAGGCGGCGTTTCTGCTGTTGCGCATCGAGGATCCGAGGGCGGCCCGCGCCTGGCTGGCGGCGGCTCCGGTGACGAGCGCAACGGATGCCAACCCGCTGCCGGATACGGCATTGCAGGTCGCGTTCACCAGCGGCGGGCTGCGCCGGCTGGGTCTTGCGGAAGACGCGATTGCCGGATTCTCCGACGAATTTCTGTCGGGCATGGCGGGCGAGAACAACCGCTCGCGCCGCCTCGGCGATATCGGTGAAAATAGCCCGCCATTGTGGGCCTGGGGCGGCCCGGGTCATGAGCCGGATGTGCTGGTGATGCTGTACGCCATCGCTGGCGGCATCGCCGCATGGACCGAGGCGGTGAAGGGCGCTACGTGGGACACCGCATTTTCCACAGTCGCGGCCCTCCCTACCAAACGGCTGGGCGATACTGGCGACGGCTTCAGCCGTGAGCCCTTCGGCTTTGTCGATGGGATCAGTCAGCCGGAGCTTGATTGGCAGCAGGAACGGCGCACCGGCGTCACCGAATTGACCTACGGGAATAGCGTGGCTCTAGGCGAGTTCCTGCTCGGCTACCGGAATGAGTACGGGAACTTCACCGACCGCCCCCTGCTCGATCCCGTCACGGACCCACACAACCTGCTGTCCCGCGCCGCTGATAATCCAACGAAATGCGATCTCGGGCGCAATGGCACTTACTTGGTTCTTCGCGATCTGCAACAGGATGTTCGGACCTTCTGGCAATATCTCGAGCGTCAGGCCAACGTTACCGGCGCGACCCGGCAGCGGCTGGCCGAGGCGATGGTCGGCCGCACGATGGCCGGAGACCCGCTGGTCGCGCAGGCCGAGCGTCATATCGCCGGGGTCGCACCGGACGACCGGCTGAACCATTTCACGTTTCGGGCCGATCCTTACGGCACGGCTTGCCCGCTCGGCGCCCATATCCGCCGCGCCAACCCGCGCAACGCCGATCTGGCGGACGGCGCCGCCGGCTTGCTCTCGCGCCTGGCCCGCACGTTCGGCTACGGCACGCGGCATGCCCGCGACGATTTGATCTCCTCGACCCGGTTTCACCGCTTGCTGCGCCGAGGCCGCGCCTACGGCACGCTGGTGCCCGACGACGAAGCACTGCACCCCGGCCCGCCAGGTGAAGACATCGGCCTGCGGTTCGTGTGCCTCAACGCCAGCATCGCGCGACAGTTCGAGTTCGTGCAGACGGCGTGGGTCGCCGGAACGAAATTCGGTGGTTTGACACAGGAAAGCGACCCGCTGCTGGGCAATCGGCAGCCCGTAGCCGGCTGCCCGGTCACCGGCGATTTTTCGGTGCCGCAGCCGAGTGGCGCCCGCCTTCGCCTGCGCGAAGTGCCGCAATTCGTCACCGTGCATGGCGGCGCCTACTTCCTCCTTCCGAGCCTTTCGGCGCTGCGCTATCTGGCAAACCTGGACAACTGACATGGTGAAAAAAGGCGGGCGTCTCCAACGAGCCCCTGACCATCACTGAGATAATCGGCATCGAACGGGAAGACCAATATGCCAAGTGACAAAATCGCAGCGGTGACCGCAACCGAGACTGTGCCGCGGCAGGGATCGCGAGACCTTCTCGATGTTCTGACCGAGGAGTTCCGCGAGCTTCGTCCCGGCGCCAGCTGTCCAGCCGGCACGCTTGTGGAGCTTTATGGCGCCATCCACCAGCTTGAGCAGCCACGCAGTGCGTTATGTCTATCAGGCGGCGGAATCCGCAGCGCCTGCTTTGCCTTGGGGGTGATGCAGGCCCTGGCGCGGCACCGGCTATTGTTTTCCTTCGATTATTTGTCGACGGTTTCGGGCGGCGGTTATATCGGCAGCTGGTTGTCGGCTTGGCGTCATCACGCGCAGGATGATCAGGCCGTGCAGGCCGGTTTGGTTGCAAGAAGCGTGGACCCGCCTGATGAGCCTGCCGAATTGCAGGGACTGCGGGCCAGCAGCAATTTTCTGACGCCGAAGGTGGGCGCAATGTCGCCCGACACCTGGACCGCAGTGGCGCTCTTCATCAGAAACCTCGTGCTGAACTGGACCGTGTTTCTGCCGTTGTTTCTGGCTGTGGTGCTGTTGCCGATCGGTGCGGCCGAATTTGTCGGCGGGGCGCCGCTCTGGCCGGATTTCGTGCCTCAGTTGTTGCTCCTCCTCGCGGCAGCGCTTCTTGTTTGGGGCTTGACCCAATCACTGGTCTACCGATCGGGCGCAGACGGGCACGGGATCGGTCAGGGACAATATCTGCGACGGATTCTGATCCCGCTTCACGTCGCGGCGACATCGCTGTGTGCCGTCGCGCTGCATCCTCTCTTTGCCACCGCCGCGACGGGCCTTGCAGGATGGTTGGGCTACGGCGCCATGGCTGGTGTCATTGTCTACGGCGCCTCATGGTGCATCGCGTTTCTGTGGCGGCCGCGCGAATTCGGCAGGCACGCGCTGTTTGGCACGGAACAGGATCCGGTCTCTGCGCCGCAGCTTTTCCTTTACTGGGTAGTCACCGGTGCCGCCAGCGGCGCGGTCATCGCGATTGGATACGGGCTCTGGCTCAGTACGCGCGGCAGCACCGATTACGGCGCTTGGGTGAGTACCGCCGGGGTGAAAAATCTGCTGGTCACGGCTGGAGTGAGTTGGCTCATGTTGGGCCTGATGCTCGGCGACACGCTCTACGTCGGGCTCGCGAGCTATGCCAGGGATGGCGACAGCGAACGCGAGTGGCGTGCCCGTTCTTCCGGATGGTTGACGGCGGTCATGCTCGTGTGGACCGTGCTGTCCGGCATCATTCTGTTCGGGCCCGCGGCATTTGACGCGGCCTGGAAGTGGGGGTTCGCGGCGGCCGGCGGCACGGTGTCGGGGCTGGTCGCGGTATTAATCGGTAGCAGCGGCAAATCGGCTGCCACCACCGCCCGGCAGCTCGTCGAGAAATGGCCGGTTACCGTGATCGTGTCGATCGCAACGCTAATTTTCCTGCCCTTGTTGGCGATCCTGCTGGCCGGCGGCGCACGGCTTGCCCTCGATACGATTGAGGCGGGTTTGTCATCGGACAACCGCTTCGTCCTTGATCCCGCTCTACGCCTGCTCGTCACTGCGGTTGTCTGCGTCGCCTGCTTGGTGACCTCTCTGATCATGTCCTACTACATCAATGTGAACCGCTTCTCCCTTCACGCCGTCTACCGCAATCGGCTGATCCGCAGCTTTCTCGGTTCGGCGCGCGGTACAAAGCGGCAGCCTGATGCCTTTACGGGGTTCGATCTCGGTGACAATCTGCCGATGGCGATGTTGTGGCCGCCGCAATCCCCGCGCCTGGGCCGGTGCCTGTTCCCGGTCGTCAACATGGCGCTCAACGTCGCCGCTGGCAGCAATCTCGCCTGGCAGGAGCGCAAGGCCGAGGCCTTCGCAGTCACCCCGCTCGCTGCTGGCAATTCAAGAACCAACTTCCGCTCGACCGCCCTCTACGGGGATCGCAAGGCCGGCATCACCCTCGGCACCGCGATGGCGATATCGGGTGCGGCCGTCAGTCCCAATCAGGGCTACCACTCCTCGCCGCTGGTCAGCATTCTGATGATGCTTGCCAACGTGCGGCTCGGTTGGTGGCTCGGCAATCCCACGGACAATCGGACGGCGCCGCGGGAAGGACCCCGCTTCAGCTTTGTGCCGATCATCAACGAGCTGTTCGGGGTGACCAGTGACCGCGGAAGATATGTTTACTTGTCAGATGGCGGCCATTTCGAAAACCTGGGGATTTACGAGATGGTCCGCCGCCGATGCCGCTATATCGTCGTCAGCGATGCGGGCTGCGATCCCGACTTCCAGCTCGGGGATCTCGGAAATGCCGTGCGCAAGGTGTGGATAGACTTCGGCGTTGCGATCCGCTTTCGCAGCATCGATTTAGCGGCTCCCAAGCGCGAACCGGGAGACGGCGTCTATTGCGCGATCGCCGATATTTGCTATCCCGAAGCGGAGGCCGAGCCGGGACTGCTTATCTATATCAAGCCGAGCTACCACGGTACCGAGCCGGCGGATGTTCGGTCCTACGCCGCCTTGAACCCGACGTTTCCGCACGAATCGACAACGGACCAGTGGTTTACCGAATCTCAGATGGAAAGCTACCGCGTACTGGGCGGTTATATTGTCGATCTCATCTGCTCGGGTGCCCGGGCCGGCAAGAGTGGCGATCCCTGCAGAGCCACTGATCAATCGCTCGATTTTCCGGCGTTCTTTGCGCAGGCTCAGGCCTATCTCCGAGCCTACGCTCGAACTGGCCAGCCACCTGCGCGCTGATCTGACAGTTGAGCGCGCTGCGCGGCTTGCCCCGTCGATCGGCGGTGGGACATCGCGCACGCGCGGGCCCGTGCCGACGGCCGCGCTAGCGCATCAGACCGGAGGCGTGTGGATTCTCTCGGCGCCGGCGCCGTAGCGGTGGATCAGGGAGCCCGCGGCCGGGCCGACCGAATGGCTGATATGGGCCCAACCCGGAGTGTTCGACCGCCTCATTGGAATCGCCGCTTTCGGCGCATGGGCGGCCATTTGAAAGACAGCCGGAAATCGTCCGGTTTCCACCCGACTGAGACGTTTGAGCGGGTTTCCGCCAAGGTCCGGAAAGGGGCAAACTGCGACATAGCCGTGGTGCGGAAATGAAGCCTTATGTAATCTGCCACATGAACGCGAGCGTCGACGGCCGCATTCTCGGCAGCCGGTGGCGGCCCGCCGAGAACCGCATGGCGGGGCTGTTCGAGCG
>Ga0209488_10002686_pt1 | contig 14510 bp, 15 predicted proteins | sample Rivendell_Oct201_8_FD_188349 | JGI IMG/M metagenome (GOLD analysis project Ga0209488, IMG submission 188349) | Vadose zone soil microbial communities from the Eel River Critical Zone Observatory, Northern California, USA -... | ecosystem: Environmental > Terrestrial > Soil > Vadose zone >... | reverse complement strand
TTTGCATGGGACAAGGTCCGGGTGGTCTTGAAAAGCGGCTTGGTTACGCTTGAAGGTGAAGTCGAGTGGAACTACCAGCGGGAACGTGCGGAAGCGGCGGTCCGCCGGGTTCGTGGCGAGAAGGGCATCACCAACTCTATTGTGGTAAAGCCCCGTGTCGCGCCGATGGAGATCAAACGCAAGATCGAGGAAGCATTGCGGCGAGCGGCTGAGATCGACGCCAGGCGCGTCACGGTCGAAACCGTCGGTAGTGAGGTGATTTTGAGGGGCACTGTACGTTCGTGGGCCGAACGCCAACAGGCGGAGACAGCCGCGTAGTGGGCGCCTGGTGGGTCAACGGCTCCGATGCGCCCACGCAGGCCAAGAGGACAACATCAAGGAAAATGGAGCGGAATTCAGAAGGTGGAAATGGAGATACGCATTCAGATCGGAATCTCTCTTTCTCTGATGTCCGATTATCTGACACCGATCGACTCGAAAGCTTCAGCGATGGAGTCCTTTCAATAACGATCACTCTTTTGGTCTTCGATATCGTACGTCCAGAATACGTTTCCGGCCACCTTTTGGAAAAGCTCAAAGCGCAGTGGCCAAACTACATTGCATTCCTCGCGTCGTTCTTTTACGTCGGCATTATTTGGCTGAATCATCGTGCCGTTTTCTCGCGCATTAGGTATTGCAATCGCAGCCTGCACCTAGCAAATCTCTTGCTGTTGCTGACTTCAGCACTTATCCCATTTCCCACTGCGGTCTTGGCCACGGCGCTGCAACATGGAATGCCAACCGACGCAGCTGCATCAGTTGTCCTCTATGCTGCGGTCGGATGTCTGATGTGCCTTTCTTGGCTTCTTTTGTTTCACGTTCTCAGCATAAATCCCCACCTTCTTGAGGCGCATGTCGAGTCGACTTTCTTCCCTCAGGAAAGGCATCGCGCGTTGTTTGGGGTAGTGCTGTACGCTTTGGCGGGCGTGACTGGCTGTGTGCTTTCTCCAATGCTTGCACTTTTGGCCTTTTTGGGTTTGCCGGTCTTCTACGCTATTACGAGCGAAGGGTTGGTGGAAACCCGTGTAACGTTGCTCTGGAGGTTGGGTGATCGCCAGCGCGAAGGTTCGCGTGGAGCGCTTGCTCCAACTGACGCTACGGGTACCTAATCCCGCTACGACCGTTCCATAACGACCTTCGATGTAATTCGAAGCGAGCAGTTGATTTCGCGGCTGTACATCCTGGCAAAAAAATCACCTAAGCTTGACGGCCGTCAGGGCCGTCATGTGGTGATTTGGATTATTGTGTTATTTGGCATTCAACGCGGAGTTCATTCAACGCGGAGTTGATGCATCGATGAGCAGGACCGCGTCGCTGGAGGGGCAGGACGCTGAACGCGAGGCGTTCGATCATGCGCTCGCACCCTGCTTCCCTGAGCTCTTGCAGGCGGCCCAGCGTGAGGTTCGCCATCGTCTGGCCCTCGGCCAGTTTGAACCCGATCACCCGACGCCGGAGCAGCTGTTGGATGTGGCGCTGCAGCACGCGTGGGCCGAGCGTCGGCGTTCCTCCCCACCACTCGGCATCAAAGCTTTGGCGCTGGTTTCGATTTTCCGCGCGGGAGAAGGGCTGGGTACACGCGAGGCTGAGCGCCGGCGGATGACGACCGAGCTCTTCCCCGAAGAAGTCGAACCCGATCCCTTCTACCAGAAGGACGATGAAGAGGACTTTTGGCAATCACACGAGCTAGACTATCCCAGGGATGCGGAGGTGTTCAGCGGGACAGTCGATCGCGTGGGCGCGGAGGCCGCTAATGACGACGAGCTTGTCGGCTGGCTTGCTCCGCGCGAGCGTGAAGTGTTGCTCATGCACGAGGTCCACGGTGTTGAATTGTCGGAGGTCGCCTTGGCACTCGAGATTCCGCCGGCTGAAACGGAGCGACTCCTCGCAAGCGCGCGCCACCGCCTACGCGCCACGAGCAAGACCGCGCGAGGGGAATAAGGACTTTTCGCGCACACCTTGGGCAACGAGCCTCGGCTCTCACAGTGCACGCTTCCTGGGCGGAAGCGCGTGAGCAGCGACCGAACTACTGGTGCTTCCAGCTGTGCAAGCCTGTCACCCAACCGACACATTGTGACACGATCGAAGCCTGTCCTGACCTTGCCGGCAAAAACGAGCTTTTCGCCCTGATACAATTTCGCAGGACCTCCTCCCGCGGCACAGCGGAATCTGCGTCGTAAGCGCGAAGATCAGATCGAACAGATAGAGGCGCAAATGATGGCTGCCTCGCCAAACGATTCTGCCAAGACCTTGCCGCTGCGGCCGACGATTGAAGCATGGCGGGCGGCGGCAACATGTCCCAGAAGAATCCAAGCAAAATTTGACCAGTGTCAGGGCAGTCAGCGCGCGCAACGGACCAAATAACTAACAATAAGCCAAAATCTTCCGTAACTCAGCTACTGGACACGCCGATGCAACCTCAACTCCATCGAACTCAACCTCACCGACACCAAACGAGTATACGCGATCGGCATGCAATTGCGATTCCACATTCCATGGAGGCGGCCGCCATCGACCATTTCGGTCCCCCGGAGGTGTTGACACTCCACGTTCTGCCAGTACCGGCTCCCGATGCAGATGAGGTGCTGATCGCCCTTTATATTGCCGGAGTTGGTCCTTGGGACGCAGACATTCGCGACGGCTGGTTTCCAAGTGGAAAACCGCAATTTCCGATGGTACTAGGCGTCGACGGAGCCGGCATCGTTGCGGCGGTGGGGTCGCGGGTGCGTCGACTGAAGGTCGGTGACGAGGTCTATTCGTACAGCTGGGCAAATCCAAAGGGAGGTTTTTATGCCGAATATGTTGCCGTTGCGGCGGAGAAAGTTGCGCACATCCCCAGGCGGCTCGATCTCCAGCACGCCGGCGCGATCCCGACTAACGGGCTCACGGCGCTGCAAGGTATCGACGACGCCCTGAGGATCAAGAAGGGCGAGAACGTCATCATCCACGGCGGTTCCGGCGGCGTCGGCACACTGGCCATCCAATTTGCGAAGCTGCGAGGGACACGCGTGCTGGCAACCGGTTCCGGGTTGGAGGGTGTTGAGCTGGTGCGCGAGATGGGCGCCGACATGGCGATTGATGGCAAGCATGAGGACATCGCGGAAGCGGCGGGGCGTTTCGCGCCCGACGGCATCGACGCCATCCTGGCATTCGCTGGCGGTGAAGTACTTGAGCGTGCGCTCGACCGGCTCCGGCGCGACGGTCGGCTGGCCTATCCGAATGGTATAAAACCGGAACCGTCGAAACGGCGTGGCGTCAAGTTCGTCGCCTATGACGCCAAATCCGGAGTTCGTGAGTTCGATCGACTTAATCAGGCCGTCGAAGCAGCGAAGCTCAAAGTTCCGATCGCGGAGACTTATGAGCTGGTCAATGCCGCCAAAGCACACCAGCGCCTCGCCGAACGACACATTCTCGGCAAGATCGTGCTGCGGACCCACCGCTCCTGATCGCACAGCGACAACAGCTCCACCGCGAGTTAGAGCGCGTGGCGGATCACTCTTCCATCAGGGAAGTGGACGACGAGCTCGCCCCCACGCTTCCGCACGACGGCCTGCGTCGCCAATTCGGCGGCTTCTCTGGTGGGATAATGGCCCAGCTCGCGTCCGTCGCCATCGTGCACAACCCAGTCATCGAAATTATCGTCGGGGGCAATGTGAAGCGTGATCGCTGCCATCGGCGTGAACTTTTTCTGACAGTCCGAACGATACGTTACCAACTGAGCCAACCGCGCCTGCATGTCTCATCGTGCGTGCGCAGCAGCTTCCATCATCCATCACTGATTTGGCCTCGTTCGCACGCCTTCAACGCGTTCACAGCGCAAATCGGCCCAGCACTTCAGACAAGCCCGACTTGCCTCACAAAACTTGAGACATTGGGCTTTCGCTAGGCAGAGCTAGTAATGGAGAGCACGATCAATAGTCCATCCCGCCCATGCCACCCATTCCGGCGCCTGGCATCGCTGGGCTTTCCTTCTTGGGTAGCTCAGCCACCGTAGCCTCGGTAGTGATCAGAAGGCCGGCGACGGATGCTGCGTCTTGCAGTGCCGCGCGCACCACCTTGGTCGGATCGATGATGCCCTTCGACATCATGTTGACGTACTCGCCTGACTGGGCGTCAAACCCGTAAGCGTAAGTATCCTTCTCGAGAATCCTGCCCACTACGACCGAGCCGTCCTCGCCAGCATTGAGTGCAATCTGACGGGCCGGCCAAGACAGCGCCTTGCGCACTATCTCGACTCCGGTCTTCTGGTCGTCGTTGTGGGAGCGAACCCGATTGAGCGTCTCGCTGGCGCGCAGGAGCGCGACGCCGCCGCCCGGTAGGATGCCCTCTTCGACCGCCGCGCGGGTCGCATGTAGGGCATCGTCGACGCGATCTTTACGCTCCTTCACCTCGACCTCGGTGGCCCCGCCGACCTGAATCACCGCCACGCCGCCGGCCAGCTTGGCGAGCCGCTCCTGGAGCTTCTCGCGGTCGTAATCCGAAGTGGTCTCCTCGATCTGCACCTTGATTTGGCTGATGCGTGCCTGGATATCGCTCTTTTTTCCCGCTCCGCCAACGATCGTTGTATTCTCCCTGTCGATCATCACCTTCTTGGCGCGGCCGAGCATGTTGACGGTGACGTTCTCGAGCTTGATGCCGAGATCCGAGGACACCATGGTACCGCCCGTGAGGATCGCAATGTCCTCCAGCATGGCCTTGCGGCGATCGCCGAACCCAGGCGCCTTGACGGCCGCCACCTTGAGGCCGCCCCGTAGCTTATTGACCACGAGCGTCGCGAGCGCCTCGCCTTCGACGTCCTCGGCGATGATGAGAAGCGGCCTGCCCGCCTGCACCACGGCTTCAAGGAGTGGTAGTAGCTCCTGCAATCCGGACAATTTCTTTTCGTAGATCAGGACATAGGGGTCCTCCATCTCGACCCGCATCTTTTCTGCGTTGGTGATGAAGTAAGGCGATACGTAGCCGCGGTCGAACTGCATGCCTTCGACCACTTCAAGCTCGGTCTCAAGCGATTTGGCTTCCTCGACCGTGATCACGCCCTCGTTTCCGACCCTCTTCATTGCATCAGCGAGAAAGCGCCCGATCTCGGCGTCGCCATTGGCTGAAATGGTGCCAATCTGGGCGATCTCCTCATTCGAAGTGACCTTTTTGGAGTTCTTCTCGAGGTCTCCGACGACTGCATTGACCGCGATGTCGACTCCGCGTTTCAAATCCATCGGGTTCATGCCGGCTGCGACCGCCTTGGCGCCTTCCTTGACGATGGCGTGGGCCAGAACGGTAGCGGTTGTGGTGCCGTCGCCCGCCTGATCCGAGGTCTTCGAAGCAACTTCGCGTACCATCTGCGCGCCCATATTCTCGAACTTGTCCGCAAGCTCGATTTCCTTGGCGACGGTAACACCGTCCTTGGTGATACGAGGGGCGCCGAACGACTTGTCGAGCACGACATTGCGACCCTTGGGACCGAGCGTTACGCGCACGGCCTCGGCGAGAGTATCGATGCCCTGCAGCATCTTATTGCGAGCCTCGACCGCGAATTTGACTTCCTTGGGTGACATCTCGGTATTCCTTTCGGTTTGACTGCATCCTCACCAGCAGCGGAAGGGTTGGGTCGAGAAGGATTGGCTCGGTTGATGACTGGTCTTAGTCCCTCAAGGCGTTCGGCGGCATTCTTCCTGGCTTCGTTCCCGACTTTGGCTCGGTCAGAGGCCTAAAACGTCGCTCCGCTTCATGATCAGGTATTCAACGCCGTTTTCGATGTGCGCCTCAGCTCAATCGGCATGAGCATACCCGTCTCGTCGCGCTCGCCATAACGCGACAATCCTTCCCTCTTGCGGCCCCCTCGCGATGTCGGGAATGATGACGCTACCGCTGCGAATGCTTCGTGCTGAAATAATACCAATCATCGGCTTACGTTCCCGAATCGGAACGAAATCATGCAGCGCCACGGCTGACCGGAAAGTTGATGCTTATTAAGCCATCTTCAGCGCGGTCAGCGGGTAAGTTTCGCGCAGCCCTCCGTGCAGAGGAGCGGCGAGCCACGATTGGGAGTCATTTCCGTGGCGGACAGGCCAAATCTCGCTGGGGCTTTCGCCAACCACACATCCGACCGGCCCAACGCCCCCACCTGAGCGAGTATCGCCGACCGGCCAGTATGCCCGCTGTCATGCTTTTGCCGGCGCCGGATACGCCCATCATCACGATGACGGACGGCGTCTTTTTGTCTACCTCAGGCAGCATCATAGTGCTTCGGCGCAGCCTCGCGATCCACCAGCCAAACGAGTTCTCCTTCCGAGTACGCATACGCAGCCGGGAGATCCGCCCCCGCCAGCACTTGGCTGAGGACCTCGCGCTTGGAAGGTCCGCCGACGAGAAAGAGCATTTCGCATGTCGACGCCAAGGTGGGGAATGTCAGGGTCACGCGCGGAACGAACGGTTCGTGGCCGGCTTCAGGAACGCCAACCACCCAACGCTCCTTCTCGTCGAGCTCTGCATGACCCGGGAAAAGCGAAGCAGTATGCCCGTCTGGCCCAAGTCCCATCAACACCACGTCGAACAGCGGACGCCCGGGCAGGAGCCGTTCCGCGCCGTAAAAGCGACGAAGCTCCGCTTCGTATAGGCATGCGGCCTCTTCCACGTTTTCGACGCTTGTCGGTATTGCGTGGATGTTGCCCACCGGTGCGAGAACGAGATCGAGCAGCAGCCGCCGCGCCACACCGAAATTGCTGCGAGGGTCGTTGTGAGGGACAAAACGGTCATCTCCCCAGAACCAATGAATACGATTCCAGGAAAGGGCATCGCGGTAGGGTTTGGTTGCCAGCAGCTCGTAGAGGTGTTCCGGGGTGGAACCGCCAGTGAGACTGACAGCGGAGCGACCACTCGATCGACGCAGACGTGCCAAGATCCGCTCTGCCGCCGCCCGCGCGAGCGCTTCGGGATCCGCTGCAACAATCACATCCGGATGAGGCATCACGTCCTTTCTTACGCAATCGGCCGCCAGCGCCGGCCATCACGAGCGAGCAGCTGATCGGCCTCAGCCGGGCCTTCGCTGCCGGCTTTGTAGACCGCAAGCCCATCCGGTCCCGCGTTGCGCCACGCGTCGAGGAACGGCTGAACCACCCGCCACGCCGCCTCGATCTCATCCGCCCGTTGGAACAGCATCGAGTCGCCGATCATGCAATCGTAGATGAGAGTCTCGTAACCCGTGCTAGGCGCAGCGTCGAAATAGTCCTCATATTTGAACGTCATGCCGACGCCGGAAATCGTGATGACTGGACCTGGTACCTTAGCATTGAATTGCAATCCGATGCATTCGTCCGGCTGAATACCGATCACCAGGAAGTTCTGCGCCAATCGGTCGACAGGCGTATTGCGGAACATTGCAAACGGCGCCTGTTTGAACTTTATTGCCACCTCGGTCCGCCGGGATTTGAGCGCCTTTCCCGTCCGTAGGTAGAACGGAACGCCTGCCCAGCGCCAATTGTCGACCAAGAGCTTAAGTGCAACGTAGGTTTCCGTCGTAGTATCGGGCCGAACATCCTTCGTTCTGCGATAGTCCTCCACTTCGTTGTCTCCCACCCATGCCGCAGTATATTGCGCGCGAACGGAGTCTTGCCGCACCGAACTGTCGTGCGGAACGTGGATCGCGTCGAGCGCTTGTGCCTTTTCCGAGCGGACCGCATGGGCCTCGAAACGCGAAGGTGGCTCCATGGCCACGAGAGAAAGCAGTTGAAACAGGTGGTTTGGCACCATGTCGCGCAAGGCGCCAATTGCATTATAGAAACTCCCGCGACTACCTACAGTAAGTGTCTCGGCTACCGTGATCTGCACGTGATCGATGTGATGACGATTCCAAATGGGTTCGAACAACCCATTCGCGAACCGCAACACCATTATATTCTGCACTGTTTCTTTACCCAGGTAATGGTCGATTCGGTAGATCTGTTGTTCGGCGAGCACCTTAAGGAGTTCTCGATTGAGCGCCCGCGCCGAAGCCAGATCGGTTCCAAACGGTTTCTCGACGATGAGGCGGCGCCATGCCCCCTTCTCCTCACGAGCGAGACCGGTCTCGCCGAGATGGCGACCGATCGGTGCGAATTCCGATGGCGGTGTCGCCAAATAGAAAAGGCGGTTGCGGTGCGTGTCGAGCGCACGTTCGACCCGAGCCAGCGCTTTGCCAAGCTTCCGGTAAGTTACCGGATCGTCGGCATCGCCGCCGACATAGTCGACACAATTCAGAAGCCGACGCGCGATTTCATCATCGACTTTGCCGATTGCAAAGTGGCGCAGTCCGCCTTCCAGCTCGGTACGAAATACCTCCTCGGACTTGTCCGCCCGCGCTACGCCTATGATCGCAAAGCCTTCTGGTAGCAGGCCCCGCGCCTCGAGATTATAGAGCGCGGGCATGAGGAGGCGGCGGGCCAGGTCTCCAGAGGCGCCGAAAATGACAAGGCAACATGGGTCCGCCGGTGCCGCTGTTGTTGCCGAGCGTTTCGTCTTCATGGGTGAAGGGCTTTCGGTTCAAGGCGATCGGGCTCAATGTGTCTGCCGAAGCCTTTGCGCATGGCCGACGGGATTTTCCCCGCAAATGTCTGCTTCAGAGGCGAACGAAACCGTTCACACTAACGGATTCCTCGTTTCTCGTCGGAATCAGGAGCCTTCCGCCGGAGGCTAGGCCTCGGCCGGGCTGGCCCGTGCAGTACCCCCACGGCCAGCCAGCCTGAGAGCCGTCCCACTTCAGCAACGAAATCACCTGCTCCACGATTCGAGCGAGATGCCCAAGCAGATCGTAACGCCTCGCTCTCAGGCGACCAGTCTTGAGCACGAACATGCCGGGAGCAATTTCTCCGCTCACGAGCAGCGGCTAATCCTTGGGGTAGCGTTGCACCCGGCGGAAGCGGCGGCCTATCGATTTCCGTGGCAGTGAGTCTTGGAAGCATTTTTTGTGATTCTCAGTCCCTGACTTGGTTCGCTGAAGCCAGCTTGTCGCGCGGCACCGTATCGGAGCCGGCTGGTTCGATCTCCTCCATGCTTCGGCCTGTGAGGACGGAGCGATCGAAGCGCCGATCTTCAGCATCCCAAGCCGGATCGGCGTACTCGTCGCGGTGCTTGATGAGCAGCCATTGCTCCTTGGCGGCAGGATCGGCCGAACGCTTTCCGGAGCGGACCAACGTGAAGCCGCCGCGCAGCTTCGCGCCGTCAAGCTCCACATCGAGCTTGCCTCGCGCAAGCTGCTCGCTTGCTGGAACGCCGTCTTTGCTGTCGTAGGTGCCCTTGTCCCACACCATGACGGTGCCGGCGCCGTATTGGCCGTCCGGTATCACACCCTCGAACTCGGCATATTCAAGGGGATGATCCTCCGTACGTATGGCGAGATGTTTTTCAGCCGGGTTCATGGAGGGACCTTTCGGCATCGCCCAGGATACCAGCACTCCGTCGATCGCTAGCCGGAAATCGTAATGCAGGTGGCTGGCGCGGTGCTTTTGAACGACGAACATACGTGTCCGGCTGCTCCTCCGCGCTCGACCTACCGGCTCGGGCGTTTCGCTGAACTTTCTCTTGGCGCGATAGTCTTTCAAGGTCATTGCGAAGCGTCTGCGCGATCTCAAGATGCTTGAGCCCGGTCTCTCCACGAGGTCGAGTGTGGTGCCCACGAGTTTTGTCGCCTTTCGGGGATCACACTTTCGCGGTCTCCTCAATTAGGGGCGAGATCTAGCGGTTCGCTCCGCGCCATCGCAGGGGGTTCCGCTATGCACCGCCTTTCGGCGGCGATTATCGTGAGACGTCGCGACGCCGCATTGACGGTTGTCAGGTTGCCGGACGCAAAATTTGTGTGCCGTCAGTTGTGCGAGCAGGGGATGGGTGGCCTTATCGTTGACTAGCTGGCTTTGTGTCGATCTTGCAATCCTGAAGGCAAAAGCGCCGTGTACCCAGCGGATGGGTGCGACGTGGAGGACTGTAGAGAAGATCGTATGCGCCAGTGAGGGCCGGCTCGGTCCGCGATAATTCTGCAAGAAGCACCGCCGCGGCCCGACGATTGAAGGATGATAAACCCACGGTACGTCCCGAAGGAATCCAAGCAAAATTGACGAACGTCAGGGCAGCCAGCCTGCAAAGCTGGCAACCAAGTACTGCGCGGCACCATAAAGATCGCGATTCTACCCCTCTAACATGTGGTTGAGAGCGTACGACGGGGCAGATACGGCATAGCGCCCGCCATGACTCACGATGCGGGTTTATGCAGCTTCGAGCTGTAGGGTGAACAGGGGCCAATCCCGTCGGGGGGATCGGTGGACCTCCGCTTTGAACCCCGGACGCCGACTTCTCTCTGTTCCCACCGACTCTATTCGACAATACGGAGTGCATCGCTCCGCTGTGCCGAATCACCCTCGATCACGTGCCAACACTCCGTCATCGTTGGTGAGTTTACGGTGAGTTTGGTCTTCGGCACGCGCTCGGATGATTTGGCCAAATCATGAGTGCCCTTCCTGAGAGAAGGGTAACGGTTCATTCCGGAGACATGGGTTACACACCGGGCCTTCTGCGAGGAGAGCAAAGGTGCCCTGGAAGGAGTGTAACCAGATGGATGAACGGCTCAAGTTCATCGCTCGGCTGCTGGACGGGGAGAAGATGGCGGTGCTGTGCCGTCAGTTCGGCATCTCGCGACCATGGCTTTTTCGAAACTCTCCCGCTCAATTCAGAAGCCCCCAAACGCTGCCGCCGGTAACTACCTCAGGCGGTAGGCACGGTCCCACCGTCGATGACGTATTCGGTGCCCGTAATGGCGCCCGCACGCGGCGAGGCCAGAAACGCAACCAAGTCGGCCACTTCTTTTGGCTTCGCGGGACGGCCGAGCGGGATACCGCCGAGAGAGTCCATCACGATCTTGCGGGCACCTTCGTAGTCGGTGGTATTCTGGCGCGCGATCTCTTTGACGAGACCGACCGCTCCGTCCGTCTCGACCCAGCCGGGCGAGACCCGGACGACCCGAACACCTTTGGGGCTTACCTCCTTCGACAGGGCCTTGCTGTAGTTCAAAAGGGCTGCCTTCGCCGCCGCGGAGGCGATGGTGGCTTCGGGCAGCGGCATCCGGTCCTGAATCGAGGTGACATGGACGACCACGCCGGAGCCCTGTTCGATCATAGAGGGCAGTAGCGCGCGGTCCAGACGTACCGCCGCGAAGAGGTTCAGGTCCAGCGCCGTGTGCCATTCATCATCATCCAGCACGGCAAATCCGCCCGCCGGCGCCGAGGAGCCGCCGACGACATGCACGATGATGTCGATTCCGCCAAGCCGATCGCGGACCGCCTCGACGACGGCGGCGCACCCCTCGGCCGTAGATACATCGGCCGAAATAAACTGATCGGCACGGGCGAGTTTTTCGGGCCGCGACCGTGCCGTGGTGAGAACCGAAGCGCCCGCTTCGCGAAGCGCTTCTACAACCGCTTCGCCAACGCCTTTAGTACCACCCGTCACGAGCGCGCGCTTTCCCTCGAGTTCAAGATAGCCGCTCATGATTGAATCTCCAGCGATGCGATCTTGTCGCCTTGGAGCTTGAAGACAAAGTCAAGCGTGAGCGGGCTGCCCGGAAAATTGCCTGAAAGCTTGCTGGTTACGACGGTCTTGCCGTCGCGCTCGGCGATCGCGACGGGCTCGATTGTATGCTGGTACTTTTTCGTGGTTTCGCGCCGCCACGCCGCGATGGCCTTCAAGCCAGTCACGGTGTGGCCTTCGTCTTTGACGGTCGCATCGGGCGCAAAGCAGGCGCCCAGCGTCTCGATGTCATGGGCGTTTTCCGATGACATGTAGACTTCAATGGGTTTGGGCAGATGTAATGTCATGGCACATTCCTTTCTTGTTCTTTGCTCGTCTTGTTCTTGGCTCGGTTCTCCTTGTCCGGGTTGCCTGCGATTAATGATGGCGATACACTTACCGAATGGCAAGAACGCACGAAAAAGTAAGCTACTCACCCAAAAGTAAGGGCAAGGAACATACGCCCGTCACGGCCGCGCATGACGCGGAACAGGCGTTCAAAGTGATTGAGGGTCGATGGAAGCTGCTGACCCTCTTCCATCTGTTCGGCGGCAAAATTCTTCGCTTCTCCGAGCTGGAGCGCGCCATACCGGCGATTTCCCAGAAGATGCTGATACAGCAGCTTCGGCAGATGGAAACGGACGGGATGGTCCGTCGCATCGTTCATCATCAGGTGCCGCCGAAAGTCGAATATGGATTAACGGACTGGGGGCAGGCACTTTGCCCAGCCCTTGATGCCATCCTGAAATGGGCGGCACTACGCGAGCAAATGACCGACCAAGCCGACGCAGCGAGCGAGGAATAGAAGCTTGGTTTTTTTTGGCCAGCCCGTCAGCTTGCGACGCAGATGGTCAGTGACCTGCTGTCTCCTCGTTAAGGTATAGGCCCTGGAGCGAAGTGACGCCGCGTGTTTTCGAGGCAGACCTTCATATAGCCAGTCCATTGCGAGCGCACGAACAACGTCAACAGGGCGGCGGTCAACGCGCCCTTGGCCGTGAAGGTGTAGGTCCAGCGGATATTGGTCTGGTCCTCCTTCTCCTCGAACCACCATTGACCCTTAGCAAAGAAAGCCTGCGGCGCGGTCGAACAAAAGAAAGGCGCCGAAACAAGAAAGCAAGAAAGAAAGCGCTCCCGGCATCGCGGGCGAGCTGGGAGCCCTTCAATTTCTCGAACTCCTCGCGCTCCTTTTGCTCTCGCTCCTCGCGCTCCCGTTTCGCCTGGCCCGCTCGCTTAACGAGGTTCTGCAACGCTCTCAAGATACTCTGGCCGATATCGAGCGCGCGCCGTTGCCCTTCACGGAGCCCGCGCTTCGGCAGGCGAAGCAAAATCGATCTTGATGTGGGGTGCACCGATGCGGATCGACGCCACGTGGGAAGAAATGTTTGCGGGGCGGGAGCGTCGCGCGGAATAACCGCCGCCCGAACACTGCGGGCAAATTTTTTTGCCCAATGTGTTGGCTCGCTCTCCCTCCACGTGCTCTTCACAGAAATTGTACGTTTGCTCTTATTTTTGAGCCCTATGTCAGCGACGTGACCAGCGGCGGCAAACGACTCGCATAGCTCCGCATGCATGGCGGTGCCTCCGCGAAACACACCCCTCAATGCAGAACAGCGCCAGGCGCTAGAGCTGCTCGCCAGCATTCCGCACGGCGTCGCCGAGGACCTGCTTGTGCTCGCCCATGGGTTCGACAGCGACATGATCGCCGGCCTCGTCCACACCGGGCTTGCAACAGCACGGCGCGACACCGTCACTGCAGACGGCCGGACGATAGAGATCGTCCGCATCACGATCACGGATGCCGGCCGGAGGGCGCTCGGTGCCGAAGATTGACGCTCCATTGCCGTGGCCGACTATTTTTTGAACATGATTTTTTCGCCCAAACATATAAGAGAAAACATGGGCAAGGGCTGGGGATGCGCATCGGTGGCAGTGCGCACGTGACAAATGCCGCTTACGAGAGCACAGGAAAGATACACGTATCGCGTGAACGGCATCCATTTCTTGATGCAGGACGGTCCAACGGTGGTCGTGTGCCGAATCACTGTCGAGGCGCTGTTCCAACTGGCAGAACGATAAGCTTAACCGAACCAACTGAAATCTTTGAAACGGGCAGGGACGCAATCGAGCGTGCCGCAAGCAATAAATATGATCGAACAAGTCGACGCCCTTATGAGGTGTTGACCATCACAGCGGATGATTTGGAACTTGACAGCGCTTAGCACAGACCAGCGCCGCTTGCTCGACATGCTCAATGGGGCCGAGCCGCGTGGCTGTCCCGAAGCACTGATACTGGCCAACGGATTCAGTATCGAGTTGTTGATCGACCTTGTCCGCGCTGGGCTCGCGACCGTGACAACTGAGACTGTAAGAGCAGGTGAACGGACGCTTGGAATTTCCAACGTGAGGATAACGGACGCTGGACGGCGGGCGATCGAAGGCTGACCGCCTGCGCCACCCTTGCCCCGGCCGCCGAAAGACCCGAGGCACATCGGCTTTTTAGTGACAAGCTAGCGGGTGAAACGTCAGCCGGCGCCGCTCCGGCTCGCCGAGCTGACTGATGCTTTTCGAGCGCAAACGAGAGCGCCACCCCGATGCGTGCCAATGTAATCGTGCTGGCGGTGTGAGCACGGTCTCTCGGATCAACAAACCCGTAATAGACACACCGGCAACCGGCGGCAGTTCGCGGCGGCCGGGAACGATCGCGGCGTCCACCCTTTTCAAGCTGAGCGCCGGCGCACCACAGCACGAGTGACTACTGCTCTCCGGATTTGGTACACTTCGCAACCGGCGAGCAGAGGACAACGGCCATGGTTTTCACCAAGCTCATAAAAATTGTGATCGGAGGGTTTCTTGCGCCGATCGTGTTGCTTGCTTCGGCGTCCATGCCCGCGGGAGCGGACCCGAACATCACGGTTTTGGCGTTTGGATTATTTGGAGCGCAGAGCGTT
>Ga0209488_10002683_pt1 | contig 14528 bp, 16 predicted proteins | sample Rivendell_Oct201_8_FD_188349 | JGI IMG/M metagenome (GOLD analysis project Ga0209488, IMG submission 188349) | Vadose zone soil microbial communities from the Eel River Critical Zone Observatory, Northern California, USA -... | ecosystem: Environmental > Terrestrial > Soil > Vadose zone >... | reverse complement strand
GTCGCCAGGCGATCTGGATTCTCCACGAGATAGCGCAGCAACTCGAAGCTCTTCCTGCGAAGCGGAACCTCGCGATCCGCAGCTCGCAGGGAGTTGCGCGCGATATCCAACGTATATCCCTCGAATTGAAACATGTTGAGCGCCACGCAGTCCGCTCCCCCTCCTTGGCCCTAACAGTACGGGCATCCCGCCCGCCAGCATCAGAGCCGGACCCCCGCGGTTCTGCGGAGCGAGGAGTAGCGGATGAAATGCAATTTCAGTCAAATTATAGCCTTTAGAGCGAAATTAGACAGTTCTGTCAGGACTGCGGCCTCCGTTTACGCCACAATCGGCGCCAGTTGCTATCGCGTGGGGAAATTGGGCCAGATTCGGAAGTTGCCGGTCCTATTTCGCATCGATGGAAGCCTCAGGCAGGAGTCAACGGCAATTCGCACCTCGTGGGAGGCCGAAATGAAATTTCTTCGGCGTGAATTTTTGCACCTGACCGCTGGTGTTGCTGCATTGCCGGTCGTGTCGCGGATTGCATGGGCGCAAGCCTATCCAACGCGGCCGGTGCGGATGATCGTGCCATTTCCGGCTGGCGGCTCGACCGACGTAGGAGCCCGCATCATCGGTGAATACTTGTCGCGACACTTTGGTTATCAGTTTTATGTCGAGAATCGGCCTGGTGCCGCAGGCAACATCGGGAATGAAGCCGCAGCGAAGAGCCCCTCCGATGGTTATACAATCCTTGTTGGCGATGATGGTGTGGCGAGCGCCCCCCACGCCTACAAGCTGAACATCAATCCCTTAAAGGACCTCGCGCTGGTCACCCAGCTGTCGCGCCAGCCAGTGGTGCTGGCGGTGCATCCCTCCCTCGGCGTCAATTCGGTCGCTGAATTGGTAGCTCTTGCGAAGCGACAACCGGGCTTGAACTATGCGCTCGGCGGAGGAGCGGGCACCCAGCAGCACGTCGTGATCGAGTGGTTCGCGCACATCGCAGGTATCAAACTCACCCAGATATCGTATCGTGGCGGCGCTCCCGCCGTTAACGACCTCATTGCTGGTCATGTCAAAATTGGCTCACTGGGGTCGACGCCGCTGATTCCGCACTATAAGGCGGGTGTGCTTCGACTATTGGCGCAATCGACGGCCACGCGATCGCCGAGCATGCCCGAGGTACCGACCTTCCAAGAGGCGGGCATCCAGGGGCTGGTGCTCGACCAGTGGCTCGGCGTGTTCGTGCCTGCAGGTACGCCGTCCGCCATCGTCGCCACACTGAATATCGGCATAAATGATGGACTCGCGGACTCGGCCGTCCGAGAAGGCTTCCTCAAGCAGGCCCAAGAGCCGGTGGGCGGCACCGCCGAACAGTTTTTGCAGCTCTTCCGTAGTGATTACTCAAAATACGAGCGGCTAATGAAGGAGCTGAATATCAAAGTCGAATAGACGCGTGAGGCAGATTGCATCGTTCGAATGGCGCGCGCGTTAGATTCGTTGTGAGTTTTTGTTGATCAAATCAGGGGAATTGCGAACCGGCGAATGCGGGACATGGGCACTTTTGCAGCGCAACATTGCCGGGTTATCGATGTTTCTTATGGGTCATTTTCTTTCGTTATTGTAAGTACTTAATGACAGTCGTCGCTGTACGCCCAACTACGGAACGGTTGGCCAATTTTACACGAATATGGCCGCTTACCGCCGGATACCTTCCGTGCTGGGTGGCTGCGGGTGACGGGGAGAAAGGACCCAGGCTGTGTGAAAAGTCGCACAGGTCAAAAATGCGTAGAATCGATTTCTTTATTGCCTCTCGTGACGGCGGTTGTTGGCACTATTCGTTTATCAGATCGACGAAATCGAGAAGGAAGTTCTAAACGCAAATTGCACTTCCGACTTTTCACACAGCCTGGGCCATAACCGGCCATTCGCACACCCCTTTCGCTCGTAGTGAAGCTGCGGTAGCCTGATACACGAGCTGCCATTGGGACGTGCCGAAATTCCTGAAAATTATAACGCGCAGCCAACATGTCGTCGGCGGGCAACCTCTCCATCAAATTTGCAAGATTTTTCTGCGCGCACCGCTGGGCGCCGAACCTTAGGATTGGCAAATGACAAACGTGAAACTTCCCCACCGTAGACGATTTCTGCATCTGGCGGCGAGCACTGCCGCGTTGCCTTTCGCACCGCATATTGCCCGGGCGCAGACCTATCCGACGCGGCCGGTGCGCATCGTCGTCGGCTTAGCGGCGGGCGGCTCGACTGACATCTCCGCCCGCCTGATGGGTCAATGGCTGTCTGAGAGGCTTGGCCAACCATTTGTTGTCGAAAACCGGCCAGGCGGCGGCGGAAATATTGGCACCGAAGCGGTCGTGAGAGCACCACCGGACGGCTATACGCTCCTCGTGCCCACTTCGGCGAATGCGATCAACGCGACGCTCTATGACAAGCTCAACTTCAATTTCATTCGCGACATCGCACCCGTCGCCGGCATCATGCGCGTACCGCTGGTGATGGTGGTCCATCCCTCGTTTGCCGCCACGACGGTTCCGGAATTCATCGCCTATGCCAAAGCCAATCCGGGCAAGATCAACATGGCATCGACGGCGCCCGGGACCCGTGTGTCCGGCGAGCTGTTCAAGATAATGGCCGGCGTCGACATGGTTCATATGCCGTATCGCAGCGGCGCACTCGCGCTCACCGATCTGCTTGGCGGAACGGTGCGGCAGGTTCATTGCCGACGAAACCGAGAAGTGGGGCAAGGTGATCCGCGCGGCCAACATCAAGCTTTAGCAAGGCCACTCGAAATTCTATAACTGCCGATAACGGAATCGACACCAGACGCTTGGTCCGAGACAGCCAATATCCGGGTCGCATGAACCTTTTGCACTGCACCATTGACCATCCAGTGAGTTCTGCTGTGGGTCCAGGCTGTGTGAAAATTCGGCGCGGTAGAAACGCACCATGATTATTGAGGCCTGTGGGCGCACGGAGAACGACTAAACGGAAAAATTCGTGCTCCGCGCGGCATTACGACCAAATGAGATCGAGTTTTCACACGGCCTGGGTCACAACCGGTAACACTCAACATGAGCAAATGTAGTCCGGACCACACCGGAAACCGGACATGCAAAAGCGAGAGATCATCAGGGGCAAAAGACCCATGCAACGATGTCGCCGGTGATGTTGCCCGCGGCTTCCTCGCCGATCGTGCGCTCAAGCCGACCGTGCAGCGGGTGTTGTCATCCTCGGAGACACCCCGGAGGCATTTGCAAAATTCGTTTCTGGCGAGACGGAGAAGTGAGGTACTCAGATTCGACGGCATCAAGCCCGAGTGACCATTCACGACTGCCTCTTATTCCATAATCTTCCTATCAGCAGCTGGTCGCGCCGCATATCTCAAGGCCCGTAACACACGGTTAGCACGTGTTGTGCGGACTACGGCAGAGGTCGATCGCTTCGCGGCCAATCTCATGCCCATCGGCGATCAGAAAAAATTTCAGGATTTCGGGCTTCGCTTGCTGCTTCTTCATTCATCGTGGCCTCGCGAATGATGCGCGAAAGGTTATACCAGGGTATCTCGCCATAAGGCATCACGACCTTCACGTCGGAAAATCGCTTGCCTGCGAGAACGCCGAGATGTCAGCGTGAATATCCTCGATGCAGGTGTTGCGCACGCACATGAGAGCCATGCTGAGCGTCACCGCGCGGCCGGCCGCCATCTCCTTGAGCATGGTCTTCAACAACGCGGCAGCGGCCGGCGGCAGTTCCAGCGCAGTGCCCTTGTTGCCAGTACTTGCGATTTGCATTTTGAGTGACTGACCGACGTTGCTGCACGCGTCGAGAGTCCGGCTGGCCTCAGCCGAGCTTCCAGATCGGTCGGGATAGTTAGAGAGGCGCCGGTCATACCCGTGCTCGTCACTCATCGCTCGCGCGCGGAATTGCCGGGACAACCTTAACCTCAGCATCGGAGCCGCCATCCGTGTAGATGTAGGCGAAGCCTTTCAACATAAAGGCTGGCTTCATACAGGGTTGCACAGCCTTCTTGCTTGACTTTGCTTCGCATGTCGATTAACTGGCGAAATGGTTATGTCGAATTGCGCCCGCGAACCCGTCGGGCGCTTTTTTGTGTCGTTGGCGATCCGCGTCGCTGGCCGTCCGTTTGCGTGGTGGGCGTCTCATGCAGCAGTTTCTACCTCTCAAAGTAAAGAGTTTTGATTATTATCAACTCAAACGCTGCATAGGGCAGCCCAGGTGCCAAACGAACCGAAGGATTTTGGCCAAAACGAAGCCACCGAGCGCTCTTGCGGGGGCCCGATCCAAAACGAAGCCGGCTATTTTGGCCAAAACGAAGCCATTAAGGGTTTGTGCAACCCAATCAGGCTGGGGCTCAATCCGGCTGCAGGGGCCGACAACTTCCTATGTGCGACCGGGCTGATTCCTGACCCCCGCCCCTAACCCCTCCCCACAGGGGGAGGGGAACAGTCCGTGGCCAATTGAATGGTTGTGCCTCAAACTCGCCGGAACGTGCTCTAAGCAGCCGTTTGACAGTCACCCCAGCAAATCGACCCGGAAATTCGCCCGTCGCATGACGGCGTCGCGCGCCTCTTGGGCAAGTCTGCGCACCCGCGCGGTGTCGACGCCGACGAGATTGCCGCGCCATTTCCTCACCTTTCCGGCGATGAAGACCGTGTCGACATGTCCGGGGCTCATCAAGTTGACAACCGCGCCGGCCGCATTGTTGAGCGGCCAGATGTCGAGCCGGTCGGCGCGCAGCATGACGATGTCGGCTTCCTTGCCGGGCGTGAGCGAGCCGACTTTGTCGCCAAGGTTGGCGCAGCGCGCGCCCGCGATGGTGCCGAATTCGAGCAGGTCGTGGCAGTTCAAGAGGGCAGGCAGGTTCTGCTCGCCCCGGCGGCCACGTTCGAGAACGCGCAGGCGCTGGAACGCGAATGTGGTGCGCATGAGCGTGAAGAAGTCCTGGCTTGTCGTCACGCCGTGGTCGGAGCTCAGGCTCGGACGGAAGCCGTGGTCGAGCGCTTCTTGAATGGTCGGCGTTCCGTGTCCCATGGTCATGTCGATGAGGGCGCAGAGCGACACGTTGCCGCCCGTATCCCTGATCAATTTCCAGCCCGCATCGTCGATGCCGAGGCAATGGATATATTCATCGCCCGGGCGCAACAGCCCCTCGCGCGCCAGCGCCTGCAGGGGCGTGGTGAGGTTGTTGCCGACGAGATGCTGGACGATCGGCACGCCGATCTCGCGGGCGAGCTGGTGGATGTTCGCGTTGAGCGTTCCGGTCAGCGCGAGCGTCAGCAATTGATCCTTCGAGTTGAAATAGGTCCGCGCCAGGCGCCTGATGTCCTGCGGATATTGCGTGAGGGGACCGGTGCCGCGGTGATAGGAATAAACCGCGCGGAGGCCTGCTTCCTGCAGCGCACGAACGAGTGCATCCGAGTGCTCCGGCGTATGGCACACCTGCGAAATATCGACCATCGCGGTGGTGCCGGTGTCGATCATTCCAAGCGCGGTCACCAGCATGCCCGCATAGGCGTCCTCAGCCGCATAGGCCGGTGTGAGTGTCGACTGGATGTCACGATTGTAATCGGGATTGAGCAGGCCGCTCGCGAGCACGCCACGCATCAGGCCCTGGTAGGAATGGCTGTGTGTATCGACGAAACCCGGAATGACGATGTGGTCGGCAGCGTCGACAACAACTGTATCGGGAGATGCAGTGATGTTCGGGCGAACCTCGCGGATCTTGCCGTCTTCAATGAGAATATCGCCTTGCGCGAAATCGCCGACCTGCCGGTCAAGCGTCAGTACCACGCCGCCCTTGATGAGAAGGCGCCGTGCGGATTGTACACGGGCGAGTTCGGGATCAGTTGTCTGTGCCGAAACGGTGACGGGCAGGAGCGGGGAGGCGGCGGCGATTGCGGCGCCGGCTTGCAGGAACCGCCGGCGCGACGTGCCGGTGGCAGTCAGGGAACCTTCGTCGCAGCATGCGCAGAGGGCCTTGCGTAACTTGCCGATACCAGAATTCTTCCGCATGATCGCCTCCTTTCTAATCCTTAAGGTTCCGCACAGGACTTAAGCTCGTCGCTATGCTCCGGTCAATTCTCTACGCTGAGCGCGTTGCCGATGATCGCGGCAAGCGTCCTGTCGCCGACGGCGCGCCGAAGGCCTTCGAGGACAAGGGAGGCTTCGTACTCGGCGCGGTCGCTGGTCTGCATTCCCGTTTCCGGCGTCAATCCAGGATAGGCGCGTTCGAGGACCGCCAGATCGCGGGCAACGTAAAGCGCATTGCGCTCTTTGGCGCCGACGCCTCTGCCGGTCCAATCGAGCCTGTATCCGGCTTCAACGGCAAGTTCGCGCGTGAACTCGCGTAGTGTCCGACTGTTGCCTTCGTAAAATCCATGGGCGTAATCAAGATCGCCATAGAGCTGCGCCATGCGCGTGGCGACGACGTCCGGCGTCAACCCTTTGAACGCTGCGGCGCCGCCGAACTGCTCAAGTGTAGCGGTAATTTTGGCTCCTACACCTTGGCTCACGTAAGGAACTTGGTAGATGCTCGATCGGCCTTCGAGCGCGCGGTGCTTGATCCAAGTCTCCGCCGTGTCGTCGCGCGTGGTGCCAGGCCTATGATGTGGTAAATCTTGAAAAATATAGGCGTGGATCTTCGTCAAATGCCCGGCGTCAAAACTTCCCTTGATCGGATATTCATAAAGTTCTCTGATGCGATTTTGTACAAGATCGGCTTCAAGTTGCTGCTGCTCCTCGCGCGATCCTATATCGGCAAGCCGTTCGTCGTCGCCAGTCACCGGTTGTAATGCGCCAGAATCGCGGCCGTTAGTTCCTCTCTTGAAATTTCGCCGTCGATGTAACGGCGATTCAAATCTTCCGCGAAGGGAGACACAATAAATCCTTCCAGGCGAACACTGCCACGCGCATAATCAATGGCCGCTTTACGGCGCGCGCGTTCCTCCGCGCTGATCCCGGTTTCTTTCTTCGGCAGCTCAACGCTGGCCGCCGCTTCAATTTTCTTTGGTGCAATGATGTTCATCTATCTGCCTTCTTGCAGGTGTCTTGGGGCAGCCAAAGACCTTGATTCAAGTGGGGTTATTGTAGCATAAATCCAGGCAAGATGCACGCCCTCCCGTCACCCGTTAGGCAATTCCGCAAGCAGCTTACCATAGCCCGAGACTGGCCGCTTCATTCCGAAGGATACTTTTGCGGCGCAAGGACAGTAAACCATGGCGGGGCGCAACAGGTTCGCAGCGGCTCTCGTGGTTTGTGTGAGCGTTGGCTTTACGGCCGGAGCCGGCGCACAGCCCGCGGCCGAATTCTTCAAAGGCAAGCCGATGCGTTTCACCGTGGTCTATGAACCAGGTGGGACTTACGACTTGTACAGCCGCCTGGTCATAACCCATCTGCCCAAGCACATTCCCGGCAACCCGACGATCGCGATCCAGTATATGCCGGGCGCCGGCGGAATGGTCGGAACGCTCAACCTCCATGACAAGATCGCGCAAGATGGAACGCAGCTTGGCATGTTGCCGCGCGACATTGCCATCAACCAGATGCTGCATCCGCAGGACGCGCGTTATGACGCACGGCGCTTCAACTGGATCGGGCGGGTGGCGAGCTATACGGGCGTTGTGTTCGTGACCAGCCGCACGGGGGTGCGGAACGCCGAAGACCTGCGTCGCTTGGAGGTCGTGGCCGGCACATGGGGCCCGACGACCGACAGCTTTATCACGCCGACATTGCTCAATGCGCTCGCCGGCACCAAATTCAAAATCGTAACCGGTTATCGCGGCGCTGCGGATGTCGATTTGGCAATCGAGCGCAATGAGGCCGACGCGCGCGTCTCGTCATGGACAGCCGTGAAAACAACGCGCGGCGCTTGGCTCAACGAAGGGCGGATCGTTGTGCCATTCCAGACGGGATTAAAGCGCCATCCCGAAATGCCCGACCTGCCCTTGGCCAGCGAACTTGCGCTCAATGAGGAAGGTCGGCGCATTCTGGAATTCATGAGTTCGGATTCCAGCATCGGCTGGAACGTCATCGCGCCTCCTGGTGTGCCGGTCGACCGTGTAGTAGTTCTGCGCCGCGCGTTTGATGCCATGATGGCCGATCCGGAATTTCTCGCCGATGCTCAAAAGCGCGGATTCGAAATCATCCCGGCGCGTGGCGAAGAAATGCAAGAGGTGGTCAATCGCACCATCGCGACGCCGCCGGAATCGGTCGCGCGCTTGCGGGCGATTTTAGGTGGGGCGAAGTGATCCGATGAACGCGAAACGAACTCGGTCTGATTCCCTCTCCCCTCCGGGGAGAGGGCTAGGGTGAGGGGGTTCAGGACCCATCGGAGGATCTGGGTGAGACGGTTCCAGCTCTATTCATAGACCGTGGCCCCTCACCCCAGCCCTCTCCCAAAGGGAGAGGGAGCTACACCGTGCATGTTGTTAGATCATCGGCTCACACAACCAAGGTCAGAATGCCACAATTACCAATTCTGACATTCGCAAACCTCAATTCCCGCAAAGGAGCACTCACTTGCTGATCGACTGGCATGTTCACATCAACGATCCGAAATTCTCGCGGCCGCCGTGGTGGATTACCCCGGTGCCCATGACGATCGAAAACGCGCTCGCGGCTCACGCCTTGATCGGTCTCGACCGCACCGTCATCAGCAATGCGGTGCATTACATCCGGCATATGGAGACCGTGAAGGAAACGGTTGCTGCGATCGAGAGTTCCAATCGTTATCTTGCACACTGCCGCGACCAGCATCCCGACAAGTTCGTCACGATGGCGACCTGCGTCCCGGGCGGGGGTGACGAATTCCTCAAAGAACTCGAACGCGCCGTCAAAAATGACGACGCCCGCGCCGTCATCATCAATTCCAGTCACAAGGGCCAGTATCCGGACGCGGACGTTGCGCGGCCATTCTTCAAACTGGTGACCGATCTCAACATTCCGGTCTTCATCCATCCGGGCGATGCGACCACGCCGGCAATGGCGGACTATCGCCTTGCATCGAGCATCGGGCGGCCGGCCGACAATTGCCTGTCATTGGCGCGGCTGATCGTGCGCGGAATTTTCGAACAGTTTCCCACGCTCAAACTGGTCGGCAGCCATTTGGGCGGCGGCATCTGCGAAGTCATCGGCCGCATGGACTATGCCTATGAACTTCTCGACTTCTCGGTTTTTCTTGGGCCCTATGAGCCGATGCTGATCAAGCATTCGCCGAGTCATTATCTCAAGATGATGTATTTCGATTCCGCCTGCTATGCGCCGCCGGCTGCCGAATGTTGTCTCAAGACCATCGGCGAAGACCACTTTCTGTTCGGCACTGACTCGCCACCGATGGTGCCGCTCAAGAAGAAGGGTTTCGACATGATGAGCCAGATCGGCATGACGCCGGCGCAATACGCCAAGGTGATGGGCGCTAATGCGGCGAAGCTCCTCAAACTGTAGGGCCCTGTAGGGCCCGCTTCTTGCGCATCGGTGGCAGTTGACTATGTATCCATCGGACCAATGGAGTGCATCATGAAGGCAACGTTGAAAGGCCTTGTCATTGCCGAAAGCGACGATGTAGTCGAAAACAGTGGATATATCTATTTTCCGCACGCAGCGGTACGAATCGAATTGCTCAGGAAGACCGAGAAAACCGCATCGGATCTGCGATGCCCGCACACCGTCCAATTCTACGACGTGTTGATCGACGGTGTTTCGCACGAGCGCGCGGCTTGGGCCTACGAGGTGCCGCTCGCCTCAAAGAAAGAAACCGCAGATCGCTTCGGGTTCTGGAAGGACGTTAAAGTCGGTTGACTCACAAACCGATACCCATGACGCCGAGATCGGCAAGACGCTCGTCGCACGTGGTCAGGCGCGAGCGCCGCCCGGCGTCCTGCCGTTGGTTCAAGGCGCTGGTTTCCAGAGTGGCGAAGTGCAGCTGTGGGTTGGTCGCAGGATCAAGATGCCACGCCACCAGGGCTGCTGCCGCCGGCACTGCAACGTCTCGGTTCGCGGTCTGTGGCGTTGGGTTTTTCGGAAACGAGGGGTTCGACAGGCGCGCGCCAATTCTGTAAAGCAGTACCGAATGGCGAATTAAGCGAGGAACGACGTGGCTGACGACACCAAGGGGTCCCAGGGCGAGGCGCGGTTGGAAAAGGCCGCGCGCGAGGGAAATCGCTCCGGCGTACCGGATTATGAAGTAGCCGCCCAGGCGGTACGCGAAAAAATGGCACGCCTGAAGGCGCTTCGGCTGGCGCGCGATGCTGCTCAGCCCCAAGCTGCCGTGATCACAAAAACGGCGTCAAAGGGCGGAAGATCGGTCAAAGCCGCCCCCAAGGGCAAGGGCGCATCCAAAGCCGCCGTGCCGCTGTCGGAATGGCTGGATGGTCAAAAAGACTCAGGCCGGAAGAGCTGACGGGCGCGGCTGATGTTGGAGGCAGATGTTGGAGGCATGAGTGGCTGCCGATAGACCAAGACGCCCCACTGATCCGCGGTCGCAGGCGGAGGCGGCATTCAAAGCCGCGACGACGAAGCCGTTGGGGGATGCGTTCAAGGGACCCGCCAAGGGATCTGCGTCGGCGACCTCGTCGGTACCGCCGGCGAAAGAGATGGTGTCGCTGCGCATCGATCGCGACGTCCTTGATTTCTTTCAGGAGAGCGGTCCCGGTTGGCAGGAGCGGATCAACGCGGCTCTGCGCAAAGCGGCAGGGAAGTGATCATTACTTTTTGTTGTACGCGAGGTACGAAATGTCCGATTGCCTGCACTGCGACATCAACGATCTCGTGCAAAAGCATCTTGAGGGCACCAACCCCGATCTTGCCGACCTTGCGGCGCGCATCGTCGAGAGCCTCGCCGACTTGATCCTGCTTGCACCGGAGCCCGACCAGGCCAAGCTCATGGCGGACGCGCTGGCCAATCTGGGGCATGCGTTTTTGGAAAAGAGCGGTGTCGCGGAGCCCGGAGAGTCGAGCGCGCGGCATTAGCGACGTTGAGGCGCTGGAACCGTGTAGGGCGCAATAGCCATAGCGCCGGCTCGAACGATCGGTTTCGGCGCGGTCTCACGTGGCGCTATGGCGTATTGCGCCGCGGCCTTTGCCGCCGAACCTGTGCTACAATCGCGCCTCCAAAACCGCATGCGCGAAACGGCGCACCAACGACGAGGAGTGCAACATGCCCGATATGCCATCGCCTGACGATCGCAGGGATTTCATCAAGAAGGGGTTGGTATTGGCAGGAGCGGCCGGGCTCCTGGCGTCCGGCATGGGCCCGCTTGCGGCCCAGACCTTTGGTCCGATGCGCCGGTCGAACCGTTACGACGATACGTTCATCTTCGAACGCAAGCCATTCCTGTGGCCGGGCAACAAGACGCTCGCCGTGTGGATCGCGCCCAATGTGGAGGTGTGGCACTACGATTCTCCTGCCGGCACCGGCGTGTCACCCAATCCGTCCAACCGCGTACCGGACGTGATCAACTACGCTTGGCGCGAATACGGCATGCGCGTCGGACTCTGGCGTATTGCCGACGTGCTCGATGCGGCAGGTGTCAAGGCGAGCATCGCCTTGAATTCGCAAGTCTGCGAGACCTATCCCAAGGCGATCGAGGAAATGAACAAGCGCGGCTGGGAATTCATGGGACATGGTACGACCAACAGCGAGAGCCTTGCCGGCTTGGCCCCGGACAAGGAGCGCGAAGTCATCCGCCATGTGTTGAAGACGATCGAACAGGCCGGCGGCAAGAAGCCGCGCGGCTGGCTGGGGTCAGGCTTGACGCAGACCTACAACACGCTCGACATTCTCGCCGAAGAAGGCGTCGTCTATTGCGGCGATTGGAACAACGACGACCAGCCCATTCCGATGAAGGTCAAGAGCGGCAAGATGACGGCGATCCCCTATTGCATGGAGATCAACGATATCCCGCTCTATATCCGCAAAGGTTATACGGGCGAGCAATATTTCCGCTCCGTGATGGATCAGTTCGAGACGCTGCTTGCCGATAGCGCGAAGCAGCCGCGCGTGATGGGCATTCCATTGCATCCGATGATCACGGGCCAGCCGTTGCGCATCAAGTATCTGGCGCGCGCGCTCGACGAAATGAAGAAGCATGAGCGCGTCTGGTTTGCGACCGGCGGCGAAATCATCGACGCTTACCTGCGCGCCAATACGACGGGGTGAGCTGGTTTGGTGTCATGCCGCGCTCTTCATCCCTCCCCTTGCTTCACCTCTCCCCCTGTGGGAGAGGTCGACCGCTTCGCTCTTCGCGAAGCGGTCGGGTGAGGGGTCTCAGGTTGCTCATTTTGACTTGCGCACGCGCTTGGTTTGCGGTGCTTTCGTCCTGTGCGGGACGTCGACCTTAGTGGCGCGAAGGGCAGCGTCATTGGGGGTCGCCATCGTTAGCCGCACGTGCGCCACCAGTTTGTCGAGCAGGCGATGAAACTCCGCAATCTCGCTGCGGCTTAGCGCTCTTTCCAACTCGTCCTGCAAGGACTGCCGCACCGGCACGATCGCGTCATGTCGCCGCTCGCCGCGTGCCGTAATGCTGATGAGAGCACTGCGGGCATCATCGTGGTCGCCGCGGCGAAGCGCAAGGCCGCGCTTGACAAGGCCGGCGCAGGCACGGCTGACTTCGGCCTTGTCGGCTTGCAGCAGGTCGCAAAGCTCGCGAACGGTCGCGGGAGACGAGCCGTACAGCAAAGTGAGCACGCGCCATTCCGCCAGTGTCATGTCGAACTGGTCCGTGATCGCCGGCGTCGAATAGCGATCGAGCGCGCGGCGCAACATGCCGACCTTGTAGATGAAGAACCGATGCGCCGGCGAGGAACGCGACTTGCCCGGGGTCTTTGATTTCTCAACCATTGTTCTTTGATTCGTCGCGCGTTTCATTTGAATTCCTATCCCGGGCCAGTCTGGACATACCAGAAGCCGGAATCCTGTAAGTCTTTGAATTTGTGTTCATTTCCTCCCCAAAAAACCAGCGTTTTGTGGCCCCGTGTGTTGCTCTTCGGCGCCCGCGGAGCAAGCCTTTACAAAAAGCTATAGCCGACTGGGCTTTTCTTGGCCAATGCGGCAGAATAACGCCTCGCGAGTTGGGGATTGTTGTGAACACCTGCGAGTTTTGCCGTATGAGCCGTAAGGGCCTGATGCGTCTTGGCGCATTTTTCAATCCGACCGGTCATCACGTCGCCTCGTGGCGCCATCCGCGCGCGCAGGCCGATGCCGGTATCAACTTCAAGCATTATGTCGAAATGACGCAGGCAGCCGAACGCGCCAAATTCGATATGGTGTTTCTGGCCGATAATGTGTGCGTGCGCGAAGCCAATATGGAGGCGCTGTGCCGTTCGGCCCAATATATCGCCAATTTCGAACCGATCACGCTGCTTTCGGCGCTTTCGGCGCTCACGACTCGCATTGGCTTGGTGGCGACCGCCTCGACGAGCTACAACGAACCATTCCACGTTGCGCGAAAATTTGCGTCCCTCGATCATCTCAGCGGCGGCCGCGCCGGTTGGAACCTCGTGACCTCAGGCCAGGAGGCGGAAGCGAAGAATTTCGGCCGCGAAAAGCATTACCAGCATGGCGAGCGCTACGAGCGGGCGCGCGAATTTGCCCAGATCGTCGTCGGGCTGTGGGACAGCTGGGACGACGATGCCTTCGTGCGCGACAAAGAGTCCGGCTTGTTCTTTCAGCCCGACAAGCTTCACGCACTCAACCACAAGGGTGAAAATTTTTCCGTGCGCGGACCGCTCAACATTCCACGTACGCCGCAAGGCCGCCCGGTGATCGTGCAGGCCGGTGGTTCGGAAGACATGATCAAAGTTGCGGCAGAGTTTGCCGAAGTGATCTTCTGTGCGCCGCTCACGCTTGAAGCCGCGCAGAAATTCTACGCGGAACTCAAGAGCCGGGTGGCGGCCCATGGGCGCAATCCGGATCACGTGAAGATCATGCCCGGCCTGTCCGCCATCATCGGGCGTACCGAAGCCGAAGCCGAGGAGCGCTACGAATATCTGCAATCGCTCATTCACCCGATGGTGGCGCGCGAGATCCTGTCGATGGTGCTCGGCCACGTCGATCTGTCGTCCTATTCGCTCGATGATCCGTTGCCGGAAAACCTGCCGTTGTCCAATGCCAGCCAGAGCACGTTTCAATATGTGACCGACATGGCGCGCAAGGAGAAGCTCACAATGCGACAGGTCGCACTGCGGGTTGCGGGCGCCCGCGGCAAGAGCGTGGTCAAAGGGACGCCGCTTGCGGTGGCCGATCAAATGGAGACATGGTTTCGCGAGGACGGTTGCGACGGTTTCAATCTGATGCCGCCGTTCCTTCCAGGCGGGCTCGACGATTTCATCGAGATGGTTCTGCCGGAACTGCGGCGGCGTGGGCTGTTCCGTACCGAATATGAAGGCCGCACTTATCGTGAGAACCTCGGACTGCCGCGGCCGCAGAGCCGTTATGCGAATGCGGACAGGAGGACAGCATGACGCTACAAAATTGGTTCCGACCCCGCTTGGTCACATCCCTCTTGCGCACACTCCTC
>Ga0209488_10002682_pt1 | contig 14528 bp, 8 predicted proteins | sample Rivendell_Oct201_8_FD_188349 | JGI IMG/M metagenome (GOLD analysis project Ga0209488, IMG submission 188349) | Vadose zone soil microbial communities from the Eel River Critical Zone Observatory, Northern California, USA -... | ecosystem: Environmental > Terrestrial > Soil > Vadose zone >... | reverse complement strand
CGATGTTCTCCGCCTCGCGCTCGATCCGGCCGTACAGCTCGTAGAGCTGCTCGAAGGTCTTCATCGCCGCGCGCGCGGGACGCTCGGTGGTGGCCCAGGCCTGGTGCTGGGCGCGCCAGCGTTCGTAGGCCTCCACGCGCCGGGGTTCAGAGTCGAAGCGGACGGGCTCGGAGCCCACGTCCCCCTTCGCGTCCACCAGCAGCACTTCACTCTCCGGGTCCTCCCAGTCGCCTTCCAGCCATTCGACGATGGGCAGCGGCGGCTGCGGGGCCTGGGTGAAGGTCGGCCGCCCCACCTTGAGGACGAAGTCGTCCTCCTCCGCGTCCTTGCCGTTGGGCAGCCGGCGCTGGATCGCGGGGTGGTCGGGCAGGTTGCGCAGCCACAGGGCCCACGGCTGTTCCGAGAGGTCCCGCTTGGCCGGGTTGCGATGCTCGTTGAGCGCCTTGAGGTAGCGGAACACGCGCGCGATCCGTTCGCGGCCGACCCGTTGCGACTTCACGTCCGACATAGCCCCTCGCGTCTGGAGAATTCGACCGTGCAGCGAGAACTCGCGCGCACAGCTTGCCCTCGAAGCAGGTTGTTCCGCTAGGAACCGATCGCCCACAGCCCGACGTGTGGAGGGCGCGCTCCCACCTCGGGAACCTGTGCGTGGCCCCCACAGGATCGGTGCCGGTGGGCGGGAGTGCTCCCACATCGCACCCCTGGGCAGAGAATCGCAGCGCCGCGCGCCGGTAGATTGCGAAGCATGAGCACACCAACTTCCGTCGAGGGGTGCACGAGCTGCGGTGCTTTGTACGAGCCCGCCCCCGGGGACAAGGGTGTCTGCGCGGCGTGCCGGCGCCTGCTTCCGTCCGATCCGCCCTGGCGCGCGCCGAACAGCCCCACGCTGGCCAAGAGCAACCCGACTCCGGGTTCCACCAAGCCGCTCGCCATGCCCAAGCGGGTGGGGGTGAGCAGCGCGCAGCGATCGAACTTCGCCCGGGGACGTGCCTTGCGGCGGATCGTGGTCGGCGCCGCCGTGCTGGCGCTCGCGGTGGTTGGCTTGGGAGCGTCGCTCAAGACCCGCCCGCGCACGCTGCCCGAGGCGTGGACCGCGCTGCGGCACCAGACGCCGGCGGGCGCCTGGACCGCCCTCCAGCGGCACGCCTCCGAGGCGTGGGTCTTCGTCCGTCACTACATGCCGCTCGACGAACCGCTGCCGCCGCCACCGCGCGGGGCCATCCGGGATGCGCCTCCGGCGCACGCAGCGCATCGGCGGACGCACGCCCCCGCCGCTCCCGCCAAGGGGAACGCGGTGGCGAAACGGAGCAAGGACGATCTGGGCAGGGCCGGCAGCACGCCCTGACACTCCGCCGCGGGACGCGGCGGCCGTTAGAATGTCAGTGGTGCGGGCGGGGCGTTTCGACGTCTTGCAATCGGGCCCTTTAGCTTCGCAATTTTCGAGAAGGAGGTCCGACCGATTCGAGCGGAGGTCACGCGTGTCAGTCGACGACCAGGCCAGAAGACATGCTCGACAGAGGGGCGCGCGCCACCGGGGCGGCCGGAAGAGGGTGCGCGGAAACGTCGCCGTGGCCATGGTCGACATCCTCGGGTTCAGCGACTTGAGCCGGCGCATCAGCCCGCAGCGCATCTTCGAGCAGATCTTCGAGCCGCTGGTCCAGGTCCGGCGCAACGCCGCGGCGGTGGCCGCGGCCCTCGCTGGTCGCCGCGAGGAGGTCTTCACTCTCGCGTTCTCGGACACCATCCTCGTCTATCGACCGCAGCGCTCGGACTTCCGCATCCCGGTCGACCTCCCGCCGCATGCCTGCATCAAGCTGGTCGGCGCCGCGGTCGCCGACATCATCCAGAAAGGGCTCCGGCGAGAGCGCCCGATCCTGTTCCGCGGCGCCATCGCATGGGGCGAGTGCCTCATCAACCCGGTCGAGCCCCGCTGCTTCATCGGCGCGCCGATCGTGGAGGCCTACTGCCTGGAGCGCGAGCAGGAATGGGCCGGGGCGGTCCTCGCTCCGACCGCATCCGCGGCCTTCGGCGAGCCGGACGACCTCACCTTCGTTCCGTACCAGGTGCCCCTGAAGAACGGGCGCTCGATGGAGGGCGCGATGGCGGTGAACTGGCTCCACTACATGGGAGCGCAACGGCCTCGCTTCGACTTGTTGCCGCAACCCGCGGCGGACCTCCCCCAGGAGAAGCGCGCCTCGGCGCTCAAGAAGCAGGAGAACACGCGCGCGTTCCACGACCGCTTCAAGGACGTGCCTTGATGGGTGAGCGGGCGCCGCCGGACCGGCCGGGTAGTCCAACGTCGTACCGCGTTGCAAAGTGAACGCGAAGTGGCCCGAGATGGCGGCGATGTGTCAGCGCACTGACCGACGACGAACAGCTCGCGCGTGCGCGGTACTTCTCCGACCTTGATGGATCAGCGGCAGCTGTCAAACTCCGCGCGCGCTGCTCCGCGTCAGGAGGTCCATCGAGTTGGAACCGCTCATCGCCAGGGCGCCTCCGCGGCCGATCGGTCAGCGCTACCAGGTGCTCGGTCTGCGCGGGTCCGGCGCGGAGGCTTCCGTCCACCTCGCCATCGACCTGTTCACCGGCCAGGAGGTCGCGCTCAAGGTCGGGACGGCCGAGCGGCTCGCGCCGGAGTACCGGCGCTGCGCCGCGCTCTTGCATCCGCACCTGGCGAGGGCCATCGCGCTGTGGCACGGCGCAGGAGGAGCATCTCTCGCGTTCGAGTACGGTGCGGAGGACCTCACCGCGGTGCGCGGCTCCGCCGAAGCCGTGGTCGTGGAGCACGTCGCCGGGGTCGCGCGCGCGCTCGGCTACCTGCACCGCCAGGGGATCGTCCACGGCGACGTGAAGCCGCAGAACGCCGTCCTGGCGGGGCCGGCCGGGGCCCGCCGCGCGCTCCTGGTGGACCTGGGCTTCGCGAGCGGCGAGCCCACTTCGCGAGGCAGCCTCGAGTACGCGGCGCCGGAAGTGCTGGAAGGCGGCGCACCCGACGCGGCCGCGGACCTGTACTCGCTCGGCGTCACGCTGCATGAGCTGCTCTCGGGGACCAATCCGTTTGCAGCCGGCACGCCCGCCGAGGTGATCCGCGCGCACTTCGAGAGCGTCCCCACGCCCCGAGCGAGCGCCGGAGTGCGGGCGGTGGTGGCCAAGCTGCTCGCGCGGGAACCGCGCTCCAGGTACACGCACGCAGAGGCAGTCATCGAGGCGCTGGCGGCCGCAACCGGTCTGCGGCTGACCAGCGACGGCGAGGGGCTTGCGCTCGATCAGATCGGAATGGGCCAGCTCCACGGCAGGGAGGCCGAGCTGGCGCGGATCGAGATCGCGGCCTCCCGGGCGGCCGGCGGGCGAGGCGCACAGCTCATCGTCGTCGCGCCGAAGGGCTCGGGCCGCTCGCGGCTGCTGCGCGCCTCGGCCACCGCCGCCGAGCTCGCCGGGCTGCGCGTCTTGCACCTCGCCGGGGACCAGGGCCTCGCCACGCTGGGCCTGTGGCTGGGCCTGCTCCTCGGAGATCGGGCGCGGTTGGAGTCCACCGTCGCCGCGGCGAAGAAGGAGCTCGCCGCGGCCTGCGCACAGCACCCCATTGCGCTTCTCGTCGACGACGCCGATCGCGACGACCCCGCCTTGCGCTCGCTGCTCGTGGCCCTCGCGTCCGATCCGGCATGGAAGCAAAGGGGGCTCCTCGTCGTCGCCGCCGGGTCGGAGCAGCTGGAGCACCCGCTCGAGCGGATCGACCTGCGCCCTCTCGCGCCGCCGCTGAGGAAGGCGAAGATCGTCGAGGCGCTCGGCCACCGCGCGCCGTGGGTAGAGGGGTTGGCGGAGGTGCTCATCCGCGAGACCTCGGGGCTTCCGGGTGAGCTCGAGGACGCGGTGCGCGACATGGTCGTCCGCGGTCTCCTCGAGCGCAGCGGTGGGCGGTGGCAGCTGGACGCCTTGCGTGCGGGCGCGGATTTCGCCGGCTGCGTACCGCGGCCCTCCTTGCGCGCCGCGCGGGCGGCGATCGCCGATCTGCCCGAGCCGCACCGCGCCTCGGTCGGTTTCGCTGCGGTGCTGTGGCCGGAGCTCGGGGCGCAAGCGCTGGCAGGCCACGAGGAGACGCTGGTCGCCGACGGGCTGATCCTGGCCGAGAAGCTCGGCCTGCGCCTCTCGCAGCTGGCGCTTTCGCAGGCGGCGGAGAATGCCCTCTCGCCCGGCATGCGCAGGCGGGCCCACCGGCGCGCCGCGGAGCTGGCGCAGAACCCGGCGGCACGGGCGCGGCATCTCTTCCGAGCCGGGGAGCCTGGCCAGGTGCGCGTCGCGCTCGCGGCGGCCCGGGAGCGGCTCCGCGCCGGCGCGCCGGTCGAGGCCGCGCGGCTCTACCAGATCGCGTGCGCGGGCCTGCGGCACCCGTTCGCGAGCGCGCGCGCGGCGGCCCTCTGGGAGCACGCGGGCGACTGCCTCGCGCTCGCCGGGCAGCCCGGGGTCGCACGGCAGCACTACCGGCAGGCGCTGGCTCGCGGGGGCGCCGCCGGACGCGTCTGGCAGAAGATCGCCAAGGCGCGCTGGCAGGAGGGCCGGTTCGAGCTGGTGCTCGCCGCGCTCGCGTGCGCGCGGACCATGGGCGCCGACGTGCTTGCCGTGGCCACGGTGGAGGCGCGCGCCGAGGCCATGCGCGGGGACTACGCCCGCGCGCAGGAGCTCGCCACCTCGGCGCTGCCGGTCGCCCGAGCGCGAGGCGACGCAGAGGCGGCCACCCGGCTGCACCACCTCCTCGGCACCTGCGCCTGGCACCGGGGCGACGGGCGGCGCGCCCTGCGCGAGGAGCGCACCGCGGTGCTGATCGCCCGGCGAAGCGGCGACCGGCGAGCGGAGGCCGACGCGCGGGCGGGGCTGGGAACCGCGTACCGTTACCTCGCCAAGTACGACCGGTCCGCCCGCGAGACGTGGAAGGCGCTCGAGCTGTACCGCGCGCTGGGCGACGAGCGCCAGGAAGGGATCGCCTGGAACAACCTGGGCGCCGCCCGTTACCTGGCCGGCGAGTGGGACGGCGCGCTCGAGGCTTGGGAGAAGCTCCGGGAGAAGAGCCAGACGCTCGAGGAAGAGCTGCCCATCTTGAACAACCTGGGCTCGTTGTACCGAGAGCGCGGGGACTGGCCTCGGGCGAAGGAGCTGCTCGAGCAGGCGCTGGCGAAGATCGGGCAGGCCGGAGGACACGCGCGCATCGAAGCGATGGTGCGCGGCAACCTCGGCGAGATCGCCGCGCGCGAGGGCGACGTGGCGGGCGCGGCGGCGCTCTACCGCGAGACGCTCGAGATCGCCGAGCGCACCGGCGCGCGCGACGAGCTGGTCGAGACGCACCGCCGGCTGGCCGAGCTCGATCTGCTGCAGCTCGACGCGGCGGCGGCCGACGCAGGGGCTTCGGCCGCCTTGAAGCTCGCGGTCGAGTGGAACAACCTGGTCGAGCAAGGGAACCTCTGGCGCGTGCGTGCCCTGGCAGCGCGGGCCCGCGGCGACGGAGCGGCGGCGGCCGCCGCGGTGCGCGAGGCGTGCGACGTCCTGCGGCGCGCAAGCGCATCGCTCGAGCTGGCGCGCACAGACTGCGTGGCTTGCGCCCTGGCCCTGGACCGCGGCGAGCCCATGCAGGCGGCCTCCGCCCTGCACCAAGCGCGCGCCGCGTTCGCCAAGCTGGGAGCCGCGCCGGACCTGCGCGAGGTCGAGCGGCTGCACAAGGACGTCGAGGCGCTCGAGCGCCGGTCGCTCTCGCAGGTGGACGCGCTCACCCAGGCCGTCCTGCGCCTCGCGGTGGCGGACGGCGCCGCGGCCTTGCTGGAGGACGTCATCGACGAAGCCCTGAACCTCACCGGCGCCGAGCGCGGCTTCATCCTGCTCGAAGAGGAGGGGAGCGCGCCGCGCGTGGCCGCGGTGCGGGGCGCCGACCCGGACGCGACGCTGCGCATCTCGCGCACCGTCGCCGATCGGGTGCTGCGCACTGGCGAGGTGCTCGCGGTGGCGGACATCGTCGGCCGCGAGGAGCTGAGCACGCGCAGGAGCATCCTCGATCTCGGATTGCGCTCCGTGCTGTGTGCGCCCATCCGGTTCAACGGGCGGCAGCTGGGCATCCTGTACGTCGACTCCCGCCGCGTCGGAACCCTGCTCTCCGAGAGGGATCTCGGGCTCCTGAGCGCGTTCGCGGCGCTGGCCGGATCCGCGCTGGAGAACGCGCGCCTGATCGACGACTTGCGCCGGAAGAACGAGCTGCTCGCCCGGATGGCGCCGAAGCAAGAGGCGACGTGAGAGAGGGACGATCGATGAACCGATTCGCTGCGCGTAGCAGAGGCTTGGTCGGCGTGCTCTTCGCCCTGGTGCTGGCGGCATTCCCGGCCAGCGCGGTCTCGCGGGTGACGCAGGTCATCGACGGCCTGCCGCAGGTCGTCGCGCCGCAGCAGATCATCGTGAGCTGCCAGCCTGGGGCGCTGCTTTCCTGCTCGAACGCGCTGCGCCTGGTCGGAGCGACGGTCGTCGCGACGGGGCAGGCGGCGTTCGACCTGGTACAGCTTCCGCTCGGCGTCTCCCTCCAGGCGGCGCTCGACACGCTGCGCGCGGCGACGGGCATCGCTTCCGCCGGGCCGAACCGGATCCTCATCGGCAGCGCGACCTATCCTCAGACCTGGCACTTCCCGGCCAGCGGCGCGCCCGGCGATTCCAGCCTGCTGTCCGCCACCGCCGCCCCGATCGTCGCGGTGCTCGACAGCGGCGTCGCCTACGAGGACTACCAGGACTTGTCGGGCACATATGCCCGGGCGTCCGTCTTCGGCTCGACCCGGTTCGCTCCGGGTTGGGACTTCGTGAACGGCGACGCGCATCCCAACGACGACAACGGTCACGGCACGGCGATGGCGAGCATCATCGCGGGTCAGGGGAGGTTCTCCTCCGCGGCGATCCCCTACGTGGGCCCCGCGGCGGGGGCCGTCATCCTGCCCGTCAAGGTGCTCGACTCGAGCAACCAGGGGACCGAGTTCTGGCTGGCGGAAGGCATCCGCTACGCGGTGGCCGCCGGAGCGCAGGTGATCAATCTCTCGCTCGACTTCGCGCGCAACTACGCCCCGGGCGCGACGATGACCGACGCCATTGCGCAGGCGCGAGCGAGCAACGTCGTGATCGTCGCGGCGAGCGGCAATACCGGCGGCCGGACGGTGCTCCATCCGGCGGCGTTCCCGGACGTGGTCTCGGTCGGCGCCATCTCGCTCGACGCCGAGAACGGGTACGCGGTCACGTACTATTCGACGGGCGGCGAGGGCCTGGACCTGGTGGCGCCGGGAGGCGATCCCCGCCAGGACGTCAACAAGGACGGTCTGTTCGACGGCACGTTGGGCCAGGCGTTTCCGCCCCGGTCGCCCACCCACATCACCTGGTGGCTCTTCGCCGGCACTTCGCCGGCGGCCGCGCACGTGAGCGCGGCCGCGGCCGCGCTGATCGGAGCGGGGGTCCGGCCTGAGGGCGTGCGCCCCTTGTTGCAAGCCACCGCCGCCGAAATGAACCAGATCGGCTGGGACAGGACCTCCGGCTCCGGGCGCGTGCAGGCGTCGGACGCCCTCGCCCAGGCGAGCACCTTCGTCGCGCCGGCGCCGCTCTACGCCGACGCTGTCGCAGCGCTGCGATCCGACGGCAGGGCCTCGGGCGCGGTGATGATCGCCGATGCCACCGGCGCTCCGGTGGCCAATGCCGACGTCTACGCGCGTTGGCGCGGAGCCGCTCCGGGCTCGCAGAAGGCGACCACCGACGCGTCGGGGATCGCGCGCTTCGTTTCACCGTGGCCCAACTCGTCGCGCAAGATCTTCCTCCTCGAAGTGCCGCGGGTCGTGTACCAAGGTTCGGCGGTGCGGCCTCGCGCCTTCGCCCGCGCGAACAGCGGATTCGGTGCGCCTGGCCTCCCCGGCCTGAGCCTCAGCCTTGGCCTCGGTAGCCTCCTCGGCTCGGTGGTTTCCAGCGGCCAGGACATCTGGGGTTACGGCTACTCGGGTGGAGTGGGGATCGCCTCCGGGACCACCGGGTCGGGCATCGCTTCGGGCACCACCGGGTCCGACACGAATTCGACCGGAGGACAGACCTACCCGCTGACGACTGGCATCGCCGCTTGCCCGGTGTCGTTCCCGCTCTACTCGTACGGCCCGTCCTCGTCCACGGCGTCGCGCGCCTTCTTCTCGAGGGCCTCGCTGGCGAGCGGGTACAGCGTCCGGTCGCTCGACTCGTCCTGGGTGGTCACTCCCGGCGCCGCCGCGCTCGATTCACGCGAGGTGTCCCGGATCTGCGGGGTGAGCGTCTCGCTCACCACTTCGCTGTCGACCGGCTACTTCACCTCGGGCACGCTCTACACGGCGGGCTCCGGGGTCCAACCCCCGGGTTTCGGCGCCGGCTACAACCCGCGTTTCTGGGCGGACGTGATGAACGCGGAGGGCGCCACCGCGCCCTGAGCTACCAGGGCTCCGCGAGGCTCAGGCTGCCCAGAGGACTTCGCGGAGCCGAGGTCTGCGGAGATACAGCCCCAGCCAGGCCAGGACGCCGAGCGCGATGTGCGTGTATACGGGTTCGCCCAGCCGCAGGTGCGTGATGATGGTGCCGCCGACGTATCCGGTGAGCAGGATGGCGCCGAAGATGGACGTCTTCGGGATGAGGTAGAGCACCACGCAGAGCAACTCGACGATGCCCAGCGGCACGATCAGGGACTCCGGTAGCCCCAGGTGGCCCATGCCTTTGATGACCTCGGGATGCCTCATGAGCTTCATCGCCGCGCTCATGACGAAGGGAAGGGCAACCAGGAGGGAGATGACGCGTCCGGCCCAGATGGTTTTCATGCGCCGTACGTTACACCGGCTTGCCCTGAACCCGATGGCCGGCCCGCGCATCAACTCCACAAGGGCGATGGTTGCTCGGTTGGGAGGAGGTTGCCGTGAAGCGCTTCGTGCTCGTCGGATTGCTGGTCGCCGCTGCCGCAAACGCGCAGTCGGGCGGGGGAGCGGACTCGCAGCCACGAGCCGCGCCGGAGAATGCCGCGCCGCAGGGCGTACCGCCGCCCTACGCGTCGCCGGATCAGCCGTTGCATCTCGTGCTGGAACCGGGGCTTTGCGATGCCGCCGATGCTCCGGCGCAGTGGCGCGATGCCTCCGATCCTCGCAGGTTCGCGTCCGCGCCACTGGCGCAATTCTCGGCCGACGGCGCGCTGTACCCGCCCCTGAGCTCGTTGGTGGAAGTGCGCCTGACGTTGTCGTCCTTCCGCATCTTCCTGGTGGGGGCGTCGCCGCCGACGCTCGGCCACCTTGCGCTCACTCCGGGCAGCGGATGGCGCCTCGAAGGTTGCTAAAAGCAGCAGGTTCAGACATCTACGACGGGCGGATAAGCCGCACAGGGGTGTCCATGAGGACCCGTCGGGGCGTCTTCGTTCATCGCGTCGTGTTGACGCTGCTCGCGTGTACGTCGTTGACCGGCGGGGCGTTCGCGGCGCCGGCGACGAACATCGAGTCGCGCACGGCGGTCGTCGACGGTGTGAAGCTGCACTACCTGGTGTCAGGCAGCGGCCCGTCGGCGGTGGTGCTGCTGCACGGCTACGCGGAGACCTCGCGCATGTGGAGGCCGCTCATCCCGCGCCTGGCGGAAAAGTTCACGGTGATTGCGCCGGACCTGCCGGGGATCGGCGACTCGGACATCCCGAAGGACGGCGCGGACATGAAGACCGCGGGCACCCGCATGCACGCGCTCGCCAGGTCGCTGGGCGTCCAGAAGGCCAGGGTGGTGGGGCACGACATCGGGCTCATGGTGGCGTACGCGTACGCTGCGCAGTTTCCCGCGGAGGTGGAAAAGCTCGTGCTGATGGACGCCTTCCTGCCGGGCGTCCCCGGATGGGAAGCCATCTACAACAACCCCGGCATCTGGCATTTCCGCTTCAACGGGCCCACGCCGGAGGCATTGGTGAAGGGCCGCGAGCGGACCTACTTCGAGCATTTCTGGAACGACTTCGCCGCCGACAAGACCCGTTCGATCCCCGAGGCCGACCGCGCCGCTTACGCCACCGCCTACGCCCGCCCTGGACGCATGCGCGCGGCGTGGGCGTACTTCGTCTCGTTCACGCAGGCGGCGAAGGACTTCGAGGAGCTGTCGCGGACCAAGCTGACCATGCCGGTGCTGTCGATCGGCGGCGCCAAGGCGAACGGGAAGGCGCTGGCGGAGCAGATGAAGATCGTCGCCGTCGACCCCACGAACGTGGTGCTCGAGAACACCGGACACTGGGTCATGGAGGAGAATCCCCAGGGGACGATGGACGCGCTGGCGAGCTTCCTCTGACGGGTCATCGCCCGTCGCCTTCCATCACCGTCTTGAGCCGCGCGAGGTCCTTCCGGTTGGCCCGGCGCATCGCGGCCGCGAGGAGCGGAGCGACGACTCTCGAGAACCCGTTGGGCTCACCCCGGTTCCGCAGCGTCATCCGCGTCCGGCCCTCGCCCGCGTCTTCCCAGGTGTACGTCGTCTCCATCGGGAATGGCCCCTGTGCGGTTCGCATGACCAGCCGCTTGCCGGGGACGTGCTCGACGATCTCGTAGGTGTACTCGAGGCGCCGGCCGAGGAAGCGCGCCACGAAAGCGACGCACGTGCCCGTCCGGAGCGGCGGCGGGGTCTTCCATTCGGCCACCTCGATGTTCTCGTACCACTCCGGCGCGTTGTACGGGTCCGCGGCGTAGGCGGCGACCTGCGCACGGGGACGGTCGATGATGCTCTCGCTCAGCACGTCCACGGCCATAACGGACCCCCCCGTCGTTGGCCATTCCTGTCGCCGGAACTCTACACCCGCGCGCTCGGGAGCACGCGCGGCACTTCGACGGTGAAGCAAGAACCGCGTCCGAGATGAGAATCGAGGGCGACCGCGCCTCCCAGGAGATCCGAAAGGCGTCGCACGATGGCCAGACCCAGCCCCGTCCCGCCGGCGCTCCGCGCATCCGCATCGCCAGCCTGACGGAACGGTTCGAAGATACGCGCGGCGTCGCTCTCTCCGATACCGATCCCCGTATCGCTCACGGCTATCCGGATGCGGTCCGTCGCCGGGTCGTGGTCGACGTCGACCGTGACGTTCCCGGACGGCGTGAACTTGATGGCGTTGGAGATGAGGTTCAGGACGATCTGCTTGAGCCGGACGCGGTCGGTGAGCATCTGCGGGACCGGCGCCGGCAGCCGCTTCTGCAGGACGAGCGCCCGTTCGCCCACCAGGGGCGCAGCCGACGCGAGCACCTCGTCGACGAGGTCGCCCAGCTCGAAGGAGTCGGCGCGCACGCTCAGCTTCCCGGCTTCCACCTTCGAGAGGTCGAGGATGTCGCTGACGATGCCGATCAGGTCGACCGCCGATTTCTCCACCTTCTTCAGGTTCTCCCGTTGCAGCGGGGGCAACGCCTCGCCGGACTTCTTCAGGGCCAGGCGGGTGAAACCGAGGATCGCGTTGAGCGGCGTCCGCAGCTCGTGCGACATGCTGGCGAGGAAGGCCGATTTCTGCTCGGTGCCGCGCTGGATCTCCCCGTTCTGCTGCTCCAGTTGGAGCTTCTTCGTGGCGAGCTCGCGGTTGGCCTCCGAGAGCTGGGAGGTGCGCTCCTGGACGCGGTGCTCGAGCGTGCGCGTGAGCACCTGCACTTCGGCGAATCCTTCGGCGTTCTCCAGCGCCGCGCCGGCGATGGTGGCGATGAACCCGGCCAGCCGCTCGTCGTCCTCTCCGAAGAGGCCGCCCACCTTTGCGTGCGTCGTGTACAAGCAGAGCCGCGCTCGTCCGCGGACGAAGATCGGTGCGCAGAGCGCGGATCGCACGCCGGCGAAGATGGCGCTGTCGCCGGCGTTTTCGGGACTGGCCTCGGAGAGGGTCATCGGATGGCCGGCGGCGAGCGTTCGCGACACCAGGGTCCGGCTGAACGGGTCGTCTGAGTGGCCCTTGGCGCAGGCGAGCGCGCCGTCCTCGCCGACCTCGACGAGGACGCAGCGTTCGCCGCGCAACAGGTCGAGCGCCGATTGCCGGACGGCGTCGTGGATCGCGTCGCGCGAGAGGGCCGAGGCGATCTTGCGGCCAGCCTCGAGCAGCGCTGCGAAGCGGTCTACCAGCGAAAGGGTGGGCTCGCTGCGCGCGCGCTCGGCGAGAGGCTCGCCCAGCGCCATCTTCGCCCCCATCGCGCGCAGCTCCGCTACGGCGACGGAGGCCTGGGCTCCCGCCTCCGGCCAGGCGAAGGCCGCTCCGACGCGCGACCAGGCGAGGAGCGTCTGCGCCCGTTCGTATCGCGCGCCCTGTCGCTCCGCCTCGGCGAGGCTGCGCTGGAGCAACCTGCGGGCATGCCGCTCGCGCCGGTGAATGGCTGCCAGCAGGGCCGATTCGCGAAAGGCGTGGGGCAGGTCGTTGCGCCACAACCAGCCGAAGAGGCGAGCGAGCAGCGCCGCTCGATCGGCGCGGCGGAGCAGGGCGCGCCGCGCGCGAACTCCAGGCGGAGGCGCTTTTTCCCAGGCGAGGCGGCGCGCGGTCGTGAGCCAGGCAAAGAGATCCAGTACGTGGAACGTCACCAGAAACGTCTTCCACAACCGGCGATACGCGCCCTCGAGAACGCTCACCGCCTCGGCGTGGCGGGCCAGGTGCAGGAGGCGGACGGCCTCGGCGATGCAAAGCATGGCGAACGTCTGCCCGGGTGCATCCGGACGGGCCATCTCGGTCCTGATGACGTCCTCGGGAATCTCTCCCCCGGAGGCCAGCGCCCACGGTTTGAGAGACGAGGATGCGAGGGTGAGGTCCCCGATGTCGATGCTCAGACGGTAGTTGCGCTGCGCCCCCTCGACCGCCAGGCCCAGCTCGCCGAGATAGTACTGGCAACAGGCGATGTGGAAGCGCGCCGCGTTCTCTTCCCACCGATCGCCGGCCTTCTCCAGCAGCTGGATCGCCTCGCGGCATTGCGCGATCGATTGAGCGAACTTCGAGCCGCCGAAATACGCCATGCCCATGAAATGCAGCGTCTGCCCCTGGCCCCAGACGTCACCCTGCGCTCTGCGCAGCTCGAGCGACCTGGCGGCGAAGCGGTCGAACCGGCGCTGCATTCGGAGCATCTGGGCGACGACCGCGTGCGTGATGCAAGCCTGGGCGAGCTCCGGCGTTGCCGCGTACCGTTCGGCCAGGTTGAGCTGACGGAGCTGCTCCGGCACGGTCCTGACCAGACCACGACCCATGTAGGTGCAATAGGCGAGCCGGCCGTAGATGCGGGCCTCGAGCAGATCCCGCTCCCCGCCGTCGATCCCGTCCCTGGCGAGGAACAGGCGCGGAAAGAGCGTGTGCAGGATCTGCACTGCGACCTCCCGGAGCGCCATCAGCGCCAGCAACCACGCGCTCGAGGGCCGCCGCCGGCCCAGGAGGTGGAGCGCCCGCTCGAAGATCGGAACCGAGGCCATCACGTCTCCGCGCCTGAAGACGAGCTCGCCGAGCCTCGCCTCGGCCTGCGCGCGGGCGAGGTCCGTCGGGGCGAGATCTCGAGCGCGTTCCATGTAAGGCGCGGCCTCACCGTACAGCCCTCGCAGCATCAGCACTTCGCCGAGCGCTTCCGCTATCCGCCTTCGCGTCGGATCGTCGGCCGCTCCCGCGCCGCGCCAGGCGATGCGGTAGTGCAGCTCGGCAAGCTGTAGCGCGTGCTGGGAACGGGCCTGCGCGGCCGCGCGCAATGCATACGGCAGCGCGCGCTCGGGCCTTCCGGCAGCGTCGAAGTGATAGGCGAGGTCGAAGATCGCGTTGGCGGTGGCGGCCTCCAGACGCGTGGCGGCGCTGAGATGCAGCTCCCGCCGCTCTTCGGACGGAAGGCGCGAAAGCAGCGCGTCGCGGATCTTGTCGTGGACGAAGGTCAAGGCGGTCCCGTCGGCGCTCGCCCAGACGAGGTGACGGCGGCGCGCCTCCGCCACGCCCTCCATGGTCGTGGCAAGGGACTGGCGGGCGAGCGCGCCTGCATGGTGCAGATCGAAGCTGCGGCCGAGCACGGCACCGGCTACCAGGAGGCGCTGCGCTCCTGGAGGAAGGCGCTCGATGCGGCGGGCCAGCACCAGGGCGGCGCGACGAGACGAGTGCGCGTCGGCCAGGGCCCGCATCTCGACGGTCCAGCCGGCGTCGCCAGCCCTGAGCGCGCCCATCTCGACCAGACCCTCGAGGATCGCCGTCGCTAGAAAAGGGCTACCGGCCGAGAGCTGGCCCACGAAGCCGATCGCTTCCTCGGGCAGGGCCCCGGCCATCGACTCGAGAAGCCGTTTCAGATCGTGGGCCTGCAGCGGAGCCAGCGCCAGGCGCTGGGAGGCGGCCGCCGCCCGGAGAGGATGGCTGGGACCGACCTCCTCGGAGCGGAAGGCCACCACCACGAGCGTGTGGCTTTCCGCCGTCCGGCGGTATCGTTCGGCGACGAGCTTGAGCGTCAGCTCGTCGGCCCACTGGCAATCGTCGAGGAGGATGGCCGCAGGGCGCGCGGGTGAGCCGAGCGCGTCCAGGACGGCGATCAACGCCGCCAGCGCGCGCG
>Ga0209488_10002681_pt1 | contig 14529 bp, 12 predicted proteins | sample Rivendell_Oct201_8_FD_188349 | JGI IMG/M metagenome (GOLD analysis project Ga0209488, IMG submission 188349) | Vadose zone soil microbial communities from the Eel River Critical Zone Observatory, Northern California, USA -... | ecosystem: Environmental > Terrestrial > Soil > Vadose zone >... | reverse complement strand
GTTACTTGCGCAGGGATCGTGTTTGCATTCGCAGGGAGGGAAATTGTCGACATTATCGGCAATGGCAAGTTCACCGAGGCCGCGCCTTACATTCCAGCACTCTTCGTCATCGCGCTCATTCAGACCACTGAGCAACCGGCAAACGCCGTGGTATGCGCATTGGGGCGGGCAGCGGCGGCAACTTGGACTCGTACTATTATGGCGGTTGGAAGTTTTATCGCCCTCTATCCCGCGATCGTATTGTTTGGCATCAAGGGCGTCATTGCTGTTTGCATCATTGAAGCGGTTGTATATCGCCTCTACCTGCGCCTGCTAGCAAGCCGCGAGCGAAAGGTTCCCTTTCAAGATCATGTTGCCGTTTTTGGATGCTTCGCGATCTCCGCCGAGATCGTCTACGTTCATTGGACGATGCCGGCGCTGGCCCTGCAACTGGTCTTGACGGCTGCGAGTCTTGCTATGCTCTTCGTTATCGGTCGGCGCTCGGTTGGCGAGATGATTTCGGCGGGTCGTCAGATCGTGATCGGGCGACCAGCATGATCGAAAGTCGGTTTCTGCCCCTCGGCCGACATGCCCCACGCAAGTGCCAACGCCTCATCGGTCGGCATGGGTGGCCGGCGCTGAGTCCTCCGAAGCCGCGCCCAACGGTACTGCGCGTCGCAGAACGCCAATCAGCGCGGTAGCCCACGCCCGATGACCGTCGTAGTTCAAATGACCTGCGCCTTTGTGGACACCGAAACCGTGCAACCTCGGTACCTCGGCTGGTCCACCCACAACGTTGGCAACTGCGGCAGACCAATCGATCAAAAGTATTCCGCGGCTGGCGAACTCACGGTCCATGGCCAAAAGCAGGCTGGCCCGCGCGGAAGTTGCCGGACAATCGGGGGGCGGCAGCGGTATGTCGCGAATGGCATAGAAGAGCCGAACGCCATGAGTCTGCGTGCTCTGCGCCATATCGTCCAAGAACCGCGCAGTGGCCGCCCAGAGTAGCTCCGGACGATGGTCACGCCAAAGATGGATCATGGGCTCTAGCGCTGCCGCGGCCTGATCGCAGGCAAAGCGAGCGGCCTCGGACGCAGGCGGTGGAAGGCCCATGACCGATCGTTGGCTGACGGATTGGGCGGACGGCAGGCCCAATAGTACCGACCATGGCTCCGTGCTGCGCAGGTAAAGCATGCGGAACACAGGCGAGTTCTGGTAAAGCGCAACGAACAGTCGCCCCATGAGATCGTCGGCGTGGCGCTGCGAGAACCGTTCACGAAAGCCATAGCCGACCGCGAGCTGGCCGTTTCCGGTATGCACATACGCCGGATTCTCGCTGTCATCGAGCAGTTTGCCGGAGAGAAAGCTGCTCGCAGCACTGTTGGCGATCACCAGGTCTAGGTTCAACGGATAGCCTCGCCTTTCCAACCGCCAGAGCTGACGAATGGGATTCGGGCCGGCTATCGCCAAATTGATCAGCTCGATATTGTAGCCATCGGCACGCAGCCGGCGTTCGGCGATCGCTCCGAAGGTGGCCTGCTGGCTGACCTGCGCCGCTTCGACCATCGAATCCCCAAGCAGGCCTATTCGAAAGGTCCCTGCGGGCTTTGCAAGATCACGCTCGACATCGCGCAGGCCAAGTGAGTTCAGTTGTAGGCGCGCCCGATGTTCGGTGGTCCAGATGCCACGACCACCAGGAGTCGATTCAAAGCCAAAATCCTTGTCGGGCTGGCCGAGAATGGGCTGTACCACGGGCAAGATCCGCCACAGCGGCGTCACCTCGATCAACCGCAGTCCAAGATCTACCACCAGCAAGGCCAGCATCGCTCCAAAGAGAAAGCGGCCAAGAGAAGAGACCCGCGGGGACAATCGGGAGGAAGACATGGCGCGGCGAGTTTAAAACCGAAAATAGATGAATGGGTTCACGTTGGTCACCGGAATGAGGATCAGTAGCAATGCAACGCCCGATAGGAATCCTCGGCTGACCGGCCCCTCGGCTCGGCGCATGACGCGAAGAACTCCGGGCTGTTGCAGACGGAACTCGATCCAATGCAGAGCGAATAGGCCCACCACACCTGCCACCACTTCCCAGGGTGGCGCGGCGTCGTCTGCCACCGTTGGCCAACCACCGCGGAATGATAGCATGGTATCGAGATAGTTGAATGCATATCCCAGATTGGGCGAGCGAAAGAAGACCAACGTCACAACGAAGAACGTGATCGTCGCGGCCCAACCCAACGGGGCCGGCGGTGACGGAAGGTATCTCGACCACAGCGCTGCAAACACCATCGCAATACCCTGTAACGTGCCCCAGAGGACAAAATTCCAGCCCGCCCCGTGCCACAGGCCACAAAGGGTCATGGTTAGTACGATGGCGCAAAAGTGCTGCATCGCCCGGTATCGGCGCGCCACGAGCCGCATATCGGCGAGCGGCAGGAACACATAGTCGCGCAGGAACAGCGTCAGCGTGATGTGCCAACGCTGCCATAGCTCCTGAATACTGGACGCCAGAAAGGGTGTCGCGAAATTCCTGGGAAGGCGAATGCCCAGGAGGTAGGCCGAACCGATGGCAATATCGGAATAGCCGGAAAAATCGAAATAAATTTGAAACAGGAACAGCACGGCGCCAAGCCAAGCAAGATACGCGCTGTCCGGCGGGACGTAAAAAATATCGTCGACGACGGGAGCGAGGCTGTCCGCCAGCACCACCTTTTTTACAAGACCCAAGACGATAAGGCTGAGGCCGAAGACCAGCAGGCGATGCCGCCGCGACTTGTCGTCGAAGATTCGTTGTATCTGCGGAAGCGTCTGATTGGGCCGAACTATTGGTCCGGCAATCAGTTGCGGAAAAAACGCTTTGAACAGGAAGAATTCGGGGAACGAGCGTGCCGGCCCGTTGCGACCGCGTACGACGTCGATGTGATAGGCCAAAGCCTGAAAACTATAGAACGAGATGCCGAGCGGCAGTGTGACGTCAATGAAGCTGCCGGCCGGGCTTGTTTCCCCGAGCAGCATGTTGCGGTATTTGAAGTACCCGATCAGCCCGATGTTGACGATGACGGCAGCCAAAATGCGGCGTCGATCGGCCGGCACAGCAACCTGGATCAGCCAATTGAGTACGACCGCGCCCACAAACACCAGCATGTCGAAAGGTCCGGCCGCCGCATAAAATATCAAGCTCGCCACAATCAGCATCAATGCGCGCAACGGACCAATCGCCATCCAGGCGACGGTCAAGGTCAGCAATAGTGCATAAGCGAGCGAATTAAACGCCATTCAACGCTGCTCGTCATGTCGAAGGTCGAGATGAGATCCGGCAGGTCCAATCACGGTGACGAAAGCCCGCGATCTCATGCTTGCCCCCGGCTTCTGCCGACGCAGAATCGATGCATGCAGCCTTACGCCGTTCGGCACGTCACGAGCAACGGCTAGACGTCATGTCGACAACATGTCGACCACCTCGAATGAATTCTGCAGCCACATCCGACGAGCGAGGTTGCGCTGAATCTTGCCACTGGTGGTTTTCGGAATGGAGCCAGGGCGAATGAGCACGATCGAGTCGAGCGCGATTTCATGCTCGTTTACGACCGCCTCGCGGATGCAGCCGATGATCTCGTCGATCTCGAGGTCGCGGCGATGGACGCGTTCCACTTCTTGTACCAGCACGACCTTTTCTTCGGTGTTTTCGGTCAGCACCGAGAACACAGCCCCGCAGTACCGCCGCAGCGCCGGATGGCTGTCGTAGACCGTGTTCTCGATATCCTGCGGATAGTAGTTGATGCCGCGCACGATGATGACATCCTTGATGCGGCCCGTGATGAACAGCTCTCCGGCTTCGTCCATGAAACCGAGATCGCCAGTGCATAGCCAGAATTCATCCTCCCCCTCGATCCGCGCCTGGAATGTCGATCTGGTGGTGGCCGGATTGCCCCAATAGCCTTTGCAGACGTGAGGTCCGCCCACCCACACCTCGCCGATGTGGTCGGCTGCGAGCCGCCGCCGGGTTTCCGGATCCACGATCGCGATGCGCTGGCCGATAATATTTCGGCCGCAGCCGACCACACGATGCGCATCGTCGTGGCCTGCGGGAGCGGCAACTTGATGGCGCTGGAAGCCCTCGCGGCTGACCGTCCGTATGACCGGCCCGGCGCCCCTACCTCCTCCCGAAATCAATACTGTCGTTTCGGCCATGCCGTAGAGCGGGCACATGGCCCGCGGCTCGAAGCCATAAGGACCAAACGTCGCTGCGAACCGCTCGATGGTATCTGCCCGAACCGGTTCGGCGGCGTTGAATGCCACTTTCCAGCATGACAGATCGAGATCTTTCACCTGATCTGCGCGAAATCGCCGAACGCAAAGATCGAATGCAAAGCTTGGCCCTCCTGCAACCTCGGCCCGGTAATTGTGGATTGCGCGCAACCATTGCAGCGGACGCTGGGTGAATGTAACCGGCGCTAGTAACACACAAGGCGCGCCGACATACAGCGACTGCAAAACATTCAGGATGAGGCCCATATCGTGATAGAGCGGCACCCAGTTCACGTAGGTGGATTGCCCCGTGTTGTCGAGGGTCAGACGGATCATCTCGAGGTTTTCGATGAGGTTGCCGTGAGTGACCATCACGCCCTTGGGGTCCGAGGTCGAGCCGGACGTGTACTGTAGAAAAGCGATATCCTCAGGCCCGGGAGTTGGCAGCAATCGGTTTTGGTCGAGCAAACGCCCCGATTCTTGATCGAGAATTAGCCATTCCATCTTGTATCCTTGAAATCGCTCAAGGACATCCGGCCGAGCTCTGCCCAAATGCGCATTCGTCAGCGCAAAGCGCGGGGAGCAATCGGCGAGAATGCTCGCGCTTGAATCAAGCGAGCTGTTGCGCCGGGGGAGCATCATCGGTACCGCGATGACGCCCGCAAGCAGACAACCAAAATAGGCAATGATGAAATCAAGCCCCGGTCCGAACAGCAGCAGGGCACGATCACCGATTTGACCGTGGGCCAATCGTGCCGCCACGTCACTGGCGCGCTGATCGAGCTCTGCGAACGTCAAAACCGATTCTTCTTGCCCCTGATCCGACAAGAGTACATAGGCGCGATCGTTCGGCTGCTTCGTGGCCCGATAACGAAGTAGATCGACGAGGGAGGCGAAGAACGGTGGCCGACGCGAGTCGAGCATTTAACCGACCGGCCCTTTCGCGCTGCTCTCCGACATATGACGCCCAGCGACGTGCCGGGCAAGTTCAGCGGGCGTTGGATATGCGAATACGATTTCAGTGGGGAGCTCGACCCCAAGCCACTCCTCGAGCTCCATGAGGAAGAAAACCGATGCGGCGGAGTCCATCCCGAGACGAGCGAACTTCGCGTGCGGGCGGATGCGATCCACTGGCGTCTTAAAGGTCCTAGCCAGATACCCCATGCACCAATCGAGGATCTCGGATTCGCTCGGATTTGATTTCACAGAGCACTTCACCGTTGAAGGTCAACGCCTAGCGCCGGCCGGGATCATGGACGTCGTTGATCGTCGTCGCTCCTCCATCTTACTCGGCGGCGAAGCGGGTGGTCTTGATCTGATAGGCGGCAGCCGCAGCGTCGCGATAGAAGGATTGCACCGTTTCGCGGGAGTATTCCGCCAGATCCTTGCCGACGAGATCGAGCTTGCTGAGAAACTCATTCGGCACCGTGACGATGTCACAGCCGCTCTGCTCGGCATGGAAGATGTTCAAGAGCTCGCGGGTGCTCGCCCAAAGCAATTCCGCCTTGGGACGCGAGGCGGTGATTTGCTTGCACGCACGCATATGCGGGATCGGGTCGACGCCGGTATCAGCGATGCGTCCGGCGAAAACCGAGACAATCGCCACCGTCCCCGGATGGAGCGCGTCGACAACGGTGCGGACCTGATCGAGGGTGAAGATCGCGGTGACGTTGAGCGCCACGCCTTCGGACGACAGCGCGCGGATGAGCTCGCTTGCCGACTGCCCCTTGGTGTTGGTGACCGGAATCTTCACATTCACGTTCGGCCCCCATGCCGCGATCGTACGCGCCTGCTCGGCCATGCTCGCGAAGTCGTCGGCGAAGACCTCGAACGACACCGGCCGGTCAGGGATCGCGGCCAGCACCTTGCGCGCGAACGCCTCGTAATCGCTCACGCCGGCCTTTCGCATCAACGTCGGATTGGTGGTGAAGCCCTTGATCGCGGGATTTTTCGACATTTTGACGATGCCCTCATAATCGGCACCGTCGGCGAAAATCTTGACCTTGAGATCGGCGACCCGGTTCATGGCCCCTCCTGCGTGGTTAGAACGGTTTCGATGATGACGTTGGCAGCTTCGGCGATCGAATGCACGACATAGTCGGGAGCATCCGGCGCGGGTAACGTATAGCCGAGATCAATGAACACGGTGGCGCACCCGGCCGCGCGGCCCGCTTCGATGTCGCTCTTGCGATCGCCCACCATGAAGCTCTCTGTAAGGTTAATGCCGAGTTCCATCGCCGTCTGGAGGATCATGCCCGGCTTTGGCTTGCGACAGTCGCAGGCCTGGCCATGCCCGTGGAAGCACGCCTTGACGGCATCGAGGGGCAATTGACGCGTCATGATCTCGTGCATCGCGTCCACTTCCGAGTGGCCGATCAAGCCGTCTCCCACGTCCGGCTGGTTGGTGACTACCGCCAAGAGAAAACCCGCCTGCTTTAGCTTTTGGAGGCTGGCCGCGGCATCGGGATACAGCCTGAAATCCTCCAACCGTCTCGGAGCGAAGCTGCGCCCGTCACGGAATTCAGGAACGACGATTACCCCGTCCCGATCGAGAAACACGGCCGGTCTCATTCCGTGGACAGGGCTTACCATTTCGTCTGCCTGCGCTGCAAGGCTGGATGGCTGACGAGGCAGTGCCAGACCACGGCCTGGAAGGCCTCGGACAAGGGCGTTACCCAGTTTGGATTGACTTGGGGAATCAGGACGACCACGTCGCCGTGCTTAGCGGTGTATCCGCTGTCCCGGCCCACGATCCCGAACACCTTTGCCGAACGCGCCTTGGCCAGATCGATCGCCTGGATGATATTGGCACTGATCTTGCGCTCGGCATCGCCGCCGCCGACCGAATAGATCAGGATCGCATCCTTATCGCCGAGATGACTGGTGTCGAGCCATGCTGCAAAGACCGTATCCCATCCCTCGTCATTGGTGCGTGCAGTGAGCTCCGAGACGTTATCAACCGGGCTATAGGTTTCGATCCCGCAGAGCTTGCGAAAGTCATTGACGGCGTGGCTGCAATTGGCCGCGCTGCCGCCGACGCCGATCAGGAACAACCGCCCCCTGCGGTCCCGCAGTCGGTCGAGCTCGGACGCCAGAGCCTCGATCGAGGCAAACGAAATATCATGACAAATCTGCGCGGCCGCAGCAAAGAAGGTTTCCGCGTGGTTCATCCGCCCAACCGCCCTCGCACCAGACGAAATTGCCGCGAACTCTTGCCACATCCGCCCCGCCATTTGAAGTGCCTTGTCGATGGAACTGGCACGCGTCAGCGGGGGGATGAGCCGAGCGATTCGTAAAGGTCCACATACCGTTGGACGGCGTGTGGCATCGCAAAATTCTCCACAATGCGCGCGCGAGCCTTGCTCCCGCGCTCCGCTCGCCGCGGCGCTGATTCGGCGGCCAACGTCCGGATAGCCGCAGCGAGCGCATCGGGGCTTTCCGGCGGTACGACGACGCCCGTGTCGCCGACGATGAGCTTCGCATCGCCGACGTCGGTTGCAACTGCGGGAAGCCCGCACGCCATTCCTTCGGCAAGCACGTTCGAGAATCCTTCGCCGAAACGCGAACTGGACACCACGAAATCCGCGGCGGCGAACAAACGCGCCACGTCGTGGCGACGGCCGAGTCGACGGACATTATGCGCCGCAGGCAGATTTTCCGTGCCGGCGCCGAGCAGCACTGCGGACAAGTCGGGCAGCTTCGCCATCGCAGCGAGGAAACTGCCGTGGTCCTTCATCGTATCGACGCGCGCGACATGAGCGAGCACGATTGCATCGTCGGCAATGCCGAGCTCGCTCCGCACCGCGCGCCGTGCGGCAGCATCGGGTCGGAACTCTTCGATGTCGATGCCGTTGGCGACGACCTCCGCTCGCCGCGGCCGATAGCCCAGCGCCAAATGCGATTTGAGACCGGCGACAGAGTTGGCCGTCACCAGATCGGGCCATCCCGACAGCAGCGCGCAGGCTTTCACCACGAGCCACAGCCCGATGCCATAGCCGCGCCAATCCATCGCGGTGCAGCGGATACTCCAAATGAGGCGCGTCTGTCTGCGCTGTCTCGACAGGACGAGCGCGACGAGCGCCGCGAGGTCGCCGTGATACATCCAGCCCTGCACGATATCGGGCCGGCTCTCGGCGATCAGCCTGGCAAGCTTGAACAAACCCGTCGCAATACCGCCAGCTTTGTCGAACCGCAGCTCGACGACCCTGACGCCCCCCGCCCGCAGCCGTTCCATATGGGCTTCGGCGGGCAGAAGGCTCACGATGGTGATGTCGTCGGCGACGCCGGGCTGAGCCGACGCAAGCCGGGCCAACATCGCCTCGGCACCGCCGCCTCGAAGACCCGCCGTAACGTAGAGTACCTTGCGCGGCCGCAGGGTCACGCCCACCTCTCGCGCCACGCCTGCAGCATCAGCACGGTCCACAGCGGATATTGCCAGTTGCGGGTGCCTTCGAGATGTTCCTGCCAGGCTTGGCGCACCGGCGCGACCCGCACGAATCCATCAGACGCAAGCCGCGCGGGTGCGAGCAGCGATTCCGCCCATTCCCGTAAAGGACCGCGCAGCCAGGCATCGATCGGCACCCCGAAACCCATCTTCGGCCGATCGATCAGCGACCTCGGCACATAGCGATCGAGCACCCGGCGCAGCAACCATTTGCCGCGCCCGCCGCGCACCTTGAACGCAAGCGGCAGGCTCCAGGAGTAAGCAACGACGCGGTGATCCAGCAACGGCACCCGGCCCTCCAGCCCCACCGCCATCGTCGCCCGGTCGACCTTGGTCAGAATGTCCTCGGGAAGATAGCTCACCATGTCGAGGAACTGCATGCGCGGGACGAGATCGGGGAAATCGCCGGCGATGCTGGGATCCCACAGTGGTCCGCGCGGCTCTCGGCCAGCGGCGGCAACCTCATCGGGCCGTTCCCATTGGCTCACGAGGCGGCGGTAGATTGCGTCCGGCTCGGGGTTATCGAGGAGTGTCGTGATCTTGTGCAGCTTGTCGCCTGGCAACGCCGGCCGCCATGACGCCGGCACGAACGCAAACAACCGGTTCCAAGTTTGTGGCGCGAGCGAACGCAAGGCCGCCGCCGAAGCGCCGCGCAATGGCGGTGGCATCATCTTGAACACACGAGCCAGCCGCTCCGCCCAGAGGTAGCGGTTATAGCCGGCGAACAGCTCATCCCCGCCGTCGCCCGACAACGCCACGGTCACATGCTTGCGGGTCAATTCGGAAATGAGATAGGTCGGGATCTGCGAGGAATCGGCGAATGGCTCATCGAACCAGTCCGCGAGACGTGGAATGACCTCGAGCGCATGTCGCGGCTCAACATAAAACTCGGTATGATCGGTGCCGAGATGGGCGGCGACTTGCTTCGCACACTGGGCTTCATCATAGCCGCTTTCGTGAAAGCCGATGGAGAAGCTCTTCACCGGCCGCGAGCTCTGCGCCTGCATGAGTGCGACCACCGTAGAAGAATCGATCCCTCCGGATAGGAATGCACCGAGCGGCACGTCGGCAATCATCCGTAGACCGACGGAGTCGCGAAGAAGCGCGTCGAGGCGCTCGATGGCCTCGTTTGCGTCGGGCGCCGGATCGTTGCGTCGCTGCCCGGCGACTGCGATCGCACGCAAGTCCCAGAAGCATTTCGGCAGCGGCGTCGTGCCTTCGCGCAGCGTGAGAATGTGCCCAGGGGCGAGTTTTTCGGCTTCGCGATAGATCGTGCGCGGCTGAGCGATATAGGCATGGCGGAGATAGCCGACGACTGCATCGTCGTCGATCGTCGGTCTCCAATCCGGTGCTGCACGAAACGCCTTAAGCTGCGAAGCAAAGATGACTCGCTGCGGCGTCGCCGCGTAGTAGAGCGGCTTGATGCCGAGGCGGTCGCGCGCCAGCGTCAAGCTGCGGGTCTTGCGGTCCCATAGCGCGAACGCAAACATGCCGATCGCGCGCTCGATCGCGGCCTCGACGCCCCATAATGCGCAGGCTTCGAGCAGTACTTCGGTGTCGGACTCGCCGCGCATCGAGTGGCCGGCCGCTTGTAGCTCGCGGCGGATGTCGCGGTAGTTGTAGATTTCGCCGTTGAAGGTAATGACGTAGCGCCGATCGGCCGAATGCATCGGCTGCGCCCCGCCGGGACTGAGATCGATGATGGCGAGCCTGCGGTGGCCGAGCGCCGCGCCGCTTTCAGCTTCGACCCAGACGGCGCCCGCGTCCGGCCCACGATGCCGCACGGTCTCGATCATGGCTTCGCCGATCGAGCGCAGCGCGTCGGCCGATGTCGCTGCGCGCCAATCGATCATGCCGGCAATGCCGCACATCGCGCTTCCTCGGACAGGGAGGGAAATTTCACCTTTTAGATCTTGCGCCTTTTCGCTCAAGCCCTCATGGGCCGCTTAATCGAGGAGAGGTGCTTGCGGCGGCCAATCGTCCTCGACCTAGCACCCAACTCCTCGCTTAATGTCTAACGTCGCGCGATTATGATCAAGTGACCGGCAAATGGCCGAAATGGTCCATAGTCGGAAAGCCACGTCTCGTGCGCCATCGTGAGCCTCGACGCAGCGGCGCCAAGACGCGGAGAAAGCTTATGAAGGACGCGCAGCGGGGCGAACATGGCGCCCTGGGCCTTGACCTGCGAAAATCCCGCAGCCCTTAGTTTGTCGCACAAGGACGATGGCGTTTCGAATTCGACATGGTAGCGCCGCGGAGCTCCGGTCACGCGCCGCGCGAGCATGCGAAGCTGCGAAAGCTGGCGGAAGCCGTCCAGCGCCCACTTGTTGACGTAGGTGCCGAAGTAAATCCCGCCCGGTTTGAGAACCCGGACGATCTCCCGGTGACCCTGTGCATTATCGCGCGTATCGAGATACCTAAAAACCTCGATCGCGTAGACGAAATCGATCGAAGAGTCGGGCGTCGGCAATTGCAGCACCGAGCCGTCGGAAACAAGATCGGCTGGTACATTTTTTGCGGCCAGGCGACGCATCTCGGCACTCGGTTCGATGCCGGTTACTTCGAAACCTTGATCAAGCAGGCGAGCCATATGGGCGCCTACCCCGCATCCAATATCGAGGCACGTCGCCCCGTGCGGCAGTTGCGATACGCAGCGCACCCACGCGCGATCGATGAAATGGCGCCCATATCGGAAGGGAGAGTCGAAGATATTGTCGCCGCGATACTCGGCAAAAAATCCGTCTGCAGTTTCATCGTGGACTTCGACGGCCCTGCGGCGTGACCACTTCTCGTCGGAATTCATGTCCACGGAGGTTGATCGTCTGCCATTTGTCATATTGCTCGATAAGCAGCCGCAGCGAATTTGGCAACCTATCCCTCGTTCGCGCGCAGCGCTTCCAGCCGAGCGTAGCAAATCGTCGTGTCGGCCGTGACAGAAATTGGGGGGCATGGAGCAAGATCAAGCGGCCCAATGCGGCGGCCGATCTCGCGTTCATCCGTCGGCGCCGCTACCCTGTCCGTGGGCATGAAGAACGTCGTCGGCCAGCGCCGCCATCGTCATCGACCGCATCCCGTAGCGCTCATGCAAGGCGCGGAAGCAATCGAGGATGGCGCGCAGAAACGCCAAGTTGCCCTGTAAATCGACGCCGAAATTGTGCGGGTGCCACCATAAATGAAAAAGCTTTCGGCGACGGGCCGCCGTTTCCATGGCCGAGGTGATCCGCTGCAGGCGCAGGCGCTCCAACACGGCACTGTTTCCAACTGGTCGCAGAAAGCGGCTGGCGGGAATATCGACCATGCCATCGACAAGCGCCGGCTCGTGATCGTGTGGACCGCCGATGGGGAGATAACTGTCAGCCAAGCGGCATGCGCGCACGAGAGGGCTCTGCTCCGACTGGCTCCGTGCGCGGTGGAACCAAACGCGTTCGTTGCCGCGAAAGGCACGCAAGCCCAGTTCGCGACACACCGACAGATGAGCGACTTGGTTGCGCGGAAACACGATGCTTGAGAGCTTGATCCCGAGACGTCCGGCGACGGTCCGCGCAGCTTCGAGGTCGGCCCGGAAGGCCGCGATGTCGCCCCCCTCTTCCAAGCAATAGAAATGCGAGAAGGTATGGGTGCCGATCTCCTGGGCTGGATGGTCGAGAATCCGCTTGATGAGCGACAGGCCGAAGTAATAGGGGTCGTGCTCCTCATCTGTCCCGACCTCGTCGAGGTAATGATAGGAGGAAATTCGCGCATTGGCGTAGCGGGGCTTGCGCGCAGGAAGTGCCGCGCGCATCGCCGTGTTTGTCGCAAAAAACAGAAGCCCGACGGTCGCCCAGGTACAGGCAATGTTCCGTTCGGCAAAGAGATCGAGCAGAGCGGGAATGACCTCGCGGACGCCAAGGATATTGGCGCCGTAATCCGCAATGGTGCGGTTATCGCGCACGCCCCATAACAGCTCGAAATCCAGCGAAATAACGAACGCACCATACTGCACTGCGCGCCTCCTCGACGGCGACAAAGAGGACCATAGGTCGGTACCAGCCGAACGGGCAAGCGCGGTCATTGAAAATAGCACATGCCGGGTCATCAGCTCCCCTTGCGGTTGAGCGACGATGTACGCTTAGTGGTTGGAATGAAGGTCTCATTTTTCATTCGCGATTTGGCCGTCGGCGGCAGCCAGCGCCAACTCGCCGTGCTTGCCGCGGCGCTGGCGCGGCGCGGACATGACGTGGCGGTCATCGTGCTTTACGCCGATGGCGCGCTCGAGGCGCTGCTCGGCACCAGCGGTGTGCGCGTCCTCTCGATCGGCAAGTCGAGCCGTTGGCACGCATTCGCCCCGCTCGCGAGACTGCGGCGGCTTTTTCTGAGCGAACGTCCCGATTTGGTGTATGCCTTTCTCCCGACCCAGACGACGCTGGCGGCGCTGCTGCTGCCTCCACGGCTCAAGACGAAGCTCGTCTTCGGGCTGCGCGCCGGCGGCGTGCAGCTCGATCAATACGACGCCTTGAACGCCCTCACCTACCGGTCGGAAGCTTGGCTGTCTCGGCGCGCCGACCTCGCCATCGCCAATGCGCGTGCGGTGCGGGCCGACGCAATCAAGCGTGGATTGCCGGCGGATCGCATCGCGGTCATCATGAACGGCATCGATGCCGATGCGATGCGGAGTGATGCGGACGCCGGTCGTGCGATGCGCGCGGCGTGGGGCCTCTCCGACAAACACTTCATCATCGGTTGTGCGGCCCGGCTCGATCCGATGAAGGATCATGCCAACTTGCTGCAGGCGGCTGCGAGCTTTGCGCGCGGAAATTCCGATGCACGCTTCGTGTGCGTCGGGGACGGGCCCGCCGGCTATCGCCTCCGGCTCACGACTCTGGCCGAGTCGCTTGGACTTGCAGACCAAGTAGTGTGGGTCCGCGAGGTCCGCGACATGAAAGCGGCTTACAACGCCTTCGACATCGCCACCTTATCTTCGGCGTTCGGCGAGGGATTTCCCAACATGGTCGGCGAGGCGATGGCCTGCGGCGTTCCCGTGGCCGCTACCGACGTGGGCGATGTGCGCCTGATCACCGGCGAACTGGGCGAAGTAGTCCCGCCAAAAAATCCCGATCTGCTTTGCGCGGCCTGGCGGCGACTGCGCCAGCGCATCGCGCAAGATCCAGGCTTGCGGAACAACGCCCGCGAGAGGGTCGTCACGAATTACAGTCTCGAGACGATGGTGCGTAGGACTGAGGGCGCCCTCAGCCAGCTGATCGCGGGGCGGCCAGCGCAAGAGATCGCCCGCGAGTACGCGTGAGCTGCATCAACCGCATCACCTGGCGCGTTGCGGCACCGGTTCAAGTTTGAAGAAGTGGCAGGAACTACCGAGCACGCGTGCCAAACGTTTGCGCTTGGTGAGTCCCAGGCGCAGCCCCAACAGGACCTCGCCGGTATAAAACAAGTCTACCGGCCCCTCGGCGAGGACAGCAAAACCGTTGTCCTGGAAATTCCGGCGCCACCAACGGGGATGGAACAACCACAATTCCGAAATAACGTTTCCGCGCGCACCGTGCCGACGGGGAAGACAGAGACCGACGGTATGCCGGGCAGTCCGGTACCAGGCCGCTCTCAATCGCCGCATCTCGGTTGCACTTCGCACCGACTGCGGCCAGAGCTGCGGCACCGACGACACAAAGAACGAAATCGCCTCGAGATAGGACGTCAGCGTGGTCCAAAACCGCCACGTGTGGGTCGGCAGGACATGAATGCAGGCGCCGCCCGGCGCCAGCACGCGGCGGATCTCGGCATGCATGCGTGAAAGATCTTCTACGTGCTCCAGCACGTTCGACGAGAACACGAGGTCGACGCTCCTGTCCCCCAGCGGAATGGTCCGA
>Ga0209488_10002680_pt1 | contig 14529 bp, 8 predicted proteins | sample Rivendell_Oct201_8_FD_188349 | JGI IMG/M metagenome (GOLD analysis project Ga0209488, IMG submission 188349) | Vadose zone soil microbial communities from the Eel River Critical Zone Observatory, Northern California, USA -... | ecosystem: Environmental > Terrestrial > Soil > Vadose zone >... | reverse complement strand
AATGTTTCTGGCAAAGAATTGATGCTGGCCTATCATCTGGGAGTCGAGGTGGAGTGCAAGATCGCCGAAGCAATTGCTCCTCGCCACTACCAAGACGGATTTCACTCCACCGGAACGTGCGGACCATTCGGCTCGGCTGCGGCTTGTTCCAAGCTTCTTGGATTCGAACATAAAAAAATCCTGAATGCTTTCGGTCTTGCGGCGAGCCAGTCCGGCGGGCTTAGGGAGAACTTTGGGACTATGACCAAGCCATTTCAGGCCGGGCACGCAGCCGAAGTCGGAGTCGCCTCGGCTGAACTTGTCGCGCTGGGATGGACGGCGGCGGAACAGATTCTAGAGGCGGACCGGGGCTTTTTCCACGCCTTCGGAGGATCGTATGATCCATCTTCGATCATGAATCGTCTAGGAAAGCCGTGGACGTTTGCATCGCCCGGAATTTCTTTGAAACCTTATCCATCAGGCTCCCTCACTCACCCTGCGATGACCGAGATGATGCGCCTCATCGAAGCGAACAACGTCCAAGCAGATCAAGTCGAAAAAGTTGATGTCGGCGCTAATCACCAGATGACGACGACCCTTCTACATCACCAGCCAAAGACAGGACTGGAAGCCAAATTCAGCATGGAATTCTGTGTGGCAATATTGCTGCTGGAACGAAAAGCTGGGCTGGGCGAGTTTTCAGACAAAGTAGCGCAGAGGGCCGACGTGCGCGAAATGATCGCAAAGATAAATTTCTATGTCGACCCCGAGGCCGAAGGCGCAGGATTCGACAAGATGACTTCCATCCTGAAGATCCACTTGAAGGACGGGAAGGTCATCACGGGCCGAGCTGATTTTGCGAAAGGTAGCCCCGCGAATCCGATGACTTTCGAGGAAGCGGCGACCAAATTTCGCGGTTGTACCGACTACGCAAGCTGTCCCAAAGCCACGGCTGAGAAAATTATCGCCTTCGTCAAGTCTCTGGATAAGGCTTCCGACGTCAGCGCTCTTTGGCCGTTGCTGTCAGGCGAAAAAAGTTAAGCATCACAGATAGAAAACGAGGCAAATGAAGACTTTCAAAATTGCAGTCATTGCGGGCGACGGTATCGGTAAAGAAGTGGTTCCCGAGGGCATCCGAGTGCTGGATGCGGCAGGGCAGCGCTTTGGATTCCAATTGAACTGGCATGCTTTCGATTGGAGTTGCGAAACTTATCTCAAGACCGGAAAGATGATGCCGGCAGACGGCATCCAGCAACTGCGGCCCTTTGACGCCATCTTCCTGGGAGCGGTGGGACATCCAACGGTGGCGGATCACGTATCGCTTTGGGGACTCTTGATTCCCATCCGCCGGCATTTTCGGCAATACGTTAACTTGCGGCCGGTACGCCTGTTTGAAGGCATTGAAACTCCGCTGAAGAATTGGAAGGCAGGAGACATCGACTTCTGCATCGTGCGCGAAAATAACGAAGGCGAATATTCAAACATCGGTGGACGTCTCTATGAAGGCACCGAGGATGAGATAGCTGTCCAACAGACAATTTTCACGCGCCGGGGAGTGAACCGCGTTTTGCGTTTCGCTTTTGAATTGGCACGCACACGGAAAAAGCATCTGACCTCGGCCACAAAATCAAACGGGATCATCCATACCATGCCCTTCTGGGACGAATGCTTCCAAGCGATGGCAGCGGAATATCCTGATATCCGGACCGATCAATACCACATCGATATTTTGACAGCACATTTTGTGCGACACCCGGACTGGTTTGACGTGGTTGTCGGCTCCAATCTCTTCGGCGATATTCTTTCCGACCTGGGTCCGGCAGTCGTCGGATCGATTGGCATCGCTCCTTCCGCCAATCTGAATCCAGAAAAAGAATATCCATCAATGTTCGAGCCGGTCCACGGCTCCGCGCCCGACATTGCAGGGAAAGGGATCGCGAATCCTATCGGGCAGATCTGGTCAGGAGCTATGATGTTGAGGCATCTTGGTCTTCCTGACGCTGCCGATGCGGTCGAGAACGCGATCGCAGAAACTCTGGCGGAGGCTAAAATCCGTACTCCAGATATTGGAGGGAAGGCCACGACGGAGAGCTTGGGGGCAGCTATCGCATCGCGGGTAAGCCGGAAGAAGTAGCTCGCCGAGAAGCGCCGAGAAGAAAGGGTGACAGTCAAAACGCCCAAATTCCTATGATCACGCCCAGTGATCGCCAATCAAAGATCTGGTCTGTAGTTCGTGTCTCCAGCGGGAATTTTCTGGAGATGTACGACTTCATGGTCTTTGGTTATTACGCCTCAGCCATCGGCAATGCTTTCTTCCCTAGCAGCAACCCCTTCTCGTCGTTGATGTTGTCGCTGATGACCTTCGGTGCAGGTTTTCTGATGCGTCCCCTGGGAGCCATTGTGCTCGGGGCATATACCGACAAACATGGACGTCGCGCCGGCCTGATTCTGACCTTGGGCCTCATGTCCATCGGAATCATTTCCATCGCATGCATGCCCGGATACGCGACCATCGGCCTATTTGCCCCGCTTCTAGTGCTTATGGGCCGTCTGCTTCAGGGTTTTTCTGCAGGCATGGAACTGGGCGGCGTCTCTGTCTACCTCTCTGAGATCGCAACGCCAGGTCACAAGGGCTTCTACGTCAGTTGGCAGTCGGCAAGCCAACAGGTAGCCGTCATGTTCGCCGCGTTGGTCGGAGTGGTATTGAGTTCCGCTCTCCCGGCCCAAAAGATGCAACTGTGGGGCTGGCGTATTCCGCTGCTTCTCGGCTGCGTAATCCTTCCCTTCCTTTTTAGGCTTCGGCGGTCGCTTCAGGAGACAGACGAGTTTGCCGCCCGCAAACACCGGCCAGACACGCAGGAGATTCTCCGCTCACTCACCGCCAACTGGAAGATCGTGATCATCGGAACCATGATGGCGACGATGACCACGGTTTCTTTCTACATGATCACGGCGTATACGCCCACGTTCGGCAACTCCGTGCTGCATTTGGCGAGCATCGATAGTCTTATCGTGACGCTCTGCATTGGAGCATCGAATCTCTTCTGGCTCCCGGTGATGGGAACTCTGTCAGACCAGGTAGGCCGCCGGCCTCTGCTCGTTATCTTCACTGCGTTGATGTTGGTGACGGCCTATCCGGTGATGTTGTGGCTGGTCGCTGCGCCCTCGTTCTCCAGGATGCTGGTCGTCGAACTTTGGTTCTCGTTCATCTTCGGCAGCTACAATGGCGCGATGGTCGTGTTCCTGACGGAAATCATGCCGGTCAGTGTACGGACCACGGGTTTTGCACTCGCGTACAGTCTGGCAACTGCGGTGTTTGGTGGATTCACGCCTGCCATCAGCACGTATCTGATTCACGTTACTGGGAATCGAGCGATTCCGGGAGTTTGGTTGTCATTCGCGGCCGCGTGCGGCCTCGTGGCCTCACTCTTGGCCAGACCTCAGCAAGCTAGGCTGGAAGCCTAAGTCGGGTTTCGCTACGGGGCGCGTGCGTTCTTGCACTAAGCGCCGCCGGTTTTCACTTCTGAAGATGAGGACGCTGTTTGTGCGGCACCTCGAGCTTTCAGCGTGAACAAAACAATTCGCGCCTCTTTATTGCCGGAATTGTTGAGTATTATCTTATCCCGCCCGAGCCATACAAAATCGCCGGAGTGCAGAGATCTTCCCGCGCTTTTGCCTTCTTCATTCGCCATCACATCGGAGTCAAGCGCAACCACCAATTCCGAGTGTTGAGCATCGCCAATCGCAACTTTCTTATGAGGCAACACGCGAATGAGTGTTACCAATGTCTGGTCAGTCTCGAATTGAGGCTGGCTGATATGCGTTTCGTTCGGAGGCGAAGCCTGCGTTGCAGGGCAGTTCAATGGCCCGCTTGCCATTACAGCAGAGCAGAGATTGTGCGCTCCCTGTTGCGGTAGAAGAAGTTCGACGGTAACGTTGCGGTAAGCATTCTCCCCGTCAATAGTTGTGGAGTGTACGTAGCCGCGAGCCTGAAGCCGCACTTGGCCGTCCACGAGTTCGCGATGCTCGTCCGGCTTCCCCGGCGTTACGACAGTGACTTGCGCACTGCTGATCATGACGCTGATCGCATCGAAATCATGACGATGTAACAGGACAGAGTCGTGCGGCGTAACCTCAACCTGGTACACGTTCACGTATTCGTTGTGCAGCACAAGATGATGGTGAGGCTCCGACGCAAGAGGGATAACCGTTGGAGCCTCCACGGCAACGGCTAACGAGAAAAAACACATCAGCAAAAACAGCCCAACAGTGTCTCTCAAACGCGATTCCTACCCCTCCGACTGCGGCTGGGTCTGAGACCCGGGCTTTTCATGATACCTCGGTCTCAGACCCAACCACTACCTCGCGTTATTTATTCTCCAGGAGAATCGGCTTGTATCCAATCGGAACCGTACGTCCGCTGATAGCGGTCACAGTGCCGTAAACATCGCGGCGATGAAAATAGTTTGGGCTGACAGGCGTAAATGTGAAAGTCGAAGTCGTGCAGAGACAGCTCTTTCGAATAAAAAAGGCCGTCCGAAGACGGCCTTGAATTCAGGTTCGTGGTTTGATTCGACTTAGGGAATATTTCCCGTCTCCAGCAATATCGGCTTCGCTCCTATGGCTACGCTCCCACTAACCGCATGAGTGCTGCCCGCCAAATCCTGATACTGAACGAATTGTGGCGACGAAGGTAGCGAAAAACTTGAAGTCGTACACGACCCGTTGCTGCAGGTTTGAGACTGATCCCATACCACCATGGCCTGATAACCTCCGGGGCGGGTGAAGGAGCAAGTCCAGACACTGCCACTAGCCGCACACGGCGTGCTCAAAGTGGCTCCCGACATCCAGATTTCTGTCTGCTGATACGCTACTCCGGCCAACGTCAGTCCTGACGGCGTCCACAGATCTCCGTTGTCCGATTTAATGTAGTCCCATCCGTACCAATACAGGCGCGCGATGCCGGCTGATTGTTGGACGAGGAGGTAGCGAGCCGTAAAGGCAGCCTGCTGATCCGGATCCGATATGCTGGGAATAGAACCTTTCGATCCCCAACTCCCTTCTGTGTCGAATACGGGCATCTTCGTTCCCTGCAGCGGGACGCTCAGCGTGCTGTAAATCTTGAGCACTTGCTCGGGAGGACTCTGCCCGGGATATCCGTGGAAGGCCGCGATATCGGCGAAGGAAATTCCGGTGCCTGTTCCGCCATTCAATGGCGTGGCCAAGTATGTAACTAAGCGGTCTATTGGATTTCCAAAGCCGGGGGTCAAGACCTTGGCGGAGGGATCGATTCCCTTTTGAGCGTAAGAGCTCTGGGGATTGCATCCCTTATCGCCCACGATGATGCAGCGCACGTCGCCCGCCAGGCGCACCAACTGTGCATCCGTGCCTTGCCACATGGCGGTGTTATTGGGCTCGTTCCATATTTCGTAATAAGAGATCTTCCCTTTGTATCGGGTAACGACCGCGGTCACCCAATCGATCCAATGCTGGTTGGACCCGCTGCCATCGACATTCAGATCGGCAGGCGGGAAGCACTCGCCCGGTCCACCCTCCGCTGGAATCGTGGCATATGCACAAATGATCGAAGTATCGGCGGATCCGCACAGCGGATTATTGTTCGCGCACTGCGCCCACGTGGGAGTTCGCGCAAAATCATATAGCACGTCCACCTTGTTGCTCAGCGCCTGATTCACGCGAAAATCCAGGCTGCTCCAGTCGTAGACGCCCGGTGAAGTATTGGTGGTCGACCATGAAGTTTGTGTATCCCACAGACGCACCCCGGCCACCGGAACATTCGCGGTTGAGGGAAACGGCGAATTGGGGTTATTGATGTGCATCCCAAAGAAGAATGGCGCTACCGTGCTACCACCTCCGCCACCTCCGCCTCCTCCGCCTCCTCCGCCAGACGACGTTTGGGTGCCGCCTCCGCAGGCGGCTAACCCAGCCGCCAGCATAATGACGCCGGCCATTCCGGCTTTACGCGTTTCAGGCTGAGCTAGCAGTCTTCGGATCATAAATTTATCCCTTCCTCACGGAGTGGCTCTTGCCCAAAAATCTCAGGGCGCAAACTCGAGAAGCCTGCCAGTGGTGGCTAGGCCGCTGAAACCCAAAATGTGCAAGAAAGTTGCGCTACTAACTGGCATTTTGCACTGTTTTGGCCGTTTTTAGCCGAGATTGCCGGCACTTTTTCGCTTTACCCCCGAAACGGGAAAAATTGCCCAGACAGGAGTGTGCACGATCTTGCGCACCGCACAAAAGTGCCATTCCCAGCTCCATCCCGACGCAATACAGTCTATTGAACCGCGTATAATGGGTGTAGTTTCTTAAGTCATTCTAGGGACCCCGGTCCTTCAGCCTGGCAACCTAGGTACTTCCGTGCAAGGCCAAGGTTTTATTCATGTTTTGCGCGTCCCCTCATCCCCCCGGGGAGCGCCACTTGTGGGTTCAAGTCGCGGCTAAACGCTGCATGAGGATCAAGTCAAAGTTATGAGCCTGACTCAAGTTTTGTGCCGTCGATCATTGTTTCTCGGATGTTTGCTATCTTTCTTCTCAACAGCGCTAGCCCAAAACTCCAAATCGATGTTGGTCGCCAGCGGAACGGCCGACATCACCAAGATCCAGCACGTGGTCTTCATCATCAAAGAGAACCGAAGCTTTGACCAGTATTTCGGAGCGTTTCCTGGAGTTGACGGCGCTACCACGGGGATAATCTCATCGGGCGCAGTGATCCCGCTGGGACATACTCCGGATCAGACTCCAACCGACATTGACCACACCTGGAACGCCGCCGTCACCGCCATGGACGGGCCCCTGGCCGGTCCATACAAAATGGATCAGTATGATCTGATCTTCAACGGTAACCACAATGGCGACTTCCTGGCTTACACGCAGATGTATCAGGCCGATATTCCGAACTATTACTCGTACGCTTCAAACTTTGTGATTGCGGATCGGATGTTTTCATCCATCCACGCCAACAGTTTCCCGAATCACCTGTACACCGTGGCGGCGCAATCCGGAGGGGTCATCGGGATTCCCTTCTCGCTGTCGGAACCCAATGGCATCGGCACCCAGGGTTGGGGATGCGACGATGATCCGACGGTGGTGGTTCAGCAGATGGACGCCGATGGCGACGTCAGCAACGTGAAGCCATGTTTCGATTTTCAAACTCTCGCCGACAGCTTGCAGAGCTCGGGAGTCTCCTGGACGTTTTACGCCCCACCGTTTGGGACCAAGGGCTATCAATTTTCAACGCTCAACGCAATCAATCACATTCGAAACACTTCCCTGTGGACGCAGCACGTGCTGAACAGCACGAATTTCGCGACAGACGCGAAGAACGGCACCTTGCCCTCGGTGAGCTGGCTGGTAGCCGGTCCACAAAGCGAACATCCTCCGAACAGCACTTGCGTCGGCGAGAACTGGACCGTACAGCAAATCAACGCGATTATGCAGGGACCGTCTTGGAGCTCCACCGCGATCTTTCTAACCTGGGACGATTTTGGCGGCTTTTACGATCACGTTTCGCCGCCGGCGGTTGACGGCCTTGGGCTAGGGCCGCGCATTCCTTTGTTGATTATTTCGCCCTACGCGATTCCAAATCACGTTTCGCACACTCAGTACGAATTCTCATCCGTGCTGAAATTCATCGAAGAACGGTTTGGGTTGGCGCCGTTGACCACCCGCGACGCGGGCGCGAATGACACCACCGACAGCTTTAATTTCGCGCAAACGCCGAACAAGCCGCTGGTTCTTCAGACACACAGCTGTCCCGTCACTTCCACAACCCAAGTCACCTTCGGCAACTATGGCGTCGGAACGACCAGCAACTCCGCGGCCGTCACCATCACCAATAACGGGACTGCCGTCATGAATCTTGGTACCCGCACCGTGACCGGAGACTTCGCGTTCTCCACCACGACGTGCACCACCACCTTAAAAGTCGGCGCAGCGTGCAAAGTGAATCTGCTGTTCAAACCCACCGCCACCGGCGCCCGCACGGGCGTGCTCACCATCAACGATAGCGATGCCACCAGTCCGCAACTGGTAAATCTGGGCGGAGTGGGTTCAAACATTGGGGTTTCCCTGAACGCTCTTTATCCCGGTCTGAAATTTGCCCAACAGGCACTGGGAGTTCCGAGCAATCCCATCAATGTCACGCTCACCAATAAGGGAACGACGCCGATTACAATTTCCAATTTGCAGATGGTGGGGGACTTTTCTCAGACCAACAAATGCAACAGCTTGATTCCCGTCGGCGGCAGGTGCGTCATCTCGGTTAAATTCACGCCCACGCAAACCGATTACCGCTATGGCAACCTCATCGTCACCAGCAGCGATACGGCTAGTCCGCACATGATTCGAATGTACGGTCCGGCAACGCAAGTCTCCCTGAGTCCGACGAGCCTGACGTTTGCAGCTCAGACAGTGGGCACGACAAGTCCCGCGCAAACTTTCACCGTGGGGAACGTGGGCAGCGCAAACCTGACCTTCGCCAGCATCGCGGCCACCGGAGACTTTGCCCAGACCAATAACTGTCCGAGCCCACTGATCCCGGGCGGCACCTGCACCGTGACAGTAACCTTCACGCCGACCGCGACAGGAGCCAGGACTGGAAGCATCGTGCTCAGCGACAACAACGGCAGCATCACCAGCCCGGAGTATGAGGCGTTGACCGGTACCGGGCAGTAATTACGTAAATCGACTTCCTCAACAGCTTCTGTATCCGCGATTCTGTGACGCCGAGCGGAACAGCGGTGATCGCGACGCGATCGTCGCTGCGAAGTCGTAAGCGAGTCCGGGGACGGGCTTTCTACTGAGCATACAGGACCGCTTTGGGGATGGCATTATTTTTTGTACACCACGCCGAGAGAAGGGGCACCAAACACAGTGCAGTAAAGTTGCCTTATTCTCAAAAAAACTGCACGTCACTTGTCGGCATGAATTCTAAGGCCGGAACCATGGCGTGTAGCTCGAGTTCAGGAAGAAGGTCATGAGCTTGTCGACGACTTTCGGAGTCCCGAACTGCGCGTTAGGGTGTGTGAAGTCAGACTGGTAGTCGTCTGCTCCGTTGCAGGGAGCGCTGGATTGGCCCCCACACCAGTACAGTCCGTCCAACCGAGGAGTAGCGCCGTCGGCCCAGAGATACGGCCCCCAAGCCGTCCAGGCGGCGGGGCCGTTGCTGTAGTTCATATTTCCGGCCACGGGGTCGACGGTTGAGCTCCTGATCTGATTGATTTGCGCCTGGATAAGCCATTTTGCGGAGAAGCCATACTCATACGCGTAGGGCTCTGGGTTGAGCGGAACCAAAGCATAACCGGCATAGATGCGAGTGGACAAAAACACTTGCTTCAGATTGGGATACCGGCTCTTGGCGGCCCGAATGGTTTGACCCAGCTGCAATTCGTAATTGCAGGCTTCAATGGTAGGGGTGGGAAAAATGTCGGTGGCGCAAACGGTAGAGGCGCTCAATGATCCCATGCTATGCAAGGCAGGAGAAGGATTCGCGTTTTTTATCCACACCACCTGTACCTGCTTCTCGGTGAGGCATGGATTCGACGTGGAACCACAACCGGCAGGAGCCGACGGAGCAGTCGTGGCGGTAGCCAGCACCGTGTCCCGTACCCGATCGTACTGGTTCTCCGCTGGCACGCCCGTCAGACTTGGACAAGGCGTTGGAGTTGGGAGGCCTTGAGCCACGGTCCAGGGGCATGCGGTCACGCCTCCGTATGCGCCATTTTCCATTGCCAGTGTCGCATGGTTTACGCTCGAGCTTGCTGCCGCCTTGGTTTGGAATGCGCTGAACTCGATGGTCGCATTCGACATCCCGATAGAAAGAAACACGACGGCCCCGTTGGAGCTGGGGTTGCCGTGCTGGTCAAGTGGCCGGATTGAAGCTGCCGCCGCCAAGCCGGCAGTGTTGTGATCTGCTGGCACTGTGTCACTGCTGTTCTCGTACAAGCCTCCCTGAAAGCCCAGGTAAGTTGGCGAGGGGGAAGTCATGTCCATTATTGGAATGGGTACGGCGTCGCTAGCTACCATAACGGTGGTGTTGCCGCTGAAACCTCCGTAGCTGGCGGTAATGGTTGCGGTCTTCCCTGCCGTCACGCCCGTAACTAAACCGGGGTTGGATTGCCCCGTATCCTCCACCGTAGCAGCGGTCGGATCCGACGATGTCCAAGTTGCAGCGGTGGTTACCTTCTGATTTGAACCGTTGCTGTAATCGGCCACTGCCACAAATTGCAAGGTCCTGCCGGGCGCGATCGAGGGATTAATTTCGCTGAGAGAGAGCGCGGTTTGCGTCCCCCCGCTGGTGCTCACGTTCAAAATGGTGAGCGCGGTAGTTCCGCCGTAGGTGGCCTGAATGTTTGCGCTGCCGTTGGCGACTGCCGTAGCCACACCCGGGGACGACTGTCCTGCAGTCTGAATGGTGGCCACAGTCGAATCTGAGGAGGACCAAACCGATGAAGCGGTCGCATCGCCCGTTGAATTGTCGATGAAGGTGGCGGTAGCTTTGAACCCCTGGGTTGCGCCTACGGTGATGACCGGATTTGCGGGACTGATTGCCAGAGCCTTCAAGGCCTTAATGTCAAGGGTTGTGGTGGTGATCTTTCCGCCGAAAGACGCGCTGATAGTAGTGCTGCCGGTCGCGACGCCCGTGGCGAGCCCAGGACTTGACTGTCCCGCGCTCTGGATGGTGGCCTTGCTTGTATCGGATGAGGACCAATTTGCCGAACTTGTGACATCAGCGGTCGAACTGTCACTGTAGGTAGCGATAGCTCTGAAGTGCTGGGTTGCTCCTAAAGCGACCGTGGGGGTTACCGGAGTGATTGCAATCGACATCAGCGTGGGCGGCGAAATATTTGGCTTCGCACTACCGCCGCAGCCTGACAAACTGCTCAACAGGGCCAGGAGACACAGGATCCCGCCGTACGGAGCTTTTATCCGACCGCCAACTGCCGTTTTCAAAACGCCTTTGCCTTCCTTGGGCCTACTTGTCAGAAAATCCATTGTAGGCGAGCTGCTCCACACGCAATGCACACAGGAGTTCTCTGCCTCAAGGGGTCGGAGCGACGCCTCCTGCCCCTGAAGGCACAACCCATCTTGAGCCGGCGGCTGTGTCATCTCCCAAAATTGGCTGCTCTGGCCATGAACCCCGCACGGGCAATAAAGTTCTGATCTATCTGGAAAGAAATCTTAGTGCGTTAAGAGCCGAGGTACGTAGTCCACACGTCTTCGAATCTTTCACCAGGCGTGGCGGGTTATTTTTGGTTGTAATTTCATTCACATAGTTAAACTAATCAAGCCGGACTGGGCGGAGGACCAACTTTCGGCGTATCGACGCGCGACGCTATTCCCTGAGTCTTCCAGCAGATGCAGCCAAGTCTGTTACAAAATCTTTCATCTTGACAAAGTCACCGCTCGCGGCAAAGATTTAACTTCTGCCTGGTGGGCTCCTTCCCCCTCGCCGGTGGCGATTGAAAACAGCAAGACCGGCATGATCTCCACAATCTTTTCTGAGTTCGGGGGCCTTACCCTGTCCGTTGCTCTTTTGGTGCTTGCTGGCGCCAAGGCAACGACCGGATTGAGGGTAGCAGTACTTAGACTGCACACCACATTATGACAATGAGAGATCCACGACCGAAGAGACCCACCAGTTCAGATGCTGCAATGAGTAGAAGATTCGCGCCACTTCCCGGATTCGTGCTGCTGACTATTCTGGCTGCCCTTTCACCGGCGGTTAGCATCGCGCAGGTCTCGTATACGATCAACCCAACCCGCGCACAGTTTGTCAAAACCACGGTTGGCGTAATCAGCCACGACACAACCTTCGTCCTTACTAACACGAGCAGCGCGGACCTAAATGTAGAAAGCATCACGCTGACGCCGTCTCAATTTCACTTAGCCACGGGATGGGCCCCGACCACAGCCTCCCCAGGAAAGAGCGTTCCGTTCGGCGTGAACTTTGCCCCCGATGCGGCCAAGACCTTCAACGGGCAACTGACAATCTATATCACCGGCGCGAATCCTCTGATCCTTCCCCTGAGGGGAACAGGATCAAACACGGCTGCGCGGGTCAGCCTCAGCACCCCCTCATTGACCTTTCTCAATCAGAGCCTGGGAACCCTGAGCGCATCCCAATCCGTAACTGTTAGCAACGTCGGTACTGATCCCCTCACCGTGCAGTCCATTAACATCGACCCTCCATTTACTTTGCAAGGCTTTGTCGCACCCACAACGCTGCAACCAGGGGCTTCTTTGCCTCTAGCCGTGACGTTTGCCGCATCGGGCACGGGCACGTTCTACAACGCATTGGTGATGACTTATGACGTGCTTCCGCCCAATGCGGTATCTCTGACCGGAACGACTGCGGCGGCGATGTCATTTGCGATAAGCAGTTTCTCGACCTTGCCTCCAGCGACCGTGACCTCCGCCTATTTCGCCACTTTGACGGCGGTGGGTGGAACGCCGCCCTACTCCTGGGCTCTGGCGCCCGCTTCGAACTTACCTGCAGGATTCACTCTCTCGACCTCGGGCACAATCAGCGGAACACTCGACGCTTCCGTTGGCGTCGGGAGCTATGGGTTCCGAGTGCAGTCCACGGATTCGAGCCAGGACCCGGTGGTGGTAACCGCCGACCTCAAGATTCCGGTTGGAGCGCTGACCGGAGCCACCTGCAACAACATTTCCTGGAACGTCCCTGCATCTGCAACTCCCATGGTTCCCCTCAATGACTTGGCGTCAGGTACTTATTTGGGGTTTCAAGGCGGGCTCTACCCTGGCGGTAGCAATGCGCGGCCGGTAGACAACGATGTTGCAGGACTTGCGATCGCAAGTTCCATCCAACCGCTCGACGCGAACGGAAACCCCGATCCCAATGGCAAGTACGGCTTAATCTCGATCGGCGAATCCAATACTTCAAACACCTTCGCTCAGTTCACTATTAATGCGAATGCCGATCCTTCAAAAAACCCTCACCTCGTAATCGTAAAAGGGGCCCAACCTACAGCACCGGCTTATATGTTTGCCAACCCCAATAACGGTGTCTGGAACGCCATCTCCCAGTTTTTCCTTCCCCAGGTGGGGCTTACGGCCAACCAAGTTGTTGCCGCCTGGATACAGGCGGTGAATGCCTTCCCCACAGGTAAGTTTCCGGCCGACATGAGTCAGGAGCAGAACCAACTCGAGAGCATTGCTCAGAACTTACACGCCAAGTTCCCCAACTTGAAATTAGCGTATTACACGAGCAAGTTTTATGACGGCTACGACAATGGACTTAGGAACCCCCGATACCCGGAACCGTACGCTTACGAGTCGGGCTTCGCCGTGAAGTGGGTAATTGAGGATCAACTCAACGGCACTGCATCGCTGAATTACGATCCCGATAACGGAGACGTGATGGCGCCGTGGGTAACGTGGGGGCCGTACGAGTGGGCGAATGGCCTGCTTGGCCGCAGCGATGGTCTGGTCTGGACCTGCCAGGATATGACTGCAGATGGAGTCCATCCTGCAAAGCCGGCGGGGTGGGAGAAAGACGCCAACATCCTTCTCAACTTCTTTAAATCCGATAGCACCACGACGCCCTGGTTCCTGGCACACTGACTGGAAAGTTGAACTTGCAGGAATACGACGGTGGTCTTCCAACTGGAGGGCGATCACTCTGCGAAGACGTCCCCTTGCGGCGTAATCCGATCGATGAGACAGAGCGTCGTGAGGACTGCGGGGCTCGTGGCGTGGGCGCCACTCTTTCAAGCGAGCACGATTCTGAAACCTACCGGCAGCACTCAGCTCCCGGTTAATGAGGGATTACAACTCTCCAAGTCTAGTGAGCTAAGAACCACGGTGTGGTTGTTGCGTCGCTCTTGAAGAAGTTGATCATCAAATTGGTTTCCTTTTCCCGTCCATACGGATCGGATGGATGGAAACCATCGTACTTAATGTCGGGGCATGCCCACGTCATGCCGTCGTTACGGGCCAACAATCCGTTCGCCCAGGCATAGGCGCCCCAGGACATCCACGGAGCCTTGACCACTCCCTTGGTTGAATCCCAGTTGAGCGCTGTCTTGCCATTGATCTGATCCTGAATCGCCCACTTAACCGCGAACGCAGACTCATAAGCCCAAGGCTCACTGTCGATGTTACTGAGGCCGTTCGAGTATCCGGTGTACACCGATCCCCCATAGTAGGCGAGCTTGACGTTGGGAAACTTTGTGTGAACATTCTGGGCGATGGATTCGTATTCGGACTGGAGTTTCGCCATGTCGGCAGGGAAGATTCCGCTCGGAGTCGGATCGATATCCTTGATGTATACCACCTGCACTTGGGCTGCGGTGATGCCGGACTCGGGCAGGAAGTTCTGGAAGATAGGATTCCAGAAACCGTCGTTAATATTAGCGAAATTTGAAGCGTAGGCGCGCGGTTGAGCTCCAGGCACCAGTACGACTTTGGGATTGACTGTCGCGTCCCCATGAAAGTCTGTGGTGAAGGTCAGCCAGGTATCAAACAGCGCTGACATGCCAACCGACATCAGCCCAATCTTCCCATTCA
>Ga0209488_10002679_pt1 | contig 14536 bp, 9 predicted proteins | sample Rivendell_Oct201_8_FD_188349 | JGI IMG/M metagenome (GOLD analysis project Ga0209488, IMG submission 188349) | Vadose zone soil microbial communities from the Eel River Critical Zone Observatory, Northern California, USA -... | ecosystem: Environmental > Terrestrial > Soil > Vadose zone >... | reverse complement strand
TGCCCACCGAAGCCGCGAACTGATGCCCGAACAGCAACCAGCCTGGCACCGGACGGCACCGCCGCAGCGCCGCGTGTTCGTCGCCGGGCAGGGCGCCGTCACCGGCTTCGGCATCGGCTTCCACCGGTTGGCCGATGCGGTGTTCGCCGGCGAGCGCGCGGTCCGGCCGCGCGAGCGGACCGCGGCCTTCGCCGTGCCGACGGCGGTTGCAGCAGAGTTCCCGGCCGAGGTCCTCGGTGCGCTCGGACCAGCCGCGGACCTGCCGTTCGCCGCCGCCTGCCGCGCCGCCCAGGAGGCCATGGCAGATGCGGGGCACCCGGATCCCGGCAGCATCGGTCTGGTACTGGCCTCGACCAAGGCCGACCTGTCGGGCGTGGTCGGTTCCGGTACCGGACTCGGTCTGCCGTCGCGGCTCGCGCATCGCGTCGTCAAGGCGCTCGGCCTCCGCGGTGTGGTCGCCGCTGTTTCATGCGCCTGCGCCTCGGGCCTCGTGGCGCTGGCCCTCGCGGCGCGTCGGATCGGCAACGGTGAACACGAGCGGATCCTGGTGATCGGCGTCGACGTGCTCAGCGAGTTCGTGCTCGCCGGCTTCGGCGGCCTGCACGCACTCGACCCGATGCCGTGTCGCCCGTTCGACCAGCACCGCCAGGGTGTGTCGCTCGGCGACGGCGCCGGTGCGCTGCTGCTGACCGCGCGCGCCAGGGATTCGATCGGCGCCGTGCTCACCGGTCTCGGCGGCGCCAACGACGCCTGCCACGTGACGCGGCCGGATCGGCGTGGCGAGGGCCTGATGCTGGCCGCCAGGCGTGCGCTCGCCGGCGCCGGCATCGGCCCCGCCGACGTCGATGTCATCCACCTGCATGGCACCGGAACGGTCGCCAACGATGCGACCGAGGCGCTCGGCCTGACCTGTCTGTTCGGTGGTGGCACGCCACCGGCCTTCGGCACCAAGTCCCAGACCGGACACACGCTCGGTGCTGCCGGAGTGCTGGAGACTGCACTGGCGGTAGAGGTGCTGCGGCGGGCGATCGCGCCGGCGAACGTCGGCCTCGAGCAGCCGGATGTCGATCCAGGTCTCGACCTGGTCCGTACCAAGCGCGGTCTGGCCCGCGCCCGGCGGGTGCTCAAGGTTGCCAGTGGTTTCGGCGGCATGCAGGCCGCCATGGTGATCGAGGCGTGAACGGAGAACCCATCGTCGCGGCGGTCGGCACCGTGGACGCGATCGGCGTCGCCGGTACGGCTGGCGTCGCCGCCGCCTGGGGCACGCTGGGCGTTGCGCCGCCGGGAAACGGGCGCACGTTCCGCGCCCTGTTCGCCCGCACCGACTCGACCTTCCGCCGCCTCGACCCGGTGTCGCGCGTGCTGGTGCTCGCCGCCGAGGTCGCCGGGCTGGACCGTGTGCTGCCGCTGGCTGCGCGCGACGACACGGCGCTGGTCGTCGAAACGACGCTCGGCTGCCTCGACACCGATCTGCGGTTCGCGCGCGGGCTGGCGCGCGGCCTGGTCCTGGGCTCGATCTTCCCCTACACCCTGCCGAGTGCCGGCCTCGGCGAATTGGCACTGCGTCATCGGCTGCGCGGACCGAGCCTGTGCCTGTCGATCAGCCGGGAAGAGGCCGGCGAGGCTCTGCGCGAAGGGGCCCGTCTGCTGGCCGCGGGCGAGGCGCGCTACGTGTTGGCTGGCTGCGTCGACGTGCTGGCCGAGTCGCGGCCCACGGCGGCAGCCACCTGCCGCGCCGTCGTGGCCCTGCTGGCCCGCGACGACGTCGGCGCGGTGGCGGTCGCGCCGTGGACCGGCGCCATGGCCGACCCGTTCGCCCGGCTGCTGGTGGCGGTGCCGCGCGTCCTGCCTTCGACCGGCGTGCTCATCCGGGATCCGGGCGCCGGCGAAGCCGATTGAAACATGGCGAGCGAGTTGCGAGCGCCCGGTGCGTCACGCGGCGTCGGTGGTCTTGCGCGCGTTGCTGCGGCGGGCGAGCAGCGCGTCGACACTGATCTTGCCGGGGCCGAAGGCGATCAACAGCAGCAGGGTCAGCAGGAACGGCACTGGTGTCACGGCGGGGAGCGAGTCCTTGCCGCGCAGAAACAATGCGTCGACGAAACTTTGACTGTCGGCGGTGAGCAGGGCGACCACCATGGTCCCACTGAGCAGGAATGCGGCCACCCGCGTGCCGAGGCCGAGCATCAGACTGATGCCGCCGACCAGCTCGACGGTCGCGACGAACGGTGCTTGCACGCTGGCCAGCGGGATGTGCATCGAGTCGAACCACTGAACGATTTCGTCGATCCTGCCCCACTTGCCGCGGCCGGTGAGGAAGAACGCCTGCCCATAGACCAGTCGCGCCAGCAGCGGAGCGAGGTGCAGCAGCGGTGTGCGCGCCTGTTCCGCGAGGAGCGTGATCTTGGCGAAGAGCTTGGTGAGAGGCATGGAGTGTTCCTCGAGCGGACGTTGGTGGATGCCGTGGTCAAGACTGCGCCGGTGTGCCGTCTGTGGCCTTGCAGCCATTGTGACCGCGGCAGCTGTTTGCGTCTTCATCGCTGTGCCGCTCCTGCCACGGCTGTCAGCTGCTCCTGCAAACGGACGGCATCGGGTCTCGGCCATCTCGGAAGTCGCCGGCGGCGGCATGCCGCAGCGCATGGGCGCTTTCCCGTTCTAGGTGTGGTCACTCGGCGAACTCCCGTGGCTCGAACTGGAAGGGCTGGCGCCCGCACCTGCGTTTGCGGCAGACTCATTGCCGGGGCCCACGATCACCGCCGCCGAGGCTTCATGAATCCCGCCGCCATGGACGATGCCAGACCGATGACCGGGTCGACGCCGATCGCCGAGCGCGACCGCCTGCGGCAGGATGCGAACCGCGAGCAGAACTGGAAGCGCTGGGGGCCGTACCTCGCCGAACGGCAGTGGGGCACCGTGCGCGAGGACTACAGCGCCGACGGTTCCTGCTGGGACTACTTCCCGCACGACCACGCGCGCAGCCGCGCCTACCGCTGGGGCGAGGACGGCTTGCTCGGCATCAGCGACCGGCAGGGCCGGCTGTGCCTGGCGCTGGCGCTGTGGAACGGCAGGGATCCGATCCTGAAGGAACGGTTGTTCGGACTGACCGGGTCGCAGGGCAACCACGGCGAAGACGTCAAGGAACAGTACTTCTATCTCGACTCGACGCCGACGCACTCGTTCATGCGCGGACTCTACAAGTACCCGCAGACCGAGTATCCGTACGCGCGCCTGCTGCAGGAGAGTCAGCGGCGCGGCTACGGCGATCCGGAGTTCGAGCTGGCCGACAGCGGCGCGTTCGGAGAGGACCGCTACTTCGACGTGTTCGCCGAGTACGGCAAGTCCACGGCCGAGGACCTGCTGGTCAGGATCACGATCCACAACCGTGGGCCGGACGCGGCCGAACTGCACGTGCTGCCGACGCTGTGGTTCCGCAACACCTGGTCGTGGGGGCGTACCGGCGAGGGCTATTGGCCGAAGCCGGCCATCACCCAGGGCGGCGATCGCACGCTGCATGCCGAGCAGGACTCGCTCGGTGCCTACGCGCTCGAACTCGACGAACTGCAGGACGGCACGCTCGCTGGCGTGCTGTTCACCGACAACGAGACCAATGTGCAGCGCCTGTACGGTTTGGCCAACCCGCAGCCGTACGTGAAGGACGCGTTCCACGACTACGTGGTGTACGGCAACCATGCGGCCGTCAACCCAGCGGCGCGCGGCACCAAGGCGGCGTTCCACTGCGCCTTCGTCGTGCCCGCCGGCGGCCAGGTGAGTCTGCGGCTGCGCCTGCGCGCCGTGGCCGCGGCGACGGTGCCGGCGTTCGGCCGCGGGTTCGAGCAGACGTTGGCGCTGCGGCAGCAGGAGGCCGAGCAGTTCTTCGCCACGCTGATGCCGGCGGCGCTCACTGACGAGGAGCGGCGCGTGCAGCGGCAGGCGTACGCCGGGCTGTTGTGGAGCAAGCAGTTCTTCCACTTCGACGTGGCGACGTGGCTCGAAGGCGATCCGTCGCAGCCGAAGCCGCCGGTGCAGCGGTTGTCGGGGCGCAACAAGGACTGGCGCCACCTGTACAACCGCGACGTCCTGTCGATGCCCGACAAGTGGGAGTACCCGTGGTACGCGGCGTGGGATCTCGCCTTCCACATGATCCCGTTCGCGCGGCTCGACCCGCAGTTCGCCAAGGACCAGCTGATCCTGCTGCTGCGCGAGTGGTACATGGCGCCGAACGGGCAGATCCCGGCCTACGAATTCGCGTTCGGCGACGTCAATCCGCCGGTGCATGCGTGGGCGGTGTGGCGCGTCTACAAGATGACCGGCCTGCGCGGCAAGCGCGACCGGCTGTTCCTCGCCCGCGCGTTCCACAAGCTGCTGCTCAATTTCACCTGGTGGGTCAACCGCAAGGATCTCGAGGGCAAGCACATCTTCAGCGGCGGCTTCCTCGGGCTCGACAACATCGGCGTGTTCGACCGCAGCAAGCCGCTGCCGACCGGCGGTCATCTCGAGCAGGCCGACGGCACCGCGTGGATGGCGTGCTACTGCTCGACGATGCTCAGCATCGCGCTCGAGCTGGCCAAGGAGGATCCCGCGTACGAAGACGTCGCCTCCAAGTTCTTCGAGCACTTCGTCGCCATCACCGCGGCGATGAACACGCTCGGCGGCTCGGGCCTGTGGGACGAGCAGGACGGTTTCTACTACGACCAGATCCACCTCGACGGGCGCAGCGAACGCCTGCGCATCCGCTCGATGGTGGGGTTGATTCCGTTGTTCGCCGTCGAGGTGCTCGAGGGGGATCTGCTCGATCGTCTGCCCGGCTTCAACAAGCGGATGCGCTGGTTCCTCGACAACGAGCCGGACCTCGCGCGCCACGTCGTGCACCAGGACCATCACGACGGCGAGCGCGCCGACGGCCACCACCATGTGCTGCTCGCCATCCCGTCCAAGGACCGCCTGGTGCGCGTGCTGCGCTACCTGCTCGACGAGCGCGAGTTCCTGTCGCCGTACGGCGTGCGCTCGCTGTCGGCGGTGCACCGTGACCAGCCGTTCGTGCTGGCGGTCGACGGCCAGGAACATCGCGTCGACTACACGCCGGGCGAGAGCACCTCGGGCCTGTTCGGCGGCAACAGCAATTGGCGCGGGCCGATCTGGTTCCCGGTCAACTACCTGCTGATCGAAGCGCTCGAGCGCTACCACCACTTCTACGGCGACGAACTGAAGGTCGAGTGCCCGCTCGGCAGCGGCAGGATGCTGACGCTGCAGGAAGTCGCGAGCGAGCTGTCGGCGCGGCTGTGCCGTATCTTCCTGCCCGGCCCGGACGGCAAGCGGCCGTTCGCCGGCGGCGACGCGCAGTTCGACGGTCCGTACCACCAGGAGCTGGTGCTGTTCCACGAGTACTTCCACGGCGACACCGGTCGCGGCTGCGGCGCTTCGCACCAGACCGGCTGGACCGCGCTGGTGGCGCGCAGCCTCGAGGAACTGGGCCGGCGGCGCGCGCGGGCGGCATCGGGTGCTCCGGCCGGGAGGGCCGCCGCCGGCAAGCCGGCCATGCCCAAGGTGAAGCCGCCGTAGCGCGCCCGGTCAGTTGGCGAACAGGAACAGCCCGCAGCAGGCGACGATATGCTCGATGCCGCGCGCCGTCAGCTCGCTGGACACGGCGGCTGCAAGCCGCAGCAGTTTGGCTGGCGGTGCTGTTGTTCGTGCTGGCCGGCGGCGCGTGGGTGCACCGCGTGGCAGACAAAGAGTCGGCCCGGACCACCTCTCCCACTCCATCCTGATGGTCCGGGCCACCGGCCGTCCGGCGCGATCGTTGCCGCAGTCGTCGTGGAGCCAGTCCGGTTCGCAGCCGAACGTGGCCGGCACTCCTAAGAGCGGGGAGGGGGGATGATCGGGCGCGGAATTCTGCGATCAGGTCCTCTGCGAACTGATGCCTTTGGTGGGCATGGGCCTGCGGCCAACGTGCGTTCGGGTCGTTCCGTGTTCCGGTGACGACCTGGCCTGTGCGGCTGCGTGCATGCCCACGGAAAGCATCAGTTCAGGTCAGCTGCAGCAGGTAGCGATCGGTCATGCCGGCGATGTAGTCGCAGACGACGCGCTGCAGCCCGTCGTGGTCGATGCGGGCGCGGTGCGAGCCGGACAGGCGCTCGGGATCGGCGACCAGGCCGTGGAACAGCGTGCGGATGCGGGTGGCACCGTCCTGCATCACCGCCAGCACGTGGGCCGAGCGGTAGAAGTGCGTGCGCAGGAACTCGAGCAGTTCGTGCGCCATGACCGCCATGGACGGGCCGTGGGTGATCCGCGGCGGTGGCGTCGTCATGGTGACGGGCAGCGAAGCAGTGAGGATGGCGTCGGTGGCCTCGACCAGGTCGTGGATCAGCAGCGAGGTCACTTCGCTGATCACGCGCAGGCGCGTGCCGTCCCCGGTGCGCGCCCGTGCCATCTGCCACAGCCGCAGCATTCCCGCCTGTTGCTCGGCGAACAGACCGGCGCGCAGGCCGTCGTCGAGATCGTGGCTCAGGTAGGCGATCTTGTCGCACAGGTCGACGACGTGCGCCTCGAGTGGCGCCACTTGCTTGGGCAACAGGTCAGCACTCAAGGGGAAGCCGTCGGGCACCTTGCCCTTCAACAGCGAACAGCGGGTCAGCAGCGTCAGGTTGAGGCCGTGGCCGTGGCCGTAGCGATCCTCGAGCAGGTCGACGATGCGCGCGCCCTGGGCGTTGTGGCGGAAGCCGCCGTGGTCCTGCATGACCTCGTCGAGTGCCTGTTCGCCGGCGTGGCCGAACGGCGGGTGGCCGAGGTCGTGCGCCAGCGCGATCGCCTCGGCGAGGTCGCTGTTGAGCAGCAGCGCGCTGGTGACGCTGCGGGCCATCTGTGACACCTCCAGCGAATGCGTCATGCGGCTGCGGTAGTGATCGCCCTCGAACGCGGCCAGCACCTGGGTCTTGTGCTGCAGGCGGCGGAACGCGGCCGAGTGCAGCACGCGGTCACGGTCGCGCTGGAAACTGGTGCGCAGCGGATCCTCGGCCTCCTGGACCCGCCGCCCGCCGGCAGTGCGGCTGTGCGCGGCCCACGGGCTGAGGTTGCGCAGTTCGCGGTCTTCGAGGTCTTCGCGGCGTAGCCAGACCATGTCGCCAGCACATGGTGCCAGACACCAGCAGGCACCAGCACGCGAAAACACCCGGCAGGCGAGGCCTGCCGGGCACTGGTACCCCCTAGGGGATTTGAACCCCTGTCACATGACTGAGAATCACGGATCCTAGGCCGCTAGACGAAGGGGGCGCGTTGCGGGCGCGGCTTTGTATGGAATGCCCAAAGCCCGGTCAAGGGTCTTGTTCCGCGCCCCGGAATCTTGGTCGCGGTCAGTCGTTGGCCGCGATTCTGCCGAAAGACCGTGCAGTCGTTAGGCTATCCCGTTCCACGCTGGAGGTCCCCCCGATGCAGCTGCTCATGTCCCTGTGGACCACGTTGGTCCTGTTCACCGCTGTGCTGGCCGATGGCTGGCTCGGCGTGTATTTCACCGAGGCCAAGGCGCCGACGATCGCCGAAGTGATCCCCGGCTCGCCGGCGGACAAGGCCGGGCTCAAACCGGGCGACGTGTTCGTCGCCGTCGGCGACCAGGCGGTGACCACCCGCGACGCGTTCGTCGCTGCGATCCGCGCACAGGAGGCCGGCAAGCGCTTGCAGCTCAAGGTGCAGCGCGGCAACGGCGAGGTGACCGTGGTGGTGAAGCTCGGCGAGCGGCCGGACGAGTCGCAGATTCCGCCGCCACGCGCGCAGGGCGACAACGATGTGCCGCCGGAGCATGGCGAGCCGAAGGCCAAGGGCAGCTCTGGCAAGCCCGCACCGACGGCCGAACCCGGCAATCCGGACGGGGGCGATGACCGGCACGGCATGAAGGCCTTGCTGAACAAGGTCCAACCGGATCGCAACAAAGGCGGTGGGCAGGGCGAGCGCGCGTTCCTCGGTGTCGGGCTGACCGACGGCGAGCACGGTGTCACGATCGACCGCGTCGTCGGCGGCAGTCCGGCGGCGGCCGCCGGCATTGCCGTTGGCGATGTGCTGACGAAGTGGGGCGACGTGGCGGTGCACGACACCGGCGACGTCGAAACTGCGATCCACGGGGCAAAGCCCGGCGCCAAGGTGGCGCTGCTGCTGCAGAGCGGTGGCGGCACGAAGTCGGCGGTGGTGACGCTCGGCACCGCGCCGGCCAGCGCCGACAAGGAAGAGGACGAGGAAGGGGAGGAAGCCGAAGAACATGAAGCAGCCAAGCCGGCGAAGGCAGCCAAGCCGGAGAAGGCTGCCAAGCCGGCGAAGCCGCAGCCGAAGCCCAAGCTGGAGGCGCGCGGTGGTGGCAAGGAGCTGGCATTCGGCGACGACTTCGCCGCCGCGATGACCGAAGCCAAGGCGGGCCACAAGCCGCTGCTGGCCGTGTTCGGCGCCGACTGGAACAGCAGCTGCCAGGCGCAGCGGCGCGCATTCGGCGACGCGTCGGTGCAGCAAGCGCTGGCCGCCTGCGTGCGGGTCTGGGTCGACACTGACAACCACGGCGAACTGGCCAAACAGCACAAAGTGCAGGAACTGCCGACGCTCTTGCTGTTCGTCGATGGCAGACCGACCGAGCGGCATCAGGGCTATCTGCCGCCCGAAGGGTTGGCTGAGCTGCTGCAGCGGAGCGCGCCGCCGGCCGCCGGTGTGAGCGCGGCCAAGCCGGCTCCCAGTCCCAAGCCGGTGAAGTCCGAGCCCAAGGCACCGGCGCCGACGCCCGCGGCCACCGGCGATGCCGATCTCGACAAGGAACTGCGCGCGATCCGCGCCGAACTGCGCGCCATCCGCGATCTGCTCGAAGAGCTGCGCAAGAAGTGACCGCGCGGGAATAGCCGCCTCCGCGACACCGTCTCGGAGGCGAGCCATCGCCGGCGGAGGCCGTCGCGGCTCTAATGCCGACACATGAGCCGATCCGCCGCGCCGCCGTCCTGCCTGCGCCCGGGTGCGCACGTCCTGGTCACCGGCGGTGCCGGCTTCATCGGCTCGCATCTGGTCGAGCTGCTGCTGCGACAGGGTTGCTCGGTGCAGGTGCTCGACGACTTGTCGACGGGCTCCCGCGACAACCTTGCCCACCTCGACGGCAACCCGGGTTTCCGGGTCAGCATCGGCTCGGCTGCCGATGGCCAGACGGTGGCCGCGGCGATGCGCGGCGCCGATGCGGTGTTCCATCTCGCCGGCGCCGTCGGCGTGCGCTGGCTCGCCGACCAGCCGCTGCTGGTCATGCAGCGCAACCTGCGCTGCACCGAGGTGGTGCTGGCAGCGGCGGCGAAGACGGCGGTGCCGATCCTGATCGCCTCCAGTTCCGAAGTGTACGGCGACGGCCCGGTGCCGTTCCGCGAACAGGACCCGGTGCGGCCCGGCTCGACCGAGGGTCTGCGCGGCGGCTATGCCTGCGCCAAGGCGATGGGGGAGTGGTTGGCAATGGCGCATGCGCGCCAGCACCAGCTGCCGGTGGTGGTCGCGCGCCTGTTCAACACCGTCGGACCGCGGCAGAGTGCCCGCATGGGCATGGTGCTGCCGCGGTTCCTCGATCAGGGCCTGCGCGGCGAACCGATCACCGTCTACGGCGACGGCGCGCAGACGCGCTGCTTCGCCTACGTCGGCGACGTGGTGCGGGCGCTGGCCGGATTGCTGGCGACGCCGGCAGCGCGCGGCCGCGTGTTCAACGTCGGCAGCGACCGCGAGGTGACCGTCAAAGCACTCGCCGAACTGGTGCGGCAGGCGACCGGCAGCCGGTCGGCGATCGTGCGCGTGCCGCTCGAGGAGGTGTTCCCGCGCGGTTTCCTCGATCCGCCGCGGCGCGTGCCGTGTCTGCAGCGGCTGCGCGACGTACTGGGCTGGGTGCCGGACACGCGGATCGAGAACGTGGTCGGCGAACTGGCGACCGCCGGGATGGATCAGCAGGTCGGCGCCTGAAACGCGCGCTGCGCCTGCCGCAGATTCGCCGCCGCGACCGCATCGCCGGGCAGCAGTTCGGCCGCGCGGCCGAACGCCACCAGCGCCTGCGCCGGTTCACCGCGCCGATGCCAGCAGATGCCGAGGTTGGTGTGCGCCAGCGCGAAGCCGCCGGCTGCCGCCAGCGTGAACGCGTCGGTGGCCGCCTCGACCCGGCCAGCCGCCAGCAGCGCCACGCCGAGCCAGTTGCGCAGTTCGGCGTCGTCGGCGTCGAGCGCGGCCGCAGTCTCGAGGTTGGCGATCGCGTCGTCGGTGTTGCCGGCTGCGTGCGCGAGGTCCGCGAGGCGGCGGAACAGCTGCGCGGCAGCGGCATTGGTGACGAAGCACTCGGCCAGCGTACGGTGCAGCTGCGCCGAGCCGGCCGCGTGGTCGCCGGCCTGCAGCAGGGCCAGGCCGAGCAGCAGCCGCGCTTCGGTGTGCGCCGGGCAGCGCTCGACGAACGCGCGCAGCAGGCCGCCGGCGCGCCGATGGTCACCGAGCTCCAGCGCCCGCCGGCCTAGGATCCGGTCACCGTCGGGCCACAGCGGGCGTTCGGCGCGGGCCAGCAGTGCCGCGGCCGCAGCGGCGCCGAGGTCGCCGTGCTGCAGGGCGATGCAGGCAGCACCAGCGGGGTCCGCGGACCATTTGCGTTCGAACTGCGCGCGTCGCGCGTGCAGCTCGCCGCGGTAGTCGAGGCCCAGCGCCTGGAACGTGCGGTGGCCTTCGTGGTGCAGGAACGCGTCGCGCACGACCAGCAGGCGGAAGCCGGCGAGTCGGGCGCGCAGACAGAAATCGTCGTCTTCGAAATTGCCGTTGCCGAACCGTTCGTCGAAGTCGCCGATCCGCTGCCAGCAGGAGCGCCGGAACAGCAGGCACAGGCCGGACAGCGTGTCGGTGTCCTCGACCACGCCGGCGTGCTGTTGCTGCAGTTCCGCGGCGATCTGGTCGCGGCCTTCGGCGGTGGCGCCGCGACTGCCGACGGCGATGCGCGCCGGGCCCTTGACGTGGTTGCTGACCGGCGCCACCAGCCCGACGCCTTGCTGCAGCAGTGCTGCATGCAGCCGGAACAGCAGATCGCGCGCGGCCTGGGTGTCGTTGTTGAGCACCAGCAGCAGATCGTGCTGCGCCGCGTGCAACCCGGCGTTGACGCCGCCGGCGAAGCCGAGGTTGGTCGGCTGGGGCAGCACCCGGATGCAGGGATGCAGGGCCGCGAGGCTGGCAGTTGCGTCGGTCGAAGCGTTGTCCACCAGCAGGATCTCGAGCTCGGGGCTGCCTCGCTGGTCGAGCAGACTGCGCAGGCAGGCAGCCGTGAGGTCGGCGCCGTTGTGGCATGGGATCACCACCGAGACCTGCATGCAGCATGGATCGGCAGCTGCGGGCCCGGAAGACAAGCCGGTCGGTGCCGGGAAGCGGCCGCCCGAGCCTGGGCCCGCGAGCGGTGGCACCGGGCCGTTGTCGCCGCAGCGATCGGACCCGGCGCCTGCGCGCGCACAGAATGCAGAGTCCCGGCCGCGGAGGTTGTTGGCGGACCGAGCGATCCGGTATCGTGCCCGCCCTTTGCGCGCCACCCACCTCCATGCTGCGATCGTTCCAGAGCAGCTGCACCGCGCTCAACTGGTGGACTTCCTGGAGACGCAGTTTCCTGATTCCGACCGGATCGCGATCCGGCGGGCAGTGCTGGCCGGCGAGGTCCAGGTCAACGGCGAGACCGCGAGGATACGGCTGCGCCTGCGTGCCGGTGACCACGTGAGCTTGGCCACGCCCCTGGCCACGCGGCGCGCGAGTCAAGCACTGCCCGAATCGAGCGGGGTGCTGTACGAGAGCGCCTCGTTGATCATCGTCGACAAGCCGGCAGGCATCACCACGGTGCCGGATCGCTTCGGTCGCAGCGATTCGCTGTACAGCCATCTGCCGGCGCTGCGCCCAGGAGATGATCTGCGCGTGGTGCACCGCCTCGACCGCGACACTTCGGGTTGCCTGGCCCTGGCCAAGGGCCTGGCTGCGGCCCGGCATCTCGACGTCGAGTTCCGCAGCGGTCGCGTGCACAAGCACTACCTCGCGCTGGTGCACGGCGTCGTGCACGCGGGTCAGGACGTGTCGCTGCCGCTCGGCCCCGACCGCGCCCGGCCCGGCAAGGTCGTCACCGCGACCGGCATGAAGAAGGGTTTCCGCGCCGCGCATTCACGGATCGAAGTGGCCGAGGCGTTCGGCGCGTTCACGCTCGTGCTGGTGCGGCCGACGACCGGCCGCGGCCATCAGATCCGCGTGCATCTGCAGGCGATCGGTCACCCGATCGTCGGCGATCAGGACTACGGCGGCGCGCCGCTGCTGCTGTCGGACGTCAAGCACCGCTACAAGCACCGCATCGGCGCGGCCGAGAAGGCGATCTGCGCGCGGATGTTCCTGCACAGCTCGCGCCTGCAATTGCGCGATCTGGACGGCCGCGAGGTCGAGGTCACGGCGCCGTTGCCGGGCGTGCTGCAGGCGACGCTCGCCAAGCTGCGGCGGTTCGATGCGCCGCGGAGGCCGCGATGCGACTGAAGTGCGTGCCGGCTGATTTCCGCGTGCGTGAACTGCTGGACTTCGATCCGGTGGCCGATGGCGAGCACTACGTGCACCTGTTGCACAAGGAGAAGCTGTCGACCACCGAGGCGCTGGCGCTGGTGGCGCGGCACGGCGAAGTGCAGCGGGGCGCGATCGCGTTCGCCGGCCTCAAGGACCGGCAGGCGGTGACCGAGCAGTTCATCAGCATCGCCGGGCGGATGGTCGACATCCGGCGGCCGGGCCTGCGCGTCACCTGCGTCGGCCGCACCGACCGGCCGATCACCAGCCGCATGAGCCGCGGCAATGCGTTCACGATCGTCGTGCGTGACCTGCTGCCGACGCAGGCGTCGCTGCTGCGGCGCAATCTGCCGTCGCTGGCCCGCACCGGGCTGCCGAACTACTTCGATGACCAGCGGTTCGGCTGCCTGCGGCACGGGCAGGGTTTTCCGATGCTGTGTGTGCTCAAGGGCGACCACGAGCAGGCGCTGCAGCGTCTGGTCGCCGAGCCGTCGCCGCGTGCGATCACCGGTGACGTCAAGCTGAAGACCGTGCTGAAGAACCGCTGGGGCGATTGGGACGCGTGCCGCGCCGTCGCGCGTGGTCCGGCCTACGAGCCGTTGTTCGAGCACCTGCAGGCGCGGCCCGATGATTTCCGTGGCGCGCTCGAGCACCTGCCGCTGCGCCAGCGCGTGATCCACGCGTTCGCCTACCAGTCGTATCTGTGGAACCACGCGTTGAGCCGGATGCTGTGGTCGGGCATCGCCTCGGCGCAACGGCTGCGGATCGACACGCTCGCCGGCGAACTGGTGGCCTGGAAGTACCTCGAGGCCGGCCGCGAGGAACGGCTGGCGGCGATGTCGACCCCGCTCTACGGCCCGGAAGGTGCCGGTGGCGGCCCCGCGTTCCGCGCGGCGATGGCCGAGGAACTGACGCGCGCCGGCTTGACGCGCGCCGACTTCCTGCGCGACCCGGTGCCCGGCATGGTGCTCAAGGAGGAACCGCGCGCGGCGCTGGTCAAGCCGCAGGATCTGGCCGAGCCGCTGCTGCAGCCGGACGAGCTGCACGAAGGCAACGTCGCCGCCACGCTGGCGTTCACGCTGCCGCGCGGCGCCTACGCGACGATGGTGTTGAAGCGCCTGTTCGCGCGGCCGTGGTACTCGGCCGCACCGCTGCGGCAGCCGCGGTCCGCGGGCGCGCCGCTGGCGCGCGGCGCCGAACGCTTCGGCCGGCAGCAGCGGCCGCCGGCCGGCGGGCCACCGGGCTTCCGCGCGCGCGGCGAACCGCCGCGGCACGGCCCGGCACCCTGGACCGCCGGCGACGAGGAGTTCGAAGCATGAGCGCGCCGACGCTCGGGATCCTCGGCGGCTCGGGTCTCTACGACCTCGCCGGCCTCGAGGACCGCCGCGAAGTCGCCGTCGACACGCCGTTCGGGCGGCCGTCCGATCTGCTGGTGACCGGCAGGCTGCACGGCGTGCGCATGGCGTTCCTGCCGCGCCACGGCCGTGGCCATCGCCTGGCGCCGCACGAGCTGCCGTTCCGCGCCAACCTGCACGCGATGAAGCAACTCGGCATGGACTGCGTGCTCGGCATCTCCGCGGTCGGTTCGCTACAGGAGCAGCTGCACCCCGGGCACCTGGTGCTGCCAGACCAGTTCCTCGACCGCACGCGTGCGCGCACCGAGGAGTCGACGTTCTTCGGCGACGGTTGCGTCGCGCACGCGCACTTCGCCGATCCGGTGTGGGAGCCGCTGCGCCAACTGGCGCTGCAGGCCGCGCGCGCGGCCGGCGCCACGGTGCACGACGGCGGCACCTACGTGTGCATGGAAGGCCCGCACTTCAGCACCCGCGCCGAGTCCAACCTCTACCGCAGCTGGGGCGCGTCGGTCATCGGCATGACCAACCTGCAGGAAGCCAAGCTCGCGCGCGAAGCGGAGATCGCCTACGCCACGGTCGCGCTGGTCACCGACTACGACTGCTGGCACGAGACCGAAGCCGACGTCGACGTTGCCGCGGTGATCGCCGTGCTCAAG
>Ga0209488_10002678_pt1 | contig 14540 bp, 16 predicted proteins | sample Rivendell_Oct201_8_FD_188349 | JGI IMG/M metagenome (GOLD analysis project Ga0209488, IMG submission 188349) | Vadose zone soil microbial communities from the Eel River Critical Zone Observatory, Northern California, USA -... | ecosystem: Environmental > Terrestrial > Soil > Vadose zone >... | reverse complement strand
CGCCCGCGTGCACTGACGCATTGATTGCCGCCGGCGTTCATCGCGTTGTGGCTTCCATGCCCGATCCCAATCCCAAAGTGAGTGGGAGAGGCTTTGAGAAGTTGCGCGCAGCGGGCGTACACGTGGAAGTTGGAGGCCTTGAGGCGGAAGCGCTCCGCCTGAACGAGGCCTTCGCCCGCTACATTCGCAACGGCGTTCCCCTCGTTACACTGAAGTCCGCGATGACGCTCGACGGCAAGATTGCCCCGCCACCGGGGACAGGCTTGAATCGCGCCCCCGGAACTCCCGCGGGCGGCTGGATCACCGGCGAGATGGCTCGCGCCAACGTCCAAGTGCAACGTCACCAAACTGATGCGATCATGGTCGGGGTGGGAACAGTCATGGCGGATGACCCGATGCTGACTGATCGCAGTGGTCTTCCTCGACGTCGTCCGCTGTTACGCGTAATTTTGGACTCGCATCTGCGGCTGCCTCTGGAGTCGCGTCTGGTCGAGAGCGTCACCAGCGGAAAGACCTCCAACAACGATTTGTTGGTTTTTTGTTCTTCTCCCGGTGAAGGCAAAGTGCGTGACCTTGAAGCGCGGGGCATTCGCGTCGAGATTGTTCCGCCTTCCGCAGACGGACGGCCTGACATTCACTCAATTTTGCGACGCTTGGGGCAACTTGAAATTACCAGTGTGATGCTCGAAGGTGGATCGGAGTTGAACGCGACCGCGCTCGCCTCAGGAGTGGTCGATAAAGTCTTTTTGTATTACGCGCCGAAGATCATGGCGGCCAGGGAGTCGGTTCCATTCGCCTCTGGCGCAGGCCGCCTGCAAAGCAAGGAGTCCCTGCAGGTAAGAAACCTGTGTCTTCATCGTTTCGAAGATGACTTCGCCGTCGAAGGATATTTGCGCGACCCTTACGGCGAGTGACCACCCGTGCCACCAAGGAGTTACGAAGTCATGGAGAAAACAAGCTAAGAAAGGTTTTTCTCCGTGTCTCTGTGCCTCCGTGGTGGGTTTATGATGTTTCGTTACATTCGAGGCCTTCATGTTTACAGGCATTATTGAAGAAGTAGGGCGCGTCACTCGGATCGAGCAGCGCGGCGAGAATCGCCGTATCACCATTGCAGCGAAAGACACGCCGGCGGACCTGAAATCCGGCGACAGCGTCTCGGTCAGTGGCGTCTGCCTCACGGCGCTCGACATTGAGTCGGGATCGTTCTGCGCCGATTTGGCGCCGGAGACCTGGGTGCGTACGTCATTTTCGCGGATTCAGGAAGGCGCTGTCGTCAATCTTGAGTTGCCTATGAAAGCGGACGGCCGCTTTGGTGGTCACATTGTGCAGGGTCACGTGGATGGTGTCGGCACGTTTATCGAACTGGAGCGCATCGCGGCATCGGACAATTTCTGGCTGCGCATCGAGTTGCCGGGCGATGTGGAGAAGTACACCGTCTACAAAGGCTCCATCTGCATTGAGGGCATCAGTCTGACCGTGGCGAAACTCGAAGGGAGAAACTGCACCATTGCCGTCATTCCCCACACGGTGGAGATGACCAACCTTCACTCGCTCAAACCTGGCGATCCCGTCAATCTCGAAGCCGATCTGATTGCAAAGTATGTCGAGAAGATGATGACCAACGAACCGGCGGAGAGTTCGCTGACGGTGGAAGAGCTGGTGCGGCAGGGATTCTAAGAATTAAGGATTCTTAAAACAGTGGGCAGTGGCTAGTGATCAGTTGAAGAGCAATGAAGGACGACGGAACGCTTTGCAACCAACCGCAGGAGAGCATCCCGGCCTCTGTGGCGATTGCATCCATGCGCGGCGCATTCAATCGGACCGCGCTTCCGTTTTCTATCAATGCCTTCTCTCATTCACTGATCCGCGATTTGAGAAATACCCTCGGCTTCCGGTTCTCGCTTGTAGCGGCTACGCAAACGATGAGCCACAGCCTCGCCCGTAGAGACGTTGCTTGCAACGTCTTACATGCTGCCGGCAAGACGTAGCAAGCTACTTCTCTACCTGGAAACGTGGAAGGGTTCACACTTTCAACTTCAGTTCATCCAATTCCAGGAATTCCTGCACGATGGGTTCACGGGATTTTTCCATCTCCGCCGAGGTCCCGAAGAAAATCGCTTTGCCTTCGTAGAGAAATACGACGCGGTCGGCGAGTTTTTTTGCCAGGCGCATATCGTGAGTAACCACAATACTTGTGAGGTTGAGTTGAATCTTAAGCCGTTTGATAAGATCGCCGAGCAATTGCGCCATCAGCGGATCGACCATGGTTGTGGGCTCGTCATAGAGAACGCATTCGGGACGCGCCGCCAGCGCCCGTGCAATAGCCACGGAGCGTTTCATTCCGGTCGAAAGATCCGAGGGAAGTAAGTCGCGCATCTCCTGGACACCCACCATCTTCAGCAGTCCGTCGACGATTTCGTAAATCTGTTCATCGTTCAGCTCTCGGGTTTCACGCAAAGGGAAGGCTACATTCTCGCCTACTGTGAGCGAATCAAACAGCGCTCCATTCTGAAAAACCATGGTGACTTTTTTGCGAATGGCTTCCATTTGGATTTCAGAAGCATCGGTGACATCTTCGCCGGCGACAATCACCTGTCCAGAATCCGCTTTGAGAAAACCCATCAGGAGTTGCAGAGAAACCGATTTGCCCACCCCGCTGCGTCCGAGGATGCAGACGGTCTCGCCGGGCACCACATTGAAGCTGACGCGATCGAGAACAATCTTCTCGCCGAAAGCCTTTGAGACCTCGCGGAATTCGATATATGGTTTCTGGAGGGTTTCTGGCATTGTTCGGCTCTAGTCGATCAGTTTAAAGGCTGTGGGGCCTTTAGCTTCTGTTCCTCCAGTTCTTCCGGCGTATTTAGGTTGCGGAACATATCGGACGCGAATCCCGCCCTATCCAACTCGTCTTGCTCAATCACGCGGGTTTGCACCACGTCGAATAGCAAGTCGATTCTATTTTGTCCGGCACGCAGCGCGTTCTCGGCCGCAACGGCGAATTGCCGCCGGTAAACGGCGCATAAAGGCTGCCTGCGGCCGCCACAACGCGGAACCACTACGATTGCGTCAGGTGCGCAGCTTGCCTGGCCGATCAAGTACTCCAAGAACTGTTGGGAAACGAAGGGCATGTCCACTGCCAACATCAGGTTGATATCCCCCTGCGAAACCCGCAACGCGGCATGAATACCGCCCAGTGGCCCGCAATCCCGAAATATATCTTCCACCAAGGGGGCAAATGGGGCAAACTTCTCGCGATTCCCCACGATCCGCACGTCGGCACTCACTGAGCGGGCCAAATCGAGTGACCGCGCCAAAAGCGTGCGACCCTCGAATTCCACAAATGCTTTGTCGCTGCCCATCCGCGTGCTCTTGCCCCCTGCCAGTACAAAGATGGTAACGTCGAGTGCAGGGCTCTTTTCCACACTTCGATCATACACATGGCGATCCCAAAGAATGTGCTGCCGGCGATCCTATCTTCCGGCCAGAGAAAGCTTTCCACCGCTTAAGCCTTTGGTTAGACGAGGAATTTTCTCCGGATTCCACCGCGAGCCCGACACGAAAGTAATCTTCACAAGAACCTGAGTTCGGGAGATGATGAGCCTTCCGGCGCTCCCAAGGTCCGGAAGTAACCATCATGCCGCAAAAAATCATGGATGTTCTTATGCTCGGGCGCTGCTCCCACGAATTCTCCTGGCCTCGCCGCGGTTCTGACGGAGACTATTATCAGGTTTGTCTGTTGTGCGCTGCGGAGTACAAGTATGACTGGACTACCATGCGCCGCACCCAGCGGGTGGAGCATGGCAAGCCCGAACCCGCCGTACGGCGTTCACATACGCGGGAAAAGCGGCCGTCATGGACGCCGCGTGCCCGCCGCCTGAAACTGGACGTGGTGCTTCGCTACCGCGTCAATAACACCAGCACATGGTATGAGGGGACCATCGACAATCTCAGCCAAACCGGGCTGTTGTTCCATGGACCTCAACAATTGCCTGTGAATGCTCTGATCGAGATGGTATTTGAGATGCCCGAGGAAATTTCAGGTCAAAAGAACCGCAATGTGCTGTGTCAGGGTCGCGTGATTCGGTCCAAGGACATCGAAGAGAAGGAACCGCCACGCAAAGAAGTAGAAGCTGGCAACGGCCTTCTAGCTGCATCCATCGTCGACTACAAGTTTATTCATTAGAGCACTGTTCGAAGAGCGGGGCCGAAACGCACCCTCCCTCGTCCCATCCAAGCGCTACTGTTTCCACTTATTGTTACGCCTGCCAACCAGATTTCCGTGCGAGTCCGCCTTTCGATTAAACTGTAGATGGCGTTGTGGCTTCTATCCCAAATGAGTCTTAGAAGGTCTTGATGAATAAAGTGTCCCCAATCCTTTTGTTTTTCTTTGCGGCAATTCTGGCTGTGAGTTCAGGCTGCGCACGAAAACCGGACGACGCGAAAATTTCCAGCGACATCCAAAACAAGTTTGCTCAGGACTCTGGACTGTCGGGTAAACAGCTTTCCGTGCAAGCGAGCAACGGAGTGGTGACACTCGGAGGTTACGTGGACAACGACGCGCAGCGCCAGGCTGCGTCCCGGCAGGCAGCAGCGGTCGGGGGCGTGAAGGAAGTCGTCAACAATGTCCAGATTGGCCAGAGCTCAAACGTTTCTACCGTTTCCACCTCTCCGGCCCCAGCAGAGCCGAGAGTAGACGAAACCAGAACCGCCCCAGTGAAGTCACCGGTGAAGAAAGCGGCAACCAGACGCGCCGATCATATCTACTCTGTTCCGGACACCGCCACGGAAAAGGACTCCGCCAACAATACCGTGGCCGAGAGTTCCGCACCGCCTCCAACCAATCAGCAAGTCGGGCCACCAGCGGACGCGCCGCCCCCAACATCACCACCTCCTGCGCCGCCACAACCCCAGAAGATGACGATTGAGCAAGGCACGCAAATGGTCGTCCGGCTGATCGACAGCATCGATAGCGAAAAGAATCAGGTGGGAGACACTTTTCACGCCACGCTAAACACCGCTCTTTCGCCGGGGGGAATAGAAGCTATTCCGGCAGGCACAGACATTACGGGACATATTGTCGAACTCAAAAGTGCCGGCAAGTTCGCGGGGCAATCGGTGGTGGTGCTGCAACTCGATAGCATTAAGACCAACGGCCAGAGCTACAGTCTGCAAACTGATCAGTATCGAAAAGAAGGGAAATCGCGCGGCAAGAATACCGCCGAAAAGGTCGGAGGCGGAGCGATCATTGGCGGCATTATCGGCGCGATTGCGGGCGGCGGCAAGGGGGCAGCCATCGGCAGCGCGGCGGGTGCGGGCGTCGGCGGTGGTGCACAGGCGGCGAGCAAGAGCCAGCAAATCAAGTTGCCGTCAGAAACGGTTCTGAATTTTACGTTGCAGGCTCCCCTGATCGTAGTCAAGCCACAAGATTCAAATGCCGGGCGTCAGAAGCTGGGCGACTCGCAATAAAACCAATTTTCTCTGCTCAATTTCGGTTTTCGGAACACGCGAACCATTTCTCCGCGTGGATACCGCTCAAAAATATTCTTTGGAAATCACGTTGTATCCTTAAGAAAAAGCTAGTGATGCCGCCGTCCATGGGGGCCGGTCTGTTCCAACTCCGTAACATCTCACGATTTCTTGTTGAGATGGAACGAATCTGCGCTAAAACCCCGGCACTGATATCGTACACCCCTGCACCTTCACTGTACGGATTCAGTCGTGCATTTCCGCGCCATTGCAGTCCCTGGCGATAACTCAACCCAGATGGGAAGGAGCCATGCTCATGCTCCGCTCAAGGCACTACGCGCTCCAATCACGGAGGCAATACCCATCCTTTCCACTTGTTTTCCGGGATTCGGTCCCCTGGCTTTCAGCCAAGGCTCCGAAGTGGGGGTCAGTGCAAACGAAGTGACCACCCGTTACAAGGAGGAGTCGTGATTAAGACAGGCAGGCTCGCATCAGCATTAACTTTGGCAGCGCTATTCTTCGGCGGGATGGCACTTGCTCAGACCGACCCCGGAGTTCAAAGCGGTAACCGCGGAACAGGCGCGGCGTTTTCTTCAGTGTTGTCGAATAGCCCCTCTGGGATACTTTCGTTTTTCACCGACGGCCAGAAACGATTCCAGGATGTGGAGTCCGTTTCCAATAGTCCTACCGGGAACAACGGCCTGGGACCGCGATTTAACTCGAACAGCTGCAGTTCCTGTCACGCGCAACCGGCACTCGGCGGTACTGGTCTTGCGGTAAATCCCCAGTTCAGTTTCACGAGCAACGGGGTCGCGCCCAGAGATACCACCCCATATTTCATCACGGCCAATGGCCCAACCCGTGAAGCCCGATTCCCCTTCTTCTTTAACAGCAACGGCACAGTGAACTACAACGCTCCGAATGGAGGAGTAGAAAACCTGTTCACTGTTTCAGGGCGCTCCGATGCCGGCACGTGCAGCCTGCCGCAGCCCAGTTTTAATACTGCGCAGGCGACCAACGACATCATCTTCCGGATTCCGACGCCGGTGTTTGGCTCAGGCCTGATCGAGAATCTAGACGACTCAACTCTGCTGAACAATCAATTGACCAATAACAACAACTACCTTGGCATTTCTGGCGCTTTCAACCGCAATGGCAATGACGGCACCATCACCCGCTTCGGCTGGAAGGCACAGAATAAATCGCTGCACATATTCTCCGGTGAGGCTTACAACGTGGAGATGGGTATCAGCAACATAGTGTTCCCCCAGGATCGTCCGCTGCCTGGGGAAGACCAACTGCAAACAGGACTGCCTTCGAACTGCCTGAACCTTAGCCTCACCGGTTACCCCGAAGACGCCGCCAATCCCGCCGCGACACCGAATGCAGCGGTTCTGGATGATGTCTCGGCATTCGCCAACTTCATGCGCTTCCTGGCTCCGCCGCCACCCGGCGGAGTGGTGCTTAATGGACAACAGGTGTCCTCGAGTACAATTTCTGCAGGCAGTTCCTTGTTCAACTCGATCGGCTGTTCGGTCTGCCACAATCCCACGCCTGGCACCACCCAGGCGTCCAACTTCACCTCATCGTTGAGCAGGGCTCCAGTGAATGCGTATTCCGATATTGAAGTCCATCACATGGGCACGGGCTTGGCGGATAACGTCTCGCAGGGCGGCGCGGGCGGAGACCAGTTCCGCACGGCTCCCTTGTGGGGACTGGGGCAGCGCATCTTCCTGTTGCACGATGGCCGTACTACGAACCTGGTCACTGCGATCGACGCTCACGAGGGTAATGGCAGCGAAGCCAATGCCGTCGAGGGGAATTTCGACAACCTCACAACCACGCAGCAGCAGCAAATATTGGATTTCCTGCGCTCGCTGTAACCTCTTCGTGGCCGAAAGCTGGCGAGACACAATAAGGTGCCTCGCCAGTTCTTTCACAGTTAGGACTCATTCAGGGCAATTTTTGGTAGGAACATGGGCGAAAAATGGCCCGGGATTCGAAGGACAAATATGCGCTCTCAACTGTTTTGTTTTTCGATGACTCTCTGCTTGCTAATGTCGCCCTTGGCGACGGGCCAAGCGGCCCCACCGCAGAAGTCGCCCAAAAATGGGGGCGACTTTTCCAACAACGAGCAGCCCGGGAACAAGGTGCCGACTGGAGTCATCCTGGTGAAGGGCGCCTGGTCGAGCGCAAGTGATTCCGTGACTCCGGTGCCGGAAGGCGGGAAAGTATCCGGCAGTGTTTTTACCAACGAGTATTTTGGAGTGGCCTTTACTTTCCCGCCAGATTGGGCTGAGAAATACCAAGGGCCGCCGCCTTCAGACAGCGGGCGCTACTCGCTGGCGCAGATCAGCCCTACCAACACATTCAAAGGACCTGCTCGCGGGACTATCCTGATCACCGCTCAGGATATGTTCTTTACACCGCTGCCGGCGGCGAACGCGCTGGAACTCATTAAGTATTCCAAGGACAAGCTGCAGGCCGACTACAAAGTGGAAATGCTCCCTACCCCAACTAAGATTGCCGATCGCCCGTTTACCTTTTTTGCCTATTGGTCTCCCATAGCGCAGTTGCATTGGTACGTTGTGGCAACTGAAATCCGCTGTCACGCGGTGGAATTCGTATTAACCAGCCGTGATACCAAGCTACTGGAAAGTCTGGTCCTTGACATGAACAAGATGAAGCTGCCTCCGGAAACCAGTCCCACCGCTGGAACGGGCGGAGGCAGTGTGCCGATATGTGTCAAGGATTATGCAACGGAGGAAAATATAGTAGCGCGGGTTGACCCGGTATTTACCGAACACAGGTTCAACCCGGTTCCGGTACGAATCATTATCGATAAAGAAGGGAAAGTAAGCCACATTCACTTTCTCAGCGCATTTCCCGATCAGGCAAAAGCCATCACCGAGGCCTTGGGTCAATGGAAGTTCAAGCGGTTCCTGCGGGACGGGCAGCCGGTCGAGGTGGAAACTGGCATCATGTTTGGGCGCGCAACATCTCCGACGGCACATCGAACAACAGAGGGTGCCACCGAATAATCCACAAGGTCTCTGCGAAGTTTCGTGCGGAGAGGCGCGGAACTCCGTATCCCTTTTTATTTCTGATTTTCACCAACTTGAATCCCTTCGTCGTACACTCTAGTCTTACAGTCTAGAGGTACGGTAATCACTTCCACATGCCTCCTATTACGGCATTGCTGCACGTTGAGAATGATGCTTTGCGCGTGGGGCGGGCGCTCGAAACTCTGCTTCCGTGCTCCGAAATTCTGATTGTGGACCATCATTGCAGTGACGCCACCCTTCGTATCGCACGCGAATATGGAGCACGAATCGTGGCGGCGAAAAGCAACGCGGTAGTTAGCGACTATCTTGATTTTGCCCACTACGACTGGATTTTCTGTATGGAACCAGCAGAGTCGATCACAGAAGGTTTGCAGGCAAGCCTGTTCGAGTGGTCTGCGCTGCCCAGCTATAACGTTGCCGGCGGCATTGCCGGGGGTCGCGCATTTTCAGTGTGCGTGCGCGAACAGATCCGAAAAAACTGGCTGGATTTGCCCATCCCGGAGATCCGCCTGATCCCCCGTGGCTGGACTCGATGGCGCGGCCGGTTGCCCGCTCCTGAAACGTCGGCTATCGCGCTCCAAGGCGAATTGTTACGCTTTGCCTTGCCATAACTTACTGAGTATTCATCGCACTTGACTGATTTTGCTCAACTTGCGCAGCATTGTCCGACTGGACAGTGACTTCAGTACCTTAGTCCTACCAGCCTCGGTCGCCTTATAATCCACTCAAGAAGCAAGAATATTTGCGTTCTCACGAAGTGCGCTCGCGGAAGCCGCGATCGCAACTTCGAAAAAACGTCCAAAAAAACTCAGTGGACCCCATTTACGCATCGACGATTTTTGTCTTCGGGCTCGCCTTCGGGAGCTTTCTGAATGTGTGTATCCATCGCCTGCCCCTGGGTTTGTCGGTGGTAACACAGCGTTCGGCGTGTCCCGCCTGCAAACGCCCGATTGCTTTTTATGACAATGTTCCGGTGGTCAGTTGGCTGTTGCTTCGTGGCCGTTGCCGGAATTGCCAATCCAGAATTTCGCCGCGCTATCTGCTGGTCGAGCTATTGACTGCCGCTCTGTTTCTAGCCTGTTACAGCTATTTTGGATTGACGCTGGCCGCTTTGAAATACTGCGTGTTTGGATTTCTCCTGCTCGGGCTCATTTTCACCGATGCAGAAACAAAGTTGCTGCCTGACAAACTGACGCTTCCCGGCCTCGCCCTGGGCGTGCTGTTCAGTTTGCTGGTGCCAGTGCACGACGTAGCTTCGCAGTTCCTGCCGGCGGTGGTGAACCTTCCGTTCTCAGCTGATCTGGTGGCTCGCCTTTTCTCACTGCTCGATTCCCTGCTGGGTGCGGCCTTGGGAGCTTCTTTCATTTATGGAGCAGGAGCAGTCTACCTGCGCTGGCGCGGAGCGGAAGGTATGGGCTTCGGCGATGTGAAGCTGATGGCCATGGTAGGCGCCTTTCTCGGGATCAAGCTGACGATTCTTACCATCTTTGCTGCGTCGCTTGCTGGGTCGTTGTTTGGCCTGACTACCGTGCTCGTGGTCTGGATCAAGCGTACCCATCGCTTCGCGCGCCGGTTGGCCAACCTGCAGGCGGCACGCCGCCGGGGATGGCGGTCGGCGCAAATGGTCTACCGCCATTATCAGATGCCATTCGGCGTCTTTCTGGGCAGCATGGCTCTGCTGGCGTTATTCGTGGGCAACCAGTTTTTAAGTTGGTACGGGAGGCTGTGGTGGTAAAGCTGTTCGCCAATCCGCTTGTTCTCCGGGCCGGGATTGCTTTGTTCGCGGCAGGCGGCGCCTTCGTTCTTGCGATTTGGCTGATGCGCACCTTGCGCCGAAACATTGCCGCTGAGGCCGATCTCGATTCCGGGCTTCCGCCCAGGCTGGAAGCTCTGCCGCTCCATCTCTACAACACCGTCATCCAACAACTAAAGCAACAGAAACATGAATTGCAGTTGCAGAATCAGGTGGAGCATCGCCGGACCCGCACCACAGAAAATTTCAGCCAGGCCGTGCTGTCAAATCTTTCGTCCGGTGTCGTGGTGTTTGGCCCCAATGGTCTGGTGAAACAAGCCAATCCCGCTGCCAAAGGAATTCTGGGTTTTCAGTCCCCCTCGGGCATGAGTGCGGAGGATATTTTTCGTAATGCGACTGTCTGTTCGCCAGGACGGTCGGCTACCGGCGCGCTGGGAGCACGGGATTCCCTTGGAAAGCTTAGCGAAGAAATCCACGCCGTATTGGGTGAGGGTAGTAAATGCAGGCAGATCGAAGCCGACTATACCGATCCCGCAGGCCGGAGACTTCGTGTCGCGGTGACCGTTTCGCCGGTGCCCGCCAGTGATGGCAGCCTTTTGGGAGCCGCATGCCTGATCAATGATCGCAGCGAATTTGAACGCATCCGTGATCAGCAACAGTTGCAGGGTGAGATTTCAGCGGAGATGGCCCTGGATCTGCGCACCTCGCTGACCGCCATTTCCGGATACGCGCAGGAATTAGCCGGAAACCGCGATCCAGAGCGGGCTCCGCAACTGGCCGCTGACATCGCCGGGGAGGCAGCCCGGCTTGATCGAACCATCGGAGGATTTCTGGCGCCGAAACCCACCGGAGGCGAGACGCGAACTTATGCTCGCGCGGTGGGCCGCGATATTTGAAAGATCGATACTTGAATTTGAAGAGGATGAACCACCTATGAAACATACGATGAATATCGGTCTGGGATTGTTACTCGGATTATCCACCCTGCTGGTTTTTCCGGCGGAAGGACAAACGGCGGCACAACCGAAAGATCAATCATCGCTCGCCGACTATGCCCGCAAAGTCCGAAAGGACACTGGCGATCCTAAAGCCAAACCCAAAGTTTTTGACAACGACAATCTTCCGAAGGACGACAAGCTTTCAGTCGTCGGCCGACAGCCTGTAGCCGAGACCAAAGCCCCCGCCGAGAGCACTGGCGAAAAACCGGCGGTGGCGGCCGACGATAAAGCGGCTTCCGGAGGAAAAGTAGCTCCGCAGGCAAAGTCGGGCGCCGCTAATGGTGAAGATGAGAAAGCGAAGCAGGCGGATTGGAAATCCTGGCAAGACAAGCTGACCAAGCAAAAGGATCAGATCAGTCTGGCCAGCCGCGAACTCGATGTGACTCAGCGGGAATACCAACTACGCGCCGCCGCTATGTATGCAGACGTCGGCAACCGATTGCGTAACTCGACACAATGGGATAAGGAAGAAACGAACTATAAGCAGCAGATCGCTGAAAAACAGAAGGCTCTCGACGATGCCAAGCAGAAACTCGAAGACTTGAAGGAAGAGGCCCATAAAGCCGGCGTTCCGCCGTCCATGACGGAGTAACACTAAATACGTTGCCAGGCGCCGGGCCCACGTCCCGGCGCTCTCTCTACAGGCTTATTTGTCTATCGAGGCTTCGCGCAGCCGGAGAAGCTGCTTGCGATGATGCATCCCATGTACGAGATGAAATTTCTTCCATTGCCTGGCGGTCAACGGACCCAGAATCGGATGATCGAGCAGAGCGACGCGATGTCCGAAGCGCGCTTCGCACTGCGCGATCACGGCATCCATTTCCACGATCTTCTTCATCCATTCACTTCGCACCTATTCCGGTGGCAATCCCCGGGGTTGAGCTACCCGCGGTGCTTTGCGTCCGGCCGGCAAGTAACCAAAGCCGACAACGACCAAAGTGCGCAAGCGTTGCCTGGCGGACGACGGCATTGCCATAGTCTGGCCCGATTCGAGCAGTCTCTCGAATCCCTTAATCGTTCCCGTATAGGTCAGGTACAGGTGCTCCAAAACCTCGGCCGCACACCATTTCCCTGGCAGATGCCGACTCATTTGCTCATCGGACATGCCTACAACCGCAGACTCCAGAGCGCGCATCAATTTTTCAAGGCGGGTATCCATCGCACTACTCTCGCGTTTCCGCGCGCTTCAGGTAGAATGTGCGCGACATCAAAACATCCTAATTCATAACAGGAAGGTCACCATGAAAATGCGGGACTGCGTGCAGTCGGAGACCGCTGTTGTTCCCGGGCTGCTGGAAGGGGGGTCAGGCCCCCTGGTTCGCTGCCGTAGTCAACTTCTCAGCACGACCCTCGTTGCCACGCTTCTCATTTCTCTTGCGCTGGTTGCGGCCTGCGATTCCAATACCGCCAAACCGTCCCAGGGCAAAACGGAAACAAAGGCGCCGGAACTGCTTACGGGACGCGCGGCCTTTCAGAAAGTCTTTATCGCTGCCCGCAATTACGCAGCCGACGTGAAGCCGTTTCGCATCGAATCCACTCCCTCAACTGACAGCAATGGGCACGACGGCAAGTCGGCAATCTGGCGGGCCAGTTTCGCCTCCGCCGCGCAACACGGAGTGAAACCCTTCATCTGGTCCGGCACCGACGCCCCTGACGCACCCTCGCGCGGCGTTTCGCCAGGCAACGAAGACACTTATAATACGCGTAATGCATCGACTCAGATTTTTGATGTGGCCTTCCTCAAAGTGGACTCCGACCAAGCCTTCACGGAAGCGCAAAAACATGGCGGCGATAAAGTTCTGGAAAAAGATCCCACGACGCCGGTAATTTATATCTGCGACTGGAATCACAACACCAATGAACTGACCTGGCATGTAATCTATGGCGGCTCTCGTGAAGGCGCGAAGCTGACGGTAGCGATCAACGCCTCGACGGGCGCATTTACGCGAGTGGAGAAATAGCTTTGTGGTCTTTTTGAGTTCCGGTAGCCGCAGAAAACAGAAAAGCAAGATACGCGGACTTCAGTCTTGCGGTTCGGCTTTCTTCATTTGCTCGTCGATGGATGCAAGGAAGCGGCACAGGGCTCCGGCGGAGGAGATCGCGCCTTTTAAGGCCTGTCGTTCACCAAAAGAGACAATATCCGCAACGGAATATTGCAACCGCAGACGATCAGCTGCACACTGTGCACTCAGCAGTTCTATTTTCGCGGCGCGGAGATCGGAGATCAGGCGCGCGATTCCCGCCCTCCTGCCGGGTTCATCGTTCAACATCCACAACTCCACAGTTATGAAGGTACGCGGCAAAGCATCTGCCGGACCCACTTTAATTGGGGAGAGCTGTAACCTGATGGCTCCGGCAGGGCCTACGGATTACTCTGGCGTTCATAAATTGTACGACGTTAGTTAGACACAGTCAAAGCAGTCGGGCCCAGCAGTGATACTTGGCGTTGTGGAGGCGGGCCATTGCCCAGACAAGCAGATCCTGAACTCGAGCAGCGCATACTGGATGCCGCTTGCCGGCTGTGGTCGCGGGGCGGTGAAAAGGCGCTCACCATGCGCGGCGTGGCCAAAGCTGCGGGAACCACCACTCCCACCATTTACGAGCGTTATCGGGACCGCGGCGATATTCTTCGCGCGGTACGCATCCAGACCCGCGTCGAACTCTTCTCCGCGCTGACTCGCACCCGCTCCCTCACCCAGGCCTGCCAGCGCTATCTCGAATATGCCCTGGAGCATCCGCACAGCTACGAAGTGCTGTTCGATGGATTTGCTCAGCCTCCGTCCTTGCACGAGCCCTGGCCCTCTTTCAATCTGATGCGATTGCGTCTGGCCCAGCGGCTGGGAGGTGGTCCGCGCAAGCATACCCGCCTTATGCTTGCGCTATGGTCCTTAATGCACGGCTCCGCCATGCTGATGATTCGTGGACACGTCTCCGGCGCATTACGGACGCAAATGATTCACGCTTGCCTGGATGCCCTCGAAGCCATCGTTACAGAGAGCGCGCGCTCGAAGGGCAAGAGATACTCCGGCCCCAAATGGCCCTCGGGTCTTGTCCTGGGAGAAGCAACTAACAGCAAAGTAAATACGAAAGAGATCGATGCGGATAGGAAATCCTCGAAACGGGGCGCCCCCTCGAAGCCGAAACGAGGCACCCAACTTCGTGTTGTGCGTCCCGTCGCATGATCCAAAAGACCTCGACTAGTGCGGCGGCTGCAAGGCCAGAGTCTCTGTTTTCAGCCGATCAATGGCCTTCTGCGCC
>Ga0209488_10002675_pt1 | contig 14550 bp, 9 predicted proteins | sample Rivendell_Oct201_8_FD_188349 | JGI IMG/M metagenome (GOLD analysis project Ga0209488, IMG submission 188349) | Vadose zone soil microbial communities from the Eel River Critical Zone Observatory, Northern California, USA -... | ecosystem: Environmental > Terrestrial > Soil > Vadose zone >... | reverse complement strand
GTGCGGGTTGGTCCGGGTGGTCGGCAACTGCAGGCTCAGCATGCCGTCGCGGTGCGTGTACGCGACCGGCGCCGGCACCGTGGCCATCCGTTCGGCGCCGAGCACTTCGCTGCCGAGTCCGTCGAGCAGCAGCCGGCCGTCTGCCGGCCAGTCGAACACGTGCAGGAACAGGTCGGCGTCGCCGGCCACCGGTTTCCAGGTGCAGCGGCCCCATGGAATCGCCGCGAACGGGCTCTGCTGCGTGCCCCAGATCGCTTCGCCGTGCACCGCCATCCAGGCGCCGATGTCGCGCAGCCGCTCGATCGCCGCCGGCGGAAACGTGCCGTCGGCGCGTGGACCGACGTTGAGCAGCAGGTTGCCGCCCTTGCTGGTGACGTCGATCAGGGTGCGGATCAGTTCGGTGCTGGTCTTCCAGGCGGTGTCGGCCCGGTTCCAGCCCCAGTGCCGGCCCATCGTCATGCAGGTCTCCCAGTCGACGCCCGGCAGTCCGGCCGCCGGCACTTCCTGCTCCGGCGTGCCGTAGTCGCCGACGAAATCCTCGCCCCTGGTCATGCCCTCCATGCCGCCGCGACCCTTGTCGACACGGTTGTTGACGATCACCTCGGGGCGCAGCGAGCGACACAGGTTGTACAGTTCGCGGCCCTGTTCGTGGGTCCAGGTGCTCTCCCACTCGCCGTCGAACCACAGCAGGTCCGGGCCGTAGTGGTTCAGCAGCTCGGCGACCTGCCGCTGCAGGTACTCGACGTAGCGCGGGAAGCGGGCGCCCGCGGCCGGCCGGTCCGCCTCGGTCTCCCAGCTGCGGTGCGGCAGGTAGTCCGGATGGTGCCAGTCCATGATCGAGTGGTAGAAGCCGATGTGCACGCTCTGCCGGCGGCAGGCGGCGGTCAACTCGGCCACGGCGTCGCGCCGCCACGGCGAGCCCATGACGTCGAACTCGGTCTGCGCCGAGTCGAACAGACAGAAACCGTCGTGGTGCTTGGTGGTGAACACCACGTAGCGCATGCCAGCGCCCTTGGCGAGGCGCACCCACTCGTCGGCGTCGAACTTGACCGGGTTCCACTGCCGCTGCAACTCGTCGTACTTCGCCAGCGGGATCTGCGCCGAATCGCGGATCCATTCGCCGTAGTCGGTCCGGCCGTTCCACTCGCCGGCCGGGAGCGCATACAGGCCCCAGTGGACGAACAGACCGAACCGGGCCTCGCGCCACCACGACAACCGCGTATCGACCGCCGCCGGCGGTGGGGACGGCGCCGGCGTGTTGCAGGCGCTCAGGGTGACGGCGATGGCGATGGCGAGGGTGGCGGTCGGGAGGTGCCTGGTCACGCGGCGCAGGGTAGTGCGGCGGTCGGCTGCCGGCGAGCGTTGGCTCAACGCCCGGCAGCGGCCATGGCGCCCGCCACCAGCCGCACGGCCAGCGGCTCGCTGCCGGCCGCCACGCGCACGCTGTCGAGCTGTCGTTCGTCGCGCGCCACGCCGCTGGTGAGCACCAGTTCGTGCGCCTCCTGCGGCAGCAGCAAGGTCACCTGCGGCTGGCCTGGATCGAGCGGCAGGCCGGAGCACAACAGCCGGCTCTTGCTGCGCTGGTCGAGGCGCCGCCGGTCGCCGCTGCAGGCGCTGGCCTGCAGCGACGGCTGCGACAGCGCCGCCAAGTCGCCGAGCACCGCTACCGTGACCTCGCGCAGTTGCGGCTGCAGCGCCAGCTCCTGCGGTTCGTGCGCGCGCACGTGCACGGCGGCGGCGGCGCGGTGCACCAGCCAGCCGCTGGCCAGGTCGACCAGCTCGATCTCCCAGGTGCCGCTGGCGAGCAGCAGGCGGAACCTGCCGCCGGCATCGACCTGGCCGAGCCGCACCTGCTCGTTGCCGGTCGCCACCGCCACCAGGCGGCGCAGATCGCCGTGCACCTGCTGCAGGGCGATGCTGCCGCGCAATTCGCCCGGATCACAGATCGCATCGAGACCGGCGAACTCGAGCCGCGGATGGCCGAGGCGCGCGTGCAGGGTACTGCTCAGGTGATCGGGTCCCGGACACAGCAGTTCGAGGCAGGTCGCGGTCGACGCCACCGGCACCGCGAACGTGCCGGTGCCGCTCACGGCGGCCAGCAGACAGGCGGCGTCGGCGCTGTCGCGCGCATGGCTGGCGCGCACCACGTAGCGCTCGGGGTTGATCGGCGCGGTGCTGACGTCGAGTTCCCCGGCGAGCAGTTCGGGCGGCGGTTGCAGCCGCACGCCAGCGCAGGCGCGGCCGGGCTGCAGCTCGCACAGCTCGGCCGCCGCGATGATGTGCGGGCCGGTGGCGTGCACGCGATAGCAGCCGGGTTGCAGACCGCGCAGCACGAAGCGGCCCTGCGCATCGGCGGTGACGGCCCAGGCCGGCGGCGTCCAGTCGATGCCGCGGTCGCTGCCGTAGCGCGGCTGCACCCACACCTGCACCGGTCCGGAGTGGTTGCGCTCCATGACCACCTGCCCGGCAATCGTGCTCTCGGGCTCGAGTTCGGCCACCAGCAGCGGCGGCGAGCCGTTCAGCGCACCGGCGGCGCGCACCACCCGGCTGGCGAACCCGGGCGCACTGACCCGCACCAGCGCGGCGCGCTCGCCGCGCGGTGATGGCGGCACCGCGATCGGTTCGCCATCGGCAATGCCGGGCATCGGCAGCCAGTCGCTGGTGCGCGACCAGGGATCGAACGAGCCGCCGCTGCCGTAGTGCACGGCGATGCGCGCACCGGGCAACGGTGCACCGCTGCCGCGGTGCCGCGCCGCGACCAGGGCGACTGCGCCGGTGCGTGGGTCGTGCCGCAGCTGCAGATCGCGTTGCGGGCCCGTCAGCGGCGGCGAAGCCACCGGCGGCACGGCGTCGTGCCACGGTCGGGTGCGGACGGTGAACGCACCGCGGGTGCTCAGGCTCAGGCGGAAGCTGCCGTCCGCGCCGGTGGCGGCGATCGGTCCGTCGGCGCCGCCGATGGCAACCAGTTCGACCATGGCCGCCAGCGGCCGACCATCGGCGGCCGACAGCTGGCCGCTGACCCACCCGCTCGGTCGCAGCGTGAGCCGCGGGGTCTCGCCCGCCAGCACCGGCCGCTGGTCGAGGTCGTAGTAGCCAGCGCACCGGCAGTGCAGCGTCAGGGCGGTCGGCGGCACACTGCGCAGCCGGAAGGTGCCGTGCGCATCGCTGACCGTGTCGCTGGTCCAGTTGCCGCGCAGCTGCGGTGCCTCGGGCAGCAACACGCGCGTGTGCGCCAGGTCCTCGGCGCGCACGCGCACAAAGGCGACCGGCTGGCCGGCCGGATCGAGCACGCTGCCGACCAGCGTGGCCGCCCGGTACAGGGTCACGGTGCCGAGCGCGAAGTGGCGCGCGCCGGCATCGCCTTCGAGGTGGCCGGGGAAGCCGGTGACCAGCAGGCCGATGCGGCCGGCAGCCGCGATCAGCAGGCCGAAGTCGGGCTGCCGGTCGCGCCGCACGAGGGTCACGAGTTCGAAGCGACCCACACGGTCGGTCCGTACCTGCGGATGGTCGAGCGCGCTGTCGAGCCGCAACTCCGGCTGGTCGTCGCCGACCACGCCGGTGCCGGCGATCGGGCGGCCGTCGGCGTCGACCACGGTGCCGGTGACGGTCCAGCGCGCGGCGTCCGCTTCCTGGGCGTGCAGCGTGCCGGCGGCGAGCAGCCACGAGCAGGCGAGCAGGGCGGACGCCGGACGCATGGCGCCTCGACGCCGCCGCCACGCCGGGACTTCGCGATGCTGCCAGGAACCGCCGGCGCGACCGCGGCTCTGCACCCGGTTCACGCCAGCAACCCGTGCACCACTCTGCCGGCGACGTCCGTCAGCCGCATGTCGCGGCTCTGGAACCGCCAGGTCAGCCGTTCGTGGTCGATGCCGAGCAGATGCAGGATGGTGGCGTTGAAATCGTGCACGTGCACCGGATCGCGCACGATGTTGTAGGAGAAGTCGTCGGTGGCGCCGAAACGCATGCCGGCCCGGCTGCCGCCGCCGCACAGCCACGCCGTCCAGCAGCGCGGGTGGTGGTCGCGGCCGTAGTTGTCGCGCGTCAGGTCACCCTGGCTGTAGACCGTGCGCCCGAACTCGCCGGTGCACACGATCAAGGTGTCGTCGAGCATGCCGCGCTGCTCGAGATCGAGGATCAGGCCGGCGATCGGCTGGTCGGTGTCGCGGCACTGGTTCGGCAGGTCGCCGGCGACGTTGAAATGCTGGTCCCAGCCGCGGTGGAACAGTTGCACGCAGCGCACGCCGCGCTCGACCATGCGGCGCGCCAGCAGCGCGCTGGCGGCGAAGCTGCCAGGCGTGCGCACTTCGGGTCCGTACAGCGCCAACACGTGGTCGGGTTCCTGCTGCAACTGCAGCAGCTCGGGCACCGAAGCCTGCATGCGGAACGCCATTTCGTACTGCAGCACGCGCGCCGCCGTCTCCGGGTCACCGACCGCCGCGGTGGTGCGGGCATTGAGCGCGGCCAGCGCATCGAGCATCGCCCGGCGGTCGGCGCGGTCGATGCCGGGCGGGTCGTTGAGATACAGCACCGGATCGCCCTGGCTGCGCAGCGACACGCCCTGGTGCTGGCTCGGCAGGAAACCGCTGCCCCACAGCCGTGAGAACAGCGCCTGCGCTTCCTTGCGGCCGGTCCAGCTCGGCGTCATCACCACGAACGCCGGCAGGTCGCGGCTGTCGGCGCCGAGTCCGTAGCTCAGCCAGCTGCCGAAGCTCGGTCGACCCGGCAGTTCGCTGCCGGTGCAGAGGTAGGTGATGCCCGGGTCGTGGTTGATCGATTCGGTCCACATCGAGTGGATCAGGCACAGGCGGTCGACCACCTGCGCGGTGTGCGGCAGCAGTTCGCTGACGAACGTGCCGGTGTCGCCGTGGCGGCGGAAGCGGAACCTGGTCGGCGCGATCGGCAAGCGCTTCTGGCCCGAAGTCATGCCGGTCAGGCGCTGGCCCTGGCGCACCGAGTCGGGCAGTTCCTGGTCGTAGAACGCCTCCAGGCCCGGCTTGTGGTCCCACAGGTCGAGCTGCGACGGGCCCTCGCTGAGGAACAGGTAGATGACGGCCTTGGCGCGCGGCGGGAAGTGCGGGCCGCGCGGCACCGGCGGCGCGTTCGTGGCCACGCCGGCGCGCGCGCCCGGCGTGGCGCAGCCCATCAGTTCGGCGAGCGCTGCCGCGCCGAGCCAGCCGGCGCCGCGGCCGAGCAGCGCGCGGCGGGTCAGCAGGTGCGCAGCATCGGTGCGTGGGTCCATCGCTCAATCCCTGGTCAAGGTCGCGTCGAGGTTGAACAGCACACTGGCAACGACGGTGAACGCCGCGAGTTCAGCGGCGGCGATGTCGCCCGGCACCGGCGATTCGCCGACCGCCAGCAGCGCCGCCGCCGCGGCGGGGTCGCCGGCATAGCGCGCGCGTTGCCGCTGCAGCAGGCTGGTCAGCACCTGCAGGTCCGCGGTCGTCGGCGCGTGCGCGGTGCAGCAGCGATAGCCGAAGGCGAGGCGGGCCTCGTCGCCGTCACCACCGCTGCCGAGCAGCCGCGCGGCGAACGCGCGCGCGCACTCGACGAACTGCACGTCGTTCCAGGTCACCAGGGCCTGCAGTGGTGTGTTGGTGCGCGCGCGCGTGACCGTGCAACTCTCGCGCGAGGGCGCATCGAACGCGGTCATCGCCGGATGCGGCGCGGTGCGCTTCCAGAACGTGTACAGGCTGCGGCGCCACAGCGCCGGGCCGTGGTCCTGGACGAAGCGGACGGTGTTGCTGGTCGGGTAGCCGACGGCCTCCCAGATGCCTGGTGGCTGGTAGGTCTTGACGCTCGGACCGCCGACCTGGTCGTGCAGCAGACCGGCCAGGAACAGCGCCTGGTCACGCACCTGCTCGGCGTCGAGGCGGAAGCGCGGACCGCGCGCCAGCAGCCGATCGTCGGGGTCGCTGGCCCACGCCGCCTTTGGTGCACTGCTCGCCTGCCGGTAGGTCTGTGACAGCACGCACAGTCGCAACACGTGCCGCAGGTCCCAGCCCGAGCGCACGAACTCAGCGGCCAGCCAGTCGAGCAGTTCGGGATGGCTCGGCCATTCGCCTTGCGTGCCGAAGTCGCCGGCGGTGCGCACCAGGCCGTTGCCGAACAACATCTGCCACAGCCGGTTCACGGTCACCCGTGCCGGCAGCGGATTGCGGCCATCGACCAGCCAGCGCGCCAGCGCCAGGCGGTCGTGCGGCACGCCGGCCGGCAACGGCGGCAGGAACGCCGGCACGTCGGCGGTGACCACTTCACCGTGCTTGTCGTACTGGCCGCGGGTGCGCACCCAGGTGGTGCGGCGCTCGCTGCGCTCGGCCATCACCAGGCTGATCGGCACCGACGCGGACAGCGCCGCGCGCTCCTGCTCGAGCAAGCGCAGCGCCTCGGCCTGCGCCTGCCACCCGGCGGTGAAGTGGCGCCGGTAGTGCGACCGCAGCAACTGCTGCTGCTCGGCGCTGCGCGCCGGCGTCGCCGTGCGCATGGCGGCGAGCACTTCGGGCGGCGCGCCGCTGCCGGCCTCGCCGACGTTGCGGTAGCAGAACGCGTGGCCGAGGCCGGCATTGCTGACCTTCAGCAGCAGCACGTTGCGCCCGGGTCGCAGCCACGCTTCGATCTGCTCCTGGTCGGGTGCGGCAGCGCGCGTCACGTCGTGCGCGAGCAGCCGCCGGCCGTCGAGCCACACCGAAAGGCCGTCGTCGCTGCCGCAGGTGAAATGCAGCAGGCGCGCGTCGGGCGAGTCGATCACGCGGCGCAGGTAGTCGGCGCAGATCCCCGGCGACAGCTCGTGCACCCGGTCGTCGACGAACGAAGGCTTCGGCGTCCAGCGCATGCCGGCGGGTGCGGTGTCGCCGCGGCCGCCGTCGGCCTCGGGGCCGTAATCGGTGCCGAACACCTCGGCGACCGGACCGGGAAACGGGCCCAGCTGCTGCCACGGGCCGCTCTGCACCGGCAGCGCTTCGGTGTCGGCGGTCACGGCCAGCCGGCAGCGGGCGAACGCGTGCGCGGCGAACTGCGACTGGAAGCGCAGCGTGACGCGCAACAGCGTGCCGCCGGCGAAGTCGAGCGGCGCGAAGCACAGCACCGCGGCGTGTTCGTGGCGCGCACCGTCGACGCCCCAGCCGCTGGCCGGGTCGTCATCGAGCGCGTTGGCGATCGGGAAACCGCGCTGGCAGTAGTCGGCGTAGGCGGCGGTGACCGCGACCGCAAGGCCCGCGCTGCTGCCGTCCTTCGGCCCGGCGACCAGTTCGATGCCGGTCAGCACGAAGTTGCCGTTGCCGGCGAAGCGGCCGGGGCCCTGGCCATCGTCGGTGCGCAGCGCCTCGATGCGCAGCGCCCGGACGGCGCGCAGGTCGGTGCCGGCCTCGATCTCGTACACGTCCTGGGCGGGCAGCGGACCGGTTGCCAGCAGCGACTGGTCGGCCTGCGGCACCAGCACCGTGTCACCGGTGGCCGACGCCCGGCTCGGCTCCAGCACCTGCCAGCGCGCGGCATCCAAGGCCAGCAGCTGCCGTTCCCAGGCGGCCTGGGCGGCGTCGAGCCGCGGCTCCGGTGCGTCGATGCGGGCGCGCAGCGCGGCGATCCTGGCGTCGAGGTCGGCCAGACCCTGCTGCTGTGCCGGCGTCGGGAACGGTTGCTGCGGCGGCGGCGCGCGCACGTTGTCGTCACTGCCGTTCTCGGCGATCGAATGGAAGAAATCGAACAGCTGGTAGAACTCGCGCTGGCTGACCGGATCGAACTTGTGGTCGTGGCACTGGGCGCAGCCCAGCGTGAGGCCGAGCCACACGGTGCCGGTGACGGCGACCCGCTCGGCGGCGTACTTGAACAGGTACTCCTCGTCGATGATGCCGCCCTCGCCGGTGGTGCAGCCGTTGCGATGGAACCCCGACGCGATCTGCTGCGCCGGCGTCGCCGCCGGCAGCAGGTCGCCCGCGAGCTGTTCGATCGTGAAGCGATCGAACGGCATGTTGCTGGCGAACGCGCCGATCACCCAGTCGCGCCACAGCCACAGCGCGCGTTCGTTGTCGAGGTGGTAGCCGTGCGTGTCGCCGTAGCGGGCGACGTCGCACCAATGCCGCGCCATGTGCTCGGCATGGTGCGGCGAGGCCAGCAGCCGATCGACGGCGCGGGCGAACGCGTCGGCGCCGGCATCGGCCAGGAACGCGTCGAGTTCGCCGGCGGTCGGCGGCAGGCCGGTGAGGTCGTGGGTGACGCGGCGCAGCCAGGTGGCGCGGTCGGCTTCGGCGTTCGGCTGCAGGCCGAGTTGCTCGAGGCGGGCGAGCACGAACCGATCGAGGTCGCTGCGCGGCCAGGATGCGGCGCGCACCGCCGGCGGGTGGTCGTGCACCGGCGCCACGAACGACCAGTGCGGCTCGTAGTCGGCACCGTGCTCGATCCAGGCGCGCAGCGTGCTGATCTCCGCAGCGGTCAGCGGCTTCTTGGTCGCTGCCGGCGGCATCCGTTCGGCAACGTCGTCATGGGTCACGCGGGCGAGCAGCGCACTGCCGGCCGGTACGCCGGCCACGATGGCGGTGTGGCCGGACGGCAGCTCTGCGGTGGCGACTTCGCGGCGGTCGAGCCGGAGCTCGGCCTTGCGCGCCTTGCTGTCCGGGCCGTGGCAGCGGAAGCAGTGGTCGGCGAGGATCGGCCGGACGTCACGGTTGTACGACGGCGGTGCGGGCGTCTGCGCCGACAGGGTGGCGGCAGACACCAGGGCAGTCAGCCAGGCAGAAAGCAGAAGGCGCACCGTAATCCTCGGCGCCGACTCTACGGCTCGCCGCGCCGACCACCAAGACGCGCGGCCTTTGCCTCGCGCCACCGCGGGCCGCGGCCGGCACGCTCGCGGCGTGCAGCTGCGGAAACCGAAAGTTGCATGGACGTCGGCGGCGTCATCCGCTACAGGATCCGGCCCGGTCCGGGCGACCTCGACCGCCCTCGCATCTCCGTGAACACCGTCCTCGTCACCGGTGGCGCCGGCTTCATCGGCAGCCACCTCGCGAGCCGCCTGCTGGCGGCGGGGAAGACGGTGCGCGTGCTCGACAACCTCGATCCGTTCTACGACCCGGCGCTGAAGCGCAAGAACCTCGACGAACTGGCCCGGACCGGCGGCCAGCGCTTCGAGTTCCTCGACGGCGATCTGCGCGATGCCGGCAAGTGCCGCCGCGCGGTGGCTGGCGTCGACGTGGTCGTCCACCTGGCCGCGCTCGCCGGCGTGCGGCCGTCGATCCAGGATCCGGTGCGCTACATGGAGGTGAACGTCACCGGCACGCAGATCCTGCTGCAGCAACTCGACAGCAGGCAGGTGCCGGTGGTGTTCGGCAGCAGCAGTTCGGTGTACGGCGGCAACACCAAGGTGCCGTTCGCCGAGACCGATGCGGTCGATCACCCGGTGTCGCCGTACGCCGCGAGCAAGCGGGCCGGCGAGCTGCAGTGCTACACGTTCCACCATCTGCGCGGCAACGCGGTCACCTGTCTGCGGTTCTTCACCGTCTATGGCCCACGCCAGCGTCCGGAGATGGCGATCCACCAGTTCACGCGCGGCATCGTCGACGGCACGCCGATCCCGGTGTTCGGCGACGGCAGCAGCCGGCGCGACTACACCTATGTCGATGACATCTGCGATGGCGTGCTGGCGGCGATGACGCGCCAGAGCGGCTACGAGCTGTACAACCTCGGCGGTTCGGCCACCATCTCGCTGCTCGAACTGGTGGCGCTGCTCGGCGAGCTGCTCGGCCGCGAGCCGAAGCTGCAGCGCCTGCCGGACCAGCCGGGCGACGTCAAGGTCACCTTTGCCGACATCGGCAAGGCGCAGCGGGAACTCGGCTACCGCTGCACCACGCCGGTCGCACTCGGCCTGCGCAAGTTCTGTGACTGGTACCGGCAGCAGCGGGCCGAAAGGCCGCAGTGAGCGCGCGCTATCTGGTCACCGGCGGCGCCGGCTTCATCGGTTCGCACCTGTGCGAGCTGCTGCTGCAGCAGGGCCGCAAGGTCACCGTGCTGGACAACTTCGTCACCGGCAAGCGGCAGAGCCTCGCCAGCCTGAGCGGCGATCTGGTGGTGATCGAGGGCAGCGTGCAGGACCCGCAGGCCGTGCGGCAGGCGATGGCCTCGGTGCGCGGCGTGTTCCACATGGCGGCGCTGCCGTCGGTGGCGCGCAGCATCGAGCAGCCGCTCGATTCGCACCATGCCAACGCCACCGGCACGCTGACGGTGCTGGAGCTGGCGGCCAAGGCCGGGGCGCGCGTCGTGTATGCCGGCAGTTCGTCGGCCTACGGCAACCAGCCGGTGGCGCAGAAGCACGAAGCGCTGCGCGAGGACCCGCTGTCGCCGTACGCTGCCGCCAAGCTGGCTGGCGAGCTGTACTGCCGCGCGTTCGCGCGCGTGCACGCGCTGCCGGTGGTGGTGACCCGGTTCTTCAACGTGTTCGGGCCGCGGCAGACGCCGGACAGTCCGTACTCGGGCGTGGTCGCCGCGTTCTGTCTGGCGCTGGTGCGCGGCACGCGGCCGCGGATCGACGGCGATGGCGGCCAATCGCGCGACTTCACCTACGTCGAGGACGTGGTCACCGGCGTGCTGGCGGCGATGGACGCCGGCACCAGCGGCTGCGAGATCGTCAACCTCGCCTACGGCCAGTCCCACACGGTGCTGCAACTGCTCGACCTGCTGTCGGGCATCGCCGGCCGCAAGGTCGAACCGGTGTTCGCCCCGCCGCGCCTCGGCGACGTGCGCAGCTCGCTGGCCGACATCAGCCGCGGCAAGACCCTGTTCGGCTTCGCTCCGCGGATCGGTTTCGCCGCAGGACTGCAACGTACGTTCCAATGGTATCGGAGTCAGCAAACATGAAAGGCGTCGTCCTCGCAGGCGGTCTCGGCACGCGGCTCTATCCGCTGACCAAGATCACCAACAAGCATCTGCTGCCGGTGTTCGACAAGCCGATGATCTACTACCCGATCCAGTGTCTGGTGAACGCCGGCATCACCGACATCCTGGTGGTGACCGGTGGCAACTCGGCCGGCGACTTCCTGCAGCTGCTCGGCAACGGCGCCGACTTCGGGCTCAAGCGCATCAACTACGCCTACCAGCAGGGCGAGGGTGGCATCGCCGACGCATTGAAGCTGGCCGAGGCGTTCGCCGAGGGCAGTGCGATCTGCGTCGTGCTCGGCGACAACATCATCGAGGGCAACATCAAGCGCGCGGTCGATGACTTCAGGCAGCAGCGCACCGGCGCCAAGATCCTGCTGAAGGAAGTGCAGGATCCCGAGCGCTTCGGCGTCGCCACCGTCAAGGACGGCAAGGTGCTCAAGATCACCGAGAAGCCGAAGGTCCCCGAATCCAACCTCGCGGTGATCGGCATCTACCTGTACGACGCCGCGGTGTTCGACATCTGCCGGCGGTTGAAGCCGTCGAACCGCGGCGAGCTCGAGATCACCGATGTCAACAACGAGTACCTGGCGCGCGGCAGCCTCAGCTGCGAAGTGTTGAAAGGCTGGTGGACCGACGCCGGCACGTTCGAATCGCTGTATCGTTCGGCGACGTTGATCCGCGAGAACGGCGCCAACCGGATGGACGTCTGACCAAGGCAGGTGACCGGGGCAGCGGTTTTGGGTTCATGATGGCGCGGCTCGACTATCTGGTGACCGGCAGCAATGGCCAGCTCGGCCGCGTGCTGCTGCAGCTGCTGGCGCAGCGCGGCCTGCGCGCCGCCGGCAGCAACCATCAGCAGCTCGCGGTCGAGGACCAGGACGCGGTGCGCAAGTGGGTCGGGCACCACCGGCCGCGCTTCGTGCTGCACTGCGGCGCCTGGACCGACGTCGATGGCTGCGAGCGCGACCCGGCCAGGGCCGACCGCATCAACGGTCACGGCACCGGCTACCTGGCCGAGTCGTGCGTCGGCAACGACTGCGGGCTGCTGTACGTCAGCACCGACTTCGTGTTCGATGGCCGGGCCAGCACCCCGTACGCAGTCGACGCCGTGGTGGCGCCGCTGTCGGCGTACGGGCGCAGCAAGCTGCTCGGCGAGCAGGCGGTGCTGCGGCACGACCGCGCCGGCTTCTACGTGCTGCGCACCAGCTGGGTGTTCGGTCCCGGCGGCAAGAACTTCCCGCGCGCGATCCTCGACCGCGCCAGGTCCGGGCAGCCGCTCGCGGTGGTGACCGACCAGCTCGGCCGGCCGACGCTGACCCGCGACCTGGCGGCAGCGGTGGTCGATCTGTGCGAGTCGCAGGCCGCGGCCGGCGTCTACCACGCGGCCAACGAGGGCCAGTGCAGCTGGCACCAGTTCGCCACCGAGATCCTGCAGCACGCGGGCCTCGGTCACCTGGCGATCGGTACGATGACCGCCGCCGAACTGGCGCGCCCGGCACCGCGACCCGCGTACTCGGTGCTCGACACGCACAAGCTGACGGCGGTGCGCGGCCAACCGCTGCCACACTACCTCGATGCCCTGTCGCGCTACCTGAAGGAAGAACGGCCGTGAGCAAGATCCTCGTCACCGGCGGCGCCGGCTTCATCGGCTCCAACTTCGTCCGCATGCTGCTGCTCGGCAGCGACCATCAGGTCGTCAACGTCGACCAGCTGACCTACGCCGGCAACCTCGAGAACCTGAAGGACGTGGAGCGCAACTCGCGCTACACGTTCCAGAAGGCCGACATCGCCGACCCGGCGCAGATGGACACGGTGTTCGGCAGCCACCGGCCCGACCTGGTCGTGCACTTCGCCGCCGAGAGCCACGTCGACCGCTCGGTGCTCGACGCCACGGCGTTCATCCGCACCAACGTGGTCGGCACGCAGGTGCTGCTCGACAAGAGCCGCATCTACAAGGTGCAGCGGTTCGTGCACGTCAGCACCGACGAGGTCTACGGTTCGCTCGGGCCGTGGGGCTACTTCACCGAGGCGACGCCGCTGCAGGCCAACTCGCCGTACTCGGCCAGCAAAGCCGGCAGCGATCTGCTGGTGCGCGCCGCGGTGCACACCCACCAGCTCGACTGCGTGATCACGCGCTGCTCGAACAACTACGGGCCGTACCAGTTTCCGGAGAAGCTGGTGCCGTTGATGATCGCCAACGCGCTCGAGGGCAAGCGGCTGCCGGTGTACGGCGACGGCAAGAACGTGCGCGACTGGATCTACGTCGCCGACCACTGCGAAGGCATCCGTGCGGCGATGGAGCGCGGCAGCGCCGGCGAGGTCTACAACTTCGGCGGCGATGCCGAGCGCGAGAACCTGACGGTGGTCAGGGAGATCCTGCGCCTGTGCGGCAAGGGCGAGGAGCTGCTGCAGTACGTCAAGGACCGCCCGGGCCACGACCGCCGCTACGCGATGGATTCGAGCAAGGCGCGGGCGACCTTGAACTGGACACCGCACCACACCTTCGAAGCGGGCCTGCGGGCCACGGTCGACTGGTACCAGGCCAACCGGTCGTGGTGGGAGCGGGTCCGGTCAGGCGCCTACCAGGCCTACTACCAGCAGCAGTACGGCAATCGCTGACGGCTTCCCGGCGGATCCGCGGTCGGCCGACCGTCGCCGGCGGCAGCCCGGATCAGGTCGGGCGGGCCGAACTGCCGATGACGCCGGCGGTCCCTCGCCGGTCCGAGCTTTGCCTGCGGCCTTGGCCTTCCTAACATGCTCGCTGCCGCAAAGTGTGGCCGAGAGGTCGAGTGACGCGAGTGTTCTTCGAGCAAAGGCGATGGTTCGTGCTGCTGTGGTCCCTGCTGTGCATCGGCCTCGCCAGCTGCGAGAGCTTCGAGGAGAAGCGCATCCGCGAGCTGATGAAGGAGAAGGGGTTCGGCACCCGCGCCCAGGGCGACGCCACGGTCGAGAACTATCTCGCCGGCGGCGACGCGGTGGTGTTCACGCTGCCGCCGACCAGCTGGGCGCAACCCGGCATGGAACGCCTGTACCAGCTCACCCTGCCGCAGTTCGTGGCGATCGACGGCACCATCCTGATCCCGTATGTGGGGTCGATGCAGGTGCTCGGCCTGACCGAGGCGGAGTTGTCGCGCCAGGTCAAGGACCTGCTGCGGCCGGTGTTCAAGGACAAGGACATCGACATCCAGGCACGGATCGCGTCGCCGGGGGCGAAGTTCTTCTACACCTTCGGCGAAGCCGGCATCCGCGGCCGGCAACCGATGCTCAAGGCCGACCTGACGCTGTTCGAGGCGGTGGCGACGATCGGCTACACCAACCTCGCCAACATCGGCCGCGTGTACCTGATCCGGCCCGACGCCGAGAACCCGTTGGTGATGCAGGTCAACATGCGCGAGATGATCCTCACCGGCATGACGGCGCGGAACTTCCAGATCCACGAGAACGACTCGATCTACATCCCGCCGACGTTCCTCGGCATGATCGCCCGCATCCTCGAGCGGCTGTTCTCGCCGGTGGCGATCGTCGTGCAGTCGCTGATCGGCGTGGCGCAGGTGCGGCAGTCGTACGACATCGTCACCGGCAAGCAGCCGAGCGGTTTGTTCTACCGGTTCTAGCGATGCCGGCCGCCACCACGGAAGGCGTGCGCAGAGCGCGGCTCCGGCGACCGGGCGGGCGGGAGCGCGGCGCATG
>Ga0209488_10002674_pt1 | contig 14560 bp, 11 predicted proteins | sample Rivendell_Oct201_8_FD_188349 | JGI IMG/M metagenome (GOLD analysis project Ga0209488, IMG submission 188349) | Vadose zone soil microbial communities from the Eel River Critical Zone Observatory, Northern California, USA -... | ecosystem: Environmental > Terrestrial > Soil > Vadose zone >... | reverse complement strand
TGATCCATTCCCGCGCCCGGCGATGCACCGGGACGAATGCCGCCGCCAGAAAATCCGCCAGCGTGGAGCCCGCCAAATCCGCCGGCGTGGAAGCCTCCATGGCCTCCCCCATGAAAGCCTCCCAGACCGCCGCCATGGAAGCCGGCGCCTCCCGTCCCACCGTGGAAGCCGCCGGCAATCCCACCTCCGTGGAACCCGCCACCGCCCGCTGTTGCGTGAAAGCCCCCGCCTCCCGCTCCTCCGCGGAAACCGCCCCCGCCTCCTCCTCCGTGGAAACCGCCGCCCCCACCGCCGCCGCCTCCATGCGCGGCGTAGGCGAGATCCGGCGCTGACAGCGCCGCGACGCACAAAAGAGCGGCCGAAAGAACCTGCACGGCCTTACCAATCCCGAGCCGAGCGCGAAGGCGTGGCACGGCGACATCACGGCCGTCGGGAATGACCTGGTTCATGCAGAGCTGCTCCTCTATGTCGGCCGCCTGGACGGCCGCGCATGAGGACTATTTCAGGCAGACCCGTGGACCGGCGGTCGCCGCGCGATGAAATCGGATTTAATCGGCGGCTTGACTAGGTTTGAGCCGTGGCTGCGTCAGGCTCGCGAACGGTGTAGCCGGCGCCTGTAACGGTGTGGATAAGCCGGCACTCGAAGCCATCGTCGATCTTCTGGCGCAGACGGTGAATGTGCATGTCGACGATGTGACCGCGCGCCTCGAAATCGTAGGTCCACGCCGCTTCGAGCAGCATCGAGCGGGTGACTACCTGCCCGGCATGCCGGAGCAGCTGCTCAAGCAGGAGGTATTCGCGGCGTTGCAGCTCGATCACCCGGCCGGCCCGCGAGACGGTGCGCAATTCGGTATCGAGCTCGAGATCCCCGACCCGAAGAACGGCCCGGTGCCGCGAACGATCGCTGCGGCGTCCCAGCGCCTCCAGTCGCGCCAGAAGTTCGCCAAAGGAATAGGGTTTGGCCATGTAATCGTCACAGCCGGCCTGCAGACCCTCGACTCGGTCGGTCGTGGTGGCGATCCCGCTCAGCATCAGCACCAGCATCCGCCGGTCGCGACGGCGCAGGCGCCGGACGAGGGTTACACCGTCGATGCCCGGCAGTTTGCGATCAACGACAAGCGCATCGTAGATCCCTTCGACGGCCATCGCCAAGGCCGTCTCGCCGTCGTCGACGCGATCGACGATATGGCCGCTTTCGGTCAGACCGCGGACCAGATAGTCCGCCGTCCGCCGGTCGTCCTCAGCCACGAGCACGCGCAAGCCAGGATACCCCTGCTTAAAAACGAATTCACGTCCCGGAGATGAGCATGTTGCCTCACCGGGGCAACATAGGATGACCGCTTAAACGCGCCAGCGGGATGCTGGTTCACTCCTGAGAGAACGGAATGTTTCGATGAAGAGCCGAACCTATGCGGCTTTGGCCTTGATTTTCCTGTGCTTTGTGAGCGCCCCGCGTTGGCGCACCGGCAGCGCGGTATGATGCCGCACCCACCGGCGCACGCGATCAACCCGAGCCTTTCGTTGTCGGCGCGGGCCATCAGTCCGCCGGAGCAGCTGGCGATCGGCCGCGAGCTCAACAGCTATACGGGCATTAACTGGAGGCTTTCCGCTCCAGCGTTATCTCAGGCGCGTGGCCACATGGACAGGACGGCGGTATGTTATCGATAGTTCCTTCCGAAGATAGGGTAAGCATGACCAGAGTGCTGGTCATAGAAGATGATCGGCGGACCGCCGCGGAAATCGCGGCGGCGCTCGGCGATCATGGCTTCGACGTGGAGTGCGCCTACAACGGCCGCGACGGCCTGCTGAAGGCGACCGCCGAGAAATACGACGCGATCGTCCTTGATCGGATGCTGCCGGGAGATCTCGACGGCCTGGGCGTCCTCGCGACATTGCGGACCATTCGAACCGAAACACCCGTCCTGATCCTGAGCGCTTTATCGGCGGTGGACGAGCGCGTGCGCGGACTCCGGGCCGGCGGCGATGATTATCTGACAAAGCCCTTCGAATTCGTCGAACTGACCGCCCGGCTCGAGGTTCTGATTCGGCGTCACGCCATGCCGCAGCGGGAGACGACGTTGCGGGTCGGTGACTTGCAGGTCGATCTGCTTACCCGAGAGGTGCGGCGCGCGGGACGGACGATCGAGCTCTTGCCGCGGGAATATCGGTTACTCGAATACCTGATGCGGCACGCCGGTCGGGTGGTCACGCGGACAATGCTGTTCGAGGAGGTCTGGGGGTATCATTACGACCCGCAGACGAATGTCATCGACGTTCATATCGGCCGCCTGCGTAGGAAGCTCGAAGAGGGCGAACTGCCCCAGATGATCCACACGGTTCGGGGTTCGGGCTATGTCCTCCGTCGGGCTGAGTGATATCCCGCGCACGACGAGCTTTCGGCTCGCGCTGCTGTTTCTCGGCCTATTCGGGGCAGCTTCGCTAATTTTGTTCGGTTTCATGTATTGGCAGACGGCCCGCTATCTTTCGAACGGCCTCGACGACTGGCTCGGGAACGAAATGGCATCGCGGAGCGCCGAACACTCCAGCGAACGCATGAGACAGTTGAATACGCGCGCGACGCTCGATCCGGAGGGCCGCCGCCCGATTGCGCTCTTCGATGCCGCAGGCCACTGGGTTGCCGGGGGTGCCGCAACGCTGCCGACGCCGTTGCCGGCAATGGACCGGCCATTCGACTTCATGCTGCGGCGGGGGACTGAGGCTGCGCCGTTTCGCGGCATCCTTCACCGGCTTGCATCCAGCGACATTCTCCTCGTCGCTGCGGACATGCGCGAGGTTCGTCAGTTCCGCGACCTGCTGCTCAACGCGATGGCATCGGGCGCGCTGGTGGTTCTCGCTTTGGGAATGACCGGCGCGGTCCTCACCGGAGCGGGAGCGCTCGGTCGCATCGATGGGGTCACGCAGGCAATCGAGCGCATCGTCAACGGCGATTTGAGCGGCCGTCTCCCGAGCAGCAGGAAGGGCGGCGACGTCAATAGGTTGATTCAGGTCGTCAACCGTATGCTGGACGAAATCGAGCGTCTGATGAATGACGTGAAGGGCGTGACGGAAGACATAGCGCACGACCTGCGGACGCCACTGACCCGCCTTCTCGCCGGGCTGGAACGGGTGCGTCGGCGCGACGCGACGGCCGAGGAATACGTTGCAGCGGTCGAAGAGGCGATTGCCGAGACCAAGGGCATTCTTGCCACCTTCGGTGCCCTGCTCCGCATTGCCGAGGTCGAGGCCGGCGCGCGACGCGCCGGGTTCAGAACGCTCGACCTGACCACGGTGGCGACCGACGTTGCCGAACTCTACGAACCGATGGCCGAGGGAAAGCATATCCTGCTTTCGGTCGAGGACGATGTTGCCGCCGCCAGTGCCGAAATGGCCGGCGACCCAAGCTTGCTGTTCGAGGCGATCAGCAATCTCGTCGATAACGCCATCAAATTCACCCCTCCCGGCGGGCGGGTCGCGCTGCGCATTTTGCGCCAAAAAGATCGTCTTGCCATCGAGGTCAGCGATACGGGTCCGGGCATTCCCGAAGCGGAGCGGGACGCGGTGCTGCGGCGGTTCCATCGCGTCGAAAAGTGCCGGAGCACGCCGGGCAGCGGGCTCGGCCTGAGCTTGGTCGCCGCCGTCGCAAAGCTGCACGGGCTCGACCTCGCGATCGAAGACGCTCGGCCCGGCTGCCGCGTGACGTTGTGGCGTGACGGGATCCCCGGCAGACAACAGCAGCCGGATTTCGCGGCCTCCACCTCCTCCGCCTCTTCCAGCGCGGCAATAGCCTAACCGGGCTGCCCGCCTTCGTCAGTATGGGCGAGCAGCCGGGCCGCGCACGGTCGATACGCCGCCGGTAGAGTTGGAGTTCCCTATGGGCAGCGCCGAAGACGCCCCGCGATCAGCACAGAGGGCGGTTGGTAAGGCATTGAAAAAATTTGATTGATCGGCCCCGCCGCCTCACGCCCGCCAGCTCATTAAAAACAAATTCATCCTTAAGCGACGCGTGCGCCATCTATTTACCGATATCTCCTTTTCACAGCCATGATCTCCGTCTTCTCCAGTGGCTGGCGAGTTGCTTCGACTGCCTTCACCAAATTAGAGGAACAGAGTCGGATGGAGACGATCAGCTTCGGAACCAGCACTGTTGCCGAGCGTCCTACCGCCCCGGCCGTATCGTCGGTGGGCTTCAACAACAACGGTCGCGTTGCAGAGAACCATAACGATTTGTGCGCGGCATTGTTGGCGATCGCCAGTCACGATTTGCGCCAGCCGTTGCAGGTCATCATGGGCGCGCACGATATCCTCGCCAAAATCCTCAACAGCCAGGTCGAGCAGACACAATTGGCACGGGTCGAAGGTGCGACGAGCAAATTGAGCGACAAACTGGATCAGCTTGTCGACGCTCTCCGGCTGTTCGATCCGTCCAGCGGCGGGCATCGCGAGACCGTCCAGCTCGGTCCGATTTTCGAACAGGCCGAAGCGGAGTTCCTCGAAGCGGCACGGCTCAGAGGAATCAGGCTTCGCATCTTTCCGACCTGCGCTGCCGTGTCGAGCAACCCGGTACTGGTGCGCGGAATACTGCGGAACCTGATCCGCAACGCGATCGACTACACGCCCAGCGGTGGTCGCGTGCTGGTCGCTGCCCGCCGGCGCGGCGCGACGGTACGCCTCGAGGTTCGCGACAACGGCGTCGGCATCCCGGTCGGCGAGTTGGCGGATGTCTTCAGGCCATTTCACCGAGTGGACACGACCCGCTCCGACGGGCTCGGACTGGGTCTTTTTATCGTCAAATGCGCGGCGGCGTTCCTCGGTCATGGTGTCCAAGTGCATTCAGTATTGGGACGGGGCTCGCGGTTCGTGGTGGTGGCGAGCGCCGCTCCGCTCGGCGTCACGGCGATCAGCCTCGGTTGAACCGCACGATCCGTTACAACACCAGGCGCGGGGCAATCGGCAGCTGCCGGCTCTGAATTTGTGATTCGTCATGTTCGCGATTGGGACGGCCAAGCTCGACCTAACATGCCTTTTTGTCGAGCGGCTGCTCGACAGGCTGCTGCAAGCAACACACATTGTGTATGCCAGAGAGGCATGCAGCGCCCGGCTTGCCGCCTGCTCAAACCTTCCGTTATCGACCCGCCGAGAGCCGGCAGGCGGCATGACGGCCGGTCGGCAATCGGAGGAACAGCGATGATCGTGTTGCTGCTAGGGCTGCTGATCGGCGTCGTCGCCGGCCTGCGCACCTTTACCGCGCCGGCAGCGGTGAGCTGGGCGGCCCATCTCGGCTGGTTGCCGCTTGCCGGCACGCCGCTCGCCTTCATGGGCTCGGTTTGGGCGGCCGGCATATTGACCGTGCTGGCATTCGTCGAATTCGTCATCGACCAGCTACCCTCCGCTCCGAGCCGCAAGGCGCCTCGCGGGTTTGGCGCCCGCATCGTGTCGGGTGCCCTGTCCGGGGCAGCGCTCGGCGCGCTCCCGGGCCTGCTGATCGCCGGCGGCATCGCCGGGATCGTCGGCGCGGTGATCGGCACTCTGGGCGGATATGCCGCCAGAGCGAGGCTCGCCGCCGCGTTCCGCCAGGATATGCCGGCCGCGTTCATCGAGGACGCCGTCGCGATCGTTCTCGCAATCCTGGTCGTGCTGGTGATCAAATGAGCCGGCCTTTCGATGCCATCATCATCGGCGCCGGACAGGCCGGCCCGCCGCTCGCCGGCCGGCTCACCGCCGCCGGCATGTCAGTGGCGCTGATCGAGCGCCATCTGTTCGGCGGGACCTGCGTCAACACCGGTTGCATGCCGACCAAGACGCTCGTCGCCAGCGCCTATGCCGCCCACCTCGCCCGGCGCGCCGCCGATTACGGGGTCATGCTGGATGCGCCACCCCGCATCGACATGGCACGCGTGAAGGCGCGGGCGGATGCCGTTTCCGCGAAAGCTCGCGCCGGGGTCGAAAATTGGCTCCGCGGCATGAAGGGTTGCACGGTCATCAACAGTCACGCGCGTTTTGTGGCGCCGGATACGGTGTCCGTCGGCGAGGAGAGACTGACCGCGCCGCGCATCTTCATCGATGTCGGCGGACGCGCCGCCGTGCCACCCCTCCCCGGCGTCGACCAGGTGCCGTATCTGACCAACACCTCGCTGCTCGCTCTCGACCGGCTCCCCGAGCATCTGATCATCATCGGCGGCAGCTATATCGGTCTTGAATTCGCGCAAATGTACCGGCGGTTCGGCGCCGAGGTGACGATCGTCGAGAAGGAGCAGCGCCTCGTCGCGCGCGAGGACGAGGACGTTTCGCAGGCGATCCGCGAGATCCTCGAAGGCGAAGGCATAACAATGCGCCTCAGCGCCGAATGCATTCGCCTGGCGCCGCATCCGGACGGCGTCGCCGTTGGCGTCGAGTGCGCCTCGGGCAATCCCGAGACCGTCGGCTCGCACGTCCTTCTCGCCGTCGGCCGGCGTCCCAACACCGATGATCTCGGCCTCGACAAGGCTGGTGTCGCGGCGGATTCCCGCGGCTACATTCAAATCGACGACTTCCTCAAGACCAACGTGCCGGGCATCTGGGCACTCGGCGAATGCAATGGCCGCGGCGCCTTTACCCACACGGCCTACAACGATTTCGAGATCGTCGCCGCCAACCTTCTCGACGGCGAAGCGCGCAAGGTCAGCGAGCGCATCCTCGGCTACGCGCTTTACATCGATCCGCCCCTCGGCCGGGTCGGCATGACCGACAACCAGGCCCGCGCCAGCGGCCGGCCGCTGCTCGCTGGGCATCGACCGATGAGCCGTGTCGGGCGCGCGATCGAAAAGGGCGAGATGCAGGGCTTCATGAAGGCCGTCGTCGACGCCGAGACCCGAAAGATCCTGGGGGCTACGATCCTCGGCACCAGCGGCGACGAGGCAATCCACGGCATCATCGACATCATGAATGCCGGCGTGCCCTACACGATTTTGCAGCGCGCGGTGCCGATCCACCCGACGGTGTCCGAACTGATCCCGACCCTGCTTGGCGAGATGCAACCCATCCGCTGAACGCGCGAGCTCTCGCGACTACGAGATGTCGCCGACAACGGAGCTATCGCTCATCTAACGATCCCGGGTTCAGGAAGAACTAGCGCGGTCGCCCTACTGGTCACTCCGATAAAAGCGATTTTTCATCCCCGCGACAGGCGCATGCGAAGGTCATCAGCCCCGATGCCGCACCCGAGGGTTACGCGGCTTTCGACTCTGGCGTTGCGCACAAATTCGCCATCGATCCGCACGGCAGCGTGGCGCGACGCTAACTTCCTTGCGAGCAGCGAGCCCCTGATCTTGGACGTTCGGATGCCACCCGAGCGCTATCGCTAGCTCCGCGTCCGATTAAAAGCGATTTCATCTTCGCGCAAAGCACCCGCCACACGCCGGTGCCAAATAATCCTGTGATAGCCGAAATCCGGCGCCTCAGCAGGAAAACGCCATGCTTACACCTGCTATTAGCCTCCTCTTCAGCGGTCTTTGGCTGACGTATCTCGCAATCCTCGCGGCTCGTACCGCGCCGGCGCTGCGAGCTATCGCTCAGCGCTCCGTCCGCGGCCGCTAGGCGAAGGCGCATCGCGCTACGAATTGGATATGGCCTGGCGCCGCGTCTCGGCGCCGGCCGCAAATCCCCGCCGATGATCCGGCTAACCGAAAACCTGGGTGGACGTAACCCGTAGCCAGCGGTGGCCGCCCGGGCCGAATAGCGCAGGTAGAGACATGGACGACCAACGCTTTCATCCCTCACCGAGCGTCCGCGATGTCGCCGGAGCCTGGGTGCTTTGCGCGGTGATCGCCGCGCTGGCACTGGGGCTCGCGAGCACGACCAGCGGGGGTATGCCGCCAGCCGCGACAGTGGCCGCAAAAGCATCGCCATGTCCGGTGCGCCAAGGATCGGTTTGCCAGCCCTTGACGGAAACAGCGAGGAACAAGGTGGGTTCGGTAGCTGGGCTGCGCCACCTGACGGTGCCGACACCGCATCCTGCCGACCGGCCTCGCGGGTAAAACCGATTTCATACTGGCGCGAATGAGGCGCCACGCCCGATCACTTACATTGCGTCCACACGATGGGGGCAAGGGGTCCGATGAGCACTTTCGCTTCGAACCAGAACAGGGAGGGCGTTTTGATACGGCTAAGGACAGTACTTGCCAGCTTGTTGCTGGTTGCGGCCGTGATCGGCGGTGGCGCCTATGCCTTGACCTCCGCACAGCCGAAAGCTCAGGCAGTGCCTGCTCCTGCCAGCGCGCCGTCGGTACCGGTTGTCGCGGAGCCTGTCAGAAGCGGGGAGGTCCCGATCTACCTGCGCGGCATCGGCACTGTCCAAGCGTACAACACCGATACCATACGTGCCCAGGTCCAAGGCCAGATCACCCAAATCGCCTTCAAGGAAGGCCAGACGGTGCATGCCGGGGACCTGCTGGCGCAGATCGACCCGCGCCCATTCCAGGCGCAACTCGATCAGGCGATCGCAAACCGCGAGCGCGACCAGGCGCAGTTTGTCAATGCCCAAGCCAATCTGCAACGCGACTCGCAGCTGCTGGCCCACGGATATGCCACGCCGCAGACCGTCGACCTCGACAAAGCCAATACGGGTCAGTTCACCGCGGCGGTGAAGGCGGATGAGGCCGCGATCGAGTATGCGCAGACACAGCTAGCGTACACCCGGATAACGTCACCGATCGACGGGGTGACAGGGATCCGTCTGATCGATGTCGGCAATATCGTGCACCCGACCGATCCGAACGGTCTGGTGATGGTCACCCAGCTCCAGCCGATCTCGGTGATTTTCACCCTTCCCGAGACCAGCCTCCCGCAGATCCAGCAGGCGATGGCGAAAGGAGCGCTGACCGTCCTGGCCTACAGCGAAGACAATAAGACCCAGCTCGACCAGGGCAAGCTCGCGGTGCTGGACAACCAGATCGTCCAGACCAGCGGCTCGGTAAAGCTCAAGGCCGATTTCCCCAATCCCCAACATCGGCTGTGGCCGGGCGAACTGGTCAATGTCCGGTTGCTGATCGAAACTCGCCAAAACGCGCTGTCGGTTGCCGCCACCGCGGTGCAGCAGGGCCCGCAAGGTAGCTATGTCTATGTGATCAAGCCGGACGGAACAGTCGAAAACCGCGCCGTCAAGGTAGCACAGCTCGGCGCGCGCGTGGCGGTCATCGATTCCGGTCTTCAGGCCAACGAACAGGCGGTGATCAGCGGGCAATCGCGCCTGCAGCCCGGTAGCAGCGTGACGGTGCTGCACGGCCAGGCGGCACAGGCCCTGTTGAACCAGGACGCCCAACAGACGGTCATCCCATGAACATTTCCGCCCCGTTCATCAACCGCCCGATCGCGACCATTCTGCTGATGGTCGGTCTTCTGCTGTGCGGTCTAGCGAGCTACCGGTTGCTGCCGGTTGCCTCCTTGCCGAATGTGAATTACCCGACGATCTCCGTGACGGCGCAATTGCCGGGCGCCGATCCGCAGACCATGGCGTCCTCGGTGGCGACGCCGCTCGAGGAGCAGTTCGGGCAAATCCCCGGCATCGTCCAGATGACCTCGTCGAGCACGCTCGGCTTCACCTCGGTGACGGTGCAATTCGATCTGAGCCGCAACGTCGATGGCGCCGCGGCGGACGTTCTGGCCGCGATCAACGCGGCCGGCGGGCAGTTGCCGCCGAACATGACCTACCCGCCGACGATCCGGAAGGTCAATCCGGCGGACACGCCGATCCTGGTGCTCGCGGTCACCTCCGACGTCGTGCCGCTGACCACGGTCGACGCCTATGCCGAGAATATATTGTTCCAGAAGATCTCGCAGATCGCGGGCGTCGGCTTGGTCGGGATCGGCGGGCAGCAGAAGCCGGCAATCCGCGTTCAGGTCAACCCTCAGGCGCTCGCCTCGCGCGGCATCAGCCTGGAGACGGTGCGCACCGTGCTGGGCCAGGCTAACGTCGACCTGCCGAAGGGTACGCTGAACAGCCAGCAACAGACCTATACCCTTAATACCAACGACCAGCTGTTGACGCCCGAGGCCTACAACAATCTGATCATTGCCTACCAGAACGGCTCGCCCCTTCGCGTGCGCGACATCGGCGAGGCGGTCTCGGGGCCGGAGAACGACCTGCTCGCCGGCTGGATGAACCAGCAGCGCGCGATCATCCTGGCCATTCAGCGGCAGCCCGGCGCGAACGTCATCGACACGGTGGACCGGGTCATCGCGATGCTGCCGCAACTTGAGGCCTCGATCCCGCCGACGATCAAAGTGTCGATCCTTTCTGACCGTACCCAGACCATCCGCGCCTCGGTCGCCGACGTGCAATTCACCCTGCTGCTCAGTGTCGCTCTGGTGGTGATGGTGATCTTCCTGTTCCTGCGCAATGCCTGGGCGACGGTTATCCCGGCGGTCACCGTGCCGCTATCTTTGATCGGCACCTTTGCCGTGCTGTACGAGTTCGGCTACAGCCTCGACAATCTATCGCTGATGGCCCTGACCATCGCGGTGGGCTTCGTCGTCGACGATGCCGTTGTCGTCATCGAGAACGTACACCGTTACCTGGAAGAGGGGCTGAGCCCGATGGAAGCGGCGCTGAAGGGCGCCGGGGAGATCGGCTTCACGATCGTCTCGATCACGCTTTCGCTGATCGCCGTCTTCATCCCGCTGTTCCTGATGGGCGGTTATGTCGGCCTACTGTTCCGCGAATTCGCGGTCACGGTCAGTGTTGCTCTCGTCCTCTCGCTGGTCATCGCGCTGACACTCACGCCCATGATGTGCTCGCGCCTGCTTCGGCCCGAGGACCCGGCGAAACATGGTCGCCTGTATCGGCTGCTCGAGGCCGGATTCGATGGTCTGTTGAGCGGCTACGAGCGCAGTCTGAAAGTCGCGCTGCGTCACCGCTTCGTCACGTTGATGGTGATGCTGGGGACGATCGGCGCCACCGGCTATCTTTACGTGATCATCCCTAAGGGTTTCTTCCCGCAGCAGGACACCGGGATGATCATCGCGATTGCCGAGGCGGCCCAGAGCATCTCCTTCCCGGCGATGGAAGGTCGCATGGAGGCGGTGATCGGCGTTATCCAGAAGGACCCGGCGGTGGCTTCGGTCGGTTCGCAGATTGGCGCTACAGGGACGACGACACTCAACGACGGCCGCCTGTTCATCGCCCTGAAACCGAAGGGCGAACGGACGGCGAGCGCCGACCAGGTGATTGGCCGATTGCGGCCGCAGCTGGCCAAGCTGCAGGGCGTCACCGTCTACATGCAGGCGGCGCAGGACATCACGATCGGCGCTCGCGTGTCTCGGACGCAGTACCAATACACGCTGGTCGATGCGGATGCCGGCGAGCTCAACCACTGGGCGCCGATCTTCCTCGACAAGCTGAAAGGGGTTGCGGGGGTGTCCGACGTCGCCAGCGACCAGGCGAATGCCGGGCCGCTGCTCGACATCGCGGTCAACCGAGACGCCGCGTCGCGCTACGGAATATTGCCGGCGACGATCGACAATACGCTCGGCGACGCGTTCGGTCAGCGCATCGTCTCGACGATGTTTACCTCGCTCAACCAGTACCACGTCGTCCTGGAGGTCCAGCCGCAGTTCCAGACCGGTCCCCAAGCGCTGAGTAAATTGTACGTCAATTCGCCGACCGGCGAGCAAGTGCCGATCAGCGCCCTGGTGGACAATGTGACCAAGGTCGCGCCAATCATCGTCAATCATCAGGGCCAATTCCCGTCGGTGACATTGTCGTTCAACCTGATGCCCGGAGTGTCGATCGGCAATGCCGTCACCGCCATTCATCAGATAGAGCAGCAGCTCGGCAAGCCCGCCTCGCTGGCGACCAGCTTCCAGGGCAACGCCCAGGCCTTCATCTCGTCGCTGTCCAGCGAGCCGATACTGGTCGCGGCAGCGCTGGTGGTGATCTACATCATCCTGGGCGTGCTCTATGAGAGCTTCGTTCACCCGATCACGATCCTTTCGACGCTGCCCTCGGCCGGCATCGGCGCGCTGTTGATGCTGATGATCTTCCATTACGACCTCAGCGTCATCGCCCTGATCGGTATCATTCTGCTGATCGGCATCGTCAAGAAGAACGGCATCATGCTCGTCGACTTCGCGCTCGATGCCGAGCGCAACCAAGGCATGACGCCCGAGGAGTCGATCTACCGCGCCTGCGTGTTGCGCTTCCGCCCGATCCTGATGACGACGATGGCGGCGCTGCTCGGCGGCGTGCCGCTGATGCTCGGCACCGGCACCGGCTCCGAGATCCGCCAGCCGCTCGGCTACAGCATCGTCGGTGGGCTGTTGCTGTCGCAGGTGCTGACGCTCTACACGACGCCGGTCGTCTACCTCTACCTCGACCGCCTCGGTGGCTCGATCGGCCGTCTGCGAACCCGTCTGAAGCAGCGCAGTGAGTCGCCTATCGGCACCCAATTGGAACTCCCTCCCCCTGGAGAATGACAATGCGCAAATGCCGTCTGCTTCCGCCGATGCTGCTCAGCCTCGTGGCGCTTTCCGGGTCGCTCCCTGTTGCGATGGCGGCAGATATCCATGTTCCGGGGCTGAACCCGGGAGCCGCGCGGGTGTGGTTCCTGCGTCCCGCTGGCGCCAATAGCAACGCGTTGGGCGCCGCGCCCATGGTCTATGCCAATGGCACACCGGTCGCGGACATCCCGGCCAATGCCGCCTTTTATCGCGATTTCGCGCCGGGCGCCTACAGGTTCACGGTGCAGCCCTACGGTAGCCCGAATAACAAGGCAGATACCGTCCAGCTCGCGCCGGGGACGCAAACCTATCTCGAGGTCCAGTGGATACCGACCTGGGAAGAAGGCTATTCAACAGGGGGCCGGCACAGCTTCTTTGTCGTGAACATGTCGCCGCAGATGGCGCAAGACTGGCTTCCGGCCTTGACCGTTATCGGTCAGCGCTGATTGCTCGGAGGTGAGGCCGGACTGCCTCACGGATGTGGGCTGGTACCGTCCGCCGATGAAACCTGAGTTGGGGAGGGCAGCCGCCAGCGCGACGGTGATAGCGCATCGGTCTTCATTCGGCCGGAGCCCGCACAGATCACGTCTTTCGGTTCCCGAGCCGCGCTTTCCGGGCCGGGCCGCATGGCGGCGTGGCTCAGGGCGCCGGTGCCTGCAAGCGTCAGCTAGCTCGACGGCTATTACCCATCCAGTTCGGGAAGCGGCGACTCGTCGATATCTGGACAGAGCTGCCAGTCTTGGCGAGGCATGGCGGTGACCCGATTGCCGCGCCAGACGTAGTCATTACCTAGCCATGCCGCGATCCACAGCGCCGGCAACAGCAGATCGCGGACCGGCAGCGCCATTGCCGTGCGGGGCGTGAAGTGCCAGCCCACGGCGCGGGCCAGCACCGCCTCGGCCCCAAGCCAAATGGCGAGCAACAACAGCACTGCCGCCATCGACACCGTGAAGCCGTAATCCGCCAAAGCCAAAACGAGAGCGAGCGACGGCAAAACGCTGCCCATCAGTAATTCAGGCAGGAAGAGCAGCGGAAAGCTGACCCGCCGCAGCCGCGCCCAGCGCAGTTGCCTGGCCCAAATCTCGCCCAGCTGGCGGCGGCCGAGCGGCTGCTCGACGGGTCTGTCGACGAGATGCACGCGCAGCCCGGCGCCGCGCACCAGCTTAGTCGTGGCAGCGTCCTCGGCGGTGTCGGCAGCCAACGCCCGGATGCCGCCGGCTGCGTCGACGATGTCGCGGCGGAACAGCATGGTCTTGCCCTGAGCGAATCCCCAGTTCAGCGCTTCGCTGACATATTGGAACCGCGCCTGCAAGGTGTTCAGGAAAGCGCACTCCAGTTCGGCCGGGAACGTCTTCGGCCGGGAGCCGATCGGCATCGAGCAGACGACCCCGGTATCGGCCCGCCAAGCGGCGAATAGGCGGTCCGCGAAGTCCGGCGTCATCATGACGTTGCTGTCGACGATGACGATCCATTCGTGCCGGGCAGCATCCCAGCCCTTGACGAGATTGCCGAGCTTTGGATTGCTGGCGATTCCGTCGTCGCCGATCAGCAATCGTCCCGGCAACTCAGGATTGGTTTCGATTATACGGCGGACGATCGCTACAGCCGGATCGTCCTGCCGCGCCGCGCAGAAGATGACCTCGTAATCGGGATGGTTCAGCTGAAAGCTCGATGCCAGCGTCTCCGTCAGGTAATTTTCAATGCCGCAGACCGGCCGCAACACGCTCACGGCGGGAACTGTGCCTGTGAAAAAGGCTTGAGCCGTGCGGCGCCGACAGCGAAATGCCGCGATCACGATGGTCGCGAGATGGGCCGCGGTCGTCGCGGCGCAGAAACCGGCCGCTAGGTTCGCCAATATCATCAGGATTGGTCCGCGAATAGCCGGTTGAGATCGGCCGTTCTGTACCAGCCAACGATGACGGTTTTGCGACTGCTACCGTCTCCGACACCACATCTAGGTGAAAAGAACCTGTAACATACTGCTGCTAGAGTGCTCCCCAATCCGGGCCGGAGACGAACCCGATGCTGGCAGATACGGCACTGTTCTTTGGGTTGTGGTTGCGCAAACCGTTGCAGATCGCGGCGGTCT
>Ga0209488_10002672_pt1 | contig 14566 bp, 11 predicted proteins | sample Rivendell_Oct201_8_FD_188349 | JGI IMG/M metagenome (GOLD analysis project Ga0209488, IMG submission 188349) | Vadose zone soil microbial communities from the Eel River Critical Zone Observatory, Northern California, USA -... | ecosystem: Environmental > Terrestrial > Soil > Vadose zone >... | reverse complement strand
GATGGAACCACCCCGGCGCTTCGCGCCACCCAAAATCACTTGATTGCTGCGCCCTATCGGGCTTGCGTTCGCAGCCGCTCACGACTCAGGAGGGGAATTCCCGTCCCAATCCTCCAATTCATCCCGGCCTTCCAATTTTGCGTTTTGATTGAAGTCTGCCGAACCCACGGCCGATAAACGACGGTATGTGGGTTTTTGCGTTGATTGCAGCGGCACTCGGAATCGTCGTCATCCATGACCTCACCCAGCGCAAGCACGCCATCCTTCGCAACTTTCCCATCATCGGACACTTTCGCTATCTCTTCGAAGCGATCGGTCCCGAACTTCGCCAGTACATCGTCACGAGCAACGACGAAGAACGCCCGTTCAGCCGCGACCAGCGCACCTGGATCTACGCCTCCTCGAAGCGCGAGAACAACTACTTCGGATTCGGCACCGACAGCGATATCGAACTGGTTCCCAGCTACCTCATCGTGAAGCACGCCGCGTTTCCGTTGAACACGCCACATCCCGGAGAGCCGGGCTACGATCCTCAATATGGGCTGCCCGCAGCGAAAATTCTCGGCGGTGCACGCAAACGAAAGAAAGCCTATCGTCCGGAGTCGGCCGTCAACATTTCCGGAATGAGTTACGGTTCGTTGAGCTCCGCCGCAGTCGAAGCGATCAATCGCGGCTGCAAACTGGCCGGCTGCTCTCAGACAACCGGTGAAGGAGGCATCTCTCCGTATCACAGGATGGGCGGCGATCTCGTGTGGCAGATCGGAACCGGATACTTCGGCTGCCGAACCCCCGATGGCCGCTTCTCCATGGAGCACTTTCTCGAGAACGTTGCCGCAAATCCGGTGCGCGCGATTGAAATCAAGCTGAGCCAGGGCGCCAAGCCGGGACTTGGCGGCGTTCTCCCCGCGGCAAAGGTTACGCCGGAGATTGCCGCGATACGCGGAGTCCCGATAGGGAAGGACTGCATCAGCCCATCGGGCCACAGCACGTTTCACGATGTGGACGGTCTTCTGGACTTTGTCGAGATGCTTGCCGATGCCACAGGCCTTCCCGTCGGCATCAAGTCCGCGGTGGGCGAGCAGCATTTCTGGCGCGAGCTCGCGAGAAAGATGGTGCGCACCGGACGCGGCGTGGACTTCATCACCATCGATGGGGGAGAGGGCGGCACCGGCGCCGGACCGCTGGTGTTCGTCGATCATGTGGCGCTGCCGTTCAAGCTGGCGATGGGCCGCGTGTACAAGGAATTTGCGGAGATGGGGCTGGAGCATGACGTGGTGTTCATCGGCTCCGGCAAGCTGGGTTTCCCGGAGTCGGCCCTGTTCGCCTTCGCTCTGGGTTGCGACATGATCAACGTCGGCCGTGAGGCCCTGATGTCGATTGGTTGCATTCAGGCGCAGCGCTGTCACACCGGGATGTGTCCGTCGGGAGTTGCGACTCAGAACAGATGGCTGATGCGGGGGCTCGATCCGGAGCTCAAATCCGCACGCATGGCCAACTACATCGTGACGCTGCGGAAGGAACTGCTGCAGCTGGCCCGCGCCTGCGGCGTCTGTCATCCCGCGCTGGTGTCGCCCGAGTATCTGGAAATCCTCGACGATCGCTTCGGTTCGAAAACCGTTCGCGCCGCCTTCCGCTACCAGGAAGGCTGGGCCCTGCCTTCATCGACAGATCGAGCTACAATTCAAGAGATCATGAATACAGTTCACTGATCGGATCGCGTCACAGCCTCGTCTCAAATTCGTCATAATTCGTTTATTTATTCGCGTGAATTGTTGCGCTATTTTGACAGTTGCTTATGTCATCAACGATTGCAGCGATCGATGTTGGAAGTAACGCGATAAGACTTTCCATTGCGCGAATTGGTGCAGCCGGTCATTTCGAGATTATCCAGAATGCCCGTGAGCCCGTTCGGCTTGGACATGATGTCTTTTCCATCGGCCGCATTGCGCCGGAAACCATGAAAGCGGCAGCGCAGGCTTTCCGGCGGTTCCGCGAGCAGCTCAATAAACATTCCGTCACGCGGTTCAAAGCAGTCGCAACCAGCGCCGTCCGCGAGGCCGAAAACGGAGCGGAGTTTTCCGCCCTCGTGGCGAAGAGGTATGGGATCGACGTCGCCGTTATTGGTCCGGAGGAAGAAGCTCGGCTTGTCCACCTGGCAATCAAAGATCGCGTTCGAATGAACGGCAGGATTGCCCTCCTGGTCGACATCGGTGGCGGCAGCGTGGAAATCAGTCTGGCCACCGGTAGTGGAATTATTTCAACCGAAAGCTATGCGATGGGAAGCGTGCGTCTGCTGCAGATTCTGGATCAACCCCGGATGAACGCCAACCGATTCAATCAACTGGTGAGTCGATACGTCGATGTGACCCGCGAGCGGTTGAGAAAGGAGCTTGGCCGCCAGAAGCTCCAGCTGTGCATTGGTACCGGCGGCAGCATCGAATCCATGGGTGAAATCCGACGAACTCTGTTCAAGAAGAAGAGCGATTCGAAAATATCCTCGGTTGAGCTGCAGTCCCTGGTGCGCCGGCTCCAGAAGATGAGTGTCGAAGAACGTGTGCGGGAGTTTCATCTCCGTCCGGACCGCGCCGATGTGATCTCTCCTGCCGCCGTTGTTCTGCAGAAAATTGTTCAACAGGCTGGAGTCCATGAAGTCCTGATTCCGCGCGTGGGTGTTAAGGATGGAGTGCTTGCGGAAATCATCTGGGAAGTCATCTACCGCGGTAAGCACCTCGATCGCAATCAGGTTATTGCATCTGCACTTCAGCTGGGACGGAAGTACTCCTTTGATGAGCAGCACGGAACCGCAGTAGCCAGAATCGCGCTGCAGATCTTCGATCAAACCCGGTCCGTTCATGATCTGGATGCGGAAAGCCGGCTGATCCTGGAAGTCGCCGCGCTTCTTCACGACATTGGACAGTTCGTCGGCGTGTCGAACCACCATAAGCACACGTTCTATCTCCTTCATACCGGGCCCATCGTTGGGCTCTCTCCGTCGCAGATGCTTCTGGTCGCCAATGTCGCCCGGTACCACCGGAAGTCGCTTCCGCGCATGGATCATGAACCATTCCGAGTTCTATCGCCGAGGGAGCGGGCGCTGGTGGCCACGTTGGTTGCAATTCTGCGGGTGGCCGATTCCATCGATCGCCAGCACGACAATCGCGCCCAGAGTGTCGAACTCACATTGAGAAAACCAGGTGTCATTCTTCGGCTGAAAGGAAAGGGTGACATGCTTTTGGAAAAGTGGGCGCTGGCAAGGCGGTCGGCGCCATTTGAGAAAATCTTCGGTACGCTTGTTGTTGAAGAAGAGCCGGAATTCCAGTCGTCTCGCGGCTCACCCCGCGCTTGACTCCACCACTCGCACCTATGGCTGAAGGGCACAATCGGAAGAAGCCGGGTTCTGGTTTTCATGCTTTTCTGGAGCGACGCTGGAAGAAGCTTCAACGAGACTGGAAGCGTGCCGGCCGTGAGTACTCTTCGGACTCGATTCATGATCTGCGCGTTTCTGCACGGAGGTTCCTGTCCGTTATCGATGTCTGCCGGTATGTGGATGACTCGCTGAAGACACGGCGAGCCCGTCGCTGGCTCAAAGCGATCCTGGACCATTCCGGTATTCTTCGTGACTTGCAGGTTGAGCGACTGTACATCGTGGGATTGCGGCAGAAATTTCCCGAATTGAAGGAATTCGACACTGCGATCGCCGTGAAGGAGTTGCGGCAGGCCGGGAAACTGAAGAGATTCTTCAAGTCCGTTCGGAAGACTCCGTCCAGTGTGTCGAAATTAAACGACCGCGTTCAGAAATTGGTGTCTCAACAACCACGACCTCAACTACGGGCATCCGTGATGCGCGCGGTCAGCCACCATCACGGCCGTGTGATGCAGCGAGTCCAGGCGATCGATCCGAAAGTTTTGGAGTCGATTCATCGAGTCCGAGTCGCCTTGAAGCAATTTCGCTACGCCGTTGAAATCGCGCAGCCTCTTCTGAAAGTACGCCTGGGAGCCCGAGTCCTGAATCAGATTCGCCGCAGCCAGGCCGTCATGGGACGGATTCACGACCTTGAAGTGCTTTCCAAAGATCTGGCTAAATGGATGGGCGATAAGCCCCGCCGACAAGAGATTTCGCCGATCCTGCTTCATCTGAATCGACAGATTCAGGTCGCCGTTGAGGAGTTCATGACGACGGTTGAATCGATGGAAACTTTCTGGAAGAGTGCGCGGTCGTAACATCTAATTCACACTTTCGCGTTACGCTCTCGCACCACCATGGACACCAACGGTACCGCAACATCAAAAGAACTGCGCTCGATGCTCTTCAACCGCGAGTGCAGCTGGATTCAATTTAACTCCCGGGTTCTCGATGAGGCGCTCGACCGCACCTTGCCACTGCTGGAGCGTTTGAAGTTTGTGTCGATCTTCTTGACGAACCTCGACGAATTCTTCATGGTCCGAATTTCCGGATTGCAGGGTCAGCTGGAGAGCAACCCCGCGGCGCCGTAGCCAAACCGCAGGGTGATTGAACCCCGGAGGGAGCCTTCCCTCCGGGGTTCGAAAACCTTACTGGTCGACGTGCGTGATCTGTCCTTTACCAACCTTGATAGACGACATGCTCTGCGCGCGATTCTCCACGCTGGATCCTTCCGTAAACCTCGCGTCCGTCAGAGGGGCATACACTTCCAGGCTGGCCTGAAGGACCTTGCCTGCATTCAGCACCTCCGCCTCGATCTCATTCAGCGCGGAGCGATAAATCAGAAGGTCTTTATAGTCGGCGCGCATTCCACCGCCAATCGTAAACATGCTGGGCTGCAGCCGCTCGGGCGTTCGGCCGGCCAGCTTTCCATCCACGAAGAACAGCGTTTCGCCGCGAGCCAGATAGTGGCTAACGACCACCTGATGCCATTTCGCATCCGCATTCACTTCGGAGATCAAATTCATGCCGTTGGCCGATCGATATGTCAGCTTGCCGTTCAGCACCATAACGGACGCGCCGAATACATTTCCGGAAGTCAGAGTGGCGGATTGAATCGTTCCTCCGCGTGCGGTTTGTTTTGCATCGATGGCCGCGCCGATCAGATGGCCGGCGATATCGGCGACATTCCCATTCTCCTGTGCCTGAACGCTGAAGCTCAGCGCGAAGGAATGCATGGTGTCCTGCGGTTCAAATACCAGCGGAGTTCCGCCCTTTGCCACTCGCGCAAATCCAGTCGCTTTCGTTCGGGAGGGAATCGGCTTGCCTTTTTCCAGCGCTTCGAACAGCGAAGGAACAAAGGTGTAGAACAGTTCGTGGTGTCCGGCGGCGTTGGGATGGCGGTCGTCGGAGTCGAATCCGATTGTATATCGCCCGGTTGCGTCATCGAGCGCTCCGAGGAAATTGATCGAGGGCACATCCCACGAATTGATCGCCACATTCATGCGCTTCACGTATTCGTATTCCACCGGAGTGTAAGACATGCGCGGATAACCCAACGCTACAACTGGAGTGATGTTGTTTTGCCGGGCGCGTTGAACAAAACCGAGGATACCGTCGGCGTACTGTTTGAACACCGCGTCTTTCTCTGCGGTGGTGCGCGCTTCGAGAATACCTTCGTTTGTCAGCGACAATCCGATCACCACGTATCCCGGATTCACGGTCGTCAAATAGCGCACGCCGGTCTGGGGTTCGCCGACCGGCGTAAAGCGCGGCGCGATCGTGATGGTGGTGTCGCCGCCTCGAGATTGGTTGAACACTTCCCAACCGCGCGGCGCCAGCAGTTCGCGAAGCAGACCGGTGTAGCCTTCCTTGTTGGTTTCGTCGCCGGTTCCAAAGGCGACCGAAGATCCCCATACGGCAATTCGCCGTGCGCGGGCCGGCGTCTGTGACAGCAGCGGCGACAGGCAAAACAAAACAAGAACCACGGCAAGAAGGCGCTTCATGATGGGTCTCCTTTGCGGCGAACAATACCATAGCCGTGGTCGCAGTCAACCGCTTGTGTTATCTTCGCTCGCTAAACTTTATGAGCACTTTGAAGAACCCGAAATTCCAGCTGACTGCGTCCTTCATCGCCATGATGATGGTCGGCAACCTTCAATACACATGGACCCTGTTTGTCGAACCCATCCGTGCGGGGCGCTCCTGGCAGCTGACGAAGATCCAACTCGCCTACACCATCTATATCGCCATTCAAACCTGGGTGCAGCCGCTCAGCGGCTGGTTCATCGATCGGATCGGCCAGCGCCCGTTCATCACCGTTGCCGGAATTCTCGCCGGCATCGGGTGGAGCTCCATCGGATATGCGACATCGTTGCCGCAGCTTTACATCTTCTACGGCATGGCGGCAGTGGGTGCCGCGTTCGTTTATAGCGGTTCGATGGGATCGGCACTGAAGTGGTTTCCCCACCGGCGAGGATTTGCTTCCGGTGTGATTGCGGCCGGATATGGCGGCGGAAGCGCAATTTCGGTATGGATCATCGGCTACCTGATTCGCAATTACAGCTACCAGACGGCATTCCTGACGTCCGGCATTTTCCAGGGCATCGTCATCGCAGTGGTCGCTCAGTTTCTGCTGCATCCCGACAAGGAGTTCGTGGCACCGAAGGCGGCGTCTCCGGTGATCGCGACTAAATCCCGTAAGGGAGCGGACAGTTTCACGAGTATCGAGATGTTGGCAACCCCGCAATTCTATATTTTGTTTGTCATGTTCGTTGCGGTGGGAACTGGAGGCCTGTTTCTCACGGCGAACTCCGGCTCAATCGCCAAAGCGTGGGGTTGGTCGTCCACTCTCACCGCCGTCGTTTCATTTGGATTATTGGCGAATGCCGGGAGCCGTCCATTCTGGGGCTGGGTTTCCGACAAATGGGGTCGAGAGAACACCATGGTCGTCGCGTTTGTGTTGCAGGCAGCCAGTCTGGTGTCCCTGGCGACGATTGGCCAGACGTCGGGGGTGATGTTCGCGGCGACTTTGATTCTGACGTATTTTACCTGGGGTGAAATCTACGCGCTTTTTCCAGCGACAGTCGGCGATTACTTTGGAAGCAAGTATGCGACGTCCAATAATTCATTTCTCTATGCGGCAAAGGGTGTGGCCGCGCTCATCATCTTCCTGCTGCAATATGTCCATGAATATTTCGGGAACTGGTCCGCGGCACTGTTCGCGAGTGCGATTCTTGCCTTGTTGACCGCGTTGACGGCGTTCGCAATTCGCCGCATGCCTCTGCCGACGAAGGCGAATCAAAATTCGAGGTGACCTGATCGATGGGTGCACGAAGTTTCGAAATACGAAGCAATTTGGAGACTGCCTATCCGGACGTTTACACACCGGCGGCACTTGGGGCTCTGGAAGCCCTGTCCGCGCTCGATGCGGATCGGAAGGCAGTCATGACGGCGCGCACGGCGCGGCGTCTGGCGCGGGCACGCAACAAGGAACGCATCAAGTTTCTGGATCCCGACGCGCCCATTCCCCGAACCCATATCAAGGTTCGTGATGCCCGTTTTGGCGCCTTTATCGGAAGCGCCATTCCCAAGGATCTTCAGAGACAATGGATTCAAGGCACCGGGCCGGCCGCAAAACCCAATGCACCGACGGAGAACAGCATTCGAAACGTCGCTTATGCGCTGCTGTCTGGCGCCGATGGCTGGATGTTCGATGGGGAAGACGCGTTGGGCCAGACCGCGACCATGTCGCTGGATAACCAGCGGAACCTGAAGCTCGCGATCGATCGCGCCCCGGTGTTCATGCAGGCCGCTGAAAAAGTTGCCGCGGAAATGAATCAGTGGGCCAACGGATTCTTTGGGCGGCCGATCATCGCCGACTGGGTCAAACAACTCGATTTCACGACGAAGATCTTTCGCGCGCGTGGCCTGCACCTGGACGATCGCCACGTTCGTCACGCCGATGGCTCGGGCTTTTCAGCTTCGATCGTCGACATGACGTTGTACCTGGTGAACAACTACGAGAAGTTGCGCGAGACCCACTGCTCGCTTGCCCTGTATCTGCCGAAAATTCAAACGGCCGAAGAAGCTGCGCTGTGGAACGACCTGATGTCGGCCCTCGAAAAACATCTGAACTTGCCCGTGGGGTCCATCAAGGTTTACGTCCTCGTTGAACAGATCGAGGCCTGCTTTCAATTGATGGAAATCCGCGCGGCATTGGGAAAGCATTTCATCGGATTCAACACCGGACGCTGGGATTACATCAACAGCGTTTCCGATGCGATGGCATGGAACCGTGAATTCGTCAGCCCGAATATCGACACGATCACCATGACCTACGGCTACATGCGTCATTACGAAGATCGCGTGCGTCGCGCGGTGAACACTCCGGACCAGGCCGGGCAGTATGCGCTCTGGCAGGGCGGCATGGAACCCAACATACCGGTGGGATCGGAAACGGGCGTCGCCAACAGTATGAAGAAGGCGGTGGCCGGCGCCGAACGCGAACAGCACGAAGGGGCGAGCGGAAAGTGGGTGGCGCACTGGAAGATGGTGCACATCGTGCGTCCGGTGTGGGAGAAAGTCGGGGAAGCGAATCAGATGGGACGGCGTTTTCCCGCGCTCTCGCACACTCCGGAGGATGTGGATGCACTCACATTGCTCGAGACTGCGCCCCGAACCGTGCGTGGAGCGCGCGATTTGCTAAGCGTGGCTTTGCAGTATGGAAACGCCTTCGGTCAGGGGTTGCAGGCGGCGGCACTCAAACCTGCGGACTACTTCGGAAACGATGACGTGCTGTACCTCATGGAAGATATGGCAACGGGAGAAATCCGCCTGAGCATTCTGTGGGAATGGCTGCACAAGAACGCCGTGATCACCGATGACGACCCGAGCGGCGTCAGGACTGGCGACATGTTTACCGCGGAGCTTTGCAGGAAACTGCTCGCCGAGGAATACGAGAAGCTGAGAAGGGCCGGCAATAAGGATGTCCACGATGTGTCCAAGGACTCGACGCTGCCGATTGCGCGTGAGATTGTGGAGACCTACGTGATGGATACGGTGAAGCTGCCGTGGTATGTCGATCTGCTGAATATCAATCTCGGGGTGTCCGATCTGAACGAAGCGAAACGGCGAATCAAGCTGCTGGCCGACGCGTATGGCAAGGATGGCACGCGCCTCACGGAAAATCTGGATTTCGGGAAGTAGTCGCGGGCGCTTCCGCACTGTAGGCGCGGTCCATGACCGCGCCTACAGTTCAGAAGAAGAAGCCGCCGCCGCCGAATCGCGGGTTCACCACGCTGTTGAAGATCGATCCGAAACTGTAGTTGATACCGAAATTCATGTTGTAGCTGTATCCGGTTGCACGCTGCTGCAGGCGCAGCAGCACCTCTTCGGTTGTGGCATCCGCCTTCCGCAGCCCGATCTGGTCGTGGATTCGGTTATACCCACCGGAGACGTTAAACGAGAACCCCTTGAACAGGCGCACGCTGGTCCCGGAATACATATTGATGTGGTACTGCTCCCGGTGGTTGAGGTTTTCAGAAATGTTGGCCGAACCGCTCAGTGATCCCCATGGCGCCCGCACTCCGAGTGAAACGTTGACGGAGTGATTCGGCACGGTCTCCTGGAGTTTGTCGTAGATGGTGAGGTCGCGATAGCGATAAGACGTTGCACCGGCCGAGTACTGCACGGTCAGGCTCTTCTGCGTCGAAATGCTGTACGGGAAAAAGTCGTATTCGATGGCGGGAGCGGCATTGATGGAACGATCCACATTCGAGTAACTCGAGTGCGATATCCCTGACCGCTCTCCAAAGGACCACTTGGGTCCGAGGCTTTTAACCACCAGGGAGTTGACGCTCCAGTTATCCGAATTGCTCTTGATCGTATCGGTGTCGGTGATCTTGAATGTCGACGTGTTGTTGCTCTTGTTTGTCGACAGGTTGATCTTCCATTGTTCCGTGACGCGGCTGCCCGAGAAATTGAAGAAATGATTCTCGTTCTTGTTGGTTGCCTCACCGCTCAAGTACCCATTCACGCCGAAATTGAAGACCCAGAAATTCCATCGGTCCTTCGTCGGTGTAGTCCGGTTTGCCGGGGTTTTCCGTTCGGAGGTGACATCCAGTTTCGATCCGACCGACGTGCTGGCCGCATAACCCACCAGCCCGATTTTCATGACGCGGGCGAATTCCATACGGCGGTCGTCACTGGTCGCATCCTGCGGTGTGTTCAGCGTGAGTGTTCGATCCTGGCCCATGTAGTATCCCTGGCCGATGAACTTGAGAGTCCACGCCGTGCCGCCGCCTCCCGTTTCCTGCGTCGTCACGAGAAGATGGATATCGGAAACAGTCCGATCGCGGACATAGTCGACAAATGTGATGTTCTGGACGAGGTAGTCCCGGTCGCATTCGTACTGGCAATCGAGAAAGACGCGGACCAGAGTCGGCGGTGACAGCGGTTGCGCCGCCGGAGTTCCTTGTGCCATTGCCACGGCAGCTCGACCCATGAAGCAGAGAAACAGCAAAATGAGGACGAATTGGGGGCGCCGATTTGTCATGAGAGGTAAAGACACCGAAAGTCGACCGACAGTTCCAAATAAAGCAATTATTTTTTGTCGAGCTTCAGTGAAACCGAATTGATGCAGTAGCGCAGCCCGGTCGGTTTTGGGCCGTCCGTGAACACATGCCCCAGATGGGCGCCGCAGGCGCTGCACATGGCTTCGGTCCGAACCATGCCGTGGCTGCTGTCGTCTGCCGTGGCGACATTCTCGGAACCTACCGGCTGATAGAAACTGGGCCAGCCGGTTCCGGAATCGAACTTGGTGCTGGAATCAAACAGTTCGTGTCCGCACGCCACGCACTTGTACACACCCTTCTCCTTCGAGTGAGTGTATTCGCCGGTGAACGGTCTCTCCGTGCCTTTTTGGCGGCAGACATGGAACTGCTCCGGTGTGAGTTCCTTCTGCCATTCCTGGTCGGATTTCTCGATCTTCTTTTTCATGGTGTCGTCTTGAAAGTCCCTTTGGCTTTTGCCACGGGAATCAGGGTTGGATAGAACTGCACGAATGTGTTGTCGACTGCGCCGTTCGCCGAGTGGCAGGCCTGGCAGCCGGCATTCGCCGCAAATGGCTTCGCGCTTGTAGCGGCACCTCCGAATCCGAAGAAGGCCCACTTCGTCTCAAATCGCGTGCTGTCTTTGACCTCCACTTCAAGGCCGCTGACCTGATCCTGATAGTGACCACCATTATTGATGGATCCCTTCGTTGCCGCCGACCGCACTTCCAAGGCGAACATCGTTTTGTCCGGCCACGTGCCGGAAGACATGAAGGCTTTGTAGGCCTGCGGGGTGACAAAGACATTATCGAAGCGCGGATTGGATGCGTCAGCTGTCGAGGCCGGTCCGTAGGTCATGCCGAGACCGGAACTCAGGAATATCCATTCCCGATAATTGTCGGGTTTCATCAATTGTCCGTCACTGGTGTATCGAGGTTCATTGGGTTGGGAGGACTGTGCCCAATATGTCGAAGCGGCCAGTCCCAACACGATCACGCCGAGCAGCAGTTTTGGTTTCATGGCCGATAAGATTACCAGCTTTTGTCAACGTTACGGCGCGCGATCGAAGTCGGCCAGGGCGCGTCCGCGTTCCGCTTCCAGGCTGTCGAGCCGGCCGATGGCCGAACTGCGCGCATCCCGGATGGTGTCCTCCGCATCGGCTTTCAGGATGTACCCCAGGCGAAGGTTCTCGTTGGTGACTTTCTCCACGGCGTTCACGTACATGGCGTGCGTTGGATACATTTTGTTCAGAGTCGCGACATCGAATGGTTTGTAATATCCCCAGCGCGCGCAGGCTCCCGGCCCCGTGTTGGTCCCATTGTTGACCGCGGTCGGCGCGGCAACTTCCGCCAGCCGGATTCCGCCCATTGCCAAGCCGTTCGCATCGCGCTCTGCCGGCCTTTGGTTTCCGGTTCCGGTTGTCGTAATAGGTGGCGCAGCGGGAGGCGGTGTCTTTTTCTCGACCCACCTCACCATCAGGTCCAGGGCGCTGGCGATCACATACTGCACCGGAACGCGCGTGCCCACCGACGGCTCCCCGCACGTCGGCGCAAATGCCGCCTCCGACGAGGTGCCGATATCGCGCAATTCCAGCGGCTCGCGGCTCAAACGCAAATGATGGTCGACGTGCGACGTTCCGGCGATCTCCCAGGAGTGAAACATATCGGAGTCGGGCTGCCGGACGTTCGCTTCGCCGGCCGTGACATCAAACTCTGTTGAGATCTTCCAAACCGGAACATTCAGGTCGGTGCGAATTCTGGTGTAGAGCGACGACAGCAGAATGAATCCGTCGTATACCTTCGCGAGGGGATTGATCGAGTTCACGTACGTCGAGAGACGCTGCGCCGATTGCGATTCACCGATGGCAAACACGTGCCGTGGCTTGAGCCCGCCGAGCATGTCGACGCTTCCTGGAGCTTTCAGTGCCTGTCCGGCCTGAGAAAAGATATCGAACGACAGAGCGTCGGCCATCACGGTTCCGCCGTGATTGACGTCCAGCGTGCCATAGCGCTCGGTGCTGAATTTCTTCAGCGCGGTGAGACCCACATTCTGCGCGGAGACGCCGACCCAGATATAGCCATCGCTGATCATGTGTTCCCAGGCAAAGAACCACATGTTCTCGGCATCGAAATTATTCGTCACATTGTCCCATTCCACCAGGACGGTGCCATTGAATCGCTTCGCATCGGCCGGACGCCGGACGACCACGCGCGTCTTGTAAGGATGATCGCCGTCGATGACGGATCCGGTTGCCTGCGCCGGGGTGTTGTACCGGTTCGCCGTTCCCTGAATGAAAAACTCCTCCTCGATGTAGCCATGCGTGGCGAGGTCGTGGTTGGTCGAAAAGAAGGCGTAGTTGTGAGCCGCGACCCCGGGAAGACTGGGGGAGGGCACAGGACCGGTCACGGTCGGGTTCGGCACCCCGGCGACGGCGGTCGATATCGTGAGGAATAGCAGGAACGCGCTGATAACGATTTTGTACATGGCCGTGAGTTATATCGGCGGAGGGAATCGAGATCAAGGATTATGTGGTGGTGATTGAGATTGGAAATCAAGAAGTGTATTCCCCTCCTGAGTCGTGAGCGGCTGCGAACGCAAGCCCGCGCGAAGCGTGAGCGCGGCAGCGCGAAACATTAAGAAACCGATCGCAGCAATCAAGTGATTTTGGGTGGCCCGAAGGGCCGGGGTGGTTCCAAAACGACAATCCTGCAGGTGGGCGGCTTCGGAACCACCCCTCGCGGGATCGCAATGCGATCCCGCTGCCCTCCTGACTCAGGAGGGCAGTACTCGGACTTCCTGGTGATTTTCACCTGTTGAGAGACCTCAATTTTTCCATAGCACTTTTTCAGCAAACGGTAAAAAATCGTGCCATGAAAATTCCAAATGCGCTCCTGCGGTTCCTGATTCCGGTTGTCCTGTTCACTCTCATGGCCAGCGCTCAGTCTCTGCCAACGGGCGTGGAGCGGCGATCCTCCATGGCGGGCATCACCGAATACGCCTATCCGAATGGACTGCGCGTCCTGCTGCTGCCCGATGCGGGGAGCTCCACGCTGACCGTCAACATGACCTACCTCGTCGGGTCACGTCATGAAGGATACGGCGAGACGGGAATGGCTCACCTGCTCGAGCACATGAATTTCATCCTGACCACCGATGGACGAAGCATCAAACAGGAGCTCACGGCGCATGGTGCGGATTTCAACGGATCCACGTCGTACGATCGTACGAACTACTTCGAAACCGTGAAAGCCTCGGACGACAATTTGAAATGGGCGTTGAGCCTCGAAGCGGACCGCATGGTGAAGATGCGGATCGAGAAACCATTGCTCGATACCGAAATGACCGTGGTGCGCAACGAATTCGAACGCGGTGAAAACAGCGTGACGGCAGTTCTTTCCGAACGCGTCCGCTCCACTGCCTTCCTCTGGCACAACTACGGAAAGTCGACCATCGGATCGCGTGAGGACATCGAAAAGGTACCGATCGACCGGCTTGCCGCCTTCTATCGAAAGTACTATCAGCCGGACAATGCCGTGCTCGTCATCGCGGGCCCGATCGATCCGGCGAAGACTCTCACTATGATTGCTCAGAGTGTGGGCGTGATTCCGCGCCCGACACGAAAGCTGGATGAGACCTACACCGTGGAGCCGGCGCAGGACGGCGAACGTTATGTCGAGCTGCGTCGTGTGGGAAAAGGGAAGAACCTCTACATGGCCTACCACACGCCCGCATTTGCGCACCCCGATGACGGCGTGCTGGAAGTGATGGAAGGTGTTCTGAATGGGCCCGGCGGAACCGGCCGTTTGTACAAAGCGCTGGTCGATGCGAAGAAAGCGCTGTCGGTGTCGATGAGCATCATGGAATTGCACGATCCGGGGCTTTCCACAATTGCGGTGACATTGAACGACGATCAGTCCGTGGATGAGGCGCGAAGGATCGTTTCCGCGACGCTCGCCGATCTCGCCACAAATCCGCCGACGCGCGAAGAAGTCGATCGATCGAAGAACTCGATTGTGCAGCGCATGGACCGGGAGTTCACCGATTCGCAGAATCTGGCTCTGAGCATGAGCGAAACCGCCTCCAGCGGAGACTGGCGGCTGCTGTTCACGAACTA
>Ga0209488_10002671_pt1 | contig 14568 bp, 11 predicted proteins | sample Rivendell_Oct201_8_FD_188349 | JGI IMG/M metagenome (GOLD analysis project Ga0209488, IMG submission 188349) | Vadose zone soil microbial communities from the Eel River Critical Zone Observatory, Northern California, USA -... | ecosystem: Environmental > Terrestrial > Soil > Vadose zone >... | reverse complement strand
CGCCCGCGCCCATAGCCGTCAGCTCCTGGACGTCGGGCGCCGCGATCTCCGCGCGTGGCGCGAACGCGGGATCGACCGTTGCGGTCGCGAAGCTCACATTCCACGGGCAGACGTCCTGACAGATGTCGCAGCCGAACACCCAGTCGCCGACCTGTGAGGCCTGTGTGTCGGTGAATTCTCCGCGGTGCTCGATCGTGAGATAGGAAATGCACGCGCGTGCGTCGAGGTCGCGCGGCCCGGCGAACGCCTGCGTCGGACACGCGTCGAGGCAGCGCCGGCACGTGCCACAGCGATCCGCTTCGAACGGAAGATCCGGTTCCAGCTCCGCGTCGGTCAGCACGACGCCGATAAACGTGAACGAACCGACCTCCGGATTGATCAGCATCATGTTCTTGCCGATCCATCCCAGTCCGGCGAGCTGCGCCAGCTCTCGCTCCGGCACGGGCCCGGCGTCGACGTAACAGCGGGTCCGGGAGTCGGGAGCCAGGAGACGGATCGACGCGGCAAGCCGCTCCAGACGCTCTCCTAACACGTCGTGGTAGTCCGAAGACCAAGCGTACTGGGCGACCTTCGCATCCCGGCCCGCCGGGCCGGGGTCAGCCGAGCCGTGATAGTAGTTGGTCAGAGTCACCACGGCACTGCGTGCACCGGACATGATCGTTCGCGGATCTTTCCGTTTTTCCGCCTGCCGGTGCAGGTACGTCATCGTGCCGGCGTGGCCGTCCGCGAGCCAGCGGTCCAGCTCGTTCGCGTGCGGGTTGAGGTCGAGCCTCGCTATCCCGGTCGCCGCAAACCCCAACGCCGTTGCCCGACGTTTGAGCTCGACGCTCTGCTCGACGGTGTTCATAGTCCCATCGTCTCCCGCCGCCATCGCGCGAAGTTCACGACGTCATCGGCGGGTGGGACTGCTTGCTCGTCGCCATACGCGGTGAACATGCGCCATTGCATGTAGTCGCGCGGCGGGAGGGGCAAAAACGGCGGGCGCCGATACCAATCGCGGGCGCGAAAACTCCACACGAGGCGCAGCAAGTCGACGGCGAGTCGCGGACGAACCACCGCCCGCATCGCCAAACGCAGATACAATGCCGACCAACTCGCGATACGCTGCATTCCTTCTGTATATTCCCGGCCTATGACGCTCGCAAGCAGCGTAAAACCGCGCGTGCTTGGGCTCGCCAGATATCGCGGCGAGTTTCCCATCTTTCAGTCGAGCGTCTACCTCAACACCTGCTCGCTGGGAGCGTTAGGCGAGCGGTCTCGCCGCAAGGTAGCGGAATACCTCGACCTGTGGCAGAGCCGCGGCGCCTCGGCGTGGTATGACGTCTGGTGGGAAGCGCTGGGTGATCTGCGAGCGCGGTACGGTCGCATCGTCAACGCGCGGCTGGCGGAGATCGCGCTGGCGCCGAGCGTCTCGGTCGCGTTGAGCGCGGTCGCGGAGTCATTGGACTACCGCCGCCGGCCGAAGGTCGTGATCACGTCCCTCGATTTCCCGACTGTGGCGTATCAGTGGCTCGCGAAGGTGCCGAGCGGCGTCGAGCTCGTCGTCGTGGAGAGTCCCGATCGGATCACCGTGCCGGTCGAAGCAATCGCACGGGCCGTGGATGATCGCACCGCGCTCGTCGTGACGTCGCACGTGTACTTCACGACTGGCGCCATCCAGGACATCAAGCGGGTCGCCGAGGTCGCGCATGCGCACGGAGCGCTTTGTCTCATCGACGCGTACCAGTCGGTCGGCCAAATCCCGGTGGATGTACAGGAGGCCGGCGTCGACGCCCTGGTCGGGGGAGGTCTCAAGTGGCTGCTCGGCGGACCCGGGATCGTGTTTTTTTATGTGCGGGAAGCCGTTGCCCGCCGGCTCGAGCCCCGGATCTCCGGGTGGTTTGGCCAACGCGAGCAGTTTGCGTTCGATCCGCGCGCCTTGACGCTCCACGACGACGCGCGGCGCTTCGAAATGGGGACGCCGGCGCTCGCGGCCGTCTATGCGCAGCTCGGCGGGCTCGAGTACATCGAGGAGATCGGCGTTCCTCGGATCCGCGAAGTAACCGCCGCATTGACTGAAGATCTGATCGCCACGGTGCGCGCCGCGGGATTCAAGCCCAACGTGGCCGCCGAGCCGGACCAGCGCTCGGCCATCGTGATGATTCCTATGCCGGATCCGGCGGCGAGCGTGCGACACCTTGCCGCGGGCGGCATCATCGTCGACAGCCGGCCAGGGCATGTCCGGTTCTCGCCCTTCTTCTATAACGTGCAGGATGACTATGTCAGAGCAACCGAGCGCCTCGCCTCGCAGCCCGCTCACTGAGGACGAACAACTCCTCGTCCCGCCGCAAGCCGTTCCGATCGAGCGGCGGGCCTCGTTCACGAGCACGGATCCCTGGCGCGTGTTGCGCATCATGGGCGAGTTCGTCGAAGGCTTCGATACGCTGTCCGACGTTCGCAACGCGGTCACTATCTTCGGCTCGGCCCGCACGCTCGAGGGCGATCCTTACTACAAGGCAGCGCATGAGACGTCGCGCATCCTCGCCCAGGAAGGCTTCGCCATCATCACAGGCGGCGGGCCGGGGATCATGGAAGCGGCCAATCGCGGAGCCAAGGACGGGGGCGGGCTGTCAATCGGTTGCAACATTGAGTTGCCGTTCGAGCAAGGCACGAACAAGTGGGTGGAGCGATCGATCAACTTTCGTTACTTCTTCGTTCGGAAGACGATGTTCGTGAAGTATTCGACGGCGTTCATCACCTTTCCCGGCGGCTACGGCACGATGGACGAGCTATTCGAGGCGTTGACCCTCGTGCAGACGGGAAAGGTGAAGCAATTCCCGGTGGTGCTGTTCGGCCGGGACTATTGGCGCGGTCTCGCCGATTGGCTCAAAGAGCGCGTCGCGGGCGAGGGGAAAATTTCCCCGGAAGACCTGAATCTGTTTCTGGTCACCGACGAGCCGAAGGAAGCGCTCGGCTGGATCGTTGAAGCCCGCGAGCGCCGCACCCGCGCTTTCCGGGCGATGAATACCGTCGCGCAGGCGACGCGATGACCCAAAACGAATTCCTCCGCGGACAGCGCATCAATCCGAAGCCGATCACCGGCAAAGAAACGGTGGCCGATCTCGTCGACAACGCCTTCCTCGCGTATAACGCCGGCCGCCTTGGGGAAGGATGCCGGCTGTTTGCCGAGCGGATGCTCGAAGACGACGTCACCGTGGGCATGAGCCTCACCGGCGCCATGACGCCCGCGGGACTCGGCATGTCCACGATCATCCCGCTCATCGAAGCGGGCTTCCTCGATTGGATCGTGTCCACGGGTGCCAACCTTTATCATGACGCGCACTTCGGCCTCGGGATGGCGATGCACCGCGGCACGCCATTCGCCGACGACGTCGTGCTGCGCGAAGAAGGCGTCGTGCGGATCTACGACATCTTCTTCGACTACGACGTGCTGCTGTCTACCGATCGCTTCGTGCGCGAGGTCTCGGCACGGCCGGAATTCCAGAAGTCGATGAGCACCGCGGAATACCACTACCTGCTCGGCGGCTATGTGAACCAGCGGGAGAAGGCGTTGGGTCTCTCGCGCAAATCGGTCCTTGGTGCCGCGCACGCCGCGGCCGTGCCGATCTACACCTCATCGCCCGGCGACTCGTCCATCGGCATGAACGTCGCCGAGCAGGCGCTGGCTGGCAGCAAGCTGCGCTTTGACGTGAGCGCCGACGTCAACGAGACCTCGTCGATCGTGTTCTCCGCGAAGGCGCACGGCGGCAAGAGCGGCATCCTGATCATCGGCGGCGGGAGCCCCAAGAATTTCGTGCTGCAGACCGAGCCTCAGATTCAGGAAGTGCTCGGCATCAGCGAGAAGGGCCACGACTATTACCTGCAGCTCACGGACGCGCGCCCCGACACGGGCGGATTGTCCGGTGCGACGCCGTCCGAAGCGGTGAGCTGGGGCAAGGTCGACCCCGAGAAGCTGCCGGGAACGGTCGTGGCGTATCTCGACAACACCGTCGCCTTTCCCGTGCTGGCGTCGTACGCGCTGGCCCGACGCAAGCCCCGCAAGCTGAAGCGCCTGTACGATCGGCGCGCGGACATGATGCGCGAGCTGACCGATTCGTATCTCGAGGCAAAAGCGAATCGCGACGCGCGCGCCGAGGCGGCAACTGGCGGCCGAGCGACCTGATATTCGGAAGTCCGCGCAACCGACCAGGGCGTATGCCGTCTACGTCCTGGCTCTGCTGACGCTGGTCAACCTTCTCAACTATCTCGACCGCAACGTCGTCTACGCGGTGTTCGAGCCGATCAAGCGCGACCTGCGGCTCTCCGACACACAGCTCGGCTGGCTGGGTTCGGCCTACATCATCGTGCTCTCGCTCGCGGCGCTGCCGCTTGGGGTGATCGGCGATCTGCGCTCACGCCGCAGCGTGATCACGTTGGGCGTCACGATCTGGAGCGCCGCGACCACCGCGGGCGGCTTCGTCAAACACTTCTGGCAGCTGTTCACCTGCCGCGCGCTCGTCGGATTCGGCGAGGCGGGCTACGCGCCGGCAGCGCAGGCGATCATCGCCCAGTACTACCGCGGCCGGCGCCGCGCTTTCGCGATCGGCATCTACTCTGTCGGCATGGCGCTCGGCGGCGTGCTCGGCATCTGGTTCGGGGGCGTCATCGCGGAGCGGTACGGCTGGCGTTGGGCCTTCATCTGGATGGGAGTTCCCGGCTTGGTGCTCGCGCTGCTCGCTTCGCGGCTGCGCGAGCTTGACCGCCGGCCGCCACCGCCGATCGTCGAAACGCTGCGCGAGTGGTGGCGCCACGGCATGCATGGCGTGACGCAGTATGTGATGCCGCTGGCGATCTGCGCGGGCATCGGGGCGGCGCTCGCGGGATTCCTTTCCTTGTTCGAAGGAATCCCCTCGCAATTCGGGACGGCGTTGTTCGGCATCGGGACGAGCGTGGGGATCGCCTGGACGGTGTGGCGGCTCGTGCCGCTTGCCGTGCGTCGGACGACCGAAGCGGGCGCTGTCGCCGCGGGGGCGTTTGACGACTTCCAGGACGCCGCCATCCTCGTGCTGCGGACCCCGACCCTGATCTGGATATTTCTTGGCGGCGCCATGGTCACGTTCGCCGTGAACGGGCTGATTGCGTGGGCCGCGGCATTCATGCAGCGGATCCACGGGCTCTCGGTGGCGAGCGTGGGCGGGCAGTTTGGATTGTGGGCGCTCACCGGCGGCGTGTTCGGCGCGCTCAGCGGCGGCCGCATGGCCGATAGACTGCAGCAGCGCTGGCGCGGCGGTCGGGTGTTCATCTCGGGTGTCGGGTTCGTGCTCGGTGCGCCGGTGTGTGCGGCCCTGCTCCTGGTGCACGATCTTCGCTGGTTCGCGCCGCTCATCCTGGCGACATATTTCCTCTACACCTGGTACAACGGACCACTCGCCGCGGTGATACTCGACGTCGTTCCGCCGGCCGTCCAGGCCTCGGTGCTGGGGGCGTTCGTACTGTTCTCGCACCTGGCCGGTGATGCGCTCGCGCCGCCGCTCATCGGTTATCTCTCCGACCGAACCGGCGACCTGCGAACGGCGATGCTGTTGCTGCCCGCCGTCGGGTTGCTGGGCGGTCTCGTGATCCTCATCGGGTTGAGGACGGTGTCCCACGACATGGAGCGCGTCCCGTCATGAAGATCGCAGTGATCTTCGATTCGCTGCATCCCGAGTGGGAAGATGCGGCGTTCAAGCGCGAGGTAGAGGAGAAGGCCGCGGAAGCCGAGTACGATGTCGCGCGTGCGCTGCTGGCCGCCGGGCATGACGTGCTCATGATCGGTATCGGCGATGACGTCGCGCCGCTGCTCAAGAAACTGGCGGATTTCCAGCCCAAGCTCGTGTTCAACGGCTGCGAGGGCTTTCGCAAGAACGCGCGCCACGAGTACGCGATCGCGGCGCTGCTCGACATGTATGCCTATCGCTATACCGGATCGTCGCCGACGGCGCTGCTCGTCGCGCGCAATAAATCGCTGACCAAGAAGATCCTCGCCTATCATGGCATCCGCGTGCCGGCGTTCGCCGAGTTCCACGAAGGGGACACGCTGGTGCGCCCGTCGGAGCTGCGATTTCCGCTGATCGTGAAGCCGTTACTCGAGGACGCGTCGATCGGGATCGCTCAGGCATCAGTAGTCGAGGACGATCCATCCCTCGCGCAACGCGTCGAGTTCATCCACACCAAGTACCACCAGGCGGCGATCGTCGAGGAGCTGGTCGAGGGCCGTGAGGTCTATGTCGGCCTGATCGGCAATGACGACCTGCAGATTCTGCCGCTGACGGAGATGACGTTCGGCGAGCCGGAGACCGGCGAGCACCGGATCGCCACCTACAAGGCAAAGTGGGACGAGGACTACCGCAAGAAAAAGAAGATCAAGAACGTGTTCGCAAAGGGGGTTTCCGACGAGCTGACGCGCCGTATCGGCGACATCTGCAGCACGGCATTTCATGCGCTGTGGCTGCAGGACTACGGCCGTGTCGACGTCCGCCTGGCGCACGACAACGAGGTGTACGTGCTCGAGGTGAACCCCAACCCCTTCATCGCGGCCGAACATGAAATGGCCGAGGCGGCCGAGAAGGCGGGCCTGAAGTACAATGCGTTCATTCAGCGCATCGTCGACGAGGCCATGGCGCGATGAGCCGGCGCGAAGTCCCCACCCCCGAGCTGCGCTGTCCCCGCTGTCATACCGAGCTGGAGCGGTTCTGGAGCTACTGTCCGAGCTGCAGCCGGAGGCTCGAGTGGCGCGACACGCTGCGGGAGACGAACGCGGAGTGCGCCTACTGCGGGTGGATGGTTTCGGATGCGTCGTCGTTCTGTCCGTGGTGCGGGAGCAACATCCAGGACAATCACTCAAGCGAGGAACCGCTCAAGGCGCCCAAAGGATTCAAATTCCACGCCCGCTGCGATTGGGGCTGCGGCGGCGGCGTGATGTATCCGATGCGGTTTTGCCCGTGGTGCGGGCGGTCGCAGACGTGGCGGTACGATCATTTCGAGAACGCCTGCCCGCACTGCGATCGGGGCGTGGACGACTGGATGGCGACTTGCCCGTGGTGCGGCGAGGACGCCACGGGACGCGATCTCATCCCGCGCGCGCTGCGACGCGCGCGGCGGCTGTTGATCGTGTCCCGTATCCGCGATTGGCACTACCGCGTCGCACTGCGGCCCGGCGTCTCCGGCGTTGCGCCCCGGGCGCCGAAGGTGATCGAGCTCGACCGCCGCTATGTCACCGGCAAGCGGCGCCGCGACGAGATCTCCTGGAACATGCTGACCGGTCTGTTGCTGCACGAGCTCGGCCACTCATTTCTCTATCATCACTGGGCGTGGACGCGCACCGGCCGCTTCCGCCGCACCTTCGGCGAAGTGCGCAAAGCGTATCGCGTGGCGGACGAGCACTGGGTGGACTTCGAGCGGCGCCGCATCGCGACGACCCTCACCGACTACGTCAGCGCCTACGCGGCGACGCACCCGCAAGAGGATTTTGCCGAGACGTTCCGCTTCTATGTGGCACGGCGCGGCCGGCTGCGCGAGCTATTCGCCGAATTCGGTCGCAAGCGCAAAGGTGTGAAGTTGTACGAGAAGTTTTTGGTGATACATGATTTTGTGAGGAGTCTGCGAGGCTGGAAATAGTTTGTGGATGACGGTGAAGGTTGGTGAAGGTTGGCGGAGGTTCCACAACTCCAGATCCTCCACCAACCTCGACCATCCTTCAAAACCTAGCCGGCGTCAGCCGGAGAAACAGTACGTGCAGCCCTTCTCCTGCGCCCGCGCGACTGCGAGCACGCCCGACGGCACGACCTGAACGCCCGGGATGAGGCCCGCGACCCACTCCGCCTTCACCGCGGCCGCGTCCATCCCCGTCTTCTGCGCAACCATGCCGCTGTACACGGTGAGGGCCACGTTGCAGCAACCGACCTGGGCACCGCTCGCGAGCAGTGCTTCGAGGCCGGTCCCGGGCAACGGCAGTGGCATCACCTTCGCAAAAACGTTGCGCGTGGCCGGCGCGTCGCCGTCCTTAATGTTGAAGACCTCACCCAGCTTGTACTTTGCCCACAGCGCATCCTGCATCGCGATCGGAATTGCGGAATGCCGGAGCACGATGACCGCCGAGTTATCGGTGTCCTTCGTGGCGTAGTTCTCGTTGTTGCCGTTGAGCCAGACGCGCGGCCAGATCACCGGCATGCCGCTGTTCGCTTCGGGTGCGTCGAAGATCATCTTGTGCTTCCCGTTAATGCGATTGAGCCACATCTCGAACGACGGGTCTGCGCCGCCCACTCCCGCGATCGGATCGTGGCGCGACGGCTGTGCCTCGAGACGAAGCGGCGTCAGCCCTGCGACTCCAGCGGCCGCGGTGGCGGCAAGACGACCAAGAAATCCACGTCTGTACATACGAAGCCTCCTCAGTGGTGAGACCGTGTGGGATATGCGACATCCGGTGGTGGATCGCCGTTGGGCCAATCGTTTTGCTTGCCCCGGAAGTCCGGCCGGGGATGCGCATTCACGTACGACGCGACGTTGAAGGCCTGGCTGTCCGTGAGTGTGCCGGGCACGTCGAACGGCATGTTGCGACTGATGAACTCGGCGGCGGTACGAACGCGCGTCATACCGGCCCCGACGTTGTAGGACTCCGCTCCCCATAACGGGGGCGCGCCGGTCGTCCCTTCACCGGCAGCGCCATGACACTTGGCACAGGACGCCGCGAACACCACGGCGCCGGCACCGGTGTCGGCCGTGAATGCCGCCCATTTCTGCAGCCGCGCGTTCGCCCCGGCCGGCGGTGACACCGTGACGCCGCGTGAGAGAAACGCGAGGTACGCGACGATATCCCGCATGTCCGCTCCGGCTGGATCGAGCGCCGTCCCGTTCATGCTGCGACGGAAGCAATCATTGACCCGGTACTCGATTGTCTCGACGACACCGCTGCGGGCGCGATACTGCGGATAGCGCGCGAATGCACCCAACCACGAACCCGTTTCGCGGCGTCCTTCGTCGAGATGGCAGCTGGTGCATCGCAGCGTGTTGCCTACATGGCTCGGCAAACTATCACGCGTCGCCGTGAGCAACGCCCGGCCCCGCCGGACCGCGTCGCCGTACGGACCCGCCGGGATGACCGTGTCTGCCGCGGCTGTTGCCCGCGAAGGAGCGGGCTTCGAGCATCCAGCCAGGGTCGTGATGCCGATAAAGACGGCGAGGGTGCTGAGGCGCACCGGGCGAGAAAATACCGGCATTTCCGACGGCGGCAACCTTTCGTGCGGTGCTCATATCCAAACGCGCGTATCCTCCACCCGGGATTGCCATGATTGCGCCGCTGCTCGTTTCCCTCTTGCTCGTCGTTCAAGACCGTCCCGTGCTCGATTCTGCGACCGTCACACGGGTGCTCAGTCAGCTCAAAGCCAGCGACTCGGCCGTCTGCGCACTCGCCGGCGAGGCGCTCACCAACTACGGCGGGTTTTGGGGACATGCCTTTGCCAACCCCGGCATGCCGATGCCCCAACCGATGCCGACACCAATGCCGATGCCAGGCGGCGGACCCGGCGAGGTGCATGTCGACTACCGAGAGAACGCGCGTGACATGGATCCAGCCGTGCTGCGTGCCTTCCGTGCCGTGATTCGCGACGACAACCGGTGCGTGCGCAACATCGCCGCGCGTGTGCTCGGAAACCACGGCGGTTCTGAGACCTACGGTCTCTTCATGAGCATGCTCAAGGACGCTCGCGCCGATTTCCGCGAGACGGGAGCGTTGGGTCTCGGCGAACTGGAAGACTCGCGGGCGATCACCCCACTGAGCGACGCCCTCAGCAGTGACGCCAGTCCGGCGGTCCGCATGACGGCGGCGTGGGCCCTCGGCGAAATCGAGGAGAAAACCGCGATCGGCGCGCTCACCCGCGCGCTCGGGGATCGTGCGCCGGAAGTACGGCGCACGGCCGCGTGGGCTCTGGGGGAGATCGAGGACAAAAGCTCCGTGCGCCCTCTCAGCGTGGCGCTCAATGACCCGGTCCTGGAGGTGCGTCTCACGGCAGTGTGGGCGTTAGGTGAAATCGAAGACGCGTCCGCGGTGCCGCTGCTTGCGACCGCGACCAAGGACCGCGAGGCGCGCGTGCGACAACAGGCCGCGTGGGCCCTGGGCGAAATCGAGGATGCACAGGGAATTGCTCCCCTCGAGGCGCTGATGCGCGATCCCGTCGCCGACGTGAGGAAGACAGCGATCTGGGCGCTCGGGGAAATCGAAGACGGCGGCGCGGTCGGTGCGCTCGCAGTAGCACTGAAAGACGGTGATCCGGACGTGCGCGTGCTGGCCGCGTGGGCGCTCGGCGAAATCGAGGATGATCGTGCGGTCGAGCCGCTGCTCGGAGCGCTGAAGGACAGTGACGAGGATGTCCGCGCAACCGCGGCCTGGGCGCTGGGGGAAATCGAAAACCCGCGTGCGCTCGACGGACTCACGGCGGCGCAACGGGATGAAGTCGGCTCGGTCCGTCACGCCGCGACATGGGCGCTGCGGCAGATCGACGACAACGACGATCACGGCGTGCGCGTGCGCGTCCGGCCGCACGTGAAGGTCAAGCCTTGATGCGGCCCCGCTCCACGACCTGAAAGTAGTCCCGCAGCTCCTCGGCCTCCCGGACATCGTCCCAGCCGAGCAGCTGCTTCATCTGTGCCGCGACCCGCGGAACGACTGAACGCGCCTGATCCGGAACTTCGTAGAACAGATGCAGGCGCCGAACCAGGATGTCCTGCACGCGCACCGCCAACTCCCGTTCGACGGCGTAGGTGACTTCGGCCCAAATCTCCGGCCGGCCTCGGATGATCGGCTCGCCCAGCGGTCGATCGCGATCGACGAGATTGAGCACCGCGGCCGCTTCGCTTCCGTAGTACGCGACCAGGTGGTGGGCCGTTGCCTCGGAGGCGCCGCGCGCACGAGCCGCTTCGACGAGCACCTCGAGCTCGGCGGCCTCCCCGCCAGGCAAGGGCTGCCGGTCGGTGCGTGCGCGGGGGGGCAGCGCACGGCCATCCAGCTCGCGCAGGCGCTTGGCGACGCGATCGACGACGTCCCGCGCCATCACGCGATACGTCGTCAACTTGCCGCCGGCGATCGAGATGAGCCCATGCGGGCTTTCGAGGACGCGGTGCTCGCGCGACACCTGGGATGGACTCGCGTGGTCTTCGCGGAGCAAGGGGCGCAGCCCGGCCCACGCCGAGACGACGTCGCTCGAGCCGAGATGAGCGTCTGGAAACGCGGCGTTGGCCGAGCGAAGCAGGTAGGTGACGTCCGCGGCGGTTACGCGCAGCGCATCGGGAGCGGCATCGGCGTCGGTATCCGTCGTCCCGATATAGGACAGATCGTCCCACGGCAACACGAACATCACCCGGCCATCAATCTGAGAAAGCAGCGTTACCGCGTGCTCGTTGGCCACGCGCCGGCGCGGCACAGTGATATGCGCGCCTTTCGTGAGCCGCAGGATCGGCGCGGCGTTCGGATCATCGAGCTGGCGGAGGTGGTCGGACCACGGGCCGGTCGCGTTTACGACGACGTTGGCGCGAATGCTCGCGGTCTGGCCGGTCAAGACGTCGCGCACGATCGCGCCGCGCACGCGTCCGTCCGGCTTGAGCAACGCGGTCGTTTCGACGTAGTTGGCCCCGAGCGCGCCGGCGCGAATCGCGCTGCGCATCGTCGCGACGACGAGGCGCGCGTCGTCGGTTTGCGCGTCGTAGTACAGCGCGGCGCCGACCAGGCCGCGATCCCGCAACCCTGGTTCGACGCGCCGCACCTTCTTGGCGCGCAGCCAGCGGTGCCAATGCACGTTGCGAAATGCGGAGAGCAGATCGTAGAGCCACATCCCGGCCCGCAGCTTCCACGCGGGCAGACGGCTGCCACGATAGACGGGAAAGAGGAAGGCGAGCGGCCGTACCAGATGCGGGGCGATCTTGAGCAGGACACGCCGTTCGTGACTCGCTTCGAACACGAGGCGGAGCGCGCCCTGTTCGAGATAGCGGATGCCGCCGTGAATCAGGCGCGACGAATGCGAGGACGTACCCGCGCCGAAATCCGATTTGTCGACGAGTGCCGTGCGGAATCCACGCAGTGCCGCGTCGCGCGCGATTCCCGCCCCCGTAATGCCGCCGCCGATGACGAGCACGTCCACCGGCGTCTCGGCCATGGACGCCAAGGCTGCGGCACGCGTTGGCTCCAACTCCCCTCCACTTGGGGCTGGTGGTAGGTTTCGACTCCCAAAGGAGGGGAAGAATCTAATGCCCGGTCTCAACGGACGTCGCGTCGCAGTGATCGCGGGCGTCCGGACGCCGTTCGCCAAAGCCGGTACGTCGCTGAAGGAGGCGCGGGCCGTCGATCTCGCGCGCTATGCGGCCCGTGAGCTGCTCGAGCGCACGAATCTGGACGGCACGGAGATCGACGAAGTCATTTTCGGTCAGGTCGTACCCTCCCCACTCGTCCCCAACGTTGGGCGCGAGGTGAGCCTGCTCCCGCAGCTGCCGAAGGAAATCCCGGCCTACTCATTGAACCGCGCCTGCGCCTCGGCGAATCAGGCGATTACGGCCGCCCAGGACCAGATCGCGCTCGGCAACGCGAACGTCATCCTCGCGGGTGGCGCCGAGGCGCTGTCCGACATTCCGATTCTCGCCTCACGTCGCCTCGCCGATATCCTCGTGGAAGCCGGCAAGGCAAAGTCGCTCGGCGCTCGGATCAGGACCTTCGCCAAGATCCGGCCGCGCGATCTGATCCCGGTCGCGCCCGCCATCGCCGAGCCGTCGACCGGCGAATCCATGGGTCAGTCGGCCGAGAAAATGGCGAAGGAGAATCACATCTCGCGCGAGGCACAGGACCGCTGGGCGCTGCGCAGCCACAAGCTGGCCGCGCAAGGCACGGCCGACGGCCGTCTCACGGCCGAGATCGCCGCCTGGCTTCCGACTCGCCCCGGTAAGGAAATCGTGCGGCAGGACAACGGCATCCGGCCCGATACGTCGCTCGAGCAGATGGCGAAGCTCAAGCCCGTGTTCGATCGCCGCTATGGAAGCGTGACGGCCGCGAACTCCTCGCCCCTGACCGACGGCGCGTCCGCGGTGCTGCTCATGAGCGACGAAAAAGCGCGGGCGCTCGGATATGAGCCACTCACCTACATCCGTTCGTATGCGGTCGCCGCCGTCGATCCGGGCTGGCAGCTGCTCCAGGCGCCGATCTTTGCGGTCCCCATGGCACTGGAGCGCGCAGGTATTCAATGGAAGGACCTGGGTCTGATCGAGATCCACGAGGCCTTCGCCTCGCAGGTGTTGTCGAACCTGCAGGGCTTCGCCGCCAAGGGCTGGGAGATCAACGAGGACATCATCAACGTCATGGGCGGGTCGATCGCCATCGGGCATCCGTTCGGTGCGACCGGCGGCCGTCTGGTGACGACGCTCTCCAACGAGATGCGGCTTCGCGACGTGCAGTTTGGACTCATCTCGGTATGCGCCCAGGGCGGCATGGGATTCGCCATGGTGTTGGAGCGCCGGTAGTGTCGACGATCACTCGGCCCCAGGCGCGCTCTGCTCCCGCCGTCACCTGGGAGGTCGTGGACGGTATCGCGACCGTGATGCTCGACCTCAAGGGCCAGCCGGTTAACGTCATTTCACGGGCGGTAAAAGACGAGTTGGTTGCCTGCTTCGCGGCGTTGGCCGACGATGCGCACGTCCGTGCTGTCGCCTTCTTTTCCGGTAAAGTCGACAACTTCATCGCCGGCGCCGATATCGAGGAGTTCGTCACGCTCGGCTCGGCCGCCGAAGCCGAACGCTTAGCGGCGGACGGGCAGGAGATGCTCGACCGCGTGGCGCGCTTTCCGAAACCGATCGCCGCCGGCATTCACGGCGCGTGCGTGGGCGGCGGATTCGAGTTCGCACTCGCCTGCCACTACCGCGTCGCGACAGACCACCCCAAGACACAGATCGGCTTGCCCGAAGTGCAGCTCGGCATCCTCCCCGCGGCGGGGGGCTGCCAACGCCTGCCGCGCCTGATCGGCCTGCGTGCGGCGCTCGACATCATTCTCGCCGGCAAGACCGAACGGGCCTTCAAGGCGTTCCGCCTCGGCATGGTGGACGAGCTCGTTCCGCCGCCGATTCTTACCGAGGTCACACTCGCTGCCGCGCGTCGACTGGCGGACGGCTGGCGTCCCAAGCGAAAGCGTCGAGGCGGATTTGTGGGGTTCCTGCTCGACGGCAATCCGCTGGGCCGTCGCATCGTGTTCCGGATGGCTCGCAAGCAGGTGCTGGAGCGGACGGGTGGTCACTACCCGGCTCCGCTCGCGGCGCTCGAGGCCGTCGAGTACGGATTGAAGCACGGCATCACCGAGGGGCTGAAGCGCGAAGCGCAACTGTTCGGCCAGCTCGCAGTCACCGATGTCTCCCGGAAGCTCGTGCAGATCTTCTTCGCGACGAATCAGCTCAAGAAGGATCCGGGCGTGCCCAACGCGCCGCCGCCCGTTCGTGTGCAACGACTCGGCATCATTGGCTCCGGGTTCATGGGCTCCGGCATTGCCGGGACTGCCGTGGCTCAGGCCGAGGTCGACGTACGCATGA
>Ga0209488_10002670_pt1 | contig 14569 bp, 16 predicted proteins | sample Rivendell_Oct201_8_FD_188349 | JGI IMG/M metagenome (GOLD analysis project Ga0209488, IMG submission 188349) | Vadose zone soil microbial communities from the Eel River Critical Zone Observatory, Northern California, USA -... | ecosystem: Environmental > Terrestrial > Soil > Vadose zone >... | reverse complement strand
AATACAGCAGCATCGAAGCGTGCCCCGCGGACAGCACAAATCGGTCGCGATTCGGCCACACTGGATTTGCTGGATCGTACTTCAAATATTTTTGCCACAGTTCATACACCACTGCCGCCAGACCCATCGGTGCGCCAGGATGGCCGGAGTTTGCTTGCTGTACTCCATCTATGGAAAGCGTTCGAATGGTGTTGATGCAAAGCTGATCGATGTTCTGCTTGCTCATAACTGCGCTCTGCTGGCTCACGATAGCTCCTGTGCGGGCAGGAGGGGCTCCCGCAGGAAAATCAGGATTTAGATGCGCCGGGGTACGCACCGGGTAAAAGGAATTCTACGTCAACTAGCCCTTGAATGCAGAATTCTCCAGAGGTTACAGATGGCCATGTATGGGGAGCTTCTTATTCGATGCTAATCCGCTCAGGCCACAGGTTGGGCGGCGCTTCGGGATTTGCGCTGCTGGCCTGAGCAACCTCGCTAACCGCGGTGGCTTGCGTTTCGGCGGCGGCGTTCGTTTTGCCTGGCGCGCCTTCGACAGGCGCAGCCGGAATGGGCGACGATTCTCGAGGCGCGGCTGCTTTTTCCAGCGGCGGCGCAATATCGCGCGGATCGACCGGGAAAAGTTGCGCGTGTTGCTCCGCCCACTTCGCCGCAAGTCCGTTCAAAGGGCTCTTGGTGTTGTATTCCTGATAAGCGATCATGCGTCCAATGCGGATGATCAGATCATCCAGCCCTTCCGAAGCCGCCCAGAAATCCCCAATACATACCGTCGAATCATCAAAATTCGGGTGAAACACCGGCGTCAACATGCGGCATTGCGGCGCTCGTCGCGGATATCCCAGCGAGAGATTCACTTCCAGATGATGCTGCAGGCGTTCCTGTATCTCGCCATTGGCCGCCACAAACAATCCCTTGATGTAGTACGCAAAGCGGTAAACTTCCGGCGGCATCCCAGCCGTCCCGGTAATCTGGATCAGCGGCCAGCCGGCAAGCTTCTCCACCATTTGGTGGTGATCTAGTTGCAGTCTTCGGATGCGGGGCGAGAGCATGACCGGGTTTCGATACTCCTCAAGAACCTAAAAAATTGCTGGCGCGATTTCACGCACCACTGCAAAAAGCAAAACGCACGCCAGAGCTATTCTCCAGGACGGCTCTGGGATTTGCGGCCACTCGATACGATCCTCGCGCACCGCCGTCCAATACATTTTCGCAAAATACCAGAGCAGCACCGGCAGCAGCAGCGTCACCGCTGCGTTGAAATGCAGCGCCGCCGCCACATGCCCATGCAATAACTCTGCGATCGCGCGTGTAGCTCCGCACCCCGGGCACAAGTGTCCAGTCAGCGCATAAAATGGGCAACGGGGATAAAACGAGTATTCCTGCGGCGAAAAACGATCAAGCAGCGCCGCGCCAGCCAAGCCAGCGGCCGCTAAGCCATGCATGGCTGCCCGCGCAGAAATCATCCCGGATATCCCGTCAACTGCCGCTGCTTCATCTCGTTAATTCTTGTGAAGTGATATTGGAAATAGTAGATGCTGAAAAAGAAAGTCATCACGCCGTTCAAGGACAACCCGATCGGCTCCTTTGAATAATAGTGGTCCTCAATCGAACTCCGCATGTTGAACGCCGCCACCAGCCACATAATCCCACCGGCTATGCGGCAGATCAGGAAAATTCCACCGTTTGCCGCGCCGGGCCGTCCCGCCATTCCTTCTGCGAATCCCGCCCCGAACATCAACACCAGCAGGCCCACCGATATTCCGTAGTAGAGCAAGGCTTTGCTTTCGGGATCGACTTTCCTCACCCATGCTGCCTGGACGAACGCCCATACCCAGCCAAAAAGCCCGCAGGTCAACACGCCAAGCAAAACTAGAATCCCCCAGTGCAACGACGGCGGAGGCGGATATTGCGACACCACCGGTGCGGCGTAGCCGGCTGGCGCTGCGTACGCGGGCGCGCTCCCTCCATAAACTGATCCCGGCGCTGGCTGCGGCGCCGCGGCTGGCACAGGGATATTCCCGATCACTTGCGAAACCGGCACCCAATCCGTCAGCCCTTCACTCCGGCACAAATCCGTCAGCAATATATTTCCGGACGCGACATATTTCTGCAAATCGGCCAACGAATACGGCCCGTACTCATTCAATTCGCGCTTAATAAAATAATTCATTTCGTCGCTCCTCTTTCACAACACTGGCATTCGATCTTCAGCTCACTGAGATGTACCATGGCCGTCATCCCGAACGCAGTCCGCGCAGTCCGCGCAGTGAGCCAGTTTGCCGCGCGCGGGGAATCTCTCTTCGATTGTGGGCTCACCCGGCAATATCCGCCGCTCTACACGAATTGCGTTCCCTCCGCATCCTTATTCACCGTACAAATCTCGATGATTGCCCAAATCCAACTGACCACCGCTGCATAAAAACACGACAGCAACGTCACGCAAAGCTGAATCGCTCCTTTTTTCACATACCCCGCATAAAAATTATGTACTCCAAAAACTCCGAGAAAAATTCCTAGCAGCACAAAAATCACCCGGGTCTTCGGTTGCGCCACAGGATAGTACTGCGCCAACGAACTCGGTGCCCGCTGTACCTGCGGTCCTGGGCCGGCCTGTGGCGGTGGCGCGATTCCTGTCCCCGCCATCGGCGGAGGTGGCGTAGCGCCGGGAGGCGCAGCGCCATTCCCTCCGGGCGGCGTCTGACGTGCCGGTTGCTCCGTGCTCACTGCCGGCGCTCGAAACGTTGTGAATCCCGAACCCAGCGAAAGTCCCGGACGGATCACCGGTCTTGGCAGCGATGTCGGCGCCGGCGCTTGCCGCGTCACCGTATTGCCCATCAAGTCCGTTCCGCTGACCGTCACCTTCGCTTCATCCGACGGCGCATTCGCGCAGCCGAACACCGTGCAGCCGCCATTCTCCGCAAAACAATCCGCGTGATGCGGCGTTCCGCAGCCTGGGCACTCCGTGCGCTCACCCTCGGCTTCACCCACTTCCGTTCGGCAATATGGGCAGACCGGATTCAATTGCGTTGCCTCTCTTGATACCGGAACGCATACCGCCCGATCTGCACCACCGCGCCGCTCATCAACACTTGTTGCCGCACCGGCTGCCCGTTTACGTAAGTCTCGCCAATCGCGCGCAACATGATTCGCGAACCCGCCAAATCAATGATGGCGTGCTCCTTCGCGATGTTGCTGTCCTTAAAAAGGTAGATGTCGCACTTCTGGTCGCTACCCACGATGGTTCGCGGCTTGTACAAAATAAATTGTTTGCCGGCCAGCGGTCCCGCTGTGACGTACAGCCAACGATCTTTGAGCGCGCTCTCGACCAATCCCACCGCCACGCCGGTCGCTAGTCCCACCAAACCGAATCCCACTGCCCGGCTTGCCGCGCCTCCATGTGTCAGTATCGCGATTGGATTGAATACGATTCCGCCAAGCCCGGCACCGATGGCGCCACCGAGCATCCCGTACAGCATTTTCTTCGTGGACATGCCTGCAATGCCATAGACAATGCCGCCGGCGAGGCCAAAAACCATCCAGGCGATTCCGCGCGCAATCCAAAACGAAGGGTTTCGCACCGTTTGCGCGCCCAGCTCTGCGCAAATCGACATTCCAATTGCGTACACGATTTCTGCAACGAAGTCGAAGATAAAGCCCAGGACAATCCCCAGCGGCAAGCAGATCACGCCGCGGATCAGCGCCTTTTTCGGCGATCGTTCGACGATGCTTTCCGCGATTCCGAACCCAACACAGAGTAACGCCACAATGGCGGGAAGCAGCAACCAGTTGCCCCACCGGCTTACTCCTTGCTGCCCGCTGTCCACGAATCGGGGCTCGCAGATGCCCCAACCGATCAGGGCGCCAAGCAAACCCGCGGCACCCAGATAGAACCATCCCTGCAGCAGGATGCTGCCCTTTTCTTCCGGTGCCGTCTGGATTTCCCCGGCAGCATCAGAAATTTTCCCATAGACCCTAGCCTGACCCGCGGTTTGCGCCGCCGGAAACAGTGCGGCTGCGTCGGGCATCGACACGTTCGCCAGATCGTCCAGCGTGATCTTGATCGACTTGTCCTTATTTTCTGGGGACATTTTGATCCTTCCCGCCATCGGCTTTGGGCGCTGTCTGCTCCGGCGTTGTCGATCCTGGCGATTGCATTGGCGGCTGAACGCTCTTCTCAGGTCGTGAGGGCCCCGGCGCCTCCGTAATGCCGGGTATGCTTACCGTTCCGTCCGAATTGAAATGCGTCCCAGCGGGCGCCCGACTGACCACGCCGCGATAGACGTCGATGAGGAAAAACTCCGGCCGCGGAAAGAACATCCACGTTGCAACGAATACGATCGCCATCAACAGCACGTACGAGGTCACCGTCAGCATCCATTTCAGCCAGGTGGGCGCGCCGATTTCTGTGCCTTCGTCGCCTTCAATGGTTTCCTCGCTGTCTTCGATTCCGCCCACTGGCTCCGGTTTGCCGGTTTCGCCCGCTTCCTCTCCGCCCTTGTCGTCCTTCACATGAATCTCAGAAACGCGTGCCAGCCGCTCTCCCGACCAGCCGAAGCAGCCCTCTTCATCGCTGTGCGGGTCGTACACCCACGCCACCTGCAGCTCCGACGAAAAAAAATTCTTGTGAATAAACGTATCGTGATCCGATAGAAATACGCCGAATCCCGGATGCGAGTGATACCAGCCCACAATCCGCTCCTCCGGATATTCCTTGTCCTTGATCTTATATATGTGTTCCCAGGTGTCCTGCGTGAACGTCACGTACGTACCCGCCTGCGCCGCATTCAGTCCCGGAATACGCGCCGTAATACTCAGGCCGTTGCCGTTTTCTTCTCCGATCAGCACTCCGCAAACTTCCGTCTTGCTGTTCGAACGCGCGTGCTGCCGGATCTGGCGAAGCACTTCGCCCTCAATCGTCACTCGCGGTTGTCGCTGATCCGGTTTCCGTTTAGCCATTTCTTCCACGCTTACGCATCAAGCCCGGTCCGTCATTCCGAGGGCGGTCTCGCCCGAGGAATCTCTGTGCGACGGCCTATAATTCGTCTCCCAACACCGCACTCCTGTCGCCCGCCATCAAATACGCCTTTTCATTCTCCGCCGTCCGGACCGTAAACACATCAAACAGCGGCAGTCCCAGCTTGTCCAAACTTCTCTTACCAAAATCTTCGCTGCCGTCGTAACTGTGAATCGTCTTCACCACGCGCATTTCCCCGTCGCGTGGACAGCGTCCTTGTTCATACTTGATGCTGCCTACCGGCGCGAAAACTTCTTCCTTCGCTCCGCACGCCGGACATTCCAGCTCCCGCATGATGTCCCGGGTGAACTCCACCACCACATCCGGCGCGTCCAAATCCTCCACACCACGTCGCCGCAAATCTTCCAGCGTCCACTCGCTCGATTTGCGCGCCAGCTCGGTTACGCTTTCATACGTAAAATGGCTCATGCAATCCGGATTTGCCGTGTACTGCACTTTGTACGAAGTGTGGTTCAGCCCTTCGAATACAAATCCGCTCCCCGCTAACGTCGGCATTCCGTGCAGCAGTTTCACCGCTTCCTGGACTTCAATTCCCGCGATCACCGAGGAAATTGTCGGCGTAGTCGCAACTTTTCCCTCCGTGTTGGCCTCGCGCAGCAGCAAATTGCAGGACATCCGCTGCTGCAGTAATTTCCAGTCGGTTTCACCGAGCGTACACTCATAACAAGGCGCTGCTCCCGCGACGAAAACTTTTGCCACTCCGTTGATTCCTTCAATCGCGCCATCAATCCATGGCCGGTTCATCTTCCACGCGCACCGGTTGATCCACAATCGCGCTTCGCGATTATCCAGCCCCGCGATAATCACGTCGCTCCACGCAAAAATTCCCAGCCCGCAATCCTGCACTACATTTGCTACCAGCGGCTTCACCTTCACATTCGGTGCCAGCGCCAAAACGCTTCTCGCTGCCGCCTCCGCCTTGTACGAACCAACGTCGCTGCTGCGATACAAAATGCTGCGCGAAAGATTCGACTCCTCGATCTTGTCCAGATCCACGATCACGATCCGTTCGAATCCCAGCAGCGCCAGATTTTTCAGGATTTCGTTGCCCAGCGCTCCCGCGCCAATCACCAGCACCCGCGCTGATTGCAATTTTTTCTGATCCCACCACGGAATCAGCCGAAACCGGCTGAACCGGTCCTCATGCACTTCTTCTTCGCCGATGCGAACGGGAATCGGCGGCGTCACGCTCAGCCCGCCGTGATTTCTGGCTGCAGTCGCAGGATGTCACCATCCTTGACCCCCGCCTCAGCCAGCGTTTGCGAATCTTGAATCTGTCGTCCGGAATTCTTGTGATGGAATTTGTAGCTCAAGGGCGCGCCGTCAGGTCCGTTAGTGGGCAGCCGCAATTTCTGAATCAGCACCACGATAATCTTGTTGCACGGAGCGTCGTCCGGCAATTCCACCGGCACTCTTTTATTCTCCGTCGAGTCGTACACCGTCACATTGATCGTCGCCATCGTTTACCGTTCCCCGAAACGGGTTCAGGGTTGGTACTTACAAACCCTGAGTTCAACAAATCGATTCTCGCGCCAATCGTTTCTTGGGGCCCAGCCCTGCTGCGCCCCAGCTTACTCGGGCGTCTACTTCTTCGTCTTATTCTGCTGCGCCGTCAGCGCCTTCAAATACGCTTGCAAACGCTCCTGCCCATCCTTCGCGAATTCCCAGCCACTTTCCTTCAAGAACGCCTGCGCCGTCACCGCGAAATTCAGGTTCTCCGCATTTGGCTGGTAACTCTTGTCCAGCGTCGAGCTCACTACTCCCAGCAAATTTCCTTGCTGGTCATACACCGGACCGCCGCTGTTTCCGGGGCTCACCGGCGCGGAGATCTGCAGCGTGCTATTTTCCATTCGCGAAATAATTCCGGTGCTCAGTGTGTACTTCAAACCTTCTGGATGCCCGATCACAAAAATCGATTCACCTTCTTTGGGAGTCGCAATTGGCTGCGTAAACTCTCCATTTCCAGAGTGTCGCGGTACCCACACCAGCACCAAATCCAGATTTGTGTGCCGCGCAACCACTTCCGCTCCCGCCCAAACTCCCGATGAAAGCGAAAGCATCGCGCGGTGCCTGTCGTTGATCGTCCAGGTGCCCAGTCCGATTACGTGGCGCGCCGTCGCGAACAGATACCCTTTATCATTCGCCTCAAGAAGCAGTCCTGCTCCGTAGCTGTTCGAAAGCACTTCGCGTTTGCTGAAAAACGATTGCGCCGTCGGCGCAATTACCGCCACCAACGGTTTTAATTCCGACGAAGCATCCGCGCCGCTCAGATCCTTGCTCGCCGGCAGGGTAGGGAACTCGCTCCGCTCGTCCAACTCGGAAAGCCCGTTGCCCACAATCGCCGGCACCGACCCAAACGAAAACAGCAACACTGTCGCCGCTGAGGTCAAAAATCCACTGATGATCAAAAGTGTCGAAAGAAAAGCCGTCCAGGCATAGCGAATCCGAGGTGCCTGCCCGCGGAACGCCACCCGCATGATGATCGCGATCAGGCAGAGCAGCGGCAGAAACAACACCAGTATCCCCACCGAAAGCCGTGCCCACCACGGAATCGCCGGCGCCAGCTTCGGCTCAATGCGCGCAGGTAGGTCCGGGCCTTCCTTTATCTCCGTGATTTCGTTGGGGCTTATGACAATCTTGTCCATCGGTCTCCAGGCGCCTTTGCCGGGTAGGGCAACCCTTCGGCACGAAACTTCCACTTTTAGCTAGGATACAAGTAGGGTTTCAGGGTTTGTACTTACAAACCCTGAACTGACACGTTATATACAGGTTCACTTCGCAAAGCGCAAGAGTGCGACAGTCCTACCGTTTCCTGTTCGTATCTCGGCCATCTTGGCCAGGGAAAGGGCTACCGGCCGGCTGGCTCGACCGTGGCGTCGACATTCCCAGGATTGCGCGAATCCTGTCCGGTCGCTGGCGATGCGCCATCTCGTTCCAGCCATTTTGTAAATTCCATCCGCTTCACTTCATGCTCTATCCGCAGGTCCGCCACCGACACTTTCACCACATTCAATTCCTGCGCCACCCCTGCGACCCAATCATTGCCGCGAATCGCCGCCAGGCCCTGCGCCGCCTCATACCATGTCGCAGCCGTCACTTCGACGGTGTGCGTCACGCTTTCCAACTCTCGAATCGTTCCGCGGCAGGATCGAACAAGCATAGCGACAAAATATTATATTCGCTTTTTGTTCGCTATGGTTTTACGGATTTCAGCCGGTCGCGTTGCCTTGCTATTTAAGAAACACTCGCGAAACCTGGAGTCTGGCTCTTCCTACTAAACATTGAGCGCCAAAGAACGCCACCACGCAAAGGTTTGTTTACTGCTGCTGCGCTGACGAATTAACCGGCGGCGGTTCGAACGTAAATGGCGACTCCAGCGTAAATTGAATGCGGCTTCCCGGCTTTACATCAACCTTTGCCGCGGAAAACGCCGCGATCACCGGCCCGGCTGCGGCCCCGGGATTGCCTGTCAGTACGCCGGCGCCTTGCGGACCTTTTTTTACCTCCTCGGAGGCCTTGGCCGACTTCGAACTTTTCTCTTTCTTTGGCGCGTTCGTGTCAACTCCCAGCCGCTCGCCGTTGATGATCAAGCTCACCAACTCCAGTCTCACCTTGGCCTTTCCGTGCAGATGGCCGCCCTTCTTGTCTTCGACCATGCGGATATGCGCCTCGGTCCCTCGCGGAATCACCACGTGATCGTGCACCAGCACTGAGGGATCCACTGTTCCGGTAAAAAGATCGCCAGCCTTATCGTGACTCGAATTCACTTCATCCGCCAGCCGAACGGGAATTACATAACCGCTTGGCAACGTAACTGTATCAGAATCAGTATCGGTGCTGGTCCGGTCTCGGTCCTGTTGTGCATCCCTGTCCTGGGTTCCTGAATCTTGATTTTTCCGTGCATCGTCCCGGTTTTTCGAATTCTGCCCGGCAAATGTTACAGTCCCTGGAATCAGCGCCAGGCACAAAGCCGCAGCCGACAGAATTCCCATTCGCATTCTAATCTTTCCCGTTGGCTTCATGAGAAATTCCTCCCAATTACCCCTATCGAAGCACCCCCTTCAAGCTCCGCCCATACCCGAAACCATCGAATTGCCAAAGGCACTTACTTTAGCAGTGCAAATTCCTTACATCCCGCCGGCGGTCGGCGGTTTCCTGTCGGTGTTTCGCTCGTGTTGCAGTAACTCCGTGTCTTGGTTAGATTTGTATTGCCAGTCGCCCGGGTGGCGGAATGGCAGACGCTGAGGACTTAAAATCCCGGCAAGCGGTTTTGCAGGGAGACGCAGAAAGACGCAGCACAGCGAAAATCGCCTGTATTCATGCGGTTTCAGAGGACTGACAGTGAGCAAGGCAGCGCAAGGGGACGCACTCGATAAAGCCCAACCGACACCACTACCGACACCAGATTTGACGCGATTTTGTTCCGACAGACCGAAAAATGGTTCACAGAAGCGGTTTTTCCTTCTCGCAAAATTTTGCTCAGATTGGCTTGGCAAGAAAATTGTTCAACAACCTGTGCGTGAGGCAGTGATCCGAGGATCATCGAGCAGCGGTGCGACGAGTCGCGCAAGGCGATACGTTTCTTTTTCAGGCTTGTGCGCTGTGGCTCCGCGGCTGTTCACCCGGGCTAGCACTATTTCCGCTCAGGACGTCGCGCACCTTAACCGCCAGTTCATCCGGACTGAACGGCTTCTCGATGAATGCCGTTCCTGGGGTGAGAACCCCGATATTAATTGCGTCATCCTCTGAGTAGGCTGACATGTAAAGCACTTTTAAGTTCGAGCGCAGCTTAGCCAGCCGGTCGACCAACTCGCGTCCTTTCATGCCAGGCATGACCACGTCTGTGAGCACCAAATGGATCGTTTCATGGTACGACTCCACTAACTGAATTGCATCCGCGGCGTTCCTTGCTTCAATCACGGAATACCCTCTTATCTCCAGGAAAACGCGCGTCATGCGCCGCACCGCATCGTCATCTTCCACCACAAGAATCCTTTCCTCCCCTTGCAGAGACCGAACGATTGGCTCAAGTGCCTGAACGACTTCAACAGGTTCCTCAACACGCGGAAGATAGATTTGAATTGTCGTTCCCAAACCGAGTTTGCTAGAAACGGTGACGCAACCTCCGCTCTGGCTCACTGTACCGTAAACAGTGGCCAAGCCCAGTCCACTCCCTTTGCTTTTGTCCTTGGTGGTGAAAAAGGGTTCGAAAAGATGCGACTGGGTCTCCTCGTCCATACCGTGTCCAGTATCGCGCACAGCAAGCATCACGTGAGGCCCGGCTTGAACTTCGGGGTGAAAGCGGCTCCACGCGGCATCTAGATCGCAATTCGCAGCCTGAATCGTCAACTCGCCGCCGCGCGGCATGGCTTCCCGGGCGTTAAATACCAAACTCATGATGACCTGTTCCACCTGCGCGGAGTCGGCCTTTACCCGCCCGAGTTCAGGATCGAGATCTAGACTCAGCTTAATGTCCTCGCCAAGTACGGGGGGCAACACTTCCGCTACTTGAGTGACCAGGGCATTGAGGTCTAGCACCCGCGGCTGGAGCACCTGCTTGCGGCCAAAGGCTAAGAGCTTCCTCGTCAATGACGAGGCTCGATCCGCGGCCCTCACAATTTCGCCTAGCTCGCGGCGCAGGGTACCACTGAGGCCAACATTGTTCTGTGAAAGCGCCGCTTGCCCACGGATGACCATGAGCAAGTTATTGAAGTCGTGGGCCACGCCGCCCGCCAGTCTGCCGACGGCCTCCATCTTCTGCGCCTGGCGCAATGCTTCTTCTGCTTGCTCGCGCCCGGTAATCTGTCTTTCTAGCTCACGATTGGTGGCTTCCAATTTCTTGACGTTTAGCTGCGCCGTCTCCGCCATATAGACAGCAAACGCCAGTATCAAAGCCATCAGAATGCCGCCGCCAAAAACCACCGTTGGCAGAGGTGACCGTACGTACGGAGCTGCCCACGAATGCGGCCAGACCAGCGCTCGCCACGTTAACTGCTGAAACTCAATGTTTGCTTCCTGGACATATGGCCTCTCTCGAGCCGGCTGTCCCACGGTGCGACTGTAGACAGCCTCATTCCCATCGTATACTGCGACCCAATAGTCCGGCGCAACACCCTGAAGGATCGAGGAAAGCAACTCCTGATAGCGGAACACCGCGACGAGAAAACCGCTAGGTTCCTGCCCAGAATACATGGGCACACAAACCAGGAAACCTCGGCCGCTCTGTCGCAGGTCGACCCGAGGTACAACCATTGTGCTCTTGCTGTCGTTCGCATCTTCGAGCGTCGCGCGCAGCCCGGGGACGGCGCCCAAGTCATCGGCGATTTCAGCTCCATTTCCTTCTCCTGGAGCCACCCAGAGCACGTGGAATTTAGAGTCCACCCGCTCGACCGCCTGGTATGCGGGGTAGCCGCTCATCACCAGCCTCGCATCCGCCTCCATGTCCTCGTCTGAGCGGTCACGGGACTGCCAGCGCAGGGCCAAGCGCTCTATTGGCAGGATGCGCGCTCTTAACTCTGACTCCGTTTTGGTCTTCACAAACGAGGCTTGCTCTTTCACCGCAGCCTGCATCTCAGAGCGCCAATGCGATTCCAGCATCTGCCAAAAGGTCAAGGCGACCAAGATTGTGGTCAGGCCAAAAATGACTGGCAGCAGTAACCGGTCGATGAAGCTTCTATGCATTGGAATTCTCAAATGTTGCTAGCTAATCTCTGGGACCCGTGTAACTCGTTTTTGCTTAAGAAAACGCTAATGAATCTACAACGATACCCCTTGGGTCCTATTACGGTCTCGCAAATTTTTTTCCATTCTCTATAATCGCTCCCAGAAGCATCAGGAGCCTCTCCATGCCTCGAACCTGCACGACCTGCACTCACCCCCACCGCGACGAGATCGACCGCCGTTTGCTCGATGGCGCTCCATTGCGGAACATAACGAAACAGTTTTCGCTGTCCTCGGCTAGTCTCTTTCGCCACAACAAGCACATCTCGAAAGTTCTATCGAATGCTCGCCAGGAAGCCGAAATTTTGCGGGCCGATGGGTTGATGGAGCACTTAAATCACCTCACGTCGGAGGCTGCCCGGTTGAAACGGAAGGCAGAGCAGGCGAAGGACTACCGGACGGCGCTGGCAGGGGTGCGGGAGATGAGCCGGCTCTTGGAACTGGTTATGCGCCTCGCTGTCGAGTGCAGGAGCGGAAATCCGAGTTCGATTTTGACGGTCGCCCCCTGGAACAATTGAGCGACGTTGAGCTGTTGCAAATTCTGGCGCGCGGTCAGGGAGTGACAGAAACTAAGTTCTTGCGGATCGCGCGCGGACAAACTCCCGAAGGCTCAGTTCAATCCGAAATTTGAATTGACGACGAATAAACATACCTGCGTTTGTCGACTATGGGCTTCCATCATTAAGGTTCCTTAGTCAGCTAGCGGCTGTACGTAATCAGTCCGTCGGGTCCGTGGAACCGCCTTCACCGTATACGCCTCAAGTGCCTCCATGACCTCTCCCCCCCACGTTGTGGTCCCGATCATTAAGAAAGGCATAGGCTTCCGCGTGAGCGCGTCTCGCTTCTCTCGTGTCCGTGAGAGAAAACAGGTAGGCCCCGATCGCGATGCGCTGACCTATTCGAAAGTCCATAAGGCGGCTACGAGCTATCGCTGTGATGCTGGCCGAATGGAAGTCTTGCTAGCGTGGTTCCGTGAATATCCCGCCGAATCCATTACGGCTCAGGACATTGAGCGGCAGTTTCAAAAGCAGGAATGGGCTCCCGCGACACCCAACCGCTACCGCGCTCTGCTTTCGCTCACCTACAGGCTCGCCATTCGCAACGGCAAGGTGAAAGAGAATCCCGCCCGCCTAGTCGCGCATCGGCACGAGGACAACGCCCGAATCCGGTTTCTGTCAGCCGACGAAGAAAAGAATCTGCGTAAAATGGAAAAGCGGTGTCTGGAGCGAATGCCGGAATTTGACCTCGCACTAAATACGGGAGTCCGTCTCAGCGAGCAGTATGGTTTGCTTTGGGAAAATGTTTCCATCCCGTTACAGACGCTCACGATCCCGCGCAGCAAGAATGGCTCTATGAGGCACGTCCCGCTCAATCAGGGAGCGATTAAGGCACTCGAAACTCTCCGCAAGCAACATCCGGCCTCGGAATTTGTTTGCGGTGGCGCAAAGGAGCCTCGGCGTTGGTTTGAGCCCGTACTCGCGGATGCAAAGGTCGTAAATTTCAGTTGGCATTGCTTGCGTCACACGTTCGCAAGCCGCCTCGTAATGGCAGGAGTGGACATTCGCACCGTGCAAGAGCTTCTCGGCCACAAAACTATCGGCATGACCGTGAGATATTCGCATCTCGCTCCAAAGCACACACTCGCAGCGGTTGAGAGATTGGACGCGCCTACAGAGGCTCCAACCGACACCACTACCGACACCAGGCCTCCAGTGCAATCGGTGGAGCACGTTGTAGTATTGCAGTAAGTCATTGTGTTCGTTAGATTTGTAGTGCCTTTGCCCGGGTGGCGGAATGGCAGACGCTGAGGACTTAAAATCCTCCGGGGATTTTTCCTCATGTGGGTTCGACTCCCACCCCGGGCACCATTTTCTTCAATGTTTATGCGGTGATTGAGGCGCGGCTGAAAAATCCGCGCTCCAAGCAGTTTCGAAAAATACGCCTCACTTTTGCTTATCTCGTGCTTATCGCGGGAGAGCGCCTTTTGCTCAATGCGGTTGGCCGTTGAGAGGACACGCGGGGCGCGTGAATTTTGCGCCGTTGCAATTGCGACAGAGAACTTGGAAGCCCGCAGGGTAGGCGTGTGCTTTGACCCAGCGCCAAAGTCTTGCCCCGCCTGTGCCGAGATTGTTTGCTTTGCGGTGAGCAGCGCCGTCGCCGTCCATGTGATCAAGTTGAAGGAATTCGATGAACGACGTCTTGCACCCCGAACACTGACAGTGCGGCGTTGCGCCTCCGCAATAGTGAGTGAAGACCTCTAGCCGCAGCCTTGCATTGTATGTGCGGGCGGCGATTGTGTACGGTGAAGTCGCCATCACTTTCCGTCCCTCTTCCCGTATCCCGCATCCATCTTGGCAAACGCGCTCCGCATCCGGTCCTCGTTCGCGCCGAGGTACCGCACGAGCATCGCGTAGGTTTTCCATCCGGCGATTCGCATGATTTCCGAGTGAGGCACTCCGCAGCGGTCCGCCTCGCGCGCGAAGGTCCGTCGTAGATCGTGAAAGCCCGGTGCGCGCTTATTTCCGTCCCAGGTAGTAAATCCGTTGACGATGCCAACAGCCGCGCACGCAGCCTGAAACTGGTCTAGTGCTCGGTCGTAAGGCAAGCGCTCGCCGTCACGATCAGGAAACACATACTCGCAACGCGGGAATTTGCGGTCGCATAACTCGCACTGTCCCTGAATTATTTTCAACACCTCGCCGTCGAGCGTGCTGGGCTTCGCGTCTTTGTGCTTTGTGCGGCGACCGGGCAAGGCCAGCCGTGGCAATCAGCCGGGGCGGTCATGCCAAACGTTTCTTTTCAAGATTTGATAAGGAC
>Ga0209488_10002669_pt1 | contig 14571 bp, 16 predicted proteins | sample Rivendell_Oct201_8_FD_188349 | JGI IMG/M metagenome (GOLD analysis project Ga0209488, IMG submission 188349) | Vadose zone soil microbial communities from the Eel River Critical Zone Observatory, Northern California, USA -... | ecosystem: Environmental > Terrestrial > Soil > Vadose zone >... | reverse complement strand
ATGGATGCATAAGCTTGAGTCTTCAATGCCGCAGGCGCATAGCTGGCTGGCATCTGGGTCTGCCTCCTTTTCTCCTAGACGTCTGTCTAGTCTGCAGAAAATGCGCCACGTAACGTTCTCAAACTAGAGTTACTAGATAGGCATTCCGAAATAAGATCCCTTTTTGCTACTAGTTGCATCCGGGGCTGTAGTTTTACAGATGTCCACCTAAGGTTGCTTCACCAAGCAGTACTTAATCTTAATTTCCCCACAAGAAGTCGAATTCATCGTGTTCGCGTAAGAATTTGAGAGAGTGGTATCGTAATACGCGTCCAAGTCCTCAGCAACTTGAGATCGATAAGAAAAGGATTACTTTACAGAATCGGATCATACCGAGACAGCAGCTGTACAACCTCTCCCCACCCACCCGTTGCTGCCTCCCCGAGGGCAGTCAAGCCAAATACGTCCCGCACAGTAATATCCGCGCCATGTTCCAATAAAAATCGTACGATTTCGACATGTCCACAGGATGCCAGGTGCAGCGGAGTCGAGCCGACATTGTTGCGTGCATGAACATTCGCACCACGTTCCAACAACAGTCGCACAACATTGATATTCCTACTCGATGCCAGGTGCAGCGGGGTCTCGCCAAAAGCGGTGCGCGCGTCGATATTCGTGCTCTGTAATAAGCGCAGGCCGTCGAGATGTTCACGTGACGTCGAGTGCAGAGTGGCCTCCTCCCCAGTGTAATTTCGGTCACGGCGATTCGCATGGTGCTCAAGCAGCATTCGAGCGAAATCGAGTTGTCCACCCATCGCCGCCAGGTGCAAAGGTGACCAACCATCGACGTCTTGTGCGTTTACGTCTGCACCGTGGTCAAGTAGCCATCGCCCAACTTCGAGGTGTCCCATCCGCGACGCTCGATGCAGTGGTGTCTGGCCAAATTTTCCCGGAATATGCACATCCGGGAAATGGCCGATTAGCAGTAAGAAAACATCAGCGTTTCTAGCCGTCATTGACGCATGTAGCGGAGTCACTTCGGAACCTCCCCTCGCGGATACGTCCTCTGGATGCTTGGCAAGCAGATGTTCTACCAGGTCACGAAATCCGAATCGTGCGGCGTAATATAGGGGTACTGCCTCGGGTTTCTCGGGGCGCGCGGTCGTCATAGAATTCAGGGCATCCTCGTTGTGAATCCAGAGCCAGGTGGCAAAATGTGGTTTATTGGCATCAAACAGACATTCCATCCCATACTTGATGCGCGACGACACGTTCCCAAACTGGGTATGCTCAGCCCAGTGTCGAGCACCGTATTGAGCGAGTGGGAAGTTTCGGATGCCGTCGCGATCAACGCGATCGTCTAATTGGAGGAGAACACCAAGGCATGCCCGTGCAAGAATCGTGTGCGCATGCTCGAGTACAACGTGATAGCGGGAGACATCTCCGCTTGACTTCGCCAACCGGTCGGACGTCAAAAATTCTTTGACGGAGAAGTGCGAAAACTGAACGACTCGTGAATGTCCGCCCTTGACTATGACGACCAAACTCGAGCATGCCGACATGACGGCTTCTTCTTGATCCTCCCAGCGCCAACTAGGATTTAATTTTGGGATACCCTCTGCATCGAAGTCAAATGCGAGGATTTCCGCAAGTTCCTCGACTTGAAGAGGGCGGACAGCCGCTACGAGACACTGCAACAGTCGATGGGCATATCCTTGGTTCGGCTTCCTGATCCCCCTCAGAATGCGCTCGTATGTCTCGTTCAGGCTTTCAGGCAACTCCTCCAGAACACGTCGGATACTAGGTGGAAAACATTGCCTGAGGAGTTCCAATTGGCAGTACACCCACCGAAACCTGTGTCATGTCATAAACGTGGTTGATTAGCGGTGATGATGCCCCTTACATTCCACCTGCGTTCTCTGATAGTGTCTTAATAACCAGATCCTTGTCCTCTTCCCGCCATCTCCGCATTCGTCTGTCTGAGTGAACGAAGGAGTTGACATAGTCAGCGATATCTTGCTTTTGTCCGATCTTGTCATGCAAAGAAACAGAGTGTAGAGTTATGGGTTCGAGGGCGGCCTGGATATCGAGCTCAGGTCGACTTGTAACACAAATGTGAAGATTTGGGAGGTGACTGCTGACAAGCTCAGTCACGAGCGCAAGGACCTCTTCTCGTGGAGATGGGATGCCAGATGTGATAGGACATTCATCGAGTGCATCCATAATGATGTAAGTAGGGCCATGTGCGTGGAGGGCGAGCATCGCTTTGAGGCATTCAATCATGGTACGGTCATTGGGTTTTGTTACCCCACGACCATGCAAAGTATAGAGTTGGGAGAGTACGTCACAACAGGGATCGGACTGAGCGGAAAGTTGAATGAGGAGGGACGGCAACAAGTCATGGAGTCCTTGCTTGTCAACATCCCTGAAGTCAAAATAGAAATAAGCGACAGAGGCCATCCCAGCGTCGTGTAGCGCCATGATATCTTGTATGACTGACGAGCTGGGTTGACGTGAGTTTCACCAAGTAAGATGAGTCGGGGAACGGCGAACCAGATGACACTCTTCCCTGATCCCGCTGCAACGTTGAGAGCAGTTCAGGAGTCATCGACTGGTGAGAGTAAGAAGGACCCACGTTTGCCATGTATCCACAAAATGGAATCACTGGTTTTCCACTCATTAAAGGCATTCCCTTGGAGGAACCATTGAGTTGTACCGCGGTGATGAACCTTGCGTGTCATGTTATGATTGGTGGACGCGTCTGGGGGCGAAAGCCATCGTAGAAGGCTATCTCGGAGCTGATTTTCTGTAAAGATGACTTAGGCTTCCAAATGAAGAACAGGAGTATTAGAAGATGACGAACGGTCCAATTTGTCATTGGTGCCTTGGATCTTGTCGTGCGTGCTATGAATAAAGTCTTGCACGTTGCTGCGAACGACTTGCACCTTGTCATCAACAGCTTGAACCTTGTCGCCGATCCCTTGTATGTCCCCGCTGAGATCTCGCACCCTCTTTTCAACGACTTTCACTCCATCGTCAACTCCCCTCACTTTGTCATCCACACCGTGGGTGATCTTCAGGAGCTCCACCGATGCCATGTGTGCCTCTTCCTGTGTCAACTTGTCCAGTTTCTGTAGCGCATTCTCAATATCCGTGTTTCCCGTAAGCTTCTTCAAGTACTTCTCTGAAGAATTGTGAGTCAGGATCGAGCGCTAGACCAGTCCACTCACTCAATCGCCCACGTTTCATTTCATCTGTCGCGATCGCGAGGATAGCTAGTATCTCCGCCATTATCTCGATAATGATGTTTGACATGACTGTAGTAGGTGGAACCCTAGTGTAAACCTCGAGCCGACGGAAGAAGTATCCGATGCGATTGAACAGGTCGCTGAGGTTGTCTTGGCTAGCTCTAACATCTTTCGCCACCTGGGCGGCCTGGGTGTTAGAATAGCTCGCGCAAAACCACGACATAAGACACAGACCATAAAGAGAATACCGATGCCTGCAAAAACAACCTTTGCAGGGGGGAATACCTGAGGAGCCGATATCAGAAGAAGGCTCCAAGAGAAAGCACCGTAGTATTCACGAGGCCCACACCCTCACCAAGGGCAGCAGAAAATGAACAGAGGACATTGACGATTGAGTTGAACCGATTCGAAAGTCTTCCATCTATACTCGATTCATGGAATGTAGGGATTTGCTCTCGAAGTACGGAAAGTACAGCATCAGCAGAATGGCAGGATTGAAGCATTGGTAGTAACGGATGTGACACCAGGTCCTGCCCAGTCCGCATCTGGTACGATTCCAGGGCAGAATTAAAAATGGATGGAAAGTGGGGAGATGGTATTGTGGTTGGGGAAGAATGAGACATTGTGATGATGGGTTGTACGCGAGTCGACATGTGTGCTCCGCTGCTACAGTGAGGGCTAAGACGGAAGTTTCCGGCCTCTCAACTGCGCGAGAGATTTGCTCTGGTCTCCCTCAAATCATGTCTGTTGCCACGAAAGAGGGTGAATAGAATAGAATACAACCATTCCTTTTGATTGAAAAAAAAAAAAGAAAGAAGCACCTGTTTGTTTTCGCAAAAATTGAAACAAATTTCCAATTATTCAATCTCTAGCACACTCAAATTCACTGATCATAAGATGTACTGTAGGTTGCTCAAAAAAAAACAAGATGGTTATTTACACTAAGGATACAGCGTGATATGTCTTAAAAGAGTGTTCTTGGTGTGATGGGATAAAGGAAACGGGATGATGGGAGGCATCGATATGATGGTGGGAAGGATCGGGACTGAGCTTTTACAGTAAAGCGTGTGTGTTACGTTCAGGTCGACAGCTCTCTCGACAGTCTCTCAACGTGCCTCATCTGCGGTCCCTAAGTCAAGTCTGTTCCTAACTCCCACACATACAGTAATTTCTATCCCCGCATCAATTCTTAGCGTGTTGCGAGGCGTCGCTCTGACAGCAAGCGCTCTGTCTGCCAAACGTGACATGCTATCCGAGTCGTTTATTATGCCAGTGCTTGCCCGTTCGTCTTCACTGGTACCCCCATGTTCAAACCACCCATCATGAAGAAACCAGACCCTTATTCTTACTCCTACACAAGAATCCCTTCCTCAACAGATGTGGATCTCTCCCAACCTTCAAGCCTTCCTGTGGACAGTTCTTTTTCTCCTCCACTTGTCGACAGATTCGACAGAAACCGATCACACCTTCCACTGGAAAGCGTCCATTCCGATGAATTAAGAACATACCTCGCCCCGTGGGTGCCGAAAGGTTTACTCATCCCATCTCTTCCATCTCACGCGCACACTTATACCGTGGGTTTCAGAGCAAGCGAATGTCCGCCCACAAGCCCGACAGAAGCTCACGAGGCTTATTCGTCAACAGTTCCAGGAACTGAGCACGGACGTCTACGATGAACTGATCAGGCGAAAGGCTGACTTGGACACCGCCACTCGAAGTCGATCGTGTTTTTTTTTCCCTTCGACGTCATGCTCACCATTCACTCTAGTCCCTTTTCTCCCTCCCCAAGAAGGGTACCATCCAAAGCGAAATCAAGCTCGTCAGAAGCTTGGCACTCTCCCCACGTCCCGCTTCAAAGATTTGTGTGGTGACGTCCTCTATGAACTTTATCGCCGGTATCCAGAGTACAGCGAACAGGTAGTGCTGTCATCCTTCGCTTCCCGTTACGATTCATCTTAAACCGTCTCGGTAGCCTTCCCCCACCGCGTTAACTTCTGGCTCGCCATATGACAATGTCCCTTTCCCCGGTATTCCCAATGCTCCATCCGAACGATCCGCTCACTTCGGCAACAACAACATCAATGTGATGTAGAGAAGCGGGGCCAAATGAATCCCAATTAGATAGCACCGCTTTCCGAGCCTAAGCGAGCCAACACATATACCCCTGACAGAGCAAAAAAAGACAATGCTGAAGTCGACCTGAATTAGCATTAGCTCGTGTTGTTCCATACATACATTTTAAGCGCTTTCTCTGGGTTGTGGGAAAATATTATGTCATTCACTTTTGACCGACGAAATTTGACATGGCAAGAGCATAGAGGGCGACGGCGACGGTCACTCACACGACTTTGATATTGTAGGATGATTCCCCTCACTACACGGGCAGTGCGTAAAAAGACAGAAACGACGTTAGTGTCATACTCGCGTCAACGCCTTCCTCGCCCTGCCCGTCTATACTCCTCTCCCACAAAACGCGCCAGCGCGCCAGCCTTCGACGCGGTCACCCCATCCGTCGCAGATTCTTTCCCCGCCTTCCTTCCGGCACACCCAAAGCTCGTGGACACTCCTGAGACCGTCCATGGTGACCATAATGCGAATAACATGCATACATTCCTCCGCACTCGTACACCATATACGATTCTCCCTCCACCCCTTCCAGAGGACAGGTACTCCGGGCTTAACGACCTCTTTTACACCGACTCACCTACGCGAGACCTCATCGCAATTATGGATGCTTGCCTACATAATGGCTACGATGTCCTTCGCGCCAAGAAGATTTTTGACAACCTTCGTTCCAAGCAAGCCGTCCAGATTCTTCATCCGCGTCTCTACACCGCCTTCGTAGGGGCCTATCTTAACATGGCATCTAAAGAACCGCAGAAGAAGTCTTTGTGGGTCGACGATGCGTGGAGACTTCTCAATTCGCTATTCAGTGGGAAGGAAAAGGTCGCGGTCACTACGAGCGCTTATGCCCTGGCGCTTGTAGCGTGGCTGAGGTGAGTCTGGCACTTCCCTTTGTCATGACATTGATTTGATCATTCCCCAGATACTCTTCTGAGGACACCCCAACATACGTTGACGGCGTTACGGACCACACACCCGATTCGCTCTTGAAGGGCATCGTCGATCACCAACTTTCCGTATCATCTGTTATCTCAGACCGATCCATCAAATCCTCAGATGAGGCACAAAAAATTATCAAGGCGCTCACGAAAGCAGCCCTGCAGCTCGGCTACAACGATATCTTCCACGAACTTCACGACGTCGAGGGTAAGGGCTATTCCCTGGATGATCCATACTCGGACGTCCCCGAAGTCCGCCCTGTTACTGTCAGTACTGGAACGACCGAGGCGAAGGTCCCTTTTAATCTCGAGATTCTCCGGAAGCACCTCGCGGATGTCTCTCTTGCACGACGCGTCCTCTCAGAGGACCTCGCCGCACGACAGAAGCTTCTTGAAGATTCTGTATACGATGTCGCAGTACAACGCATGCGACGGCAGGCCGAACTTTTCAAAGAGCTTGGGTTAGGCGACTCAGTCCTGAGGAAGCCGGACTTGCAATTATGGATGTGGCAATGGCATCAGCTCCTCAAGGCTCGCTTGGAAGAGGACATACCGGTCCTCATCAAGGGAGAAGACCGTCACCCTTCTTACTCTGGCTCAACATCAGAGAGAAAGCCGACCCAGCCGCTCGGACCTTTCCTGTCCCTGATGACACCCGAGAAGCTCTCTCTTATTACTATCCATGAAATCATGCGCTTGCAGGGCTCAGGCGGCGTTGCGGATGGCATGAAGACTGCCCGTGGCCTCATCAGTGTCGGTAGCGCTGTCGAGCTCGAGTATAAAGCTCAGTTATGCAAGGAGAATAACCTCCCGGTGCCGACCATCACCCGAGCTGGCGAGTCTGGTTACTTCTCTCGTTACTCGTACCGTGCTCTCCACGCGCGGCGCGTGACCGCACGAAAGTACACGGAGAATGCCGAAGAATGGACGAGTGATTGGACTCAGGTCGTGCGTGTGCGCGTCGGAAGCTTTTTGGTAGACCGCTTGATGGACGTCGCAAAAGTGATTCGCACTGGGACGAACAAGCGTACAGGCGAGCCGGTTGAGGAAGAGCAGCCCGCGTTCTTACACTCTTACGAGTACCTTCGCGGGTTCAAGCTTGGCGTCATCAAGCTGAACCCAGCGGTGGCGGAGCGCATGGTCAAGGACAGCATCAGGGACACAATGCACCCACGGCATCTACCCATGCTTGTCAACCCGAAGCCGTGGTTGAACTACAATGAAGGCGGTTACTTCTACAATAAGAGTGAGTATCCCTCAAGGTCAAGCTGCTAGAAACTCAACCTCCTTGCAGGTCAGGTCATGCGTTTCAAGGACTCGCAGGAGCAACAGCAGTATTTGAAACACGCGTCATCCCGTGGCAATGTCGAGCTCGTGTATGCTGGTCTTGATGCCCTCGGCTCGACGGCATGGAAGATCAACCGCAAGATTTTCGACGTCGTACTCGAGGTCTGGAATGCTGGCTATCGCCTAGGAAAACTACCCCCTGCCGTGTACGACGAACCCGAACCTGAAAAAACTCCCGAGATGGCCATCGACCAGAAGGAACGAGCCGTCTTTCTCGCGCGGCATCGTCAGTGGTTCGTCAACAAGGCGAATAATCACTCTGACCGGTGTAACGTCAACTACAAGATTGAGATTGCTCGAGCGGTAAGTCACTCGATTGATTTTCCGCTCACTGTTCTAATGTCTTTCTCGAAGTTTTTGGGCGACGCCTTCTATCTCCCGCACAACCTAGATTTTCGTGGTCGCGCCTATCCGTTGCCCCCACACCTGAACCACATTGGCGATGATTTGAGTCGAGGTCTACTTCTCTTCGGCGAGGCCAAGCCACTTGGTGAACGTGGTTTGCGATGGCTTAAGATCCACTTGTCCAACTTGTACGGGTATGATAAAGCCACCTTCGATGAGCGGGTGGAGTTTGTCCACAAGCATTTGGACGATGTCTTTGATAGTGCGGAGAATCCTCTCAACGTGAGTCTTGTCCCCGCTTGTATAAACGCAAGGTCTTATGTGCGATATTTCCCACGTCAGGGACGCAAGTGGTGGCAGAAGGCGGATGACCCATGGCAATGTTTGGCCACCTGCATGGAGCTCAAGGGCGCCCTCGACTCGCCTGACCCATATGCATACGAGTGTGCGCTGCCGATCCACCAAGATGGGACATGTAACGGCCTGCAACACTATGCCGCACTTGGTGGCGATGCACGTGGGGCCCAGCAAGTCAACCTAGACACTACAGACCGACCATCAGACGTGTACACCTACGTTGCAAACATGGTCGAGAAACGCTTGCAAGAGGACCTGGAGCGAAACCCGGATAATGTTTTCGCCAAAATACTCATCGGAAAGGTGTCGCGTAAAGTCGTGAAGCAAACCGTCATGACGACGGTGTACGGTGTCACCTTTGTCGGCGCACGGGAACAGATCGAGAGGCAGCTGAGGGACCGTGGGGACGTTCCCGCTGAGCAATGCTACCTCGGCGCAGCATATCTCACCAGGCAGGTATGGAAAAGTATTTCCTTCCAGATTCGTGAGTTTCGACAGCGTTCCCTAGGTATTGCAGTGCATCGGCGACTTGTTTCAAGGTGCAAAGGATATCATGAACTGGCTGACTGCCTCTGCGCGTATCATATCGAAGTCCGTACCGGGTGAGCGTACTCTTGAGGCCATGCAACTCGACAAACCACCGATTACGAGACGTAAGACTAAGCCCCTCACCACGCGTCTGCGCAAAGAACAAATGACTGCTGTTGTGTGGACGACACCGCTAGGGCTCCCTGTCGTTCAACCGTACCGCAAAGTTAAGCGAAGACAGGTCATGACCAACACGCAGTCGGTGTACATTTCAGACCCGTATGCACCTTCTGAAGGTGAGCGGAGGTTCTTTACATGCTATTGTGTTGATGAAACGTCAACCTATCTATATTCAGTCAATTCGCAAAAGCAGTCGTCCGCGTTCCCACCCAATTTTATTCACAGCTTAGATGCGACACACATGCTACTCACTGCCTTGGAGTGTCGAGTATGTTTTTTTTTTCCTTTGTCCGAGCGGAGAGGGGCGTGCTTACCGTCGTTCATAGACGCAAGGCCTTACGTTCGCCTCGGTCCATGACTCATACTGGACGCACGCTTCCTCGATTGATCAGATGTCGACCATCATCCGCGACACGTTTGTTGCTCTGCACTCCTCGGACGTCCTCGGTAGACTTTTAAACGAGGTATTTAATTTCGTTCAACATCCTTTCCTCCACTCACGCGTTTCTAGTTCCGCGAGCGTTATGCGGGTTACAAAGTCCCCCTCGGGTCCTTAGGGGTCTCGCAGGCCTTCAAACAACTCGGTGTCTGTGACGCCGCAGCAGACATGGCCGCCCGAGACCTCCTGAATAATTCCCAGAATAGCGTTGAGACCATCTCCGACTCTGTGGAGATGATAGAGGAGGAAGAGGGAGAGCCTAGGGAAAAAACTGTGGAGTGTCCGCCGATGGTGTCCGAGGTGTCAAAAGAGCAAGCGATGGAGCTTTTGAAGTCAAGCCGCGCACGGCCCAAGCGGGTGAAGGGTGCCGTCGCGGCCGCTCCGGCAAAGGCGTCACTCGAGGGCAAGTTCGTCGATCTCGTCGAGTTGCTTCCGCCCGTGCCTGCGAAGGGCAAGTTTGATGTGAACAAGATCAAATCCTCCCTTTACTTCTTCTCTTGATTTCCCCCTCTCCCCTCCGTATTTTTGATAGATCATTGCTCTCGCTCTCCTAGTTGCCTCCGTCGTCTTACACGTCGTCATACGCCATGCATCGTAATTTTTTTATTCCTCGCACTTATCTGTTGGATATACAGTATACTTGCCCACTATCCAATACAAACGCCGTATTAGTCACATCATGTACCTACCTACACATGTCCCTAGACACGCCCTTTGCTGCAATTTGGAATGGGACAAATACTGCCTACTCCATTCGCCCGCTGGGACCCGCAGTGCCAGAGCCATTCCTCCCCACGGCTGTGAAAATCTTTTGCCTCAAAGCAGTGTTGCCAACACAACTGGAAATTATTATTTTTGATAAGATTTTGTTCTATCTTATCTTATCAACTACGTCCTGGTGGGTCTAATCGCGCCCCCATCCCATCTTGACCAGAGTTACAACTCATCTCAGCACCAAAACTCAACTCTCCGGTAACCGGCAACACTGAGTAAGCCAAGCGGACTTTCTAATTCAATTCGGCTCTTTTGTAGCCGGAACGCGTTCAGTGAAAATTTCAGCTCCGCCTGAGCGCCTACTTCAAGTTGAAGGATCACGGCCCCCATCAACCAGGCTGAGGCTGTCCCAGCATCTCGACGGGGCGACCACGGCGGTGTCGCGTGAGTCAGGATCCGACTCGCCAGTGATCGAGTCACCCCCATAGCACCGGTACCACCGTGATATGTGCTAGGCACTGTGTTCTCGCTAGCTTCTGGCTTGATCATCTAGTATGATACGATTCGAACCCATTACCACACCCTCTGCGTCCTTAAGAAACGGCCGCATCCCCCAATACCATCATAGTGTGTATTGTATATTAAGTACATTATGTTGTATTTAACAAATTATTTGAAGGGTTTGTTACTTTCAAATGTCCACGCCCACGAGACCAGAATCAAGATAGCCCGGGTATGTGCTGACATCGCAGCACAACATAACGGTTGAGTTGGAGGATCGGCTGCCAGCTCCCCTGCGAGACCTGAACTGCCCCGATAAGAATAACCTGTTCTTTGGTGATTCCTCCGACGCCGACCCGCCAGTTTGGAACCTGCCCATCAATCCGCTGGGCCTCCTGTGCCAATTGGAGTCACAGTATCTGTGTCAAAATGACAGTGATGGCAGGTATTACACAGACGGGCTTACATCCAAGAACCTGCTCACGGCGCTCGCGAGCCGCTTGGCAAATTTCTCAAGGGAAATCGTGTTGTGATCCGACGTTTGGTCCCTTGTCATTCTCTGCGTCGTCCATTCGCTGTAACCTGGCCACTAGAAGCAAAACGTCAACGCACAGTCTCGGCAAGGCTCACCGTTCCTCAAGATAGACAGCTCACATTGATGCGTATGTACATGGTCGAGGGATTTCCTATTGGAGCAGCAGCCTCAGCCCCTAGTAGCGTCTCACAGTCACCGGCTGCAGCCTTGAGTAAGGGCAAACCAAGGTTTACGCGATCTTTGTGGACGAAGAAGATCGGCAATTTTGGTGGATGAACGTAGCGTTGGCTGTCCGAGGAGTGTCCAGGAGACCAAATGCGCTGTGGAACGACCGTGCCAACTTGACGGGTGGTGTAATCGAGCAGCCAAGCGGGTTCTCCATTGATAGAGAGGGATGGAGGAATATTCTGTACCACAGGACTTGTAATGAAGAATGCGTGTGGCCACGCCTGAGAGACAATTGGACGAAGTATCCGCGGGTCAACCCCCAACAGGCGAGTGAAGTACGGAGTCACGCCCCGTGGGCCGAATGTTTGAGCGAGGTAGCCGTCAATGAAGAGGTCCATCTGCAAAGCGTTTGGCATTAAAAAAATCAGACGGAAGGAGTACCGACATACTTTTCATGTTTTGGATATGTGGATTGTTGGTCTTAGAGGACGAGCGACCTCAATCCGTCTTCAAGCAGCTTTATAACTTTTGGTGAACGCGAACGAGGGACCATGGCTCCCTCCACGGGCCGGGTATGGCCGGAGTTAGTGAGTCAACCGCATACGTGTCAAAAAAACGAGGGGTGCCTGTGTTCTACAACGACATGGAGTGTTCTAGTCACTTAGTAGGATCAATTCGCCAACGAAGATAAAGACCGGATGTCTTGAGACCTGAAGATCATCTGTGCTCATTGATAGAGGTGGTGTTTCAGTGCCGCGGGCCCGGAGGAATACGTTATCGGCTTCTCCAAAGGCCAGATGATGACTTTGACAATGCAAAGTGAGATCTAACAACTGCTGAGATAAGGAACGAACAGACGTACCGGCAGTGTGAGGCGGGCATACATATAATATGCGATGGCCGATGAATTGGCTCTGTCATTGTATTCGGCTTGTGTCCCACGTACACTGGTAATCAGGACGATTGACGGAGGTGCCAAATGTCAATGAGACATATGAGAATCAGGTGTACTATCTCCGGGGGAAAAATAGTAAAAGTTGACATGTTTTTCCTCCGTGTAGTGTAGGAGCTCGAGGCTACGGAGCGGAACAAGACTCAGCAAGCAGACGTCATGGCGCCGACACCACCTGGATGATGAAAAGGAAGTGTATTTGGGCCTTACAAAAACTATTATTCGTTATAACGCATTTTTGATTAGGTTTAAATATGACGCAATAATGACTTACAAAGCGTAAAATATTATAAAGCAAAGCATAAATGAATTCCCTACACTCGTCCTCCGAATTTTTCGTCACCAGGCACGGTACAATCACAGCGCTAGCAAATTTCCAAACACCAAAAGTTCGGAGCATCGACTGCGAAACACAGATGAACCCCAGAGAGAGGTCTGGAAGCATCAGTCCTTCCATTGACAACCAGGGAAACGGGAGCCTTCTCAGCCGTTGATCATCGCAAAACTCGGTTTAGGCAACTACCACAACGTTTAGCGTTCGAAATTCATCGTTAGGCGCAGGTTGGTAATGTGTTGGTTGTTCCTGGCCAGAATCACATCGCTTTCACACCATTTGCCACACAGATACGACTACAATACAATTACAAAGCTATGTATCACCTAAAAAAAAAAGATCAAGACTGCCGCCGAAATGAATGGATCATCGAGGCATCACTCAAACAGTGCATCGCTTCGGAGCAGTTCGCCACGCGGTGCATGCACTTCCAGTGACAAACCACATTCGAGGTGAAGGGCATCCCGGGACAGTTCATTTCCGGAAAGCATGTTTCTAGCATCGTGGTTAACCCATGGTTTGATGTGTAATGACTTACTCGCCGTTTAGTATTGGATAGACGCTCAGATCAACGACACACACTTGCGTGTATGGGTGTCGGAATATTGATTCCCGGGGATCCGAGCCTATCTTTCAAAGAGATACGTGTCACTTCGTCACCATCCCATTCATTTCGAGTGCACGTTGTTTACGCTTCGACGCGTTCGACCCCTCCATGGCATAAAATCAGCTCAGATTGGAGCAAGTGAGCATGTACTTCAGGCAGGCTCACTGTGCTGCCATTGTAAGGTACCCCTCGGAGCTACACTCGGATACCCTCTTTCCTTCTTAGTATTTTGCCGTATATATCGCCTCCTTGCTGTGTTGCTAGCCACGCGGCCATCTCCTTACGTTTAGCATCTGATCCCCTCAACACGTTGTGCATCAACGTGGCTGACTCACTCCTCAAGGCGTTACCGCCTCGTGTTTACCTACCCTCTCCCGCCCCGACATCAACGGCGCAATTACATTCCTTCTCACTACTTACAAGTCGTACCAAAAGCATTCTGGATGTATTTAAGCCCCTTGCTTTCGAGGAGGCACTCTATTCATCGCATCTGGTAGCTCTGCTGAATCAAATCTTTGTCTCCCCTTTCGAATCGCCTGCCGCGTTCACACACACACACACACTTTCTTCATCTTCATCTTTTAGTCTATCCGATTCTACTCGCGATAGCAGCCTTCTCTACACCATGATGGCGGTATCTATCTGCGGCGTCAAAACGGGCCTCTCCCTTATTTTCTCTCTCAAACTGAAATCTGTGAACTCTTCGAGTCAGTGAGAACCTACTCTCGTTTCCCCCCAACTCGAGACACAGCAACTGAACCGAGTCATCACATTGTGAAACGTATTGGAGCCAGCACATCAGTGCCCTCTATATTTCGAGTCTCCCGCTCTCCGGGTCCCTCGCTTGCACTGTCCCCCTCGGAATGCCATCTCTCTACTATCGAACTCTTTTGCTTTCCAACTCGGCTCGCTACACTGCCCAGGTCCCTCATTTCGTCCCTGAGCCTTGTGCCACCATAGCTAAGGGACTACCTCTTGTCTCCTCAGACTAACCTGCTTGCTCTCGCTCACCTCTCTTCGAACCTTGCCAGACTCGCAAGTGCATGTAGACCGACACAGAGTCACCATTCTACTTTCATCGTATTGGCACACATTTACATACCATACTTACACATGCTCACGGACACGCCTCGCTCTCCGCAAATTGCCACTGTTTCATAACTCCATCAGGAAACACCTCCCGAGCAATAATTTTTGATAGAGCCAATGGGAGCACATGATTCATTTCAAATTCAATCGCTTATTATTGAATTTGAAATGAATCACATGCTCCCA
>Ga0209488_10002668_pt1 | contig 14574 bp, 17 predicted proteins | sample Rivendell_Oct201_8_FD_188349 | JGI IMG/M metagenome (GOLD analysis project Ga0209488, IMG submission 188349) | Vadose zone soil microbial communities from the Eel River Critical Zone Observatory, Northern California, USA -... | ecosystem: Environmental > Terrestrial > Soil > Vadose zone >... | reverse complement strand
CTCCTTGACCCGGCGCACGCAGCCGAGCTCACGATAGAGAGCGAAGACGCGGCGTACCGTCTCGGCCTCGGCAGGGTTGATGACGAGCGTGCGCTCGCTTGTGTCATAGCCCAGCGGCACATTGCCGCCCATCCACATGCCCTTCTTCTTCGAGGCGGCGATCTTGTCGCGGATGCGTTCGCCGGTGACCTCGCGCTCGAACTGGGCAAAGGACAGCAGCACGTTGAGGGTCAGCCGCCCCATCGAGCTCGTCGTATTGAATTGCTGCGTCACCGACACGAACGACGCACCCTGTGCGTCGAAGATCTCGACCAGCCGGGCAAAATCAGCCAGCGACCGGGTGAGCCGGTCGACCTTGTAGACGATCACGATGTCGATCCGGCCGGCCCGGATGTCGGCGAGCAGGCGTTGTAGGGCGGGCCGCTCCATAGTGCCGCCTGAGAACCCGCCATCGTCATAGCGGGTTTTGGCCAATATCCAGCCCTCGTTGCGCTGGCTGCGGATGTAGGCCTCGCAGGCTTCGCGCTGCGCCGCGAGCGAGTTGAATTCCTGCTCGAGCCCTTCCTCGGAGGATTTGCGGGTGTAGACGGCGCAGCGCTTGCGGCTCGGATCAGACCGCGGCATCGCTGCCAGCCATCGGGGCGTCGCCTGGACCCAGTATTGGCGACGACCGGTGGGGGGTGAAGCGGTTCGGCTTCAACCCGAAGAAGAGCGGCCCTGACCACGCCGTGCCGGTGACCTTTCTCGCGATAGCGGAAAGCGAGCGGTAGCGCGTGCCCTGCCAGGAGAATCCGTCATCGAGCACAAGCACGTCATAGGTTCGACCCTGCCACTCCCGCACCAGCCGGGTTCCGCGCTTCAGGTCGGGTCGAGCGCGTATCGTGGCTGCTCCGGTTTCCTTGAACTGCTGGGCAATCCGGCGGAGCTGGCGCTGCGGATCCGGGCGGAGGCCGCCCCGCGCGAGTTCCTGCATGCGGTATGCGACGGCTCGCACCAGCAACTCGCGGCTGAAGTGTCGGGGCGCCTGAGTTTTGTAGAGACCACGCCACTGCTGACGAAGTTCTCCGATATCGAGCGTGAGGAGGCGCGAGAGCGCCTCCTCATTGACAACGTGCCGGTTGGCGGCTTGACCGATCGAGGACGACGGCTCGTCGGATTTCTGGCGAGCCGAGGTGCCGTGGATTGCGAGGCTCATGGGTTCGCCGCCGCGCCGATGCGATAGACCCGGCCGCGCTCTTCCTTGGCCGAGGCAATGCTGAGCCCGAGCTTCTTCTTCAGGGTGCCCGAGAAGACACCGCGCACAGTGTGGCGCTGCCAGCCGGTCGCGCTCGCCACCTCGTCGACCGTTGCCCCCTCAGGGCGGCGCAGCATCGCGATCACCGCGTCCTGTTTCGACGCGCTCTTCGCGTCGGACTGCGGGTCCGGCAATGCCTCGATTGCCGACCACAGCTGATCGATCAGCGCGTCGCGGTCGCCGAGCTTTCTCCGCTTTTCGATATCGGGCAGGGCGTTCCACAGCGCCAGCAGCCGCTTGCCACTGAGCCGGGCCGCGTGCAATTCCTCATTTGATGCGACGACAATCTCGCCCTCATTCACTGCCGCCGGCGGCTCGCGGCAGAGGGTGATTCCGTCATTGCCAATAATGTAGATGCGCATGGGTGGGTCTCCTTGTTTGCATCGGCACAATGCCGACGGTGACCACACTCACGCTCTCTTCGGAGACCAAAGCCACTCGTTTCCGGATAATGTTATGGCGTTGTTGGGCCAGCTCTGAGCATGGAATTGCTCGACCCAGAACGCGCGATCCGCGGTTGGGCGCGCGCCGGCGGACCACCGCGCAGGTAGAAACTCTGTTGTTTATTTAGATCGAGCTCGCGTGCGAGCCGCCCTCTTCGCTGAAGCTGAGCGTGTCCGCGCTGGCCTTCCTGCGGAGGCTGCGCCTCCCAGCCGGCCGCCCTTTCGAGCTGGCGCCTTATTCATCGATTTCCCTCGACCGGAGCCTGACGTCTTACCGCCTCCGGTCATTGCGTTCACTGTAGCCCAGGCCCGACGCTCGGCCTCTTTCTCTTCGACACCTCTTTTCTCATAACCTTCTTCGATATGTTCAGCTTGGCGCCTTTGCTTTTCGGTATAGCTTGATTTGTCACCTCGGGGCATTGATCTGGTCCCTCCATTTCGTTGAGAAGTCCATGGGTGGGCTGTCGCGACCTATCACCGAAACCGCTCGGCTAAGACGCATCCACTGCAATGAGCGCCAACCCCGTCACGGGATCCTTTCGCTTGCACAAATAGCTCGGCGGTTGGATCAAAATGATTTCCAATGTCGGCCGAACATGGGCTTCAAGCAAATGGCCACCAACCACGCTGCCGTCGGCTCTGCCGAGAACCGCATGGAGATGTAGAGATGGCTTCTCTTCGGCGACTGCGACGTCGCCGAGGACGGATAAAACCTCAACCTGTTCGTCGACGGAGATTCTCTCGTATTGCTTGGTCTGCCACTCGAAATACCCGAGCAAGGCATGCCGGAACGCCCCGATTGCAGTTACTGAAGCCGCTGCAATCTTGTGCTCTCGGACAAACTTATCAAGCTCGCCCATTACCTCATCGCCCGTATCGAGAACGATCGCGTAAGCAACGGGGGGATCGGGGTTGAGCAATTTCGAACGCATGGACCCTCACCTGTTGTTGTTCTCTACAACACGACGCATTGTTTTTTTGTTCCCCGAGCCGGTCGACCATCTTGCAGCTCGGGCGCCGGCGAATGTAGCTCGGGTTGTGCGGTCGGCATCGCCGCCTCGCTACGGTGCCGACTATATCGGAAATGGTGGCACATCCTGACGGAGGTACGGCACGCACTCGGACACAGTCCCCCTGGACCTGATCGCCCGCACTGAGCGGGACGGGGCGAGAGTGTCCGCCATGGACCGACATCAGTTTACCCCAAAAGCGGTAAAGGCCGGGCGGAGGTTCCCTCCGCCCGGCCTGCCAGGCAAGATAGCCGTTCCCGCCTAGCCTTAGCGACCGAGCCGCCCGCCAGTCGTGGGTGATGTCGAAGTTCCGGCCCCGGTGTTTCGATCCTCGAGCCGGTATTGCGTCATCTGTTGGAGTTGCTCCTTCGTACGATCGAGGGTCATCCGGTTGTTGTTAGTCTTGATGTCGCTAATATTGATGCCGACGTATTTACCGCCCACCCCCAAGAAGGAGCCGACATCGACGACCACCACCGCAACCCTTCCGTCCCTGTCGAGTACCAGATCCTTGACTTTGCCGATGTCGCGGTTCTGAACGTCATAAACGGAGCTGCCGATCATCTTGGCGGCACGGAACTGATCCGGTTGGATTTCGTTCGCTGCGGCACTCGTTGGTGCAGCCGAAGTATGCGGACCCGTGCTCACTTGCGCATAAGCTGTCGGCGCCGTAGCGATCAGAGTAGCTGCGAGTGCAGCGGTCATATAGAGCTTAGACAAGGCTGTTCCTCCTTCAGTGAAGCGCATACGTGTGACGAAGCGCCTGGTGGTAGAAACGATCCCAAGGTCCTTATTAGTTCCAAGGTCCTTGATAGTCCCGCTGACAACTCCGGTCAGATTACGTGAAATAGATAAAGGACTAACAGGACAGGGATCGGGATTCCGAGTAGCCATAGCAGTATACCTCTGCCCATATTACGCACCTACAGTTGTACTGCTCAGACGAGAAAGATGATCACGGTTTCGGGAAGCACTCCAGGGGGCCGGATAACAATAGATCCGTGCTTCGCTATACCGGCTATGGCGTTACTCTTCCATAATAGTGCCGGTCCATGACGATGCCGGCAACTTTCTCCATGCTTCCAGCGTTCCGCTCTATCCATTTGAGTTCCTCGCCCCTCATTAGCGAGTTACACTGAAAACGACCCAGTTCTGTTGGCGGTTCCAAAAAATCTTTGGCCGTATAGCCGGCATCATATTGGAAGACCCGCATGAGCCGCTCACAATCCGCGATCGAATTTACGAGACCGATCGCGATGACCGAGAAATTTCGAGCGGAGTGTTTTGGCGGGCCGACTGTTTAGAAGGCGTCCGGTAATAGGGAGGAGATCGATGGACAAACGGCAAGTTGAGGATGTCGTGACTGATACGGCAGCGGAGGTCGCGGACACGGTGCAAGGCAAGCTCGATCAAGGCAAAGGAATATTCCAGGATCTTCAGGCAGGCGCCGGAGAGACGATTGACAAGGCCACTGCCATGGTACGCGACATGTCTACAGCGGGTGGTCAAGCGGTGGCGCAGGCCGGGGATGTTGTCCAGGGTGTCGCTCGCGAAGTCAGAAGCCAAGCCGGTCAAGCGGCGGCAACCGCCTACCAGCAAGGCACTCGCGCCGGAGGGTATCTGAGTCGGTACGCGGCGGAACAACCGCTGACCGCTTTGCTGATAGCCGGCGCCCTCGGCTATGGGCTCTCTTACCTGATACACCGACCCTGAAGAACAGCGTCATATTCGGCCGCCGGAGCTCGTGACCGCGGCCCTCGGGCGCCGGGGATTGATCATCCATGGCCGATCGGCCTCCGCCACTCGACAGCCGCGCCCAGGCTGCGCCCGGTATCTTCGGTATGCTGACCGTCCTGATGTCAGGATTGGTCGTCGCAATCCTCTATTTTGCTCGCGACATTTTTATCCCGATCACCCTTGCAGTCTTATTGAGCTTTTTGTTGGCACCGGCGGTCCGTTGGCTCCGCCGGTTGCAGATGGGCCGGGTAGTCGCGGTAGCCGTCACCGTGCTCGCTGCTTTCGTCGCCATTTCGGGGTTCGCCGCAATCGTCACGCAGGAGGTTTCCTTGCTGGCGCAGGTGCTCCCCGAATACCGGCACAACATTGAGGCCAAGATTAACTCGCTTCCAGGGCTCATCCCCAGCAGCGGCCTAATGAATCGCACCGCGGCGGTCCTCCGTGAGCTCCGCAACGAACTGACGAGGTCAGAAACCCTAAACTCGCCCCCGACCGGCGGCCGCTCCCCGATCGGCACTTCCACAGTCGAACCGGCGAAGCCGATACCGGTCGAAATAAAGCAGCCCGATCCGGAACCGCTGCAGATCGTCCAAAGCATTGTCGGACCGCTGCTTCAGCCAATGGCGGCGGCCGGGCTGGTGATTGTCTTTGTCATTATGATCTTGCTCGAGCGGGAGGATCTGAGGGACCGGCTGCTTCGCCTCGCCGGTCGGCGCGACCTGCAACGGACGACGGCGGCGATGGACGACGCGGCGCAGCGGATCAGCCGCTACCTGCTATCGCAGCTCGTCGTCAATGCGACTTATGGTCTGCCGATTGGTGTCGGTCTGACCGTGATCGGTATTCCCAATGCGGCGTTATGGGGCATCGTCGCCGCGCTGCTGCGCTTCATCCCCTATCTGGGGGTCGTCATCGCCGCGTGCTTTCCACTCGCCCTAGCCGTTGCGGTGGACCCGGGGTGGATGCTGCTCATCTGGACCATCTTGCTATTTGTCATTATTGAGCTTGTTGTCGGTAACGCGGTCGAGCCTTGGCTCTTCGGTGCTCGCACCGGTTTATCGTCGATCGCGCTTATAGCGGCGGCGACCTTCTGGACCTGGCTATGGGGGCCGATCGGGCTGTTGTTGTCGACCCCTCTCACAGTATGCCTCGCAGTTCTCGGCCGCCACGTGCCGCAGCTTCAATTCCTCGACGTGGTCCTCGGTAACGAGCCTGTGCTGACACCCGAGGAGACCTTCTATCAACGCCTGCTCGCGAACGATCCCGAAGAGGCAAGCGAACAGGCCGAAGAGTTCGCAAAGGAACGGTCGCTCGCCGAGTTTTTCGATGAGGTCGCGATACCGGCCCTGGCGAGGGCGCAGGCTGACAGCGACCGCGATGCACTAGCCCCCGTACGTCGCACAACGGTAAGGGAGGGCGTCCGGACGATGCTTGAGAATCTTTCCGATGACGTGCTCGGTAACGCCGCCTCCACGCCGGGGCGAGTGGCGCGGTCGGAAGATGGAATACCGCCGGTAATATTTTGCGTTGCGGGCCGTAATGAGCTCGACGAGGCCGCGGCGTCTTTGCTGGTGTATCTGCTGCGTCTGGAATCACACTTCCGCATAGAGGAAGCGCTTCCCGCTGACGCATTGGCATCCGACAGTTCTTATCGGGCGTTACTGGAGGGCGCCACCCTGGTGTGCCTATCGCTGACCAGCACTGGCTCGCCGGCCCGCGCTCGCTACCTCGTGCGGCGAGTGCGCCGGAGGGCGCCTCTCGCAAAGGTACTCGTCGGGTTCTGGGGGGCACCCCCGGAAGAGATCGCGGCTGAGGAGACGAGGATTACCGCCTCTGCCGATTTCGTCGCGACCTCGCTGCGCGATGCCATTGCAAATATCGGTGCCGTTCCGACAGGCGAAAGCGCGCTAACCCGGGTCAACCAGCTGCCGAATTCCGGTATCACTTTGGCCGCTGACGTCGGCTTGAGCGCTGGAGGCGCCGCAGCCGGATGACGGCCGGAAGGACGTGCCAGAGGCCAACTAAGAACACGAGCGTGAAGCTTGCGATCAAAATACCGGTCATGGCGGAGGCCGTGATCTCGGTGAGGACGACGTAGATGTCGCCAGCAAGCCCAAGGGCCAAAGGTGCAGTGGCACAGGTGACGAACCAGCTTCCGAAGCGATGCACCTCTTCGGTATCTTGACCCGAGAAGACGATGCGATGGTAAGCGGCCGGCGCGATCAGGAGGATCACCGCCACAGTGATGCAGCCGAGGCTCGCCGCGTGGACCGCTTTTGAGCTGGTTGGGAGCCTTTCAAAAGATTGGCTGATGACGCTGGCGAGCTGGAAGCCGAGCAGCGCCTGCACACCCGGCAACACGACGCGCGCCTCGGTAAGCATCTGAGTGATTCGTTCGTCTAGGGAGGTGTTTTCCGTCATGGTTTGCTGACAGGCGGAGATTGCCCGCTCCTTATGGCCCGTTTGCAGCCGCCGCAGATACTGAAGGCCGTACCAGCAGCTGAGGGCGAGAAGGGCAAAAAAGCAGCCGGCAGCCAGGCCAGCTGCGAAACCGAAGATACGTTCGCCGGTGATAAAAAGAGCGATCCCCAGACTGAGCGCAAACGGCAGCAATGAGACACCTGCCATATGCGAGATCAACCGGTGGAAGCGCCCGGTATCCTCCCCGTTGTCAACGATTTGGTGATAGCTCTCAGGTGTAATGAGCAAGGCTACCGTGATGATCATGAGCAGCAAGGCGATGCCATCGAGATAGCGCGCGTGAATCGGTAGGCTCTCGAACCCGTCCCGGAAAACGCCGCTGAGCTCGAAACCCAGCAGGATCTGGGCGCCGAGAACGAGCATCCGGGTTTCGTCGAGGGCAGTCTTGACGAGTTTGGCGATTTGCATCGGAACCGGCCATTACCGCTGCGCCGGAGAGCTCCTACCCGCTAACACTTGGAGCGCGAAGAACTCCCCACCGAGTGAGCGATCAGCCAGTTCAGCGTCAGACCGATGAATGGAGAGGGCGTAATATGGCGGGCGCTGCGACCACACACCGCGCGCGTCGATTTTTACGAAGTTCTGACGGAACTGGTTGTCATTGACCGCGGTTTTTCCAGTATCAACATTTGCAAGGAGGTGATGATGACAGCTACTGTTGGACCAGAAGTCATGGCCCGGGAGACCGCCCGCTTGATCGCAAGTGACAAGGTCGAAGGCACGGCGGTTCGCCGCAGCAATGGAGACAAAGTCGGCACGATCCAGCGGGTCATGATCGATAAGCGTTCTGGAAAGGTCGCGTATGCAGTGATGACGTTTGGCGGCTTCCTCGGCATTGGCGACGAATATCGCGCTTTGCCGTGGAGTCTGCTGCGTTACAACGAACGTCTCGACGCCTACGAGCTCAACGTGACGGAAGATCAGCTCCGCAATGCGCCCGTGCTTGCGACGGGATGGGATACTGGCGTGATCGGCCGCGACTGGGAGCGCAACATTCACGATTACTATCGGGCGTCACCTTACTGGTAACACCTTACGATATGACGTGGAATCGGTGGAGCGGCGAATAACCGCTCCACGATTTCAATGAAGACTAAAATTCAACTGAGGTAAGTTTCGATGGTCGACGGGATTTGCTCCGGCGCTCAAGCCCAAGCCACGTCCCTGCGAGGCCGGCAAGCCAGAGCATCCGTACAATGGTCCTGGGTCCCGCGCCATTGGCCGCTGCGCTCCGCTGATCGAAGCGAGGAACTTGCTTCTGTCGCCTAACGTTTATCTGCAAGAACAAGAACTACGCTCCGGTGTCACAATGCTTGGCACGATCCTGCTAATCGTCCTGATCCTTATCCTGGTCGGCGCCCTGCCGACCTGGCCATATAGCGGCGGCTGGGGCTATTACCCGAGTGGCGGCTTCGGCCTCTTGCTTGTGATCGTCATCGTTCTTCTACTGATGGGACGCATTTAGCCGCGATTGGGGCCCAATCATCTGGCCGGCTGTGTCCCGGAGCATGACTGAATGCCTGATCGGACCGTCGAGCGTCGCGAAGACGATGGATCGCTAGAGCGATCGATCTTCGCCAGCTTCGCGCGCTGGATTGAGCAGCAGCTCGGCCAATCGACGGCCTTTGTGCTGGCGATCCTGAGCGTCGGTCTGTGGGCGGCGAGCGGCCCGTTCTTTGGCTGGTCCGATACCTGGCAGCTCGTCATCAATACGGGCACCACGATCGTGACGTTTTTGATGGTCTTCGTCATCCAGAACACCCAGAATCGCGACACGAAGGCGCTCCAGCTCAAGCTCGACGAGCTGATCCGGGCCAACACGGCTGCCCGGAATTCGCTGATGAGCCTGGAAGAAAAGTCCGAACCCGAAGTCGAGGAAATCAAATCGGCATTTGTCGAGCTCGCCTCGACGGGCGAGGCGAGCGGCGAGGGCACGGCGTCCTCCCGCCGGTCGGGGCCGGTTGATGCCGAGGTGCAAAACCCGCCCTAGGCACCCCGGTAGCCGGGCGGCAATCCCCACGGGGGTCCTGCGAAGCGTGCGACGGGCATCACCCTTTCAGAGGGCGAGCTGTTCTCTTCGGGACGACCGTCCGCCGAGTTCGTGCCACATCCACAACCCCTGCTAGTGCTAGCAAAGTAAACTTGACAATGTCGGCTTCCGTAACGAGCGGGTCTAGCCAAGACGGCTCAGCGATTCAGGAGCCACCCTGATGTGGGACTTCTGCAAGCAACAAGCAGATGCGAGTGGCCACTTCCGCGGTGCGGTAAGGCTTCGGAAAGAAAAGCTCCGCTACTTCGGTGGCACGGGCGGCATCGGCATCGCCGGAAGTGAGCACGACGTGGATGCCAGGGTGATGACGGTAGACCCAGCGAGTAAGACCGATCCCATCCATAGTGCCGGGCATTTGGATATCGCTGAAAACGACATCGATCGGTACCCCGGCGGCGAAAACCGCGATAGCCTCCGCCGCATTGGCCGCTTCGACGACCAAGTTGCCAGAGATCCGAAGATACTCCGCAACGGCGCTGCGGATAAGAACCTCATCCTCGACAACCAGAACCAGCGGTTGGCGGGCCTCTTCCTCTGCTCGTGACTTCGCTGCACTCAACATCAGGACCGTAGACCACTATGAGCACAAAACACCCTTGGCACTCATTTGTTCCGGGCCGCGGGGCTGACCACCCCAGTCAGGCCTTCGGCGTTGCTCGCCGTCGTTCAAGAAGGATGTTGATGCGGCGAACGACCTCCTGCGGATGGTACGGCTTTTCCAGCGGCCCCTCGTCACAGAGGTCTCCTGCCTTCTCGGCAGCGCGCGCAATTCCGGAGGTCAGGATCACATCGATGTCAGGGTACTTCTCGCGAACCCATTGGGCAAGACCAAACCCGTCCGTGCTGCCGCTAAGCTGAACCTCAGCAAAAATAACGTCGATCCTTTGTCCGGACTCCAGCACTGCCAATACGTCATCGGCTGTGACGCCCTCAAATACCTTGAAGCCGCAATCGCGCAGATAGTCTGCTATGATCATCCGGACGAGAATGTCGGGCTCCAGAACAAGAACCCTGCTTGGCGTAACCTCGTCGGAGCTTCGACTATCTGAGGGCATCGCCGAGAAACGCAAATCAGATCGATAGAGTTCCGATCCGCGGCGAAGGAGCGCGCGGCACGACTCCGTTAGCTCCGGAAAATCGGGTTCACTGCCCGCTCGCCGGCAGCCCATCGGAGTTCTGCGCAGCTCTAAAACACGATCCGCGTGACTTTATTGTTTCCGGCGATAGCAGCGCTTCACTCTCCACGCGCCCTCGTATGCCGAACATTTGACCGTCGTTGCTTGCGACCGTTGACGTCGTGGCCATTGCGTCGGCCCGGACGCTGCAAGATGTGCCTCAGTTTTTCCGCAAGTTCGGTTTGTCGGAACGGCTTCTTCAGAACGTGACCTTGGGTCATTTCGTGGATCCGGCGCTCCTCGGTGTAACCGGTCACGAACAGCGTTGGCACGCCAGGGATGAACCGCCGGGCTCTGGTCGCAAACTCGCCACCGTGCATGTTGGGCATCGCTACATCGATGATCAATAGGTCGAACCGTTGGTCTCGCTCCAGAAGGTCAAGCGCAGCCTCGCCGCTAGCCGACTCGATCACCTCGTGCCCGAATGTCCGCAAGAGCGTCCCGGTAACAGTTCGGACAGCGCTGTCGTCGTCGACCAGGAGAATGCGAGAGGGCGGGCCGGCCTTTCGCTGGCTTTGGTAGCCCGCTTCCTCGGTGTCCCCCAATCGATGCTGGGCGCGCGGTAAATAAATCCGGAATGTGGTACCCTTGCCGATCTCGCTGTCAATCGTGACGGTCCCGCCGGACTGTTTGGCAAACCCGTAGACCATGCTCAGCCCGAGGCCAGTGCCTTTTCCCGCTTCCTTGGTCGTAAAGAAGGGCTCAAAGGCACGACTGCGGACCTCCTCGCTCATGCCGGTCCCCGTATCGGCCACGGAGATCATTACGTAATCGCCCGGATCGACGTGAGGGAGTCGGCTGCGATCTCCGCGAGCGATTTTCGTGGTCGAAATCGTCAATTTTCCACCTGCAAGCATAGCATCTCGCGCATTGATCGCGAGGTTGAGGATAGCGAGCTCCAACTGGCCCACCTCGGTCATCGCCGGCCATAGATCCCCGTCAAGAACCATCTCGATCGTGATCGTCGGCCCGATCGTCCGGGGTAACATCTCGCATGTTTCGGAAATGAGGTTATTGACATCGACCGGCTCGGTGAGGAGGTCGTGACGGCGCGAGAAGGCGAGAAGCTGATTCGTCAGCTTCCCACCGCGCTCGGCGGCGTGCATCGCATTCTCCAAATATCCTAGAACGCGCTCTTCTTTGACGTGGGGCATCGCCAATTCGAGGTTCGGGATAATCGTGGCGAGAAGATTATTGAAGTCGTGAGCCACTCCGTTGGTAAGCTGACCAACCGCCTCCATCTTCTGCGCTTGATGGAGCTGCTCGTCGACGGCGCGGCGCTCCGTCATGTCGCGTGTGATCTTAGCGAACCCGATCAGGACACCGGCACCGTCGTAGATGGCGTCGATGACCACATTCGCCCAGAACGGCGAGCCGTCCTTGCGTACGCGCCAACCCTCCGCCTCGAATCTTCGGTCCCGAGTGGCGATCGTCAATGCGCGGTGCGGCAACCCGTTTTCCCGATCCTCCCGGGTGTAAAATCGGGAAAAATGCTGACCAATAATCTCCTCCGCCCGATAGCCTTTAATCCGCTCGGCGCCGGAGTTCCAGTTGGTGATGATGCCTCCCGGATCCAGCATGAAAATGGCGTAATCCGTTACCCCCTCGACGAGAAGTCGGAAGCGGCGTTCGCTCTCACGAAGCTGCGTCAACGCCTCTGTCAGCTCTCGGGTACGTGCTTCCACGCGCTGCTCGAGCGTTTCATTGAGCCGTTGCAGTGCCTCCTCGCTCTCTTTGCGGGGGGCAAGATCAACCAGCATGTTCACTGCCCCGACGAGCTTGCCCGAAGCATCATGGAGCGGCGTCGGATAGGCCATGAACGGCACACGCGTTCCGTCGGACCTCTCGGCTATGGCCTCCCCGCCCCGGATCGGCCGATCTTCCTTCAGAGCCCTGGCCATCGGGCACTCGTCGTGCGCCATCGGCCGGCCATCCGGCCAATACAGGCGCCCCGTAACGCACCATTGATCGCTGCCTATTTCGGGCACGCGACCGGCAAGATCTACTGCCGCCTGGTTGAACAATGTGATTCGTCCGGCAGCGTCGGTCGTGTAGATTGCCGCGGGCAATGCGTCGAGCACGTCGCGGCACCACACGCCTCGCATCCCCGCAAGTGAATCCGCCTGGTGCACCTGCCGAGCGGCGGGGTTCGTCTCTGGAACTTTTCGCTGGCACCCGACCGGCTTGCCGCGATCAGGCATGGTCTCGACAATCGGATGCAACAGTTCCTGTCTTACCTTCTCCGCCGCTTCGGCCTGCTCGGGCGCCGTGATGGTCAGGTGGCAATTAATCGCCTCGCTCAATCGGTCCACGGGATTCTCCACCGCGTTGATCTCCATCAGGACTTGGATACGTTTGCCGCTCAGGTGAGGGTGGATGATCCCCCCTGGCGCCCCAGCCGAAGAATGCGGCGCGCCGCGTGCGACGTCCTTGTGTTGCCCAATTGCGGCGCCCTCGACCTGGTAACTTTTTCTACAGGGGTCTCGCCTTTTTCGCATTGACCATCACTGCCACTGTTTAACGGTAGCCGGTCCTCTGGGTTCCGTGGAACATCGGGCGCACGAAGGTCGGAATCCTCGCCTGCCGATCGTCGTCATGATTCATCGAGAAAGACCAGGGTCCACGCCATGCTGGCGATCATGATGCCCCCTCGCGCAGGTTCAGCCGAGGCCCGCAACCGCTCCCGACGGTGACGGTAGCCTCCGCTGCGCTCGCGGCTGCTGCCTCGGATTACAACCTCGTAGACCCAGCTCGGCGCATCGCGCCGACGGCGGCGCCGATCATCCCTTCCTCCACGAGGATCATGATGACGGTGGCATGTGCGACCCGCTCGGGCACGCTCGGCTAATCGCCCCGTCCAAGACATAGATCTCCCCCTGCGGGGAGAGCGCCGTGTGGGTGCAGCGGTGGAACGGCTCGCCGCTCATATACGGCGCCGGCTTGCCCGGCACGCCGAGCTCCAGCAATACCTTGCCGTCGAGCGTGACCTTGCGCACGAAATGCCCGCCATCGTCGGTCAGGAACATCGTGTCGTCCGGCGCCAGACTATCGGGGTCTGGGATCATCTTTTACCCGATCTCGTAAGCGTCTCCGGTGCGAGGCGATAAACGGCAATCGACCGGAAAGGCGCAGTATTGCAGTATTAACGAAGCGCGGGATGGCGCCTTGATCTTGCTGGATGATGTAGCTGCGCAACCCAGTCGGCTTCACCGGCATCCCGAAGTCAGGCAGCGTGTCATCTCAGACCACGCAGTGGGCCCGCGCCCCTCGTAGTGGCCGATTCTTAATTGCAGTTCGCGGGGTCGACTACGGGTTTAGGGGAGGCCCGGTGAACTTCAGCTCTTGGCACAACCTGGCTGCGCTGGCCACCGGCTAGCCGGTCCGCTTATTGGGGTAGTGCCGCCTTCCCCTGGTGTCCTGCGTGTCCCGTTCAGTCGCCAGATCTCGAAAACTGAGCATGCTTGCGAAGGCGACCCCGGCGGCAAGTGACACAAGGTACTACGCAGCGACTTTGTCGCCGCCGCCACCACGGTTTTACCCCCGAGCCCATTCTGTCGATAATTAGATCGCCCTCGACCAGATAGCCGATGTCCTCGAAGACGCTGAGGTATTGTTCAATCTCTAGGTCGGGAAATTTCCCGCCCTTGCCGCCGTCGCTGCGGGAGAGAAGAGGGTAATTGTGGTCGTGATTCTGAATGTCACCGACCAGCTTCGCAAATTTGCTGTCGTCCAATGTTGCTCTCAGCTTTAGAACCAAGTCAGCCGAGTCGATCTGCTGCGACTGCTTAAGGGTTTCGGCTTGTATCGTGGTCTGCTTTGAAATTTCCAGTACCTGCCAGGCGGCAAAAACGATGCCGCCGATAACGGCGATGCTTTCGACGGCGCTCAGCGCCTTCGCCACATCGAATTTCATTGTTCGAGCGTCCTAAAAATACCCTCTTGCCTGAAATATCCGACCGGCCTAATCCGGTTGGTGGATGTCGGGTTACTTTATCATCCCGGTTTTGTTGCTCGCGCTTCTTTGGGCGGGGGCACGTTGAGTAGGCTCTGGCGATTTTCACCGTACCTTGCCGTCTGGGAAAAAGAGCACTTGCTGCCAGTGCGGGGGCATTCCATTATATTCGGGCGGGAGCTGCCACTGTCGGAACAGATCCCAATTCTTCCCTGATCCGAAAAGGGTATCGGGATTTGATATCTCTTTGTAGGCATGCTGCTGCTTCAGATAGCCGCCCTCTGAGTTTAGTCTCTAACGACCTGACTCTTGAGACTTCCTGCACAGATTTTTCGTTTATGCGAGCGCCGGGATGATCACGGTCTGAGTAATACGGCAGAGCGCTGCGGTAGCGGCGCGGCCGATGCGGGTGAGGTAGTAGCGATAGGTTCC
>Ga0209488_10002667_pt1 | contig 14575 bp, 11 predicted proteins | sample Rivendell_Oct201_8_FD_188349 | JGI IMG/M metagenome (GOLD analysis project Ga0209488, IMG submission 188349) | Vadose zone soil microbial communities from the Eel River Critical Zone Observatory, Northern California, USA -... | ecosystem: Environmental > Terrestrial > Soil > Vadose zone >... | reverse complement strand
AGAAGTCGCGGTAACGCCTGGCCGAAGGATCCGGCTCGGAATCGGCTCGAAGAATGCGCCAGATCCAGACGAGCCCGACCACCATGCCGACGCCGCCCGGCACGAAGGCCAACAGGCCTGGTCCAGGACTCATATCGTTTGAACCAACAATGAGCACGAGGGAAACGACGGCGACGAGGGCGACCGAAATCGCCACCGCAAAGATCAGCCGCGCCAGCTTTCGCCCTTGACGGGCACGTCGCCATGACTGGGCGAACGCGGCATCGATGCGATCCGTCGGATCTTGCGGCGGCGGGGCTTCGGCGACGGCCGGATCGCGGACGAAAGATTTGACCAGCGCATCCACATCGTCTGTGGCGCGAAGATAGCGCCACGACGATTGCTTTTCTTCGTCGAGGCTCGTGATCGACCGGATCCAGACGAACCCGGCAATGTCCAGAACGATCGCGACCAACAGGATCAGAACGCGGGGATCGTCCGCGCCAGGGTTGCTGAACATCGGCTCAAGGAACATCGGATCAACCGTAAGGTCGCCGTCAATGCGCCGTCATCGCGAGGGTGGCCCGATCGACGTGGAAAGTGGCCGATCGAGATAGGCGGCAATCCGGTCTACCTCTTCCGTGACCTCGCGGGTGGCGCCGCAACGCCCGCGAGGCCCCAGGCGCGGCGCATCGTTGCTCGATGCGCGACACTAGACCCCGAACAAACGTGATGGCGGTTCGATCCGCCCGGCCCCGGAGGAATGAGACAGTGGCCAAGGTGACGATGCCCCAGCTCGGCGAGAGCGTCGCCGAGGGGACGATCGGCAAGTGGCTCAAGCAGCCTGGCGACACGGTCGAGAAATACGAACCGCTGGTCGAGGTCATCACCGACAAGGTCAACGCCGAGGTGCCTTCGCCCTTTGCCGGCGTCCTCAAGGAGATCCTCGTCGAGGAGGGGGCCACGGTCCCGAATAACGCCGAGATCGCCGTGATCGAGACGGCCGAAGAAGGCGCCGGGGCGACCGATTCGCCGGCTGCGGCCGGCGCGGGACCGACGACCGCGTCGGCACCGAAAGCGGAAGCGGCTCCGACATCGGCACCGACGACCCAGGTCGCCCCCGACAATGGTGCGCGCGCATCCGCGCCGGCCGCCGCCGAAGCCGCGCCGGTCGCCCACGGACCGGCCGGCTCGGACGAGCGCCCCGATCGCGCAGCTGCGATTGCCTCGCCGGCTGCTCCCACGGCCGTCGAAGGGGAGCTGCCCGGCAACGCCGACGCGCGGATGACACCGGCAGTCCGCCGACTCCTTCGGGAGCACGGGCTGACCGCCGCACAGATCGTCGGCAGCGGCGGCGGAGGCCGGATCACCCGCGAGGACGTGACGAACTACGTCGAGACGCAGCGGACCGGCCAGTCGGTCGGTGGCCAGTCCCTCGGCGGCGTCGCCAGTCCGTCGGCCGCCCCTGCCCCTGCTGCGCCGTCGGCCCTGCCAGCGCCATCGGCCGCCTCGGCGGCGCCATCGGCCGCCTCGGCGGCGCCATCGGCCGCCGCGGCATCGGTCGGTCGTGCCGCCAGGCCGTCGGCCGTCCCGTCGGTCTCCTTCCCGGACGGCACCGACGAATTCCTCATCCCGATGACCCAGATGCGCAAGGGCATCGCCACGCAGATGACGAAGGCTCTCCTGGCGCCGCACGCCTACGTCCAGATGGAGGTCGACGTCACCCGTCTCGTGGCCTTCCGTGAGAAGGCCAAGCGGGACTATCAGGCCAAGGAGGGGATCGGCCTCAGCTTCGTCCCGTTCGTCGTCAAGGCGTCCGCCGAAGCGCTGAAGCGCAACCCGACGTTCAACGCCCATTGGACCGACGAAGGCGTCCTCGCCAAGCGCCGGATCAATATCGGTGTCGCCGTCGCGGTCGACGAAGGCCTGATCGTGCCGGTCATCCGCGATGCAGACCAGCTCTCGATTCATGGGCTCAACGTGGCGATCGCGGACGTGGCGTCGCGCGCGAAGATCGGCAAGTTCAAGGTCGACGACTTCGGCGGCGGCACATTCACCGTGGACAACACCGGCTACCTGGGCACCAATCTCGTGATGCCGATCCTCAACGTCCCCGAGGTTGGGATTGTCACGATGGAGGCGATCACCAAGCGCCCCGTCGTCGTCTCGATGCCGGATGGCGACGTCATCGCGATCCGGCCGATCATGAACATGGTCCTCGGTGTCGACCATCGCGCCAACGACGGCGCCGGGGGCGCGGCACTGCTCCGCGACATCAAGGCGTGGCTCGAGTCGGTTGGGCCGGACACGCCGGTTTACTGATCTCGTGCGTTCGATCGGCCAGGCGGTGCTCTTCCTGGGCCTCGTCCTGGCGATCGCCGGCTGCGGAGCGACCTTGCCGAGCTCTGGGGATCTTGCGAACCATGTCGAAATCTCCAGGGAAGGAAGCAGCCTGATCGCGACCGTCTCTCCGTGGCCACTCGACAAGCCGGTTGCATTCTTCTGCCTTCGTCAGCCCGGCAATGCATTCAGTGTCGATCACCCCGTCCCACCCGCGGCGGCCGGATGCTCGCCAGCGGACGTCTCCACCACCAGTGACCGCCTCAGTGCCAGGTTCAACCCGACGGCGCTTGACCCGGCGACGGCGGTCGCGTTCGCCACTCAGCAGCAGTGGTTCCTCGCCGTCGCCGGCAGCCGCGGGCCGGTCTCGGTGGCGACCGTCCTGACGGTCCCGAACATCCCGGCCGCGAAGAGTCCCGCGGCGAGCTAACTGAGCGCGCGGGTCGTGACGATGCGAGTCTGGGTGTCTGGGGGAGCCGGGTTTGTCGGCGGAGCGGTCGTCCGCGCACTTCTCGCCCGAGGCGACAAGGTCGTGGCCGCGATGCGAGATCCACGCCGCGCGCCGTCGGACTTTGCCAATCTCGGCGTCGAGCTCGTCGCAGACGATCTGTCCGACGTCGGCGCGACGACGGAACACCTGAAGGGCGCGGACGGGCTCATTCATGCCGCCGGAAGCTACCGGATCGGCATTCCGCGCGGCGAGCGCGGCAAGATGTGGGACGCCAACGTCGGGACGACGACCCGGGTCCTCGATGCAGCCGAGGCCGCGGGCGTCCCACGAATCGTCTACGTGTCGACGGTCAACGTCTTCGGGAACACCCATGGCCAGACGGTCGACGAGACGTTCCGCCGCGATCTCCGCGAGGACTTCCTGAGCTGGTACGACGAGACGAAGTACGGGGCTCACGAGGTCGCCCAGCAGCGGATCGCCGACGGCGACCCGATCGTGATCGTGATGCCGAGCCAGGTCTACGGCCCCGGTGACCACTCCGGGTTCGGAGAGCAGATGCGGCTCGCCTTCGAGGGTCGCCTGCACTACCGGGCGGTCGACGACGTCGGCGTCGGCCTGGTCCACGTCGACGACCTGGCGGCCGGAATCGTCGCCGCCCTCGATCGCGGACGGGTGGGGGAGTCCTACGTGCTCGCCGGACCGGCGATCAGCCTCCGGGAGGCGGTCGACCTGGCCGCGGCAATCGGCGACCACCGTCCCCCGAGCCTCCGGATGCCGACGAGTCTCCTGCGCCTGCTGGCGCCGGCTGGCGGGCTCATCGGTCAGCCGAACATTCGCGAGGTGATCGCGGCGTCCGCGGGCGTGACCTATTGGGCCGGCCACGACAAGGCGACAGCCGAGCTCGGCTTCGAGCCCCGCCCGATCGAGGCCGGCCTCCGCGACACCTTCCGGCCCGCCTGACTACACTCCGGACGATGGCACGCGAGCTTCCGATGTTCGAACCCACCCCGGCGCCGGGATCGAGTCCTCACCACGGCTCGGCCGCCCCGGAGACGATCGCGATGGGCGGCTCGATCACGCCGTTGCGCCGCCATCCGGACTGGATCAGGTCGCGGCTCCCGTCGGGCGAGAACTACCACGACCTCAAGGGCCTGCTCCGGGGGCTCAACCTCAACACGGTCTGCGAGGAGGCCCACTGCCCGAATATCGGGGAGTGCTGGGACCAGCGGACCGCGACGATCATGATCCTCGGCGACACGTGCACCCGTGCCTGCGGCTTCTGCGCGGTGAAGACCGGCCGGCCGACGTGGTTCGACGACGACGAGCCGCGACGGGTCGCCGAGGCGGTCGGGGCGATGCGGCTCGAGCACGTCGTCGTGACGAGCGTCGCTCGCGACGACCTGCCGGATGGCGGCTCGCGGATCTTCGCCGAAACGATCCTCGCGATGCGCGAGACGAGCCCCGGCATGGGCATCGAGGTCCTCATCCCGGACTTCGACGGCTCCGACGACCGATTGCGGACGGTGATGGACGCGCGGCCGGACATCCTCAACCACAACCTCGAGACCGTGAAGCGGCTCCAGAAGCCGGTCCGCAAGCGCGCCCGCTGGGATCGCTCGCTGTACGTCCTGCGACGGGCCAAGGAGATGAGCCACGAGATCGGCTATCCCGCCCACACGAAGAGCTCGCTGATGGTCGGGCTCGGGGAGGAGCGCAACGAGCTCACCGAGGCCTTCGAGGCGCTCCGCAAGGTCGACGTCGACATCCTGACGATCGGCCAGTACCTCCGCCCGTCGGAGAAGCACCTCCCTCTCGAGCGCTACTACCACCCGGACGAGTTCGCCGAGATGAAGGTCGAGGCGCTCGCGCTGGGGTTCAAGCACGTCGAATCTGCGCCGCTCGTGCGATCGAGCTATCACGCCCGCGACCAGGTCCCCGGCGCGGAGCTGCGCGCCCTTCGACGCGCGGCCACGATCGATTCCGAAGGACGGGTCGTCCCCGCGGCGAGCTGACTCCCGCCATCAGGGCTGGACGTAACAGAACACGCGTTCTATTATCGATCCCATGACCGCGGAGTACCGCGAGGAACCTTGCCGCTCGGCGCTCAACCGCGTGTCCGGGATGCCGTTCGGCTGGTCGCTCAATCCCTACATGGGCTGCGCCCACCGCTGCACGTTCTGCTACGTCCGGGCGTTCGAGCGCCGAGCGGATCGGCCGTCCGACGATCGCTACGGCCGATCGATCCGAGTCAAGGTCAACGTCGTGGAGGTCCTCCGGCGCGAGCTGGCGCGGAAGCGATGGGCCCGCGAGGGCGTCGTCATCGGCGCCGCGACCGATCCCTACCAGCCGGCCGAGGGGCGCTATCGGCTTACTCGCGGCTGCATCGAGGCGCTGGCAGAGGTCCGCAACCCGCTGACGATCATCACCCGCGGCCCGCTCATCGTCCGCGACGTCGACGTCCTCAGCGAGGCAGCCCGACGGGCCGACGTGTCGGTCACGTTCTCGGTGCCGACGCTCGACCCGGAGATCTGGCGGACGACCGAGCCGGCAACCGCGCCGCCGCGCCAGCGCCTCCGCGCATTGCGCATGGTGGTGGACGCCGGGATCAGCGCGAGCGTCGGCATGGCGCCGATCCTGCCGGGTCTCTCGGATCGGCCGGAGCTCATGGCCGATGTCGTCCGCGCCGCCCGTGACGCCGGTGCGACCTCGATCTGGACGAATGTCGTCAACCTCCGACCGGGCACGCGCGAGCATTTCCTCGAGAGCCTCGCCCGCGACTGGCCCGAGCTCGTGCCGCGCTACGAGCGGCTGTACGCCGGCCGCGCCTACCCGACGAGGGACATGGTCGAACCGGTCCGCCGCGAGGTCGCCGAGCTTCGGGAGCGGTTTGCCATCGCCGATCGCCGCCAGGTCCGACTGCTCCGCATACCGGATCCATCGCCGCCCGCCGAGCAACTGGGTCTCGAGGCCGTCGGCTTCGGCGGCGACGACGCCCGGTTATCGGCGCCGCTGGCTACGCCGGCGCGTCGGTCCCGAATCGCCTGACGCCGGAGTCGGCCTCGGCTATCCTCCGGACATGGCCCGTCAGCTCTCCCGCAAGATCCCGCTGGCGGAGCTGCACTGCCATCTCGGCGGCGCTGTGACCCCGGCGATCATGTGGGGGATCGCCCACGCCCAGGGGATCAAGCTCCCGACGAAGGACTACTGGGAGTTCCGGGACATGATCACCGTCTCGGACAAGCGGAATCGGTCGTTCGACGGCTATCTCCAGTTGTTCCACTGGACGGAGCTGATCCAGTCGAGCCCGATCGCCGTCGAGCGCGCCGTCTACGAGGTTGTCGGCGGGGCCTACCGCAAGAACAATGTGACGACGATGGAGCTCCGCTTCAACCCGATGAAGCGTAACCGCGGCGGCGAGCAGGACCTCGACCACATCATCGCCGCGGCGTCGCGCGGGATGGACCGGGCGACGCTCGAGTACCCCGTCAAGCCGGGTCTCATCTTCTGTCTCGACCGGGCGTTTCCGTACGAGCTCAACGAGATCATCGTCGAGAAGGCGATCGGCTGGCGCGACCGCGGCGTCGTCGGCGTCGACATCGCGGGCCCTGAGTCAGCAACCTTCAGGGTCGCGGACTACAAGCGGCTCTTCCGGCGGGCGCGCCAGTACGGCCTCGGGATCACCGTCCACACGGGCGAGTCCGGTTCGGTCGACGAGGTGGCCCGGGTCGTCGAGCTGCTCGAGCCCGACCGGATCGGTCACGGCGTGAAGGCCGCCTACGATCCGCGGGCGATGGAGATGATCCGCGACCGCGGGATCGTCCTCGAGATCTGCCCGACCTCGAACCTCAACACCCGGGTCGTCTCGGGCTGGGACGAGTTCCGCTGGATCTTCGACACGTTTCGCCGCAACGAGGTCCGCTTCACGATCAACACGGACGGCCCGGAGATGCTCAAGACCTACATCCGCGACGAGATGGCGACGCTCGGTCGGCTGGGGATCCTGTCGGTCGAGGACCAGGAGCAGGCTGCGGCGACGTCGCTGGCCGCCTCCTTCGTCCCGAATGTCTCCGATGTCGAGACGAGCCGGCTGCGGCCCGCCCGGCGTGACGTGGTCGAGCGCGAAGAGGCCTAAACCTCGGGAGGATGGCGTCGCTGAGCTCCGCCTCCGACCTCGGTGGGCGGTTACCGGTTCAGCGGGGACGTTGCCTGCTCGACGGTCTCGACGATCCGGTACGTGCAGGTGCGATCGCCCGAGGCGATGTGCGTCTCGCGAACGACGTCCGCCCCCAGGACCTCCCGAAAGAGGTCCAGTTCGGCGTCGCACGGAACCGACGACGCCGAGGCGATCCCGAAGATCGCGCAGTTGCACTCGTGGAGTCGGATCGCGCCGTCCGCGTCGATGGTCGCATTCGACAGGTAGCCCTGCTCGTCCTGGATGACCGCGAGCTCGCGGACCCGCGCCTCGAGCGGCGCGTCGGCGGGCAGGCGCTCCGCGAGTCGGCTCCGGACCTGGTCGGCGATCAGCTGGCGGCGAATGTCGAAGACCTCGCCGAGGAGCTCGTCCCCACCCACCGCGCCGATCGCGGCGATCAGCCCGGCCGCCAGCGCGTCGTAGTTGGACGGAAAGGCGACCTGGGCGCTGGGGGTGACGTCGTACAGGTGCCGCGGCCGGCCGACCCCGTGGCGAACCGTGCGCCGATCGACGAAGCCGGCCGATTCGAGCGACCGGAGCTGCTGGAGCACGCCCGTCCGACTCGCGTGCAGGGCCGTTGCGATGTGCTCGGGCGAGCTTGGACCCTCGCGCCGGAGCTGGACGAGGATGTCGCGCCGAAGCGACGACGACCCCGCCGCCGAGGGGTCGAACACGTCACGACCGGGCGCCCGGATACGCGATTCGTGGGGCGCTGCGGGTGTCTGCGGCGCAGGCATCTGGGAAGGCTAGCACCACCATCCCACGACCGCAGGCCGGTGGTAGTCTCGCTCGGATGGACCTCGACCTGCCCCCTGAACACGTCCTCCTGCGCGACACGATCCGGGACTTTCTCGGCAACGAGGTCGCGCCGGTCGTCGACGAGTTCGAACGGGCTCGTCGCTTCCCGATCGAGATCGTCAAGCGCATCGGCGGCCTGGGCTGGCTCGGGATCCCGTATCCCGAGGACGAGGGTGGCGCCGGTCTCGATACCCTCGCCTACGCGATCGCGATCGAGGAGATCGGCCGAGTCTGGGGATCGCTGGGGCTGATCGTCGCGGCCCATACGAGCCTCGGCTGCGGGCCCCTGCATCTGGCCGGCAGCCCGGAGCAGAAGGCCCGGTTCCTCGTGCCGATGGCATCGGGCGAGGTCCTCGGCGGCTACGGGCTCACGGAACCGGGAGCCGGCAGTGACGCCGGCGGAACGAGGACGGCGGCACGCCACGAGGACGGCCCGGACGGCGGGACGTGGGTGATCGATGGCGGCAAGCGGTTCATCACGAACGCCGGCCAGGCCGGCACCTACATCGTGACCGCTCGAACCGGCGAAACAGCGAAGGGCGACGCCGAGATCAGCGCGTTCATCGTGACCGCCGACATGCCCGGCTTCTCGATCGGGCGGCTCGAGGAGAAGATGGGCCTCCATGCGTCTGCGACGGGCGAGCTGCTCTTCGACGGCGTCCGCGTGCCGGCCGCGAACATGCTTGGCCCGCGCGGCGACGGCTTCCGGATGATGCTCAAGATCCTCGACGGCGGGCGGATCTCGATCGGCGCCCTCGCCGTCGGTCTCGCCCAGGCGGCGCTCGACGCGTCGATCCCGTATGCCCGGACGCGCGAGCAGTTCGGTCGGCCGATCGGGACGTTCCAGGGGGTCGCATTCATGATCGCCGACATGGCGACCGAGATCGAAGCTGCCCGGCAGATGGTCTGGCGGGCAGCCTGGCTGAAGGACAAGGGCCGCGACTACGGCCTGGCCGCGGCCGAGGCGAAGCTGTTTGCGTCGGAGGTCAGCTCACGGGCGACGAACAACGGGATCCAGATCCACGGCGGCTACGGCTATGTCGAGGAGTACCACGTTGAGCGCTACCTGCGGGACGCGAAGCTGACCGAGATCGGGGAGGGGACCAGCCAGGTCCAGCGCCTCGTGATCGCCCGGAAGATCCTCGACCTGCGCGTCGTCTGATCGCCGGCCCGCGAGACCGCCGACTCGTCGTGTCGCTCGCCTAGTTGACGGCGACGAGCCGCACCATCAGCCGGTATTCGCTGTTGGCACCGAGGCAGGTCTGGAGCGTCATGCTGGGTCGCGACTGGGCGGCCCACGCCCACGACGCCGAGGTCGTCGGCGCGGTGACCTTCCACCAGACCACGGCATACGTCTGAACGCGACCGTTCCCGTCGGCGTAGAAGACCTTCATGCCCTTCTTCAGGCGGCCACCGACATAGGCATCGTGGAGCGGCTTGAAGACGCTGTAGGCGTGGCCGAGCAGGTAGACGTTGTTGGTGCCGGCGCAACCCCAGCGATAGACGTAGTTGTCGGGCGGGCGCGAGCGGGAGCAAGGGAACGACGCGATCGAGCGGTTGATCCCGAGCGTCGGGATCCAGACGTGATTGCGCCCGTGGTAGCTGCTTGCCGTCGGCGCCGACTTCGCGGTGGTGCTCTTGGCGACTGGCGCGACGAGCGGCGGAGCCGCGGCGGGGAGGGCCGACGAGGCGCGAAACCCGGGCTCGACGGATCGCGGCGGGATCGTGGCGTCGAGAGTCGCCGTGGAAACGATCGACGTTGCCGGGCCCGCGTGCTGGCGTGCCGCGCTCGTGGAAACGCTGGCGGTCGGCGCGGCAGCCGGGAGCGGCTGAAGCCGAACGGCCAGCGCGAGCCCGGTGACCTCGCCCGCGAGGATGATCGCGAGGGCGAACGGAAGGACGAGGCGGCGATTGAGTCGGGTGCTGGAAGCCATGCCCCGAGGATCCCCGCCGAAACCCTCGGCCTCCGTGGCCCGGTGGTCCCGTTGCCGCCGGGACGATGGGGCCGAAACTCCCTTGTATGGACCAGACCAGGCCGGTCTTCACTGCTCCTGAACCCTCTCGACCACCCAGATGGTCGTCCCTGGCTCTCGACGAGTCAGCCGCCGGTGCCCGCAGCCTCGTTGAAGATCGTCCTGATCGCTGCCTTGAAACCGGCCCCCCACGGGCCCGGTCCGGCGACGACATACGGGGACGCCTCGACCGATTCGAAAGCGTCGGGGTTCGTCGCGTAGGACCGCGCGCACGCATCGATCGTCTGGCGCAGCCGATCGAACGCGTCCCGATCGCGAAAGATGTAGACGTAGAGGCGCGTCGGGGTCGCCTGGTCGAGACCCGAGGCGTCTAGGGCGATGGCCGTCCGCTTGAGCGTCAGGTCGTCGCAGCCGGCGTCGCCGGAGACGATGTGATCGATCTTGAGGCCGTTCTGGACGAGCAGGCTGGCGATGCCCTGGAAGCCTGCCGGGGTTGCCGCAGGCGCGGACGTCGTGAAGGCGCCGCAGCCGGCGACCAGCAGGCAGATGGCGATCCCGAGGCAGATCGGATCGCGCGGCCTGACGGCGACCGATCGAAGTCTCGGGAACATCGAGCCGAGGCTACCATCGGCCGGGCTGGGCCGCCGGCGAGCCAGTGGTGCGCCGTAGGTGGCTGGGGTTGGTCAGTTGCCTCGCGCTCGGCGCTTGGCATCGCGCAGCCGTGCCAGCGTGTCGGAAGCATCCTTGGGCTTCGGCGAGGTCGGGGCGGTGGGGGAGGTCGCCGGCGGGGTTGCAGCGGGCCGCGGTGCGGCGGGAGCAGGCGCGACATTTGGGGCGGATGGCCTTGACGAAGCCTGTTCGGCCGCCCGGGAGGTGACGGGCGCGGTTTGCGGGACTGGCCGTGGGGTCGTCGACGCCGCTGCGGCGCCGTCGCCACGGATCATCGCGGCGCGGGCGGCCGTCCCCGAGGCCCGGTCGCGGGCCGCCAGCATGCCGGCGATCTCGACCGGTCGCGGGGCGACCTTGCGCCGACGCCAGCCGCCGGTAACCCAGCGACGCGCATCGGCCAGCTCGCGACGGCCGACAGAAACCCGCCGGAGGGCGATGTCGAGCGGCCAGAGCAGCAGGGCAAGGATCAGCAGGAGGGGCCACAGGTCCGTGTAGGTGCTGGTCGTTGCCAGGTCGTGGACCCACGGCGCCGCCGGTGTGTCGACGACCTGGCCTCCGGTCGCCGACCGGAGCACGGCCAGGAACGCGTCGTTGGCGCCCAGCAGTCTGTACTCGGCGGCCGTCGGTGCAACCAGGCCGATCGTTCGCCCGAGGGCCGGCGACCCCGGGCGTGTCTGCGACACCCGGATGGCGTACGCGCCCGAGTCGATCTCGCCGAGCGACGTGTCGTAGACGCCGGGCGCGACCTGGTTCAGGTTGACGGTTCGTGGCACGAGGTCCGGCCCGACGATGACCGCCCCCGTCGCGTAGAAGTCGCGTGGCGAGCCATCCTCCGCGACGCTCTGGACCTTGAGCCGCGTCTCGTTGCCCTGGGTCTCGAAGGTCGCCTCGATCCCGCCAGTCTCCTCGCCCGGGAACGTCCAGCCGACGAGCTGGCTGAAGAACTTCGAGAATCCGTCCCAGCCGATCCAGTTGCGCGCCCAGCGGCCGGTCGAGTCCGAGGTCCAGGCGACGGACCGGCCGAGGCCATACTGCCACTGCGCAAGAAGCGGATCGTCGCGGGCCGTCACGAGGACGGTCTGGGCGGCCGGCTTGGCGGTCGTCCCGTTGTAGCCGAGGAGCTGCGGGAATCCCTGGTCGAGGCCGCGCAGGATCGGCGACGACGAGGTGATGATCGGGTGGAACGTCTCCTCGACGATCTGGCGACCGGCGACCTGCTGGGTCTCCTTGAGGAAGATGTCGGGGATGCTCGCCGGGTTCGCGGCACCGTAGAAACGGCCGCCGCCCTTCGTCGCGAGCTGCTGGAGGAACGGGTTCGAGCCGCCCCCGGCGCCGACCGTCGAGAGGGTGATCCCGTCGGCCTTCATCCTGGCGAGGATCGCGTCGTACTGGCCGGACGTCGACCAGCCGTCCGTGAGCAGGATGATGTGGCGACGGGTCGCGGTCGTCGTCTCAAGGGACTCGACCGCCTGCGACAGTCCGGCGAAGATGTTCGTCTGTCCCAGCGGCTGGATTCCTGCGACGGCGCCCTGGAGGTCAGTGATCCCGCCGAGCGGCTGGGTCTTCACGACCCAGTGGGCGGAGGCGTCGAAGGCCACGATCCCGAGCTGGTCCCGAGCCGTCATCGCGGCAGCCGCCCGCAGGATCGCCTCCTTGCCGATGTCGACCTTGCGAACCCCGGCGATTCCCGCGCCGGCGCCGCCCGGATTGCCGTTGTTGAACGAGTTGCAATGGCAGGCATCCATCGAGCCCGATTTGTCGATGACGACCACGAGGGCAATGTCCGGCTGCTTCTGCTGGTCGCGAACGCCCATGTCGACCGGCAGGCTCTCCTCGATCGGCGTCTTCTGGAAGCCGCCCGCTCCATACGTCTTCGGGCCGCCGATCATCACGAGGCCCTTGCCGAGGTCGCGGACGTAGACCTGGAGGGCGGCCATCTGCTCGTCGCTGAGCCGGGTCCGCGGGACGTCGACGAGGACGATGCTGTCGTACGTGGCCAGCCCGGCGAGATCGGCCGGGAGCGCCTCCGGAACGGACGAATCGACCTGCTGGTGCTCCGTCTTGAGAGCGGCGACGAGTTCCGCCCCGACCTTGTCATCCCCGGCCAGGACGAGGATCCGCGGCTCGCCCTTGACGATCGTGTTCGAGTCGGCCCGATCGTTCTCGCTGAAGGTGTTTCGGGCGGCCTCGACGACGGCCCGGAACGTGTGGAAACCCGCCTCCTTCGGCGTTACGAGGAACGACACCTGGTTGGTTCCCGCCAGGAGATCGAGCCGCTTGGTCGCGACAAGGCCGCCGTCGGCGTAGAGCCGGACGGTGGCCGGCTGGGCGACGCTCGAACTGACCTGGGCGACGGCCTCGATCTGTTCGCCGATGCGGGCGGTCGACGGGGTGGTCAGGCGATCGACCACGACCTCGTCCGCGGCGCCAAGGCCGATGACCCGCGTCTCGACCTGGATGCCGCGCCCGGCGGCCAGCGCCGCCTCGGCCTGGCCACGCCCGGTCGTGTCGTTGCCATCCGACAGCAGGACGATCCGCTTCTGGGCATCGTCGGGGAAGAGGGCCGCCGCGAGCCGAAGGGCGGCTCCGATGTCCGTCGCCGCGCGGACCGGCGCCGACGCGATTCGGTCGATCTCGCGCACCTCGCTCGGCAGACGCTCGACGAGCGCGTTCTTGCCAAAGCCGACGATCCCGGCGACGTCGCCCTCCGGGATGACGGCCAGGCTCTCTCGAACGAACGCCAGGGCGTCCTCGCGACCGGCCGCGCCGACCGAGTCCGACAGGTCGACGACGAACACGGTCGCCAGCCGATCAACAGGCAGGACGAGACGGAAGCCGGCGAGGGCGAGAACGAGGGAGGCGATCAGTCCGGTCCGGACGACCAGGCCGACGCGCCGACGCCACCTGCCGGTTCGCCGTCGCGCGGCCGCGTACAGGACGAACGTCAGCCCGAGCGTGGGGATCAGCAGGAGCAGCGCGAGCGGCGTATCGACGGCGACGCCCATCTCAGGCCTGCCTTCGGCTCGCCGGTCGGAGCCGCGCGACGATCGCGCGGCGGCCGCGACTGATGACGTCGCGGTGGTACAGCGCCCACTCGATGCACAACCCGACCAGGACCAGCAGGACGATGGGAATCCATAGCTCGTCGCGGGCGGCCGGACGAGGCTCCGTAGCTCCGGCCGTCGCCGCACCCGAGGCCCCCGGCAGTGCTGCCGCGTGCCCCAGCTTCTCGAGGGCGGCCGCCGACTCAGCTTTCGGGGCGATCGTCGACTCCCCGATGTCGAAGAGGTCGACGGCGAACCGGATCGGGGCATTCGGATCGATCGGAGCGGCGACTGCGCCGGCGCTCGCCGATGGACTGGTCGTCGCGCTCGCCCGTGGCGACGGCGTCGCAGGGGTGCCGGCGCTGGCCGACGCGCCAGGAGACGCGCTGCTGCTTGCCGGGCGGATCGCTGTCGCCGAGTAGACGCCCAGCAGTTCCGTCTGGGTGAACGTCACGGCGGCCCCGCCGCTCGTTCCCGGTGCCAGGTCGACCACCGAGCCGTCCGGCCGCTCGACCCGGAGGCCGGTGGCCCCGGCGGGCAACGGCAGGCTGACCGGGTCGCCGGGGCGGACTGCGTCGGCAGGGGCCGCGCTGCCGCCCATCAGCTCGCCGGCAAGGTTGGCGATCAGGATCGGGAAGGCGACCTGGAGCGGCAAATCCGAGCGGCGCGGCTCGAAGGCGAGGACCGCGCTCCGCAGCCCGGCCCGGACGCCGGCGTAGAGGAGCGGCGCGCCCTTCGGCCCGGGGATGACGGTTCGTGCCCAGGCCGGCAGCTCGAGCTTGACCGCCTCGGCGATGTGGGTCGTCGACAGGTCGACGTAGCGGAGGATTGGCTCGTCCGGCGACAGGGTCCCGATCCCGGGGTTGGTCAGCTTCTCGCCGACGCTGCCGAGCGGGCTGGTCGTCGGTGGGGCGATCGCCAGGACGGGGACATTGGGCAGGGTGGCCGGGAGCGTCCCCTCGAAGATGATCAGGTCCCAATTGGTGCCGTCGGTTCGTTGGGCGTCCTGCGGATAGCGGTCGGGCGTTACTCCGTAGAGCTTGCTGTTCGGCAGGTACGACAGCGCCGTCTCGAGATACGGATCGCCGGCCCCCACGAGGAGGATCTCGCGCGGCCGGTCCGGCGGCAC
>Ga0209488_10002666_pt1 | contig 14576 bp, 13 predicted proteins | sample Rivendell_Oct201_8_FD_188349 | JGI IMG/M metagenome (GOLD analysis project Ga0209488, IMG submission 188349) | Vadose zone soil microbial communities from the Eel River Critical Zone Observatory, Northern California, USA -... | ecosystem: Environmental > Terrestrial > Soil > Vadose zone >... | reverse complement strand
GACCGCGTTGATGGAGGCCGGGATCCGCAACCTGGTGCGCCGCGGCGGCAGCAGCCTGCACCTCGTGTGCGGCGCGTTCTCGGAACGCTGGGCCGAGATCGCCCGGCTGGTCGGCAGGAAGCCCGAACTGCTGGCGGTGCCGTGGGGCCAGGCGCACGCACCGGCGATGCTGCGCGAGAAACTGCTGACCTCGCCGCCGTTCGAGGCAGTGTGCATCACCCACAACGAGACCTCGACCGGCGTGATCGAACCGCTGCGCGAGCTCGCGGCCGTCGTGCGCGAGGTGTCACCGGAGACGCTGGTGCTCGCCGACGCGGTCAGTTCGCTCGGCGGTGCGCCGCTGTCGTTCGACGAGTGCGGCCTCGATCTCGCCTTCGCCGGCACGCAGAAGTGCCTGGCGCTGCCGCCCGGGCTCACGGTCTACGCGCTGAGCCGGCGCGCGCTCGACCGCGCCGGCAAGGTCGACGAACGCGGCTTCCTGTTCGACTTCGTGCGCGCGGTACCGGAGACCGAAGCCGGCAAGACGCTGGCGACGCCGTGCATCCCGCTGGTGCTGGCGCTCGGCAAGCAGCTCGACCGTGTGCTGGCCGAAGGCCTCGAGCAGCGCTGGGCGCGGCACGTGATCCTGCAGCACACGACGCTGGCGTGGGCGCAGCAGTGGCAGGTGGAACTGTTCGTCGCCGACCCGGCGGCGCGCTCGCCGACCGTCAGCTGCCTGCTCGCCGGTGGCCGCGACCTCGCGGCGATGGCGAACAAGGCCACGGCCGCCGGCTTCAAGCTCGACCAGGGCTACGGCCAATTGAAGGGCAAGGCGTTCCGCATCGGCCACTTCGGCGACCACACGCCCGAGCGGCTGCAGCAGTTCTTGAAGGCGCTGCAGTAGACCCGCGGTCGCAGCTGCTGCAACCAGCCGCAGAACGCCGCATCCAGTTGGTCGCGTCGGCTCAGGCCCAATCGAGCTTCAGCAGCGCCACCCCACCGACCGCCAGCAGCGTCCCCACCACCCCGAGCACGCCGATGCGTGCACCGTACACAACGCGCGCGATCGGCATCAGGAACACCGGCGTCGTCGCCATCAGCGTCGCGGCGACGCCGACCGGACTGTGGGCCAGCGCCACCATCGACAGCCAGACGCCGAGGATCGGGCCGAACAAGGTACCGATCAGCGCGCCGCCACAGGCGCGGCGATCGGCGAGCACGCGCAGCCACGCCTTCGCCTCGCCGCGCAGCGCCGCCACCGCGACGATGCCGACCGCGGCGGCGACCATGCGCACGAGTGCGGCACTGAGCCCCGGCAGCGTGCTGCGCACGGCGACGATGTTCACCAGCACCGAGCCACCGGCCTGACCGAGTGCACCGAGCAACGCGCCGGCGATCGCCAGCCGCCGCTGCCGCGGGCTCGGCGCCTCGTTCCACAACGAACCGTCGCGGCCGCGCAGCAGCACCAGCACGACGCCGGTGAACGTGACCGCGACGCCGCCGGCCATCTGCAGCGACGGCGTCTCGGTGCCGCACGCCCAGATGATCGCGGTCGCCATTCCCGGCCAGGTCGCCATCAGCACCGAACTGGTGCGCGGGCCGATGACCGCAAGCGCGTAGAAGTAGCCGAGGTCACCGAGCACCAGCCCGGCGAGGCCTGACGCCCCCAGCAACAGCAAATCGCCGGCCGGCAGCGACGGCCACAGTTCGCCGAGCAGCACGACGTGCAGCAGCAGCAGGCCCGGAACCGCCGCCAGCAGGCGGAACTGGTTGGTAGGCAGGCCGCCGACCCGCCGGCTCGCCAACGCGAACGCCAGGCTGCTGATGCTCCAGCTGACCGCCGTACCGAGCGCCGCGCACTCGCCGACCGCGAACGTCATGTTGCCGCGTGCAAGAGGTGAAGCAGTGTGTCACCCTGTGCCGGCACTGGCAACCTCGACGTGGACGCCCCGTTCGATGATTTCCTGCGCCACATGCGCAGCGAGCGCCGCGCCAGCCCGGCGACGCTGAAGGCCTACGGCAGCGACCTGCGCGCGTTCCACGGCTGGCTGCTCGCCGGTGACAGGCAGCTGTACGAAGTCGGTCGCCACGAGCTGCGCCGCTACCTCGTCGAACTCGAACAGCAGGGGCTCAAGGCGACCTCGGTGCAGCGCAAGCTCGCCAGCCTGCGCGCGCTGTTCCGCTTCCTGCAGCACGAGGGCAAGGTCGGCAAGGATCCGGCGCGGTTGCTCAAGGGCCCGCGCGCCGAGAAGCGCGTGCCGCGCTTCCTGACCACGACCGAGGTCGACCTGTTGCTCGGCCAGGAGTTCGCCGCCGACCTGCAGGGCCGCCGCGACCGCGCGGTGCTCGAGATCCTGTACTCGACCGGGTGCCGCGTCGGCGAGGTGCAGGGCCTCGCGCTGAAGGCGATCGACCTCGAGGCCGGCGTCGTGCGCGTGCTCGGCAAGGGCAGGAAGGAACGGCTGGCGATGCTCGGCGAACCGGCGCTGCGCGCGCTGCAGGCCTGGCTGCCGGCGCGCGCGCAGCTGCTGCGCGAGCTGCAGCGACCGGATCCCGGCGCCCTGTTCCTGAACCGCTTCGGCACGCCGCTGAGTGCGCGTTGGCTGTTCCACACCGTGGTGCAGCGGGCACTCGCCGCCGGCATCCCGACCCGGCTGACGCCGCACGGCCTGCGCCATTCGTTCGCCACCCACCTGCTCGACCGCGGCGCCGACCTGCGCACCGTGCAGGAACTGCTCGGCCACGCGCGCCTCGTCACCACCGAGATCTACACGCACGTGTCGATCGGCCGCCTGCGCGAGGTCTACGACCGTGCGCACCCGCAGGGACGCGACCACCAGCCCGGTCGCGGGCTCGGCGCCGGTGCGGCCGAGTAGCCGGAAAAACTTCGACGAATCCCGTGCAGAACTCAGGTCGTTCGTTGCACAAAGGTAGGCCGTGACGACATCCGCGTCGTGGCGGCCGCTGATACCATGTGCGACGTGAACATCACCCTCCGCAATGTCGACCGCGAGCTGGCCCGGGCTCTGGACACCGAGCGGCGACGGCGCAAGCAGCCACTCAACCGCGTGTTGGTCGAGCTCCTGCGTGAGGTGCTGGGCCTTGCCAAGAAACGCCGCGTCCGCCGTGGCAAGACCAATGGTCTCGAACGGTTTGCCGGCACCTGGACCGAGGAACAGTTCCAGGAATTCGAACGCGCAGTCGCACACTTCGAACGCCTCGATGAACGCCCTTGAACATCTGCCTGGACACTTCTGCCTACAGCCACATGCATCGCGGCCATCCTCCCGCGGTGCATCTCATCGCCGCTGCTGACCGGATCTTCGTGCCCGTCATCGTGCTCGGTGAACTCAGGGCCGGCTTCTTGGGCGGCAGCAAGCGACCCATGAACGAGGCGCTGCTGCACGTCTTTCTCCAGGATCCGACCGAGCGGATCGGCACGATCGATGCAGACACCGCCTCCGCCTATGCCAAGCTCGATCATCAGCTGCACCAGGCCGGCACACCGATCCCCAAGAACGATCTCTGGATCGCCGCCGTCGCTGTCCGCGTCGGTGCAACGATCGTCACCTACGACGCCCACTTCCGCCGGCTGCGTGGTGTCGAGGTGCGGTTGCTCGCCGCCTGACCGTCACTCCGCCAGCACGCGAATTGCGAGCCGATCGACTGCGGCAAACGCCAGCAGGTAGACCACGCCGCACAGCAGCAGCACCGCGGCGAAGCCGAAGTTCATCGACAGGATCACGGTGGCGATCGAGCCGATCACGGTGGTCGAACCGTTGACCGCCCAGGCCCACGGCACGAAGCTCGGGTTCACCTTCTGCACCAGCGTGATGCCGTAGGCGAACGGCATGCCGAGCAGCAGCGCCAGCGGCGCGATCACCAGCGCGGTCACCGCGGCGCGCGCCGGCAGCGGCAGGCCGATGCAGGCATCGACCAGATGCTGGCTGCCGAAGGCGATCAGGCCGAGCAGGGCGCAGATGCCGAGCGGTACGAAGCGCGCGACCCGTGGGCCTTGGCGCAGCACCTTGCTGCTGAGCCAGCTGCCGATGCCGGTGGCGACCAGGATCGAGAACAGCGTCACCACGATCGAGTAGATCGGCTGGCCGAGCAGCAGCGTGAACTTCTGGATCAGCGCCACTTCGATGCCGATGAAGCCGATGCCGAGGCCGGCGAAGTAGCAGAACAACGGCAACGCGCCCTGCCGCGAGCGGTTGGCGGCGCCGCGCCGGAACAGCAGCGGCACGACGATGAACAGCGCCGCGGCGATCGCGCTGCAGAGCAGCTGCAGCCACAGGAACATCGGGTTGCCCTGCACCATCGAGGTCGGCTTGTGCAGGTACTCGCGCGCGACCGTCGACTTGCTGGCGAACAGGAAGCTCAGGGGATTGTCCCAGCGCAGGAAGCTGAAGAAGTACGGCCGGTCGTCGGTCGTCGGGCTGATGTCGAACTTGTAGTGCGCGACGAACGCGTCGCGGTCCGGACTGACGACGAACTCCTCGGCCGCGGTGCCGAGCTGCTTGCCCGGCAACACCACCTTGTCGATCTGGTTCTGCTCGGCGAACGATGTCAGCTGGTCGACTTCGGCTGGTGTGAACACGCCCTTCTTCAGCAGCACCGCGATCAGGCCGTCGTCGGTGCCGAGTGCTGCCACCGATTCGCGGAAGCGTTCGCGCGCCGGCAGGGGCAGCGCGTGGTACATGTTGTTCATCAGCCGGATGGTCTCCATGCCGGCCGCCATGCGCGTGATCTGCAGGATGCCACCGTCATTGAGCCGTCCGTACATCGTCCGGCAGGCTTCGACCGTGTAGAGGTAGTTCTCGGCCAGCACGTAGGCGCCGGAGTTGAGCGCGGTCCAGGTGTCGATCCCGGTCAGCTGCACGACATCGAACGACTCGTCGGTACGCATCAGCGACGTGCGGCCCTCGTCGCAGATCATCTGCACGCGCGGATCGTCGAGCAGCGGCTTGCTGAAATCCTTGGCCACCGTGCGGTGCACGTCGAGCACCGCCTGGTTGAGTTCGATGCCGCGGATCAGGCTGGCGTCGTATTGCTTGGCCGCCCACAGATCCGGTCCGCCGCCGACACCGATCACGAACACCTTCGGCCGGGTGCCTTGCTTGAGCTGGAACGACGCCGAGTACATTGTGTGCTTCAGCAGCTCGGCCGAGGCCGGATCGCTGCCGAAGTCGGTCAACAGCGTGCCGGCATCGCCGTCCTGCGCGATCCACCACTGCAGCGGCAGCGGCATCTGCTTGGCGACGGCACCGCGGGTCTGCAGGTAGCGCCAGTTGCCGGGCAGCCGCATGACGTCGATGCGCGAGTTGGCCGACCACTGCGAGAACACCGGCCGCCCGAACTCACGGATCGTCTGCTCGCGCGTGATGTCCAGGTAGACCTTGCCCGGCACCGGGAAGTCCCGGTCGAAGCGCGGCAGCCAGACGCAGGCGCCGATCGCCAGTACCGCCAGTGCCACACGGCTGCCGATGCCGACACCACGGCTCCAACGCGTGTGTTGGAGCCGTTCAGGCGGGGCCATCGCCAGCGCCGCCATCACCCCGAGCAGCACCACCGCCAGGAAGCAGCCGCCGGCGCCGACGTACCAGAGCAGCGCCGGGCACAGCAGACAGCCGGCGCCGGCGCCGAGCAGGTCGGCGGCATACACGCTGTGCACCCGCTCGGCGTTCGCCGACAGGATCAGGCCGATCGCCGTGCCGCCGAAGCAGAACGGCACGGCGCAGGCGAGGTTGAACAGCGCGAACTGCAATGTCTCCTGCGCGGTCGTGAACGTCAGCGTCGCGGGGATCTGCGCCGTCAGCAGGTAGGCCCACGACAGGCCGAGGCTCACCAGGTAGCCGACCAGGAAGCCCCAGGTCCACGCCGCCGGGTCGCGCCGCCACTTCGCTTCCACCAGGGCCAGCAGCGAACCGCTGGCGCCGATGCCGAGCAGGCTGTTGCTGATGATCAGGAAGCCGAAGTGGAAGTGCAGCCGCAGCGCGCACACGCGCGTCAGCAGCACCTGGAACGCCAGCAGCGACGCCGACACCAGGGCGATCGCGAGCAGGGTGCGGGCCGGTACGCGCAGGGACGGGACGAGGGTCATGCGGAGGGCTGCGGAATCTACCGAGCCGGCGTGCTGCAGACGCACGCGCGCCGGTGCTTTTCGCGCCCGCAGTGAACGGCACGACGCCGGCCACCGCCACGCCGCCGTTGCCACGGGAGCAGCAGCGGCGCCACCGCGCGCTCAGGGCCGCAGCGCCGCCGCCAGCTGCTGCACCGCGTCCTGCAGGGCCGTGGCCATCGCCTCGGCCAGCGCCTCGGGGCTGCGCGCCGCTGCCGGCGCGCTGGCAGCACACTCGCGCGACCGCCCGCTCGCCGTCAACTGCAGCACGACCACGGCGCGCGGTTCGCCCTGCAGATCGAGCTCGAAGCGCTCGACGTACACGTGCGCGCCGTCACCGCTGCCGGCGGTGAACGCGCCGTTGCCGAACAGCGCGCGGTCGAGCGACCGCGACACCAGTTCCTCGGGCCGCGCGCTCCAGCGGTAGCGGTCGTCGAACTGCAGCTCGCGCGGCCCGATGCGCAGCACGAACGCCTGCCCGAGGTACGGCGCGGCCGACACCCGCGGCGGCGGCAGCGGCTGCGACCGGCTGCCGCCGGCGACCGGCGCGAACGCCGGTGCCGGATCGAAGCAGCGCGGCGGCAGTCCAGGCGGCGCCGTGGCGATGCAGGCGGCACACAGCAGGGCGAGGGCGGGTGCTGGGTTCACGGTCATTCCTTCTTGTCGATCGGCGACGGCGTGCCGGTGCGGCCGTGCAGCACCGAGCCAGGATCGCGTTCGAGCAGCTCCGCCAGCCGTTCGATCGCCGCCAGCACGCTGTGCAGCCGCGGCATCGCCGCCCGCAGCGCGGCGCCGACGTCGTCGCTGGTCGCACGCAGGGTCGCCGCGGTGGCGCCGAGGTCGGCGGCTTGCAGTGCGGCACGCAGATCGGTCGCCAGCGCCGCCAGCTCGCGCGCCGCCGCGCGCACCGGCCCGGCTTCGTCGTTCCAGGAGCGCGCCAGCGCCGCGACCTGGTCGAACGCCGCGGTGGCCGACCGCACCGCCGGCATCTGATCGAGCTGCTGCACGCGTTCTTCGGCCGCCGCCACCAGCCGCTCGATGCGCCGGCTGAGGTCCGGCAGCTTCGCCGCCGTGAGGTCGGCGCGCACCGCAGAGAGCAGCTGCTTGGCCTCGCTGAGCAGGCCGGGCAGCTCGCGCAGCAGGTCGCGCACGCCTTCCTCGAGGCTCTTGATGGTGCTCGGCACCGTGCGGATCGTGTTGCGCGGCACCTCGAACGTGAGCTTCTGGGCGCCGGCCGGCCCGTCGTCGAAGTAGTCGACCTGCACGAACGACGTGCCGGTCACGAACGACGACACCAATTGCGCCCGCAGCCCGGGCGGCCCCGGGCTGTCCGGCTCCTGCCCGAGGTCGATGCCGAACCGCTGCATCACGTCGTCGTACAGGTTGGCGTGCACTTCGAGGTGCTTCTTGTCCGGTGCCACGGTGCGCAAGGCGACGACGCCGATCTGCAGGCCGCGGAACTTGACCGGCGAGCCGTCCTCGAGCCCGTTGACCGCCTCGTCGAAGAACGCCACCCACTCGTGCATGCGCCGCTGCAGCCGGCTGACGCCGAGCCAGGTCAGGCCGGCGAACAGCACGGTGATGCCGAGCAGGACGAACAGGCCGAGCTTCCACCGGTTGGCAGGCACGCTCACGGACCCGGTGGTTACCCGCTCGACGGCTCCCGGGCAAGCGTGAGCCGCCGCGGCGCAGTCAGCGCGGCCGCGCCTGCCGGTGGAAGAACGCGTGCACGCGCGGGTCGGTGGCCTTGTCGGCCAGCTCGCGCGGGTCGCCGCGGGCGATGATGCCGCCGGCGTCGCGGTCGAGCATGATGCAGGTGTCGACCACCTTGCTGATGCTCGCCAGCTCGTGGCTGACCATGACCACGGTGACGCCGAGGCTGGAGCTGAGCGTCATGATCAGTTCGTCGAGTTCGGCCGCGGTCACCGGATCGAGCCCGGCCGACGGCTCGTCGAGGAACAACAGCGGCGAATCGAGCGCCAGCGCCCGGGCGATGCCGGCGCGCTTCTTCATGCCGCCGGACACCGCCGCCGGCATGTGGTCGGCGAACGCGCCGAGCCCGACCAGCTCGAGCCGCGCCTGCGCCACCGCCAGCACCGCGTCGGCCGGCAGCGTGGTCCACTGCTGCAGCGGCAGCGCCACGTTCTGCAGCAGCGTCAGCGACCCGAACAACGCCCCCGACTGGAACAGCACGCCGAACGCCGGCGGCTGCAGCGCCTCGGCCGGCGCGCCGCGGCCGGCGATGTGCACGCTGCCGGCCAGCGGTTGTTCGAGGCCGACCAGGTGCCGCAGCACCGTGGTCTTGCCGCAGCCCGAGCCCCCGAGGATCGCGAACACTTCGCCGCGGTTGACCGTGAACGACAGGTCTTCGAGCAGGGGCTCGTGGTCGAAGCCGACCACGAGGTCGCGCACCACCAGGATCTTCCGCATCACCACCTCAGCAGCGAGAACACCCAGGTGAACGCGGCATCGAGCGCCACCAGTCCGAACAACACCACGACCACCGCGTTGGTGGTCGAGCGGCCGACGCCTTCGGCGCCGTCGCGGGTGGCGAGGCCGCGCTGGCAGGCGACCATGCCGATCAGCAGCGCGAACGCGCCGCTCTTGCCCAGGCCGGTCATCACGTCGGTGAGCCGCACCGCCTTCTGCAGCATCTGCAGGTAGGTGATCGGTGGCAGCTCGAGGTAGCTGACCGAGATGAACAGGCCGCCGATGCAACCGACGACGTCGGCGAGCACCGTCAACAACGGCACCGCCACCACCAGCGCCAACAGGCGCGGGAACACCAAGAAGCGCAGCGGCTCCTGGCCGAGCGTGCGCAGCGCATCGATCTCCTCGGACACCGTCATGGTGCCGAGCTCGGCGGCATAGGCGGCGCCCGAGCGGCCGGCGACCAGGATCGCCGTCATCAGCGGTCCGAGTTCGCGCACCACCGACAGGCCGACCAGGTTGGCGAGGAACGGATCGCCGCCGAAGCGGTGCAGCTGGATCGCGCCCTGCAGGCCGAGGATCACGCCGATCAGGAAGTTGATGACGACGACGATCGGCAGGCCATCGGCGCCGGCGCGTTCGAGCAGCGTCGCGACGGCGCCGAAGTTGACCGAGCGCGGCCGGGCCAGGGCACCGCCGAGACTGAGCACGAAGTCGCCGGCGAACTCCAAAGTGCCGCGGGCCTGCTGCAGCACGCCGGCAACGGCACCGCCGATCCGCGCCAGCACCCCGGCCGCGGCCAGCGGCGGATGCTCGCCGCGCGCCGGCGTGTACAGCGCCAGCAGCTGTGCGACTTCGGGATGCGCCCCGACGAACTCGACCGACGCGCCGGCGGCCACGGCCGAGTTTCGCGTGGCGACCAGCAGCGCGGCGATGCCGCCGTCGAGGCGGTGCACGGCATCGAGGTCGACCACCAGATCACCGCCCTGCCGCAGCTGCTGCTGCAGGCGCTGCCACAGCGCCTGCCCTTCGGCCAGCGACAGACGGCCGGCCAACCGGATACGACGCGCGGCGCCGACCGCGCCGTCGACGACGAAGGAAAACTCGGTCTCGGCCACGGCGGCGCGGATGGTAGCCCGGGCCGACCGCCGCCGATCACTTCTTCTTGCCGCGGTGGTCCGGCTTCTGCCCCTTGCCGGCAGCGGTCACCGGTTCGGCCTTGACCGCTGCCTCGGCGCTGGCGCGCCCGGGCAGCACGACGGTCGGCGCACTCGCCGGACCATGGGCAGCCGCGCGCGGCCGCGGCACGCCGATCACCGCCAGGGTCGAGACCAACCGCTCGCAGGCGCCGGCCTTGCCGCCGCCGGCCGCGGCAGCGCGCAGCAGATCGTTGATCGCCAGCAGGCCTACGACCTTGCCCCGTTGGTCCACCACCGGCAGGCGCCGCACCTGGCTGCCCGCCAGCTTCTGCTCGGCGACGCCGACCTCGTCGGTCGGTTGCACGGTGGTGACGTGCCGCGTCATCACCGCCCGCAGCGCGATCTCGTCGAGCCGCTTGCCCTGGGTGTAGGCGGCCATGCACACGTCGCGGTCGGTGACGATGCCGACCAGTTGCTCCTTGGCGTCGAGCACCGGCACACAGCCGCAGTCGCGCTCCCACAGGATGCGGGCCACGGCAGTCAAGTTGTCGTCGGCGCGACAGCAGTACGGATTCTTGGTCATCAGGTCCTGGATCTTCATCGCAACGTCCTCTCTCTGGTTCGGGCCGCGCAATGTACGAGCGGTACGCGGGAAGGGAAGAGACTCGCCGTGGCGCCGCGGACCCGGTCGTTGCATCGGCACGCGCCGGCGGCGATCCTGTACACCGGTCGCATGCATCTCCTCCTGCTCACCGCGGCGCCGCTGTTCTGTGCGCTGGTGCTCCCGGGCCAGCAGACCGCAGCGCCCGCGGCCCGGGGCCCAGCGGCCCAGAACCCAGCGGCCCAGAACCCAGCAGCCCAGAGCCCAGCGGCCCGGAGACACGAGCAGCTGCAGGCGGCGCGGCAGGCGCTGCTGCAACAGCCGTTCGCCAGGCTGGTGCCGTGGCTCACCGACTACGAGCAGGCACGGACGCAGGCGCGCGCCAGCGGCAAACTGGTGTTCGCCTGTTTCACCCGCAGCGATGCGCCCTGTGGCCCATGCCGGGCGCTGGAGGACGGTCCGCTGGCCGATCCCCGCTTTGCCGAGTTCTGCAAGGACGTGGTGCCGTTCCTGCACATCACCTCGGGCATCGACGTTGCGGCAGGCAACTCCTCGGCGAGCAACGGCGAGCCGCCCCGCGACCTGCTGCAGCAGGCTGCCGCCGATCGCCTGCCGCTGCTGCTGTGGCTCGCCGCCGACGGCAGCGTGCTGCACAAGGTCGGCTACGCCAGCAGCGAGCAGTTCCAGGCCGAACTGCGGGCGCTGCGCACGCTGGCCGAACTCGAACCGAAGGCGGCCGCGCGCCAGCTCGACGGCGCCTCTGCCGGCGCCCACCTGCTCGCGCGCATGGTGCTGCGGCGGGTGGCGCTCGAGCCGGCGCAGCAGGAGTTCGAGCTGCTGGAGAACAGGGTCCCGGCCGCGATCGTTGCCCAGCTGCGCCAGGAACTGGTCGACCTCGAAGTCGAACACCTGTTCGCGAGCGGCCCACCGGCCGGCCAGCCGACCGGGACCGAGGCCGACACCGCGCTGGCGCCGATGCTGCAGGCGTTCCTCGCCCAGAACCGGCTGCCGAGCGATCGCTGTGGCCTGCGCTTCTGGCTCGCGCTGCTGCGCCACGGCAGCCGCACCGGCGACCGCACGCTGGCCGACCGCGCGCGGCTCGAACTCGAGAACTACGGCATGCGCCACCGCGACGAGAAGCCGCGCGTGGACGAACTGCTGCAGGCAGCAGCGTCGAAGCCGCCGGCGGACACCGGCAAGTGACCGCCGTTCACAGCAGCTGCCGCACCGCCTCGGCGACGTCGCCTTTGCTGCCGATGTACAGCGGCGTGCGCATGTGCAGCTTGGTCGGCGTGATGTCGAGGATGCGCTGGCGGCCGTCGCTGGCCGCACCGCCGGCCTGCTCGCACACCAACGCCAGCGGCGCGTTCTCGTACAACAGGCGCAGCTTGCCCTCGGGCCTGTTGGTCTCGCCCGGATACATGTAGATGCCGCCCTTGATCAGGGTGCGGTGGAAGTCGCCGACCAGCGCGCCGGCGTAGCGCGCCGAGCGCTTGCCACAGGCGGTCTGCTGCCGGCGGAACTTCGCCACCATCGCCCGGGTCTTGTCGTCCCACTTGGTCTCGTTGGCCTCGTTGACCGAGTAGGTGCCTTCGCCTTCCTTGATCTTCATTTCGGGGTGGGTGAGGAAGAACGTGCCGATCGAACGGTCGAGCGTGAAACCGTTGACCGGGCCGCCGGCGGTGTACACCAGCATCGTGCACGGCCCGTACAGCACGTAGCCGCCGACCACGAGGTTCTTGCCCGGCTGCAGGAAGTCATCGAGCGTCGGTCGGCCGCTCTGGGTCTTGCGCCGGTAGATGCCGAAGATCGTGCCCATCTGGCCGGCGACGTCGACGTTGCCCGAGCCGTCGAGCGGATCGTGCGTGATCACGTACTTGCCGGCGCCGTCGTCGGCGAACTGGTAGACGTCCTCCATCTCCTCGCTGGCCATCGCGCTGACCATCGGCATGTGTTCGAACACCTGGCCGAAGATGTCGTTGCTGATCACGTCGAGCGCGCGCACGTCCTCCTGCTGCACGTTCTGCGTGCCGGTGTAGCCGAGCGTGCCGACGAAGCCGGCGCGCATGATCTCGGAGGCGATCATGCGGGCGGCGAGGCTGATGCGGTTCAACACCGTCGACAGCTCGCCGGTGGCGCCCTGGTGCTTGGCCTGGTCGAGATAGAACTGTTCGCTGAGGGTGGAGCGGTTCATGGCATCGAGGGCATGGTGGCGGCCGGCGGGCGATTGGACCGCGCGGCCGCCCGACTCACAACCCTGCGAGCTGCAGCAGCGGCGCCGCGGCGCCACGTTCGAACAGCCGCCCGGTGCCGAGCCGCGGCTTTTGCACCTTGACCACGAACGTGGTCTCCACCGCGGCTTCGACCAGCCGCAGGCGCACGCCGGTCGGGTCCTCGGTCTCCAGCACCGCGCCCGCCGCGGCCGGCCACAGCACGTAGCGACCGCCATCGGCCGCCGGTCCGAGGTCGCGCGCCACCGCCGGCGGCAGCGGCGCGCTGCCGTGCCCGCGGCGCCAGTACAACCGGAAGCTGTCGGTCTCCGGCCGGTCGAACGGCAGCCCCGGCACGTCGAAGCGGGCCACTTCGAGCAGATCGCGCTCCGGGTCGAACTCCGGGCCGAACCACGTGCCACAGGCGTGGCGCACGCGCGGGTCGCGGCCGAACTCCACCGGGTTGTCGAGCACGAACCGGATCTGCTGCTGGTCGAGCCACGCCGACAACCGGCCGGCGCGCAGCGCCGCGAACGCGCGGTGGTCGACCAGGCCATCGAGGTTGCAGACCCGCGCGCCACCCGGCTGCGGCCACGGATCGCGGTAGAAAGTCACCAGGCCGGAGTTGAAGCAGCCGACGATCTCCGTCGCCGGCAGCACCTGCGGCAGGAACCGCCCGGCCATCAGCATCTCCTCCTGCCCGGCCAGCGGTTCCTCCGGGAACCACAGCGCGCTGCCGAGCTGCCACAGGCCGGCAGCCACCACCAGCAGCCACGCGCGCCGCAGCCGCAGCAGCGCCGCCGCCGCCAGCACCATCAGCGGCGCCAGGTAGTAGTCGCGCGGATACCAGCGCACCGCCCAATGCAGTACCACGATCGCCCACAGCCCGACTGCGAGCGCCAGCAGATCGAGCGGCAGCCGGCGCCGCGCCCCGCGCGGCAGCCATGCGAGCAGCAGCGCGGTGACCGCCGCGGTCTCGACGTCGCGCGCGCCGATGGCGAAACCGAGCGCGACCACCAGCGGCGGCAGCAGGCGCAGCCGCGCCGGCCACAGCGGCCGCAGCAGCAGGAACACCGCCAGCCCGAGCAGCGGCGCCTGTACGATCGTGAACGGACCGCCGAGCAGTACCGGGCGCAGGAACCACCACTCCTGCCGCAGCCAGGCCGCGGTGTCCGGACCGGTCTGCGCGAACGCCGCGTGCATCAACCACGCCATCGGCCGCGCCGAGTCCTGCAGCCAGTCACCGCCGAACACCAGGTTGCAGCCGATCAGCGGCGCCAGCGCCAGCAGCGGCGTCACCAGCAGGCGCGGCCGCAGCGCGTGCCGCCATGCCGACAGCGCGGCCACCATGCCCCACAAGTCGCTGCGCGCGAACACCGCCAGCATCGCCAGCGGGAAGAAGCGCGATTCGGGCAGCCGGCGCCCGTGCCACATCAGGCTGGCGAGCAGGCACGCGAGCGCCGTCTCCTGACCGTTCTGGCATTCACGCACCAGCAGCGGATTGCCGAGCCACAACAGCGCCACCAGCGCCGCGCCGAAGCGATAGCGACCGGCGACCAGCCAGCTCATCGCCGTCAACACGTGGCAGGAAAAGCCCAGCCACGGCGCCAGCAGCGGCAGCGGCAGCCAAGGCAGCAGCCAGGCCAGGGTCGCCAGCAGCGTGGTCCACAGGTACTGCACGCCGCTGGTCGGGGTGTCGTGACTGACGATCGGGCCGATCCCGTGCGTCAGGTTGGTGGCCCAGGTGAACTCGTAGAACGCGTCGTCGCGCAGCCGGTTGGTGGCGTCCGGCGCCCAGCACAGACCGTGGCCGAGTCCGACCAGCGCCGCGAGCACGGCGATGGCGAGCGCGATCCATGCGAGTTCGGCGGCACGTGGCAACGCTGGCCCGGACGCCGCGGCCACCGGACTCTCCGGAGCACCGGCAAGCAGCGCTCTACATCCGCGACCAGCTGCTCCAGGCGGGCTTCGTCGCGATGATCCTGGTCGAGGTCGCGGCGCTCTTCGGCGCGACGATCTTCAGCGAGCCGCCCTGCCACTGCGCCAGCAGCAGGCTCCCTTCCGGATCGCCGGTTGCGTCCCACTTCAGCGGACCG
>Ga0209488_10002665_pt1 | contig 14580 bp, 14 predicted proteins | sample Rivendell_Oct201_8_FD_188349 | JGI IMG/M metagenome (GOLD analysis project Ga0209488, IMG submission 188349) | Vadose zone soil microbial communities from the Eel River Critical Zone Observatory, Northern California, USA -... | ecosystem: Environmental > Terrestrial > Soil > Vadose zone >... | reverse complement strand
AAGTGCATCTCTCCTCAGCATGCAATTAATTTTAAATTATCTGGGTTGTCATATTTGTAATAATGCGACATATAAGCAGGGATCAAGAAAGGGTTCAATGGTCTTAATATAATTTCAGATGACATTTGAGTCCACTTAGTGGTGAGTATATTCAACATTAAATGTCTGATAAGTTGACTATAAGCGGGCTCCACCTACCCATTCTTGCCCGCCGTGTCAATAATTTCTCGAACTCAGTCGGATGTGTGGCACTGTGGGGCCACGGCCCGGGGCACGTGCACTGAATCCCCGTTTCGTAACGGTGCTGGCTCGGCTCAGCTGGGCAAGCCGGCGCGACACTAACTTAGGACCTTCCTTTGTTCCGGGTTGTCCTGTGGATTCTGTGATGGAAAGAAGTCAGCGAGCCGGGCTCAGAGCCCGAGTTCGGGTGTCGACCTCTGTTACTGTCTCTCCCAATCTCCCAAGACTTTCTCCACCGTGACGTGCTTGGCTTCCTTCCCCCGTCACGGTAATAGAGTACCGCTGAGGCGGCGCCAAATTGTTTTGTGCCTTCTCTGTTTTTGTTCGAGACTATCCTCTCACAGAAGGTGTTGATAGTGTCGCCTATGCGGCACGCGTTGACCATCGCGTTGGTGAGCTGTTGGCGACCTTCTGTTTTGTTTTTGGGGATGATTTCGACCCTCCTGCCCCATTGAGGGGCTTCGGCAGGTACTATCGGGTGTGGCGTGATGCGCGGTCGCTCCGCTGGAACCTTTGCCGCTAACGCCCTTAGTGATGTGTTGCTGCGCTCGCTTCTGGATGATAGCGTCATGCCTGGACAATACGGATCAACTCGTGTCCATCCACGGACGCAAAACTGAGCTCGTTACACCTCTCCTTGGGGGGAGTTCAATGCTATCGGTCATTAGGGCTGTCACACCCTTCTCCCTTGCCAGGGTGATGGAGACTTCCTCCTTGAACACGTCCAGCGTGGGGCGCGTCTTCTCCAGTTTAGCCTTCAAGGCGCCCACCTCCAAGCGCACCTCGCCCCGCCTCCTTTTCCACCTTCATCCGGTACGATTCGATTTCCTTCTTGAAAGAGAGGTCCAAGAGGCGCTTTCGCAACACGCCATTTTCGAAATTGAGACTTTCAATGAGGGTCTGGCTGTGGCCCTCACACCCCTTCCCTGTAATATATCCGTCGTACTACGGAAGAAACGAACCTCCAGTACTTTTCCGAGATGAAGGCCGGGCTGGCGAGGGCCGCGAGGTCTAGTGTTTATGGAGAGAAGGTATGCATTACCGCACTGTTGTAGAAATAGAGCCGCCAAAAGTTCAGCATTCCATTTCTGTTGATTGTATGTGTGAACCGTGGTAGAACCAGCTTGAACTTGCACGATGCCCTGTCTTCGTTTTCTCGTATATTCCCTTACAATTTCATAACGTACTCATACAATGACAGCGATAATGAAAACTCAATACAACGGTGAAAATCGATATTTGAATGCGCCAGTCTATTGATAAGAAGACCTCTAAAGTCAATGCTAGCATATGCGCGAGCTCGTTATCGCGTCAAACTAGTGGCAGGCCGTTATAGTGCTGTGAGTTGTGAATCAAATCAGCAGACCCATCGTCTTTACGACTATCCACGCTTTGGATCCCAGACATTGAGAACGTCACAGGCAGACTCGGGAACGTGTTCGGGTCGGATGGATCCTGATGTATCAGAAAAGCATTTTACATGAAAAGTTAGCATTAAAAAAAAGCGAGATAAACGGCAGTTCGAGGGGTAAGCCACAAGTTTTTGCACGTACATAGTACTGGCCAATTGTCATGGAATGATTTGGGTCTGGTAGACCGAACGCCCCCGCAATGCGTGCTGCGCCGTCTGTGTGTGCTGCATAGCCTTCCGATTGAGTTGGGTGTGTCTCTGTGTGAGGTGTGTCGACTGAGAATGGGATTGGCTTGGCGTCGACGAATACTTCATCGGCTGTGGGTGTGGCTGACTGGACCTCTCCGCGCGAGCGCCATCGCCGGAGGTAGCAGAAGGTGACCCCAATTAGCAGCGATACACCCACAAGGGAACCCACGATGGCACCAGCAATTTTCCCTGAATGCGATTTGTTCTGATTTAAGCTTGGGCTCGATGAAGGGCTCTGAGTAACCGTTGACGACGCTCCTACAGTCGAGACAAGTTGTGCAGTAGCCTCGGGAGAATCTGGATAAATAAAGAGAGGAGAGGAACGAGGTGTGAGTGGGGAAGGTCAGAGGGATCTTGACACTACTATGCAATGTAGACCCGCTTACCACCGGCGCGTCGTGCCGCGGTAGCGTTCCAACTGTTAGTGGACTACGCCATTTGGGGGAAGAGGTCATCCTCGGGGCTAAGATAGCACAGAGAGCAAAACACACAGTCACGTCAAGATATGCCCAGTAGGGAACGCGCGTCCAGTCCGGAATCACGAACGGAAATCTGTTATTGATATTTCAGAGGGAGAAAGGTGAAGGACTAAAGTGGATGTATGGGTTCGGGATCAGAAGTGGAAGGGCGCGCACGTAGAAGGTGGAGACACTTCAGAACAGTTGTATACCCACTGAGACCACCTGGAAAAACATCATTAGCGTGGGTTTTCGCGAGTTGGGTGGAAAGCATACGATATCCAGGGTTCTTCTCCCTGACATCCACTGCAGGCGCAGAAAAGTGAATATACAACAGTGTTACATTGGCACAAATTATTGTATACGGATCCATAGTAAGGGCCAGTGTAATACCCAGAAGGCAGTAATGGTTGGATACTAAACTCTGAGAGAAGTGCCATCATAACGTGTGTCGAAACAAGGACGAAGGACTCACGCCCCAGGGTACAGATAGCTGCCAAGGATGCGGCTACGCTGCAAGGGCTTTGATTCAGGCTGTTGTACGACTGGAGTAAAAGAAAAACCGATCAGGAATGGAGACCTAAATGAATGAAAACGTGAGCAGAGTGTCACATACCCACTCATAGTCCACCACAGTGCAGTTCGGAAAAGTGACTTGAGCCAATATAGGCCCAGCGAGAACTGGGAGAAAGAAGACCCAGCGTAACTTGAATCTCCTCATCCCCCTCTTCGTTGTGGCCGTTGATGGAAGGGCGTGAAGAGAGCAGGCGTTTCTCATAGCCTAATAGCATAGACTCGAACCTCCCGTGCGGCAGTGCCAGCGAGAGACAATTTACTGAATATGATCGAGATAGCCGGAAGCGCTCGTTGGAAACCTGATATATCAGAAAGAATTGTGCCTAACGACTACAATCTGGCTCTGGCACTGCCAACATGCTCCAGTTGCCAATCTAGTTACTTACATCAATGATACTATTCTACTCCGGCTATCAACGTTGACCCTGACTCCATGTAAGGAATTGAACGCAGCGAATTCACGAACCCAGCACGCCCGAACAACCGCGTTAATAAGACTCCAAGCGTGGGCATAATTACCATCTTTGCAGCGTGAGCACAGCGATTGCGCTGCGAAGGAACACCTCGTCCAAGCGCACGTATGGGGATGAGGCTGATCGGGACACCCACCACCGCGCCGATAAACGCGAGTGGTGGCTGGCCGTCTAGACGGTGGGTGCACTGGCAGCGGGCCAGAAGCGCGACTGGAAGCCCTGCGAGGGCGGGACAAAGAGTGCCTTGACTGATGAGAGCGCGAATCGGGCTGCGTGCTCATAGTGACCTCGCACCCACTCTTCCTAAATGATAGCTCCTGGCTTCTGGGCTTTTCGTGATAGTCGCAGCCGGAATAGGTGGAGAGGGTCATTGGGGAATAACCGAATAGAAGCGGAAGCAGAGCGGGTCTAGTGGCTAAGTTTAAGGGCAAGGATCTGAAACGCCGAGGAAAGCAATCCAGACGTCTGGGTGTGATCCATCGAGGGTGTCACACCCTTGCCCTTGCGTCCTCGTTTACGACTTTTCGTAATCGAACTGGACCGCAGTGATGGAAAGGCAGAGCAACCAACCTCCTCCTTGTGCTGCTCCTGTAATTGTATTTGCTATTGTGAATGCTGTTCTTCCCTTTCATCCTCGTCGAGCACGGCTTCGAGTGCAGGAAGTACTGCACTGTCAGAACCGTCACGATCGACTAGGGTCCATGGAGGCGTTGCGAGTGAGGGAACAAAGAGCAACAGGAGCCACCTCCAATGGACGGCTGACATGACGACAGACGACGAAAGGCTGGGGCTGAAGAGATGGGATGACCAGTAGCAATGGACGCCGTAGTAGAGGGAACATGGGACTGTATATGTGCCACCAATTCCGATGCTGCCATGAGAGTAGGCAAGTCTCTAACCCGTATGCCAAACTCACGGGTACCGACACACGGTGAGCCGTCGGTGGGACCATCAAGGGCACAGAGCAATGTTGTTTCGGCACTCTGTGAAGGAGACCAAGATGTGCTGCACTTGGGAAAACTTGAACACGCCCGAGGCAAAACACGAACAGAGGTGCGAGCGCAGGTGCCAAGCGGACGCTAGTGATGGAATCAAAAAAAAAAACTCCCTTCGTGATGCGGTCCAATTTTTGTGAGTGCTCTGTATGTTTACATAAGCATTTCACTTTCATCGATAAAAAATATTTTGGCGTAATTTGGAATACTCTCTAGTGAGACAAATTATCATGCTAGCGCGGGAGGTCTTTCCCGATGTCCTGCCAGTTTCTTTCACAAATGGCTTCGCACAAGTCACATTACATGATAGAGATATTAGATTATGGCGCAACGATCGTGTCGTCACGCAAGCTCCCCCTCTCTCCTGCACGCACCATCCATCATCTCTCCTGCATGCATCCCCATCAACAAGGCTCCGACAGACCCCATCTCTCTCCAACAACTCCCTCTCTCCCACACGCAAGCCTATCATCAAGGCACCTCCCTCAGGATCTCTCAAGGCATCTCCGCTGTCAAGATCGCGTGGCCAATCCATCACAGCCCCACCTCTAGTTTCATCTCTCTCTCTCCCCCTCTCTCTGTCGTGCGTACATCCATCTATCCCAAAATGTCCAACCATATATGCCTTTCGCCCTCCTTCACCAACTTGTCCTTCCTCACCACACACCGCGACTCCCACCTCACACCCCACTTTGCCATACCTTTTCCACCACGCCACCCATCTCCTGCTCTCCTTCACCAGCTCGCCGGTCTTCACCACACCCCTCAATCCTTCAACAAATCACCACAATGGATATTTTCCTGATGCTGGGATCTCGAGCCCAAACTGAAGGGCTGCAGGACCTGACGCAAATGCTCAGGCTGGCAACTGAAGAAGAGAAACGACGAGGAAATCTTGAATAGATAGGGACCCAAGTGCATCTAGGATGTGTTGAACTTCAGACTCTGTGGAGATAGGCATGTTGGATGTATTCAAAGACGAACAGTAAACAATGAGCGTCGAGAGTTGAGCCCTGGACCACCGCATGGAGGGAGGCAACCTGCTGAAGCAACATGAGCTCGGGCTCGCCGAATGTACCGGAGCTCTCACCAACGGGCATCTCGGAATTCACCACCCTGGTGGGTGGGCGGTATTTAAATTTTGGTAGGAGATAAAAGGTAATTATATTTTCAGTCAATTGTTCAGTTCACCACAAAAACTTCGAAACACCCCAAGGTCGGCTGGCCAGGAGCCTGATTATAGTATAGAACAGTGAGGTATCGTGATCTAGTCCCTGAATGAAAGGATCCTTGGACACCAATCAATGAATGCACGCTGTACCAACCATATTGTTGTCATCCCTGGCGTTGGGGGTCCAATGGTGCCATTTTCGGGACAACTCTAACTCTGACTTCGACTCGGGAACCAACTTATTGGTCAGGTGGGAAAAACAAAAAAACAAAACAACAGACTCATCGCAGAGGTTCAACATCCGTAAATCATATAAATACATATGGTACCTGAGACAAACCAACTGAAACCCGCACTATGCCCCTGTCATCGAGTCCGTTCTCTCGTATATTCCCTTACAATTCCACAACTTCTCATACGACGGCAGTGATGATAGATACTTAATCTAATCGTGAAAACCATTATTTGAATGCGCCAGTCCATAGAATGACACGCACCACGTGATCAGAAGAAGACCTTCAAGGAGAATCCCAGCATATGCGCAAGCTCGTCATCGCGTCAAACGAGTGGCAGGCCCCCATACTGCGGCCAGTTAATCGAATCAGTAGACCCATCGTTTCCGCGATTATGCATGGTTTGGACCCCAGACATTGAGGGCAGCACAGGCAGACTCGGGAACGTGTTCGGGTCGGATGGATCCTGATGTGTCAAAAAAGCATTTTAGATCAAACTCTAGCAGAGATAATTCAAGGGGCGAGGCACGTACATAGTACCTGCCAATCGCCATGGAATGATTTGGGTCTGGTAGACCGAACGCCCCCGCAATGCGTGCTGCGCCGTCTGAAGATCGAGCTGGCTGTACCCCTGCGGGCGAGCGCCTTCGCCGAAAGTACCAGAAGATGGCCCAAATCAACAGCGATACACCCAAAACAACACCTACGACGGCGCCAGCAATTTTCCCTGAGTGCGATTTGTTCCGATTTAAGCTTGGGCTCGAGGAGGGGCTCTGAGAAACCGTTGACGACGCTCCTGCCGAAGAGACAAGTGTTTTAGTAGCTCCTGTGGACGACGCTCCTGCTGAAGTAACATCTGTTGACGGTACTCCTGCAGTATTTTCGGGAGGATCTTGACAGTGAAAGAGAGGGAAGTGGGGAAAGTCAGACGAATGTTGACACTACCATGCAATGTAGACCCCTTACCGCCCGCGATTAGTGCCGCGGTAGCATTCCAACTGTTAGTGAGCTGCGCCATTTGAGGGAAGAGGTCATCCTCAGCGCTAGATAACACAAAGGGCGAAACACACAGTAACGTCAAGATATGCCCAGTGGGGAACGCGTGTCTCATCTGGAATTGGGCGCGGATATCTGTTATCGGTGTTTCAGAAGGGGAAAAGTGAAGGACTAAGGTGGGTGTATAGGTTCTGCATCGGAAGTGGAAGTGCGCGCACATAGAAGGTTTATCGAAGGAAGTACAACTGGTTGACCACTGAGACCACCTGGCCAAACATCCTTAGCGTGGGCTTTCGCGAGTTGGGTAGAGGCATACGATATCCAAGTTGTTCCTTGACATCCACCGCAAGCGCTGATAAGCGAATATACAACGGTGTTACATAGGCACAATGGCAAACTGGTATTTTTATCGGAGAGAGGGCCGGGATACATCGCAGGCGACGATATTGGAGAGATACCAAACTCTGAGAGAAGTGCCGTCACAAGGTGAGGTATCAAAACGAGGACAGGAGAGCTCACCCCCATAGCACGTAGACCCCAAGTATGATGCAACGTTGCAAGGGTTTTGATTCAGGCTGTTGTACGACTGGAGTAAGGAGAGCAGATCAGGGATGGGGAAGAGACGACATCTAAATGAATGAAAAAATGAGCGGGATGTCACTTACCCACTCATAGTCTACAGTGCAGTTCGGGAAAGATATTTGAGCAAATGCAGAGCCAGCGAGAAGTGGGAGAAAGAAGACGCAGTGTAATCTCTTCATTCCCGTCTGGGCCGTCTTCGTTGTGATGGAAGGGCGTGGAAGAGAGCAGGCACTCCTCATAGCCTAGTAAGCTTATCGGGTCACCATCATATGACACAAATCCAGATACCGTATTTGGATTCGTATCATATGATGGTGTCGAGCATATAACGCCTTCGATAGCAATGGCTCGACGAGAGGCGAGGAAACTCGCACCTCATGGTCGCAGGCCATTGGATAACTGTGGTCATGGACCCAGGTAAATTCATACTGCCTACATCACCTTAGCACCAATAGTGACGATTTAAACCTCCAAGTCGGATGGGCTCCGTGGGACCACTGGCCCGCATTTGGTCTGCCGTAATGGCATCAAGGGGAGTCATCACGGCACAAAATGCAAAGTAAAGGCAATATGTTATTCTGTTTCGCATGCTCACCCATTCTGAGTAGGAGCACACGTTATCGTTCAAATTGTGGACTGCATCAACTACCGAATGCATCATGCCAAAGATCGGGGCCAAGCCAGTGGGGAGAAATGGGGGAAGACAACACTCCCGAAGCGGTGATTCGGAGGCAGGCAGAGAGAAGCTGACTCGGTAGAGTGCCCAAATCCCAGTGCTTACTGGTAAGGCAAACCGCTGATCCAGTGGCGATCCCTTCCCTGGGTCCATACGGTGTCGATGTCCCATTTTGAAATACTGGCACATGGCAGGTTGTCGCATACGACTGAAACGTTGTTGGTGGCAGCCAAGAACAGGTCATGATGTACGAAGAGCAAACCGAGTGAATTAATTAGTCATTATATGTGCAACATTGGTTGGCACACTGAGGGTAATTAAGCCACCCACCATTTCTAATTTTTTTTTCGCAGTAATTACGGCCCCGATGGACTCGGAAATTGCCGAACGTGGGGACTCGGAGCTCGGGGCCACTGATATTACTGATAAGACAACAACGTCGTTCATCTTCCCATTCCCACCCTAGCACGTCCGAAGGTCTAAGTATTCAAGTGGATGCAGCAAAAAGCTATTCTATAATTCCATCCCTGCTTTTGAAGGCGGTCACCCGCGCACATTAGCCCAGGTTTAACAAGACCCGTTCAACTTGCCTGCCATGATGCACTGTTCGGCGAACAGTGCATCATGGCAGGCGGGCAAGATCCCGTTCAGACATTGGATGCGTGGTGAAACTCGCACACTATAACCGATTTGTGGAGTCCCTGCTCCTTTTTGACCTTATAAGTAGATATTGTGATTTCCGTCTGTTGAGATGTTTTTTTTGAGTGGCTTTTGAGGTAGGGTTGAGTAAGACCAGCATTACCTTAACTATATGACCGCTTTTCACAGGACATATACGACTCGGCTTCACCCTGGAACTCTTCTTTTCTTTGTCTTGCGGTAATCATCTCTGCCAGGGGAATGAAATAATCATGATGCTGTTGGAGGTGAACTCTTTGATGGTAACTGGCCTCAGTACGGCTTGTACTTGGTCGAAGCTTAGAGCTCGGACGACCGCATCCTAATCCCACGTTTGACTTAGGTCATCTTGGTGTTAGCAGTCATCCCGCGACAATCTACGCCGAAGGGCGATCGACACGTGCCGTCGGACTCACAATGGCGCGGCGATTCAATAGCACCAGTACTAGTGATGAGCTATCTGTTGTCAACGATACCGCAGTTCTACACTGTGGGTATCGGTGCAACAGACATGAAAAGAAGAGCCCAGGACAACTTGGACCATGCATATCCCGCAGGAATTCACCAGGGGTAACGGAGATAACTGAAGATTCGGGGTTTCTCTCTTGAACGTCCAAAACTGCAAGAAGACCTGCATGGAGAAGGGAACTATGGTAGTATCCACGCCAACGGTGAGGTGAGATGAATCCCTTTCAGCTTCATGATAAGTTACTGACAACAATGGTGCTGTCGGCCGTCCTTCCGGGCTACCTCACGCGTTTGAAGGGGGTTTTGACCGAAGTTACATGGATAATGAAGACGGTTGAGTGTTGGGCTTGACTCGAGGCGGCACAGAAATTCAGTAGTAGAGGCGCGAGGCTCTCACTGGCACTGTCTGAAATGGCCCCGGATCTCAATCGTCGTTTCTGTCGAACTTAACTAGGCCCCTGCGTCGCACAGTAGAGAACGGAGACTCCACCGAGTAGGTTTCGGGTTCAACTGCGACCACCTCATACCGCCTTGTTGCAGCATGTGCACTTCGATTGGCACAACCTCTGTAGTCACCCAAGGCACGCCGCTCAGAGGTGTGGCCCACGTCTTCGACACCTTGCAGTGGAAGCCACCTCGAAACGTGCATTGTAAGCGGGCGCGATGGCCATAAAATGAGCAGGGTCCCTCGGCCAGTCAGCCGGCATCAAGGGTACAGTATAATACAACAGTATAAAGTACTACGTTCTTGGTGTCGAGAAACAATACCTGAGACCCGACGCACGACGCAACAGGCCCCGGAAAAACAAGTGCAGCTGTTCTGTCAAGGGCGAGGAGTGTACCCAGTACTATGTACTGCATGGCCATCACAATTATGAACAATCGACCTACTAAGGGATCGGCTTCCTTTGAAACCCATTGCATAGTCATACTGTGCATAAGGCTGTTGTAGTGAGTGAAGTCGAGTAGACCAGAAAAGATGAGGAAGGAGAGAGGGATAGAAATGAAGTACTAGTGCTGTCTCTATCAATATTGACTGCCCTTGTTAGTTCTCTCTGAATGATTTCTCTCACTACAATCTGAATCGACTCGGATGGTCTGAACCTGCGTGTGGAAGATATTTGTCAGAAACAAGAAACAGACTCATCGCAGCAGTTCAACATTCCAGTTGTGTGCGTAAACATATGGTACCTAAGCCTGAGACGAACCAACTCAAACATGCACTATGCCCTGGATTCCAGCTCGTTGTCTCGTATATTCCCTTACAATTTCACAACTCCCAATACAACGACAACGACAACGAACGCTCAATCCAACTGTGAAGACGATTATTTGAATGCGCCAGTCCATGGAATAACACGCACAACTTGACAAGAAAAAACCCTTCAAGGAGAATGCCAGCATATGCGCGAGCTCGTCATCGCGTCAAACCTGTGGCAGGCCCCTATACTGTGGCGTGTAAGTCGAACCAGCAGACCCATCGTTATCAACGTTTCCGCGATTATTCATAGCTTGGATCCCAGACATTGAGGGTGGCACAAGCGGTCTCGGGAACGTGGTAGGGTCGGATGGATTCTGATGTGTCACCAAAAAGGATTTTACGTCAATCACATTAAATGCGGGATAAGCAGTAATTCGAGGAGCGAGCCAAAGTTTTGCACGTACATAGAACCCGCCAATTCCCATGGAATCATTTGGGAGTGGTAGACCGAACCCCCCTGGAATGGGTGCTGCGCCGTCTGAAATTGAAGCTGGCGGTACCTCTGTACGTGCTACATGGCCTGCTGATGGCCTTGTCGTTGTCGGTATCTCTGTGTGATATGCGCTGACTGGGGATGGGATCGACTGGACATTGACGAATGCTTCGTTGACTGTGGAAGTTTCTTGCTGTACCTCTGGGCGCGAGCGCCGTCGCCGGAGGTACCAGAAGATGATCCCAATTAGCAGCGATACACCCACAAGTGCGCCCACGGCGGCGCCAGCAATCGACCCTGAATGCGATTTTTTCTGATTTGGGGGTGACGACGCTCCTGCTTTAGTCTCGGGAGAATCTGGGTGAATAAAGAGAAGGGAGGAACAGGAATGAATGGGGAAGGTCAGACGAATCTTAACACTACCATGCCATGTAGACCCGCTTACCACCGGCGCGTTGTGCCGCGGTAAAGTTCCAACTGTCAGTGATCTACCCCATTTGAGGGAAGAAGTCATCCTCAGTGCTAAGATAACACAGAGGGCGAAACACTCAGTCACGTCGAGATATGCCCAGTGGGGGACGCCCGTCCCTTCTGGGATCGTGAACGGAAATCTGTTTCAGAGAGAGAAAGCAAAGGACTAAGGCGGATGTATGGGGTCAGCATTGGAAGTGCGCGCACGTAGAAGGTGGTGCCATGCCGGAAGAACAATTGAATGACCACTCAGACCACCTGGCCAAACATCATTAGCGTGGGTTTCCGCGAGTTGAGTAGAAAGCATACGATATCCAGCTTGTTCCCTGACATCCACCGCAAGCGCTTGCAAGCGAATATACAACTGTGTTACATTGGCACATGGTATCGTGTCCGACGGACGGGCCAGTGTACTTCCAAGACGGCGGTAATGGAGGGATCGTAAACTCTGAGACAAGTACCATCGCAAGGTGAGGTCTCGAAACAAGGACAGGATAACTCACCCCCTTCACTGCATACAGATGCCAAGGACGCGGCAACATTGCAAGGGTTTTGATTCAGGCTGTTGTACGACTAGAGTAAGGAGAATCGATCAGGAGTGGGGAAGGAACCTAAATGAATGAAAAATGAGCGGAGTGTCACTTACCCACTGATAGCCCACCACAGTGCAGTTCGGAAAAGAGATTTGAGCAAATACAGGCCCAGCGAGAACTGGGAGAAAGAAGACCCAGTGTAACCTATTCATCCCCGTCTTCGTTGTGACTGTTGATGGAAGAACGTGGAAGAGGGCAGGGGTTTCCCGTAGCCCAATAGCTTGTCGTGGTATTTAAGTTGTGTCATGTGGTGGTGTCAAGTATAACGCCCTAGACAACAATAGCTCAACGCCGATATACGATCAGCCACTCGAGACGTCGAGGAAACTCGTACCTCATGCTTGCAGGACATTGGATAATCTTCTACCATGGGACTTGTGATCACGCCCACAGGTGATTTCGTACTGCCTACAACAGTACGCACCGCAACGATTTGAACGCTTGCTACAAATAATTTCTCGAACATCTGAGTTGGAGGTCAGACTCAGAAGCGCTTGAGGCCACGTGCATCCCCCGCGTTTGGTATAGTATCGCCTTGGCGAAAACCCAAAGAAATCTGTCATTCTGTCTTGCATGCCCGCGTATTCGGGGGTTCTCGTTCAAATTGTGGACTTTACCAACTTCTGGATGCTTCCATGATCGACAAAATCGTTGGGTAGTAGTGAATTCCAGTCATCAATGCAAACCTCTCTTCTAAAGTACCCACTTGCCTGTCGTGTACGGAGCCAGGGATCCCTTTCGTGGGTCCATGTCCCTGCCTGAGGCATTCTGACACATTTGGCACGCTGTCACATACGGTTCAAACAGGGGGGGGCACTGCCAGTGGCAGGAACGTGACTGAATTTGAGGAAGGGTAGCCGGGGCTCACCGGGTAGATTAGGTACCATATGGGGACATATAATTGATTCGGAAATGCCACTCCGTGGACATTTCTCACCAGCTTCCTCGTCCTTCGGGCCCAACCTACCACCAGTGACCGCAGCTGGTCCTATTTTTCGCTTGGACCGACCATCCCGGATGTCACGCCCCCATGGGCCCGGAAACCGGAATTTGAGTGCCCCGACGCGGGAATGACCGTGACAACAAGTTGAATATGAGAGCAAGCCACCGTTCATCTTCCTATTCTACTATTCCTATCGCTCCTTTTTGGAGGGCGGACACCCGCGGACGGCCCGTTCATCCAAGATCATGGCCGGGATGGATGGCCAAACTTGCATACTAGTATAGCCTATTTACGGTGTCTGCGCTGCTTTTTTGGGGGGCTTGTAAGTAAATATTGTGACTTGCGTCCGTTGAGAACTTTATGAGTGGGCTTTAAAGTAAGGTTTACCAAGACTTGCATTATCTCGAGTCTATTATGACTGCGTTTGTTAAGAAACACACAACCGGGCTTCACCTTGGAGCTCTCAACTGTTTGGTGATCTCTGCCAGGGGATTACAATAATCTCGGGGTCGGGAGGTGAACAGTGGTTATGGCCCGCAGTGTACCCGGCCGAGGCTTAGTCTTTGGACGACCGCATCTTTATCCATGTTCAACTTAACCAGGTAGCCTTGGTTCTAGCATCAAATTTGGGCCGAAGGAGAATTAACACGTAGAGTCAGCCTCACATGACGCGATCGGGTTCAACAATGAGAACTCATGTATGAACCACTCTGAGAAGGTCGAATTGGTGAACACACCTGTTGCCAAGGGGGCTACCCCAGTGGTTATACTATGGATAGCGGTGCAACGGGCATGAGGAGAAGACCCAGGGAAGACGAGGACAACTTGGGTCATCAATACCTCGCAGGAATTCACCGGGGTCAACGGAGGTGATTGAAGATTCGGTTTCTCTCTTGACTGTTCAAACAGACGAGAAGACCTGCAGGGAGAAAGGAAAGGCCGTGTGGTATCCAACGGTGGATTGAAATGAAAGAATGCCTTTGTCACGTGAGGTTACTAGCCTGAGTAACGATGGTCTCGTCTTCTCATGCATTTGAAGAGGACTTTGTCCGAAGCTACACAGATAGTGACGACGCTGGTGTGTGGGGCTTGACTTGAGACGGCGCAGAAGTTCAGTGTTCGAGTCTCGCGGTCGACGGTAGAGGCCGTGGCCCGAAGCGCACACGCAGCGACTAAAGGTGAAGCAGCTGCTCTCGAACCTGGAATTTACTTGGTGAAGTCCCCGTTCTCTGGGGCGCAATGCAGGGATTTAGTCAAGCTCGACAGGGATGACGACTGGAGGTTCGAGGGCCATGACAGACGGTGGGCGTATTGTATTGAAATGTCTTTTAAACGGCCGTAGACATGCTTCTCAGTGGTCGGCGCGGTGTCAGCGCGCCCGCGCCTCCCGCACGTTGCACCAGCCACTTCAAATCGTGCATCAGAAGTGGGGGGGTGGTCGCAAAATGAGGTACGGCTCAGCAGTCAGCTAACCTGAAAGGTACTGTGGGACTGCGAAAGGTACTGTACATCATTCTCGATCTCTCGATGGATGATACCCGAGATCCGGGCCTCGCCCTAGACACAATAAAAAGCCAAGTGGAGCCGTTCGATTAAGGGGCGAGGGAGCGTTCCTACCCGAGCGACCGATTTCAGGATCGGGTTCCCTTGAGTCTCACTGCTTACTGTCGTAA
>Ga0209488_10002664_pt1 | contig 14581 bp, 27 predicted proteins | sample Rivendell_Oct201_8_FD_188349 | JGI IMG/M metagenome (GOLD analysis project Ga0209488, IMG submission 188349) | Vadose zone soil microbial communities from the Eel River Critical Zone Observatory, Northern California, USA -... | ecosystem: Environmental > Terrestrial > Soil > Vadose zone >... | reverse complement strand
GTAGAACTTGGCGCGGTTCGCGTTGGACACGGCGCAGGCGTTGTTATCGTGCTGAATCGGCGCATCGCGGCAGACCTTGACCTGCACGCCGTTTTCCCACGCCCGCATCCCGAGATCCGGATCGGCATAGTGCGCGCCATAGATCGGATCGAGCAGGCCACCCAGCCGCGCCACAATATCGCGATGCACAAACGGGAACGGCGGGAACGTCCGCCCGTAATAACTCCATGTCGCACCGGGATCAGGGAAGAGAATCACGTCCTCTCCGCGTTCACGATGCGCTTCCGCCTGCGCGTAGAGCGTGGCGATCGACTTCTCTGGCATTCGATCTTCGTCTGAGATCAGGAAGAGGTAATCGCCGACGCACTCTTTTTCTGCGCGGGCAATCGCATCGATCGGACCTTTGCGGTCTCGTTCCGTGACCCAGATGATGCGCGTTGGACCGGAGGGTCCGAGCCGGTGAATCGAATCATCCAGCGGAATGAAATCCGCCGCCACGACGACGTGCATATCTAGCCCTTCGCCGGACTTCCAAATCGCGGCGATGCACGGCTTAATATTCTCCGGCCGCACCGTCGGCACGATGACCGACACCTGCGGACGCGTCACCGTTCAGATTCCGGAGTGCCGAGCGCTGGCGCGTTGGAGTCGTCCGGCATCGCCCCGCGCGTCTCGGAAAACGAGGTCTGGACGAAACGCGCGCGCTCGGTCCGTTCCGCGCCGCGCTCATCACCATCGGCCGCTTGACGTTCCGCAGTGCGTTGCTTGAGGCCAGACACGTCGCGCGCCTTGTCGCTTCGCGAGATCGCCATCTTCCGCATCCGCTCGTTAAAGAACCGCGTCGGCATCAAGCACGCAATGTCCGCGCCCTTTTCGCCGCGCGTGAGATACCCTTCCGGCGATCCAGTCCACGCGCCCGACATTGTGCCCGCCTTCAGCCACTCAATGCGCACCGGATGCCAGCCGAGCGTGTTCACGACGTGATGAAAGCGCCCCGGTTCTTCGGTGTTGATCCATGTTGTGGTCATCGGCTCGTCGAAGAGACCTTGGGCGAGCAGATCGGAGACTTCCGATTCGCGCAAGTCTTCAGCCTTCCCATGTTGCGCGAGACGTTCGGCGACGGTGAACACGGGGAGCGCGGGCTTGACGGACGGCAACGGTGTCGCGGCGAGCGCAGGCTCACCGGTGGCCGACGTGGGCGGTTTTACGGTCGTGTGCGGTAAAGCCATCAGTCTTCCTTCTCCACGGGAATGTGCCGCACGGTCGCGGGCTCATCGAGTTTGCCGAACGACTTCGCGATCTTGTCCTGATTCCAGCCGTGCCGCTTCGCGATGCGCGACATCATCGGCGTGAGTTCTGGCTTAGCGACCGGGCGCGCACCCGGCGGTTCCGTCACGATCGGCGCGGGCGGAATCACAGGCGCAGTCGCGGGTGTGACAGGTGAGGCCACGGGGGCCGGGGCCCCGCCCATCATGGCTTGTAGTCCGAACGCCGAGACAATGAGCGCCGCTCCGACTTGCGGATTGTTCAGCGAGTCCGGGTCGCTCGCCATCGCTTGGTCGAGCAGGGGCTTGAGATGCTCCGGCTTCAGGCCACGTTCGGCGCCGGCCGCTTCGATCCGAGCCCTGGCGCCTTGCGCCTGCTGTGTGACGACCGACTGACGAAGCGCCGGCAGTCCCGCTTCCTCAAGCGCCTCTTTGGCGATCTTCTTCGCGGTTGAGTGAATCTGATCGCGGACTTGCGCGGCGCGAGCCAGATCTGGCTTGCCGCTTCCGTCTGAGAGATACAGCACGAAGCGATCCGCGATTGCGGCGAGGTCGACGGCGTCCGCATCAGGATTCGGCGCGGGCGTGTGGCCTTGGAGTTGCGCGAGGAGGTCGGGTCGCGCGAGGAGCGCTTGTAGAATCGGCGTGGCTTGACGAAGTTGATCTTCGGCGGTCTGGCGTTTACCGCGCTCCTCATGCACCGCCGCCAGCGGCACCATCTTCTGCGCTTCCGACGCGGGGACGATGGCCGGAATCGGCGCGGAGAGTATCGCGGGCGCGGCGACCGTCGGCGCGGCCGGGACGGGTTCTGGCGCCGATTCGTCGGGCTCCAGATCGTGCTGCAACACGGCGGTCGTGAGCGGCGCGTCATCGACGGGGGCAGGCACGACGGGCGCGTCAGGCATTCACGTCCTCACTCTTCCAAAATGACAGCACCGCGCTTGATGGCACAATCCAGAATGCTTCACCGTTGACCGTGATTTCCTGCCCAGCGATCGCGGGAATCAGCACGACATCGCCGAGCGCGAGATCGGCGGGCAGTGTCGCGTCGCACGCCGCGCACCGATTCGTGCCGAGCCCGACGACTTCGCCGACCGTCGGCGGTTCGCGATCGGTGAGCGCAATAAGGCTGGACCGTTCCTGGTGAATCGGACGGAGCAGCACACGCGGACCGAGCACCCTAAGCGGCACAGCGCACCGTCCTATTGTAGCGGCGCATGTAGTCCTGGCATTCGTCGCAGCGCACGTGCGGCGCGACGACGGGCCGCGACGGATGCGTCAGGCAGACGCCGGACGCTTTGCGCGCCGCGTAGAGCTTCGCCGCCGCGCGAGACACGCGGATGCGCGTGCGGAAAGACGTCTTGAACGTCACGCCCGCCTCGGGATCAGCGGCGGTTTCACGGCCGCGCATGTCGCGGCAGCGGACAGATCCGAGATTTCGCGCGACGGCCAACTGACGAGTTCGTCGAGCGCCGCCGAAATGGCGTGATACTGCGGCCACTTCATCGGGTCCGCTTCCTTGTGCTGCCGATCGAGAATGCGCGCCGCGCCCCATTCTTGCTCGATGTGTCGGAGCACGAGTGCCCACCCGGGATGCGCGATGAGATCTCGGAGGTCGTCGCTGATCTGATCAACCTGATCTTCGGCACTCACCGCGACTCCGGTTCGCGCGGCATCGCGTCGAGCGCGCGGCACGACGGACACTGCGAGTAGCGCACGGATTCATACGGGCCGTGCAGCGGACAGTGCCGCGTCACACTGTCCGGTGTCAGCGGCGCGTTCGCTTCCGTCGACTCGACCCACTCGCGTGCGTTCATCGTCGGCTACTGCGTCAACGCCGGTGGAGGCACCGGCACGGGCGGCGGCAATCCAGCGGGTGGTGCTGCTGGTGTCGCGCCCGCGCCATTCTGGCCTGACATCAACTGCGAAAGCAAGCCCGCAATCGGATCAGCCCCCATCGGGCCGGCCGGGAGCCCTGGTGCGCCCTGCTGCGAGAGTAATGGCGCGATATCGTTCATCCGATAGAGCCGCAGCGCGTGCTGCAAAAGCAACTCCCCGATCTTGGGATTACTCACGAACTGCTGCGCGAGTGGCGGGAACATCTTGAACATCATTGGGAGCGCCTGCGCGATGAACACGCCGAAGTCTTGACGCTGCCGGCTGATGTCGCTGGTCTCGGTCGACCCCTTCGGCGTGAACTTCCAATCGCCATCGAGCAGCGCGGCGGTCACCGCGAACGGGCCGTCCTTGGGAATCGTGAGCCCGCGCGTCTCAAGTCCGATGAGATGTTGCTGTGGGACGACTAGGCCTTTCGGATCGGCTTCGAGCGTCTTGACCCAAATGCGATGCCGGAGCTGGTAGAGATCCTGCAACGTCTCTTGGAGGTAGTGCAGCGGATCTTCGACGCGCACAAACGACGCGTGCGCCGTCGTCTGCACTTCGGTCGCGGTCGGCTTGTCGCCCACGCTCGTGGCGCCGATGATGGACGAATCGTTTAACCCGCTCAGGCGTTCCGCCGCTTGTTCCACGCGCGAGAGATGCACGAACACGCTTTGCGGGACGTCCTTGACCTGCGCCTGCTGGATTTCCTTGAAGTCGCGGACATCGATCGTCGCCCTCGCCCCCCACGGCTGACGGTCAGGGTGCCAGAGCGCCGTCGAGAGCCGCATCACGGGCGCGGACACGGCCATCGCGGTCCCATCGGCCGCCATGTTCCGATAGGCCGTGTGCTCTTCGCTCGTCGTCCACAGCTTGTGCCCCACAAACGACTTGCCCCAGATGGACAATGGATCAGGGAACGGCGTGAACGACAAATACCGCGTCTGGTGCAGGTCGTCGAACTGCAACCGAAGCAGTTGATCGTGCGTGACGCTCACTGTCGTCATCAACCACTCTTCGATCCCGTCGTCGTCGATGTCGTGAATGAGTTGGACTTCCCAGAGTTCTTTTTCGGCGGTCGGTCCGTCCTGCGGCGCGATGCTGATCGCGTTCCGGATCTCTTGCATCGTCGCGTCGCGCTCGCCGTGCGTGCCGAGTTGATCCACGGCGTCTTTGTCGTAGAGGCCCGCCTTGGCGGCGTATTGGAGTTCTGGGAGGCGCTTGAAAATCCGCTTCGCGAATCCCCAGACCTCGCTCATGTCGCGCGCATGCGCCGGCAAGTAGAGGAAATCCTTGCCGCTCAGAATCCGATACTGCGGGCCGTTACACACGGCGGCCTGTTCTTCGTAGCTGAGTTCGAGCGCGGGCTGCGTGTCCTCGCCATTCCATGGCACGAGTTTGTTGAACGCGTCGAACGCGGGCGTCGGCGTCCCGTTCGCGCCGAACTGCATCACGCCCTGGTCCATGACCGGCATGAACTTCCCAGTCCCGCGAAACTTCCGGATCGCTTTCCGCTCGCCGACTTCGAGAATCCCGTTCTGTTCGATCAGCGCATTGAGCACCGCCTTGTCGACCCACGACCGGAGCCGTTCGTCGTCGGCCTTCCATTGGTGGAACGCTTCCACGAGCGCCGCGCGTTCCGGTTTCTCGCCCCACCCTTCGACGGTGCAAATCGGATCGGAGCCGAAGAGGATTTGGACCAAACGCGCCTTGAGCGCATCGGTTTTCTCGGTCGGGAGCCACGACGCGAGATCAGCTGAATCGGGATAGGCCGGGTCGCGTGGCCGCTCTGCTTGGTCATACATCGCGTGCCACGTGTCGTAGAGCCCGCCATCGGCCATGTAGCGCGAGCGCGCGTCACAGCCCGCGATAATCTCCTGTGTAAGCCACTGCGTGAAGTCGCGCTGCTTGTCGTCGGAGAGCCTGATCGAGAATGGATCGCGCTTTGTGGCACCCTTCGCGAACGGGACGTCTGGACGCTCCATCGCCATCTAGTAGCCTCCGCGACTAGTTCGTCTCACGGTTGGACCGTATCCGCGATCGGCCGGATCAGAGTCGCGCGGGCCACGTCGATCGGACTCGCGGACACTTCGCGCGTCCTGACTCGCGCTCGGACTTGCCGGCCCGTAGGAGATTTCCGCATATTCTTCCGTGTTGAAAAAGTGGTCATAGTAGCCGTCCTTCTTCGGGACGCGAATCTGCCCACGATTCCCGACGGCGACTATTCTACGCTCATCCCAGACGTAACCCGCCTCAAATCCATCCACGGCAAAGGACGCGGCGGCACGGCCCTTCGCGGAGAGCACGACTGCGCGGGGGCTGATCCGAAACGCGGGTTGGCCGTCGAGCGCGATTCGCCGCATGCGCGCGGAGATCGATTGCGTCGCTTGGTAGCGGACTTCCGGCTGATTCGCTGACGGCACACTGATGGGCACGACGCCATGCTCCGCCAGAATCTCGCGCACCTTCGACGTCCGCGCGCCTTGGTTCGTCTGGTCGAGCCCGGCGGGGTCGCCGCAGGACCAGACATCAGCCTCACGGCCGATCCACTCGCGCCGAATCGCGAGCGCGGCCGGCACGAAGTCTTCGAGGAACATCGCCGTGCCCATCACGGTCCCGAGGATTTGTTCCGCGCCGATTGAGAGGTATTGCCGCCATGAGACGCACGGGTGGCCGTGGCCCCAATCCCACGCTTCAATGACGGGCGTGAAGGGGTCGACGCTCAATCCATCGCGCACGTGTAGCGCCCGGTTGAAGTAGCCGGCATAGACAGGCGTGCCCCGACCCGTGAGCCCTCGGTAACCGTCAAGCAAGGTGCGCCGTTGCGCAGAACCCAGCGGGTAATCGCGTTCGAGTCCGGCAATGTAGTCGTCGCCGATGTTGGCACGATTGTCGTAGACGTTGGTGTGGATGTAGCGATAACCCGCACGGTGGTTGTCCTCCGGAAACTCGTCGGCGATCCAGTGATCAAACGTTGGCGGCTGCGGCGTGATGAGGCACTGGTGCGGGTAGCCGGGTTGCGACAATCGGCCTTTGACTTCGTGCCAGACATCGACCGGCACTTCTTCCGCTTGGTCAATGTAGACGAACGCGAGATTCTTGCCGCGCAGTTTCGCGAACCGGCGCGTGTCGTCGGACGTTTTGAGCCCGCAGAGGTAGACGCGCGAGTTAGGCATCTCGCCACGTCCAGACCCGCGGATTTCATCGAAGCCCTCTTCGCTGTGCCACTTCAGCGTGAGGCCGGTCAATTGCGCGTGCGCCCGCCACGCCGGCACGAGCTGCGCGAACGTGTCGTCCTCCGTCCACCGTGAGAGCAGGCAGCCGATGCCTGGAAACGCCTGCGCGATCAGCCGCGTCTTCGCGACGCCACAGGTCGTCTTGGCCGCGCGGATGCCGCCTTCGACATCGACGAACTTCTCCGTCGCACGAATTCCAATGCCTTGATTTTTCGTGAGAATGAACTCGACATCCGCGTCCGGCATTACTGCACCGTCGGCGGAACCGGCGGTGTTTTGAAGAGCGTCGCGAGGTCGATCGTCTCGGCGCCGGATAGTTCGCGGTAGCGGACGTTCGGCATCTTGATTTCGCCCGACAGATTCATCTGCATCGGCAACACACGACCGAGCAGCGACAGGAACGCTTGCGGATTCTCTGTGGCCTGCAGGGCGAGATACTCAACCCCGCCCGCTTGGGTTAAGGCTTCGAGGATCATGTCCTTGAGCGCCGCAGTGACCCGATTCGGACTACCTGGTAGACGACCGCCAGTCTTTCGACCCTTCGCCATCGTAAAGTGTCCCTTTTAGATTACACCACTTCTCGCCCCAGGAGGTCAGGCGGACCATGGAGCCAGCAGTCCATACACACCTTTCCGTGGAGCTCCGGCGGATGATTGAACATCGCCATGACGCCGCCGAATTCTACTCCGCACTGGACACAGACAATCCGGACAGGACACGGACGGACACCCCTATAGGGAGGGGGTTGTCCTGTCCGTTTGTCCGGATGGACAGTTGTCCTGTTTTGACGGGACAGTTGTCCGGTCATGATTCCTCTCTGTGTTTTATGCCGATAACCTCTTGTCCGTCAATATGTTGGAACCGCACGAGTGTGCCGCGTTCAAGCATCCTGTCGATGGTTTTACGTAGCGTGTCCGGTTTGCTGTCCGGAAATTCGGCCCTCAGGACATCCCCGGACAGCGGTTTTGAATTCAGGGTCGCCATGATGCGTTGCGGGAGGGTTAAGGAGGGGGCGAATTCTTCCGCGGCGAGGACGCTGGCGCGTCGGATGTCAATGGTCCGTCCGAACGTAATACCGAGGCTCATGGCGGGTCGGACGCGGCCGAAGTTGCACTTACGTTGAGTGACGAGCGTGTAGATGGTGTCGCGGTCATCGTTTGGGTTCGAGCGTTTAATGTGCCACGTCGCGCGGGCGCTGTTGTGCCAGAAGCTTGAGCCGAACGGGCGTTTGTCGCCATCCTCAGACTTCGTGACATGGGCGGTGATGAGCGTGCCGATGGTAAGCGACCGGAGCGCGCGGAAGTAATCGAGGCTGGCTTCCGCGGATTCCGGCGCCCCGGCGCACCCGTACGCAGCCGAGTCCATGAATCCGAACGTAATCCCGTATTCGCGGACAAGCGCGCGGAGCCGATCTGCCTCGACGACGAGCGGGCGTTCGCAGCGCACGTAGAGAATCGCCGGCGGGTTCGTCGGATAGAGCAGGTCGAGTCGCGCCTTGTGGTCTTGGTCGTCCGCTTCCCAATCACAGAACATGACCATTTCGCCGCGGTGCGCGAGCTCGCACCCCATGTAGAGGGCCAGCGTGGACTTCGCCGCGCCGCCGTCCCCGAACAAAATCGAGGGGTGGCGCTTCGGGATGCCGAACCCGATCAGGTCGAACTCCCCATGGTGGCCCGGGATGATTTCGACGTCGCGCAGCACTTGCGGCGGTTCGCCCGTGCGTTCAGCGGCGAGTGTCTTGTAGCAGAGTTCTTCGAGGTAGCCTTCGAAATCGACGTCTTTGGTCTGCGCGCGATTGGCCAGGAGTTTCGCGCGCGTCACGCGGGCCTGCACGCTGGAGAGATTGAAATCCCCCGCGGAGAGGATGCCGTCAACGGTTTGCGCGCCGGCAAACTGACAGCGGACGGTTAATTCTCCGATCAATTCATGACGTTCGCGCCGGAGCCGATTAAGGTCGAACGTGATGAGGCTGTTCGGCAGCGCGAGTCGATAGGCACAAAATCCCGTGCGCTCAAACGATCGATCGCCCCAATCGTCTGGATGTGGCGCCGCCTTGGGGTCATCGCTCGTCTTGCGACTCATGATTGCGCCGCATCATGGAGGCCGCGCACAATGTCGCGCAGGTCTTTGATCGTGCGGTGCTGGTCGCGGATCATCTCCAAGGCGCGGGCCATCATCTCGCGATGGATGACGGCTTCGGCGTCGAGTTGACAGGAATACCGTGTGAGGCGATCGATGTCGGCTTGCCCGTAGGCGATCGGAATCGTGTAGTCGGCGGGTGTTGGCACGTCTCACCTCCTGAGAGTGAGGAAACGTCACGGGCCGGATGTCGGCTCAGGACCGCCATCCGCTCCACGGCCGCCGTGCCAGCCGTGTGACGGCATTCTACCCGATCCGTACCGCGTCAGACCGCAAAATGGAGATGGCCCTGCGTGCGCTGCGTTTCGGCGACACGTTGGGCGTCCAGATGTGGCGGTTGCTGGCCGCAGTCACAGTAGCGGGCATACTTCAGCGTCGACAGCGGTTCAGGCGGTGCCCACCACGCGCCCGGCGTAACCATTGCGTGCAGCCACACATCGCCGCACGTCACGCACTCGGCCCAGACGTAGACGTCGCGGACGGGCGCGGACTCAGGCGCCGCGAAGAGTTCAAGCTGGTCAGGCGCTTGCGGATGCGCCATGTGTCGGAACTTGCCCTGAGCCGCCGCATGCTGGGCACTTCACGCGCCAGAGTTCGTCTTTGACGGACAGGCCACGGTGCGACATCGAGTCGTTCCAGTTCGACCCAGCGCGTACACCCGAGCCGCTACAGGACTCGCACGTCTTTATTTGGATCGGTCTTGTCTTTCGACTCATCGGTCACCTCAATAATTTTCGGCTCGTGGAATGTGCAAGCGTCGTGCTCGTTGACCGGCCACGGCGTCTCTGGTTTCGTCGGCTCGAAGCAGTCGCCGCTGACCGGCCCGCGCCGCTTCCAAAACGCGCACAGTCGGCATGGCCGCCCGCCCACGGCCGGGGCGGTCATCGCGCCTCACTTAAGAGCCGCTCGCGGGCATATTCGGCGAGCCGTTGACGGCGCGACTCGGCGCGCTGCTTCACCAGTTTCGCTTCCGTGGGCGTGAGCCGTGCGCCAATCTTCTCGGTTCGCTTTTGGTCATCAGTCTTTGTCGGCCTAGACATGCGGCATGCTAACATGTGGCCCGCGTGGGGGTCAAATCTGGCCAGAAACGGCTATTTTAAGATTATTTGAAATAATTGTTGACTCCCATAAACTAAGCGAGTAGTCTACTGGACATGGACATGACGCCTTTGGTTTCCGCCACCGACTTAACCGGCCGACTTGTGACGTTCGCTGTGAACACTCTGCACGGTAAAGGCAAGATGGCCGGCATTGTCCGCGACCTGCGCGAAGATGGCCGTTACGAGGTTCGCGGCCAGAACGGCGGGATCTACAAGTTGCACCGTTACGAGTTCGTCTTGGTTGTCCGATAAGGAGCCATCATGCAGAACCCGGAAGCTGACTACTACCGCGACCTCGAAACCGCCTTCGGCGCTTGCATGAACGAGCCGACCGAGTATTGCGTGACCTGCGGCGACGTCGATGTGCTGGCCGTCGGCGAGGTCTGTCCGGACTGCCGGCGCGACGCGCAGGAGGTGGCTGACGCCGCGCAGATCGAGCAACCGCCCTACCGCGTGATGAAGATGACCGCCAAGGGCGGCTTCGTGCGCGGCTGGGGCGGCCAGTGGTGGAAGGTGCGGTCGTGAGCGCGCCATGGGATCGCTCGCCGATGTTTGATACGGTCGAGATCGTCAGCCAAGAACGGCAACGGCGCGAGGTTGCGGCACGCGGCGTCGTCCGTGAGCGCCCGTATCCGCTCGGCTGGATCTGCGACGCCTGTCAAGCGACTGGCGCGATTCGAGAAGACGTCGATCGGCGTCACCGGCACGGCTGTCCGAACAAGCCGTAACCCGGTGGCCCGCGTCCGGCGCGGGAGTCAACAAAAGGAGATCGCCATGAAACAGAAACTTACGACCGACGACATGTTCGACTTGCGCGATGCGTTGATTCATGCGGAACGCGCGCACGCGAACGACCCGACGCCTAACGTGCGGCAGAAATATTCGGCGCTGTTCCATAAGATTGGCGACATTCTCGACCCGTCCCGCGAGATGCGCTCGCCGCGCGAGAAGCGTGCCGCTATCACCATCGAGGCCCAGTAACCCGGCGCTGAGCCCACCCACGACAGGAGACGCACACCGATGAGACGCGAATGGACACTTTCAGAACGCTTGATCGCCGCCATGATTCGCATCGAACAACTGAAAGCGAGAGGCCATCAAGTGAAGGAATGCGGCGGCAGATCAATGATCGACATCAGGCTCACAGGACGATCGGGCCGGGCGCGGTATGAGGGCACCTGCGCCAGTTGCGGCCGTCGCTTGGTCGTCAACCACAACAAGCTGCCACGGCGTCATTCGTCGATTCCAACGCGCATCTTCCGCCAGCCCCTCGCCCTTGGCCCGGCCGCCACGGAGCCGCGCTAAATGAAAACGTGGGCCGACTTACAGCACGCGTCGATGGGCCTGCCGTGGGGCGATTCATCACCGCGACGCTTTAACGTCACCGGCGCTCTCGTTTATCAGGTCATCGTCGCGTCAGAGTCAATCGGGCGTGAGGCCGCGCTGATTTCTGGACTGCTGGCGATGGCGGAGATGGCGCAGAGGCATTTCGACGCGCACGTTGACTGTATGGCGCGACAACTTCCGAGCATTATTGTGGCCGACGCGCCCAAGGCCGACAAGGAGACGACATGAGCCCCGTAACCACTGACCGCCCCGAGGAGCCCAATGAACGACATGCCGGACTGTGACGTGATTGAAGCGATGCGCCGCTACGGTGGCGGGTTCATGCAGTCATTAGCCGAAGCCGCGAATCGCGCCGACCCCAGTAACCTCGCGAAAATCAAGATCGCATTCTCGGGCTACTGGGCGGAGTATTCCGACATTGCGCGAGCATCCAAGGGGTCAGCCCGATGAACTCAGACGTGCAGGATCTCTTCGACGGCCACATCGACGCCTTGGCGCAACAGTTGACCGCGCTGTCCGCGAACAGCCGCAATGAGCGCAGCGAGTTCCGGTCGCCCGCCGCGCATCAGGACTTTCAGCGGCGGATCGAGGCCACGATCCTCGTCTACTTGGAGCTGCGCTGCGGCTGCGGACGGTCCGCGACGGCGGGCAATGGTCTCTGCGAGCCGTGCCGGGACGCGATGATCGCCGATGTTTCGCCAATGGTGGAGACGGCGCCGTGAGCACGCACACTGCCGAAGCGATCTCGGCGCTCGTCGCGGCCGTGCTCGTCGCGCTAGCCGGTCGCTACCTCGGTCTGTTTCTACACTGGCTAGAGCATCGCCTGACGCATCAGACGATTCGGCCACACGTGCTGATGCCCGAACCGCCACAGCCGCAGACATTCGTGCCAACTATGCCGATGAGCGCCGCGTCGTCCGTCGCGAGCTTGCAACAGCAAGCATTGATGCGCGGACTTCAAACGAGCGCGGCTCATCAGCAACAACTCGCCGCGCGGCTTGGAAATGTGTTCTATGGACGTAGCGGGACCGCGCTCGCCGAGACGACTGAGTGGTTCGACTCAAACGCGCCACAGGAGCGACCGTGAGTCCTGATGGCCTCCTCGGCTGCGCGCTGATGATCGTGGCGATGATCGCATGGCTCGGCTTCTGCGCGGCGATCGATGGGATCGGGCGGGCATGGATATGGGCGCGGCGACAGTTCGCGCCGCGCCGCAACAGCAACGCCGATCTCGACGCGCGGATGAAAGAAATCGAAACGGAGTGGGCCGAGAAGCAGTAGAATTGCCGAGCGGGCTTGTCGAAGGCCCGCCCGGACTCACCGTGCAAGACCCGCGCTGAAAGGAGCGCGTTCCTGTGGCTGACACTCAAGATAGCACGTCCGTTCTGCTGGTCGACCTGAGCAGCCTCGTTTGGCCGCTCTTTCACGTCACCATCGACGACCCCGATCCCAACGCCGCGAGCGTGAAGGCGCTGGCGCGGATACGCGCAATGGTGCCCGAAGGCGCGCTCTGCGCGATCTGCACGGACACCGGTCGCTCGTTCCGAAAAGATCTCGACAAGTCCTACAAGGCGAACCGCGCAGACAAGGACGCGCGCGTCACGCATCAATTGACGCTCGCCGCCGAGAAGCTTCGCGCGGACGGCTACACCGTGCTCGGCGCATCCGGCTTTGAGGCCGACGACATCATCGCGACGGCCACGGCGCAACTCGTCGCGCAAGGTTGCTTTGTCCGCGTGCTCTCATCTGACAAAGATCTGATGCAACTCATTTGCGCGTCGGTCCACCAGCAATCGCTCAACGACGGCAAGGTCTATGACGAGCCTGCGGTGTTCGCGAAGTTCGGCGTTGGGCCGGAGCAGATGCGCGACTACTTGACGCTCGTTGGTGACAAATCCGACAACATCACAGGCGTCAAAAGCATTGGCCCGGAACGCGCGGCGGACATCCTGCGGAAGTTCGTCCGCTTGGATGCCCTGTTGGAAAAGATGCAGGAGCACGGCGCGATTCCGCAATCGCTCGGGCTGTCTCCGTCCACGTTCAAGGCCATTGCGGAGTCCGGCGCGGCGATTGCGACGGCCCGCGAGTTGATCACGCTCCGCACTGACGCACCAATTACGGTCGCCGCCGCCCATCTCGCCCGCACACAGCCCGAAAGGACCGAACCGATGATCGATGATATTGACGAAGCGATGCCCACGCTCGCGCCCGAGAAGCCGCACGAACCTGTTGCCGCGCCGCCAACCGGCGGGCAGGTCGGCGCGGCCCTCGCCACGCGCGCCGACGTCGCGGCGCAGGACGTGCTCGCACCGGCGCCGGAAGACTGGAACAAACAGCTCGAACCGCGGTCGCTGCGCGAGTCCGCGAAGATGGCCGAGTTGATGTTCAAGTCGCGCCTGTTCAGCGCCTATGGCACACCAGAAGCGGTCTTGAGCACAATCCTGGCTGGCCGAGAATTCGGGCTCTCGACCATGGCCGCGCTGCGATCGATGCACGTGATCGATGGACGCCCGACGATGGCCGCCGATCTGATTCGCGCGCTCGTCATTCGGTCCGGCGCCGTGAAGTTCTTCCGCTGCACGGAGCGTAGCGACAAGGCCTGCACGTTCGAGGCGCAACGTGGCGACGACCCGACGATTCGCCTGACGTTCACCATCGAGGAAGCCCGGCGCGCGTGGTCGAAAGACCAAGCCGCGTGGGATAAGAGCGGATGGGGGAAGAATCCCGCCGATCTGCTCGTCGCCCGTGCCGGCGCGAAGCTCGCCCGTCTCGTCGCTCCGGACGTGATCCACGGCATCTACGCCCCCGAAGAATTTGACAACGCCGTCTAGGAGATTCCCCATGAACCAAAAAGAAGTCGCCGCCGTGAACGACGTGCTCGGCAAACTCCGCAAGATGTTCGATGCCGAGACGGAGCAGATCCAGAACGCGCGCAAGTCGGCCATTCCCGGGCTGTTGGACCGTCTCGACAACACGCAGAGTATGATCCGCGCGCTTAACGCGCTGGTGTCTGATAATGGCTGACTCTGAGGCGGTCACGTTGCTTCGGTCAATGGATTCCTCGCTGAAGTCGATTCTGTCCGCTGTGCGCGGCACGGGAACGGCCGGCGCTCCGATCGCGAGTGTGGCATCTGACAGCGACTTGAACGGTGCCTATGGCAACCCAGAGGTCAAGGCTAAGGACCCGCGCGACTGGACTGGTCCGACGATGAAGGGCCGGAAGTTCAGCGAGTGCCCGGCCGACTACCTCGATCTCGTGGCGTCGCGGCTTGATTACTTCGCCGAGACAGCCGATGCAGAGGGCAAGACGACGAGCGCGGGTAAGCCGGTCGCGCCGTTCAATCGCGCGGACGCCGCGCGGGCTCGTGGTTGGGCCAAGCGGATACGCGATGGGCGGCATACGCCCGCGCCGGTAGAGGAACAAGGCGAGATCGACATATGAGAACCGCCGCAGGCCTCGCGCTGCTCGCCCTGTTTTGGTGGCTGCTCCCGCGCGTCAACCGGCTCGCGGCGACGTGGGCGATTCGGGGCGAAGCGATGCGGGCTGACGGGCACGTTCGCTATGTCGAGTGGCCGTGCATCGACTGCGGCTATGAGGCGACACGGTGCGGTTGCA
>Ga0209488_10002663_pt1 | contig 14590 bp, 15 predicted proteins | sample Rivendell_Oct201_8_FD_188349 | JGI IMG/M metagenome (GOLD analysis project Ga0209488, IMG submission 188349) | Vadose zone soil microbial communities from the Eel River Critical Zone Observatory, Northern California, USA -... | ecosystem: Environmental > Terrestrial > Soil > Vadose zone >... | reverse complement strand
GAGCAGGGAGACGGTGGCGGCGTTGTCCGACGTGGCAGTCGAACAATTGTTCTCGTCCACCGGAGATCTGGCCCTGGATACCACCCGAAAGCGCCGCCCCAGCTAGCCTCTCTGCCCGGGAAGCCGGCCTGCCCGCCCCAGCCAGCGCGGGAAAACCCAGCCCGTCGCCGCTTCTTTTTGGCTTTTTACAAAACGTTTACAACACCCAGCCTCCGGAGCCCGTATTCCAACACTGGCAGTCCGAGCCCAAAAGAATCTTTTAAACCTTTTGTCCGTATAGTGAGTCTAAGAGTTAGAGGCCGGATTGTTGTCTCTCCTGGCGCAGGATGAGAGCTACTGGTTGAGCTTGTAGGACGGGTGGGCCACCAGTAGCCAGCCCCGTACCCCAAAAGGGTACGGGGTTTTTTCTTGCGCGGTGATCTGCTTCGCTAGCGCGCGACGGCAGGCTCGGGATAGCCGGTGTCCATGATGACCAGCCAGTGGTCGTGATCGCGGCGCCACATCGTGACGTATCGCCCGTGTCCGCCTTCTTTTCCGGCGTCGGGACCAGCTCGATTTACGACCCAGTATCTACCAGTCGTCGAGCCAATCTCACCGCCGCGGAAGACGTGCGCGTCTGTCGGCACCCAATTCAGAACTGTCGTCGTATCCGAGATACCGGGCAGATCGAACTTCCGGATCTCCTCGACTCCCTTCACCATGTTGCCGCGATAGCGAATGCGAATCGCGTCGGGCGCGTAGAAAGACATCCATCCCTCGATTCCTCGCGCGTGCGTTGCCACGGCGAAGTCGCGATCTGCCTGCATCAACGAGCCTTCAGTCGCGCCCCTTGGCGAGTCCTTGGTGTTGACGGTGACGGTGCACGCAGTCACCAGCGAGCCAAATGTGAGAATGGCGAATGAGCGGTTCATGGATGCGCCTCCGTTGTGAAACGGCGAGGTCTTTCGAGCAGCAGTTTGTGAAAGGCGACTTCTTTCGAGCAGCAGATAGTAGTACCGGGGAACGCCGGCCACCACTTTCACCACTCTGGCACCAGCGATAGGTTTGCGGTTCGCGGCGATCGGCCGCATGGCTACGGCGAGTCTCGACGTGCGAACGCAACCCTCGGGATTTCGCCATTGTTGGAGCGCACATGGCTGACGTCTTCGGGCACGCGCTGCTCGCGGGAAAGAATGCGATTGTCACCGGCGGAGGCAGCGGAATCAATCTCGCGATCGCGCGTCGGTTCGCGGAGAGCGGCGCGAAGGTAGCACTGATCGGGCGGACTAAAGAAAAACTCGATTCAGCGGCTGGCGAGATACGGAAAGCCGGTGGCGTCGCGTCCGGTCACCCCGCTGATGTCCGTGACTACGACGCCCTTTCTGCCGCCATAAAATCTGCGCGCGAGACTCATGGCGAGATCGATCTGGTCGTGTGTGGGGCGGCGGGGAATTTCCCCGCGCCCGCGCTCGGAATGTCGGCGAACGGCTTCAAAGCCGTCGTCGATATCGATCTGCTCGGAACGTTCAATACCTGCAGAGCGGTGTTCGAGCATTTGAGACGGCCGGGTGCATCCATAATCAATATCTCCGCGACGCAGGCGTTCACGCCGATGCCGATGCAGGCGCACGTGTGCGCGGCCAAGGCCGGAGTGGACATGCTCACCAAGTGCCTGGCGATCGAGTGGGGCCCTGATGGCGTGCGGGTCAACTCTATCGCGCCCGGCGCCGTCGATGACACGGAAGGAATGAACCGCCTCGCTCCGACTCCGGAGATAAAAAAGCAGGTTGCGCGTGGAATTCCTCTAAAGCGTTTCGCCACGAAGGGCGAGATCGCGGATCTGGCGCTGTTTCTGTGCAGTGATGCGGCGAGCTTCATCACCGGCGCCGTAGTGGTCTGTGACGGTGGACAATCGCTGGCTGGACTCGGCATCAGCATAATGGCCGCGATGCAACCACGTTCGTGAGCCAGATCCGGCGTCTCGCGGTTTTCTGCGGATCGAATCCGGGCGCTCGCCCCGAGTATGCGCAGGCGGCGCGATCATTCGGCAAGCTGCTCGCCTCGCGGGGAGTAGGAATCGTCTACGGCGGATCGAACGTCGGGTTGATGCAGGCGCTGGCGGACGCCATGCTCGACGAGCTCGGCGACATCATCGGCGTAATTCCGCAGATGCTGGTTGCGCGGGAAGTCGCGAACAAGGCGCTGACCGATCTGCGCATTGTCGACTCAATGCACGACCGAAAGGCGTTGATGGCCGAGCTGGCGGACGGGTTCGTCGCTCTTCCCGGCGGAATCGGAACGCTGGAGGAATTCTTCGAGATCTGGACGTGGGCGCAACTCGGCATGCACGACAAGCCGTGCGGGCTGCTCAACGTCGCCGGCTACTTCGATCCGCTGCTCGAATTTCTCGATCGGGCGGTCGCGGAGAAGTTCGTGCGTGAGGTGCATCGCAAGATGGTGATCGTGGAAAGCGATCCCGCCGAGCTCCTGGCTCGATTCGAGGCGTACGAGCCGCCGCGTGTAGTGAAGTGGATCAACGCCGGCACGATTTAGACTCCTTCTCTTGCATCGATTTGTATCGGTGTTTGTGGTCGGTGAGGGTGTCCTCTGCGGGGCAGTGTCCTCGAACGCCCGCCGTTGGGGCGCGCTGGCGCGCCCAAACGACGGGCTCTTTCTGCGGGTGCCCCTCCGAGGACACCCTTCCTCCTTCCCGCGACGCTTCGATGAGGCGCCAAGCCGCGCGCGCCGATTTGCTGGCGGTCTAACTCAAATAACACGAACCTGCCGAAGCGCGCGGCGCATTCAGGCATGGCCGCTCGAGTCTTCTTCCACCGACGTTCAATCCTTTGCGGGTGCCGCCGCAATTCCCGGAGGTAGTCCTGCGGGCGGCTGCTTCATCTCGAGGACGGGCGCCTCGTGGATGATTTTTCCGCCCAGGTAGGCCGTGTAGGTCACGGTGCCAACGGCCGCGAGCGAGCCCACTACTACTCCGGCCCGCATCCAACGCGGAATCAAGTCAGCTGGGCGCTTGAGAGAGCGCCGCCACGAGTAGGCCGCGAACAGTCCCGCAATCAGTATGACGAAGAGCGCGATTCCAGCTGCGCTGTCGTGCGCCTCGATCGTGCCCGGATGGATGTACCATGGGTCGCCAAGAGCGTGATCGGCCGCACCTCCTGTATAGAAAACCGGATAGACGGAAGCTCCCGCAGCCGTGAGCGCACCCATCGCGGTGAGCCAAAGCCCCCTCCGTGGGAGCAACAGCGCCAGGATCGCGACCGCAAGGGCGGAGATACTGAGCACCACCGGAAAGTGGTTGATGAGGAGGTGCGCGTAAGGCCAGGACAACATGGTTCGTTCTCTCGTCGATGCGGTAAATGGCGGAGCAGTGGTCGACGAGAAGTTACGTAAGCCGGAAAGTTTTTCTGTCAGCCTTACCGCCAAAGGCAACTCCTGCGGGGTGAATCCGACCAAAACGAAGTGCGAACCGCCATTGCGCAAAAAGTTAGGCGATACTAACTTATTTCGTAGTTTCTCAGAAAACCCCGGAGTTCTTTCTTGGCCACACAGCTCAACCAGACCCCCCAGCGACCCAAGCTGGAGCCGTCAGTACCAGCCCCGCCCGGATGGCGACGCGCTCGAACCACGCCATCGCTGGTAGAGGTCTACCGATCGGTTCCTGTCGCGGGCAAAGGCTGGTGGCGGAAGATTCTGGCGTTCGCCGGACCCGGATATCTCGTCGCCGTCGGCTACATGGATCCGGGAAACTGGGCGACCGATCTGGCCGGCGGAGCGCAGTTCGGCTACACGCTTCTCAGCGTCATTCTCGCCTCGAACCTGATGGCGATTCTGCTTCAGGGACTCGCATCAAAGCTCGGCGTCGTCACTGGACGCGATCTCGCGCAGGCGTGCCGAGATCACTACTCCAAGCCTGTCGGGTACTTCCTCTGGATCGGCTGCGAGATTGCGATCTCGGCGTGCGATCTCGCGGAAGTCATCGGAACTGCGATCGCGCTCAACCTGCTGTTTCACATTCCGATCGCTTACGGGGTGCTGATCACATCCCTGGACGTGCTCCTCGTGCTGTATCTGCAGAACAAGGGATTCAGACTGCTCGAAGCGCTGGTCATCGCGCTCATCGCAACGGTCGGCGCGTGTTTTCTGTTCGAGATCATTCTCTCGCAGCCGCCATTTGGCGATGTGATGCGCGGATTCATTCCGAGGACCGAAGTCTTCGCCAACCCCAAAATGCTTTACGTCGCGGTCGGGATACTGGGGGCGACGGTGATGCCGCACAATCTCTATCTGCATTCCTCGATCGTGCAGACGCGGCAATACGAGGAGACACCGGCGGGGAAGCGCGAGGCCGTTCGCTTCGCGTTCATCGACTCGACGATTGCGCTCTCGTTCGCGCTGTTCATCAATGCGGCAATCCTCATCATCGCGGCGGCAACCTTTCACACTTCAGGGCACAGCGGAGTCGGCGAGATTCAGGACGCTTACAAGCTCCTGACGCCGCTCCTCGGAGGCGGCGCCAGCATGGTGTTCGCGCTGGCGCTCCTGGCCTCGGGACAGAACTCGACTCTCACGGGGACGCTTGCGGGCCAGATCGTGATGGAGGGATTCCTCAACCTTCGGATCCGTCCGTGGCTGCGCCGGCTCATCACCCGGGCGATTGCAATAGTTCCGGCTGCGATTGTCGCGATCATGTACGGTGAGAGCGGCACAGCCAAACTGCTTGTACTCAGCCAGGTGGTTCTGAGCATGCAGCTCTCATTCGCCGTTTTTCCACTGGTCGGTTTCACGTCGGACAAGGCGAAAATGGGCGAGTTCGTCAATCCAATCTGGTTGAAGTCGCTCGCGTATTTCGTTGCATTCGTGATCGCGGGGCTCAACATTTGGCTGCTGCTCCAATTCTTCCGCGGATCGGTGAGCTGATGTACCAGCGCATACTCGTGCCCGTCGAGCACTCGCCGTACGACCAGGTCATTCTTGCGCACGTCCGGCAGCTGGCGCGCGCATGCAATAACAACGCGTCGATAGTGCTGATCCACGTCGCCGACGGCTGGGCGGCGCGCAGTATCAACGAGCTCGACCTCCGTGAGTCGGAGGAGATGAAGAGCGACCGCGAGTACATCGAGGCGATCGCTGACGCTCTGGAAAAAGATGGATTCGAGGCCGAGGCGATCCTGGCGGGCGGAGATCCGGCGAAGGAGATCGCGGCGTGTGGGCAGCGCGAGAACTGCGACCTCATCGCGATGGCGACTCATGGACATCGCGGAATCGCGGACGTCATCCATGGCAGTGTTGCCAGCGAGCTACGTCATATCACGACAATACCAGTGTTGATGCTGCGCGCAAATCCTGGCCAGAGTCCCTCGACGCCGCGGCCTGCCTCGTGAGCGCCACGCGGCAAGAATCCAGAGCGTCGGCGCGCGAGCCACTGACCGCGCCCGTGGAAGATTATCTCAAGGCCATTTACGCGATCGGGAAAGGCACGGGCCCGGCCGCGACAAATGAGATCGCACAGCGGCTGGCGCTCGCGCCGGCATCCGTCAGCGGGATGGTGCGACGTCTTGCCGACCAGGGCTTGCTCGCGTACGAGCGCTATCATGGCGTCAGGCTCACGGAGAGCGGACGACGGGCGGCGCTACGTACTCTGCGCCGTCATCGCGTGATCGAAGCTTATCTCTCCGAAGCGCTCGGCTATCCGTGGGACCGCGTGCACGCGGAGGCGGAGCGACTCGAGCATGCCGCCTCGGACGAGCTGGTGGATCGCATGGCGGCCACGATCGGCGAGCCAGAAGTCGATCCGCACGGCGCGCCGATTCCCACCAAGGACGGATCGGTGGATGAGACCGAGTACACATCGCTGGCTGATCTCGTCGTGGGCGCGTCGGGAACGGTCGTCCGGGTGGCGGACGAAGATCCAGAGATGCTGAGATATCTGGAAGAACTGTCCATCCTTCCCGGAAAGCGGATCACGATCAAGTCGCGAGCACCGTACGACGGACCGATCACGCTCGCTTCCGGCCGACATGAGGTGACCATTGGGCCGGCACTCGCGGCGCACGTTCTCGTCGCGCCGCTTGCAGACAGGGCAGCGAAGCGCGGCTAGCTTTCGGCGTGCTTGCCTTTCTGCTCGCCTCGTTCCTGTTCCAAGACCCAGCGCCGATCGGTCGCGCCAGCGTAACTCCGGGAGAGTCGCAACCGCGCACGATCGCCATCGACGAAGCGCTCGCTGCGCGGGCGAATCTCAAAGTCGGGGACCGTGTCTTGGTATCGGCGGTCCCCGGAACGGCCGGCGACACTGTGATCGTCGGCGCGATCGTGCGGAGAGGAGCGGACCCTTCCGAGGTTGCGCGTGGAGATCTCCTCGTTCGGATGCATCTCGACGAGTTGCAGGCGATATCGGGATATGGAGACAGGGTCGACCGATTCGCGATCGCGACCACACCCGGCGCCGACATCCCTCGCCTGATCGACCGCATCAATCGCGTTGCCTTTGGCTTCAAGGCTTATGAATCGCGCGAGATTGCTGTCGAAACGTCGCGGACCTTTCAGGTGGTGAGCCGCTTCCACCGCGCGATCGGCATCATCACCATCGTCGCCAGCTCGGTGTTCCTCCTTTGCATCATGATTCTAAAGGTGGAAGAGCGTCGCCGAGACATCGCGGCGCTCCGGTTGATGGGGATTTCGCGGGCGACGGTTGTGCGGTCGATCGTCATCGAGGCAGCGGTTGTCGCGGTGCTGGGTAGCGCGCTGGGTGTGGCGCTTGGATGGATTGTATCGCAGGTCGTGAACTGGCACTACCAGGCGCTTTATCAGACGCCTTTGGCCTTTTCGATCGTCACTCCACCGACGGTGATTTTCGCGGTTGGGCTCTCGCTCCTGCTCGGGATCGCCGCCGGCGTCGTCGCCTCGCTCCGGCTTGTTCGGACTCCACCTCTCGCGCTTTTCGGTCGCTGAGTGAGAGCAGCGCTCGCGCAGGCTTCGCTGTTGAGACATCGCGCCCGGACTACTCTCGCAGTTCTTGGCGTCGCGGTGGCCGCGGCGATGCTTCTCGATATGGTGATGCTGGCGACCGGAATGCGCGAATCATTTCGGGAGTTGCTGCTCTCGCGCGGATTCGAGATCCGGCTCGCGCCAAAGGGAACGCTCCCCTTCGATACCGACGCGACGATTCCCGGAGTGCGCGCGATCATCGCAACCCTTAGGACAAATCCGGACATTCGGGAGATCAGTCCCGTACTCGGTGCATCGATCCACGCTCTGGCTGGCAATCGGGATGTCAGCGGGTCGGTGCTCGGAATCGACCCGAGAGTTCAGGGTGATTACGAGCTTCTCTCCGGGAACGATGTCGCGGGGCCAAATTTCATAGTCGCCAATGACCATCTGTTGAGCCAGCTCGGCGCCCATGTTGGCGATACTCTCACTGTCGCGATTGGTTACGACCCGCAGACGCGCACGTACTCCGGGCAGCGCAAGCTCATTGTGACGGGTAGAGTGAAGTTCATCTACGGCGCGAACGATCAATCGTCGGCGGCCGTGCGGCGCGAGACACTAGAGGCGATGGGTGGGCAGACTCGCGACCGCGCATCGCTGTTCATGATTCGCGTGCGCAAAGGTGCGGATGCGGAGAACGTTCGCGATTGGATCGAGAAGCAGATCCCGAACGTCACCGCGATCTCGATCGCGACGGCCATCAAGCAGGTGGATGAGCGTCTCAGCTATTTCCGCCAGCTCGCACTGATACTCGGCGCCGTGAGCCTTTTCGTGGGATTCCTGCTCGTGACCACTCTCGTCACGGTCTCGGTGAACGAGCGGGCTGGAGAGATCGCGGTGATGCGCGCAATCGGTGTGTCGCGATCGCACGTCGTCGAGCAAATAGTGATCGAGGGCGTCGCGATTAGTCTAGCCGGAGCGGTGCTTGGCCTGGCACTGGGTCTCGTGACGGCGCGGTACCTCAACACGATTCTTTCCGCGTTTCCGGGGCTGCCGATGGCGATCGACTTTTTTCTCTTCCAGCCGAGGGCAGCGTGGTCGGCGCTGGGGCTTCTGATTGCGAGTGGGATCGGGGCCGGCGTCTATCCAGCGTGGCGTGCGGCGTCGTTGCCGATCGCGGAGTCGCTACGGCGGGAGGCAATCGCGTGAGCGCTGAGGTAGTGACCCGAGTGAACCTGGTGGGCGGCGACGCGCAGACAGCGATCGTCTCGCTGCGCGATGTGCGTCGCGACTATGCGCTCGGCGCGGAGCGAGTTCACGCGCTTCAGGGTGTGAGCGTGGACGTCGACCGTGGCGATTATGTGGCGATCGTTGGGCCGTCGGGTTCCGGGAAATCGACGCTGCTGAACCTGATTGGGGTGATCGATCAACCAACTTCCGGCACGGTTGCGATCGCGGGTAGGCGAGTCGATGCGATGAGCGACCGCGAATCGACGCAATTCCGGCTACGAAATATCGGCTTCGTATTTCAGCGTTTCTATTTGTTGCCTATTCTATCGGCGCTGGAGAACGTCGCGCTGCCGATGGCGGAGGCGAAGGTGGCGAAGGGCGCGCGGATCGAGCGCGCCGCGGAACTGCTCAAGTACGTCGGGCTCGGCAATCGCCAGCGTCATCGGCCGTCGGAGTTGTCCGGTGGCGAGCAGCAACGCGTCGCGATCGCCCGTGCCCTCGCGAACGGGCCGATGCTTCTTCTCGCGGACGAGCCAACGGGCGAGCTCGACGCGAAAACCGGGACGGAGATCATCGCGCTGTTCCAGCGACTCAATGCCGATGGGACGACGATCGTCGTCGTCACGCACGACGAGGATCTGGCGAGTGCAGCGCGTCGAAAGGTTCACATGCGTGACGGCCGGGTGGTCGAGTCATGATCGGACAGCTCGCGTTGCGCAACATTACCTACAGGCCCTGGAGATCAACCCTGTTGTTCTTCGGCTTCGGAGTGGGCGTCGCGGTCATGATCGTCCTGCTCTCAATAGGCGAGGCGCTGCTGTCTCAGGCACGGAATGAAAAACTGGTCGGGGGCGGAACGGTCACCGTGCTTCCCGAAGGACTCGACATCGAAGTCATGAAGACGGGCGGCATCGGCGGACTCTTCTTCTCGATTGATCACGCGCTCTTTCTCTACCGCCAGGTAATGGGGTCGCCGAGGTATAGAGGGGAGATCGCGGCTGTAGCGCCGCAGATCGAGGGAAGGCTGCTCTATGTACGCACGGCCGCTGGCCACGAATATCCGGTCCACGCGAGCGGCGAGATTCCCGCGGCGACGAAGGCCGTTGGTGCGGCCCCGGAGGTCGTCCAGGGTAAATGGGAGAACGACGATGGCGATCGGCGCTGGGTCGCGCCGACGTTGGTCGAGCTGAGAAACGAGATCGACCATTTTCACATGCCGTCCGACAGTGTCTCCAACAGGGATACCTGGGCGGAGTGGCACTACTTCAATGTGTTATCGGCGGATCGAAAGCGGTGGGCGTTCATCTCGTTCATCGTCGGCGGCGATGTGACGAGCACGAAGTGGGGCGGCCAGATCGGAATCACTCTGAGGCAACAGGACGGAGCGACGCGCCGATTTGCAGCGCGGTTCGATCGCTCGCGGGTCAGGTTCTCGACGACGGACTTGAATCTCGCATTCGGGGATTCGGATGCGGTGGTCGTTCTTCCCGATGGCGACTACCAGGTGCGCGCGGCGGCGCGCGAGGAGAGCGGGACGGGAGGCAAGATATCCATTGCGCTGCGGGTGCATCCCGCGCCTAATGCGTACTTCCCCGGGGTCGCGATGGGCTCGGGCGGATTTGTTTCCGGCTACACGGTGCCGGCGTTGCGCGCGACCGCGACCGGCACTCTGTGCGTCGACAGTCAGTGTGAGAAGCTCAGCGATGCGCAGTCGTACCATGACCACAACTGGGGCGTCTGGCGCGGCGTGACCTGGGACTGGGGCGCGGCGCGGGCGGGAGAGTACACGTTTCTGTACGGGCGTGTCTATCCCGGCGACAGCATCGCGTCGATTCCTCCGGTCTTGGTCTATCTCGTGGACTCGCTCGGCTTTCGCGCGGTTTTCCGCCCTAAGATGATCTCGTATGAAGACGGACGCACGGTGAAAACGGCGTCGGGAGAGTTACGAGTACCGTCGCGGGCGAGCTTCGAGGATGCGCGCGCCGACGACACTTTGCGCGTCGAGATAACGGTTGAAGACGCGATTGCGACGGACACTAGGCCTCGCCCCAAAGCGTCGGATGGGAAAGGCGGCGCTGAGGGGCAGCGCGGCGATCCGCTGGGGAGCGAGAAATCGCGGCCGTACTTCATCCAGATGAAAGGGGTCGCGCGAATATCTGGGCGGCTCGACGGGGTTCCTCTCGCGGGGACGGGGCCCGGGTTCTTCGAAACTTACCGTTGAAAGAAATCTCGATTGCTTGATAGTGTGATAAACTGCAACTGAAGAATACCTGCCGGGGGGTGTGGGCCGAACCGGCTGGTTGCGGGCTGTTCTGGTGGTTGCGGGCTGTTCTCGCTTGACATCCAGCCTCCAGACCTTCCGATTGGAGCGTCATGGCCGCGGAAATCCACATCGGCACCCAGGGCTGGAACTACGACGCGTGGGTAGGTCCGTTCTACCCGAGTGGAACGCGCCCATCCGAGTTCCTTACCGTCTACGCCCGGGCGTTCGATTCGGTGGAAGTGGATTCGACGTTCTACGCGTCGCCGGCCGCAGCCACCATCAGGAGCTGGGCCGACCGCACGCCCAAGGGATTCATCTTTTCGCTCAAGCTCCCGCAGGAGGTCACGCACGAGCAGAGGCTGCGTGATGTCACTGGCGCCTCGGAGATTTTCTTCGAGCGCGTGCGGGAGCTGGGCGACAAGCTCGGACCGGTGCTCGTTCAGATGGGACCGGACTTTCAACCCGGTGAGCTGCCGGCGCTCGTCGATTTCATCGGGCGCGTTCCGAGAGATCTTCGCATCGCCATCGAGTTCAGGCATCGCGGCTGGATCAGCGAAGGCGTGCTCGCGCTCCTGAGAGAACACAACATCGCGCTCGTACTGTCCGATGGCCGGTGGATTCCGCGCAAGTTGATGCTCGGTCTTGCCGCACGCCCGACCGCCGACTTCGCGTACATCAGATGGATGGGGCCGAACCGCGATCTGGTCGACTACACGCGAGTACAGGTCGATCGCTCGCACGAGGTGGATCTGTGGTCTGACGCGATCGGCGATCTGTCCGAGAAGGTGTCGCAGATATACGGATACGTCGCGAATACGTTTTCAGGACATAGTCCGGCCACGGCGCGGGAGATACAGTACCGGGTTGGGCTCAGTCCTGTGGATCCCGATCTCCTCGGCGAGCAAATGTCACTCTTTTGAGACCAACTACAACTGAAGACTGCCTGCCGGGGGCTGTGGGCCGAACCGGCTGGTGGCTGCGGGCTTAACTGCGCGGCATTCGCGATGGTATCGACTTAACTGGGGCCGAGATGTTTCTGGGACACTTTGGCGTAGCATTCGCCGCGAAACGGGTTGCCCCGCGCACTTCCCTTGGCGCGCTTACATTTGCCGCTCAATTTCTCGACGAGCTGTGGCCGATTCTTCTGCTACTCGGTGTCGAGCAGGTAAGAATCAATCCACAAATGCCGGGCTCGCTGGGTCTCGATTTCATTTACTACCCGTATTCTCACAGCCTGCTGCTCTCCATCGCCTGGGGAATTCTCCTCGGTGGTGCGTACTACCTGCTGCGGCGTGATAGGCGAGGGGCATTGGTAATTGGCTTACTCGTGATGAGTCACTGGCTTCTCGATCTGCCAATGCACGTGCGCGATCTTCCTCTCTGGCCAGGAGCATCGAGTCCAAAAGTTGGCTGGGGACTCTGGTATTCCATCGCCGCTACGTACGTAGTCGAGTTCGTGATCTTCGCAGCCGGCATCTCGGCCTATGTTCGCGCCACGCGCGCGCGCGATCGCATTGGCCGCTGGGGATTGTGGGCCTACGTCCTGGTGTTGGCGATTCTCTACGTCATGAGCAATGGATCACCGCCGCCGAGCGAACGAGCGCTGGCGTGGTCAGCACTTGGTATTTGGCTGTTCGCGCCCTGGGCATGGTGGGTCGACAAACATCGCGAGTACGTCGGCCGCATCTCGATTTCCATCGAGCGACTGACAACCTTCTGATTGTGGACAGACACGGCCTCGCGTGGATCAGTCTCGCGGCGATTGCGCTGCTCAACCAGATCGGCTGCACATCGAAGCCGGCCTCAACGCCAGGTGTTGCAGTCGTGACTCGTGAGCTGAAGCGGACACCCTTTGGCAGCACAGCGGACGGCCAGCCCGTGGAGCTTTTCACTCTCACGAATGGTCACGGTATTGAAGTGCAGCTGACGAACTACGGCGGGATCATCACCTCGCTGAAGACGCCGGATCGCTTGGGGCGGTTCGATGACATCGTCCTCGGCTACGAGACCCTGAGCGGGTATCTGCGCAATAGCCCCTACTTCGGCGCGATCGTCGGGCGCTACGGCAACCGGATTGCCAAAGGGAAATTCACGCTCGACGGAACGACCTACCGCCTCGCCGTCAACAATGGACCGAATAGTCTGCACGGTGGGATCCGAGGTTTCGACAAGGTCGTCTGGAAGGCTGAGCCATTCCGCAGCGATGGCACCGAGGGCGTCGCTCTTGAATACACGAGTGCGGATATGGAAGAGGGTTATCCTGGGACTCTTCGTGCCCGGGTCACTTACACGCTCACCGACGACAACCGGCTGATCGTCGACTATCAGGCGACTAGCGACAAGCCGACACCAGTCAATCTCACGCAGCACAGCTACTGGAATCTTGCGGGTGATGGAAGCCGAGACATTCTGGCGCACGTGCTCACCATCAACGCAGACTCGATGACGCCGGTGGATTCGACGCTCATCCCGACCGGCGAGATCTCCCCGGTTGCCGGCACTCCGTTCGATTTTCGGACGCCGATGCCAATCGGCGCACGCATCGACCAGCGGCGGAATACGCAGATTCGGTACGGCGGCGGCTACGACCACAACTTCGTCCTCAACCGCGGCGGTGCGGCGGCGGACTCTTTGGTCCACGCAGTTCATATCGCCGAGTCATCGACGGGGCGCACGCTGGACATCTTCACGACCGAGCCAGGGATCCAGTTCTATTCCGGGAACTTTCTCGACGGCACGATCACCGGGAAGGCGGGGCACATCTATAAGCATCGTTATGGATTAGCCCTCGAGACGCAGCATTATCCCGACTCCCCCAACCATCCTAACTTTCCCTCCACCATCTTGCGTCCCGGTCGGCAGTACAGGTCGCGCACGGTCTTCGCATTCGGAGTGGCGCCATGATGTATGCACCAGGAAAACCACGCGTCGCTGCGTTAGCCTTGCTGTTCGCGGTAGCAGTGGAGTGCGCCTCGTCCGGTAATCTGCGCGCACAACCCACGAGAATCCGGGTCGTGACCCCTGGACCAGCGCGCGCCGTCTGGACGAAGGAGCGGGCGCACGCGTGGGCGGATTCTACGGGCTGGCTTGTTGGCAGCAACTTCATTCCCAGTACCGCGATCAACCAACTCGAGATGTGGCAGGCGGCGACGTTCGACCCACGTACCATCGACCGTGAGCTCGGATGGGCAGAGTCGCTCGGCTTCAACACCATGCGCGTCTTCCTTCACAATCTCCTCTGGCAACAGGACTCGATCGGCTTTCTGAGTCGAATGGACCAGTTCCTCACGATCGCCGACAGACATCACATTCGACCGATGTTCGTGCTCTTCGACGCGGTATGGGATCCGATGCCGCATCTCGGTCCGCAACGCGCACCGATCCCGCACGTACACAATTCCGGCTGGGTGCAAAGTCCCGGTGCCGCAATTCTCGCGGACACCGCCAGCTTCGAACAGCTACGCGGCTACGTGCAGGGCGTCGTCGGGCGCTTCTCGAAGGACCGTCGCGTTGTCGCGTGGGACGTGTTCAATGAGCCGGACAACACGAACCGTCCAGCCTACCTGGCGTATGAGCCCGTCGACAAGGAGGCGCACGCGTTCATCCTGATCCGGAAGGCATTCGTGTGGGCGAGAGAGATGAATCCCTCGCAGCCGCTCACTGCCGCGCCGTGGAGAGGCGACTGGATCGACCCGAAGACCCTCAAGCCGTTCACGGCGTACATGCTCGACAGCTCGGACGTCATCACCTTCCACAGCTACGACGACAGCGCGAACGTCGAGCGACTCGTTTCGGCTCTCGAGCGCTACGGTCGGCCGATCATCTGCTCCGAGTACATGGCTCGCCCGCGGGGCAGCACCTTCCAGAAGATCCTGCCTATTTTCGCTCGACGGCATGTCGGCGCGTTCAACTGGGGCTTCACCGCCGGCAAGACACAAACGATCTACCCGTGGGACTCCTGGGATCGGGAGTACACGGCCGAGCCGACGGTATGGTTCCACGACATCTTCAGGAGCGACGGGGCGCCGTACGACGCTGCGGAGGTCGCGTTCATTCGCGGGATCACGGCAACCGCGAGGAGGCGGTGACAGGTCCTTAGTGGCGCATGCTCGATGCGCCATATTTCGCGGGTGACTCTGCGCAAATGGATCCTCAGCGTCCTCGCCATCACGATCG